>WNFP01000022.1_pt1 | contig 160135 bp, 157 predicted proteins | sample 5400201 | NCBI WGS metagenome assembly WNFP01 (sample SAMN13153355, study PRJNA577476) | soil metagenome | isolation source: 115 cm saprolite under Madrone tree | place: USA:California | collected 2016-06-14
CCTGAGCTTCGCTCGCCAGCACAAGCCTGAGCGCGTTCAAGTGCAGATCAACCAGGCCCTAGAGGAGACGCTGGCGCTGCGTGATTATGACTTGCGCATGCACAACATCCGCATCCATCTGGACCTGGCGGAGAATCTCCCGGTCACTTCCGCCGATCCACACCAGCTTCAGCAGGTCTTTCTGAATATGGTGAACAACGCCGTTGACGCGATCTTGGAAAATTCAGCCGATGGCGATCTATGGGTACGCACTGGAATCAATGGCGACCGGCTATGCATTGAATTCACCGACAGCGGACCGGGGGTGAAAGATGCTTCCCGAGTTTTCGATCCCTTCTACACGACGAAACCCGTTGGCAAGGGAACAGGCTTAGGCCTGAGCATCTGCTACGGAATCGTCACCGAACATGGCGGAACGATTCAGGTAAGAAACATCCCGACGCGCGGCGCGTCGTTTACCATCGAGTTGCCTCATCAACCCGTTGCGTCTTCCGGCTTCTCTGTTCCTGGACAAAAAGCCAATTTGGGAAGGGATGGGCGAATCCTATTGGTGGATCAAGACGATTCCGTTCTGGAAGCCGTCGGGACCATTCTGCGCGGCCGCGATCATCGCGTGAAGACGGCGAGAGACATCACCGAGGCCCGCGCCCTACTCGAAAAAGAAGATTTTGACCTGGTCGTAGCGGATCTGCACGTTTCCGACGGCGCCAACGGGGCCGGCTTTGGTGAATGGCTCGCCCAGCATAAGCCCGCTCTCAGCCACAAGTTAATTTGGATGTGCGCCGTTGCGCCCACCGAGGATGCGGGTGAGAATCTCTCTGGAAACGGCCGGCAGATTCTTCAGAAGCCTTTCAAGGCCACCGATCTGCTGGCGGCAGTGGACGAGCTGCTGCTAAACAGCGTCCATGCCTCGGCGATTCATCGATGAAGCCAGCTCTGCGGCGACCGCGGCGCGCTCCCCAAGCTCTTTCATTGCCTGTTCGAGTCGAACACTCAATCCGCTGACTAGGTCGCTTAGGCCGGCCAGTTGTGCTAGCGGGGTCATGCCCGTCAAGAGCCTCCATCGAATCATTCGGTATCGCCAGGCAAATTTTGCCGTGAGACGAAGCCTTTCGAACTCGTGTGCCCCGGCAACTTCCGGAGACAGCACGGCGATCACTCTTGCCATCCGCAGCAGACTCTCGAAGTCACCGCGCAACGCGCCCAAATAAGCCAGGGCGACATTCAGACGCTCGTGGCGGACGCGCCGTTGCGTTCCGCGGGAAGCCCTCTTGGAGAGAAAATCGTAATCCGCCGCCGCCAACGCTTGGCGGATCTGCGGCAAATAATTTGTTTGGCACTGGTCCCGCTCTTCTATCCAGCGCGGATCGCTACCGAGATTCTTCCCCTCCCGGGGTCTCCGCAATGCCCACCCGAGCACCATAAGCAGGATGGCCACGAAACCAAAAAACAGTATTAGCGTAAGACTCAATGCCGTGTGACCTCTGAATTCCAAATTTTGCCCAAGTGATCATTCAGCGATTGCAGTCGCAGGTTGATCTGCGGTGCGAACGATTGATAGACGCCCAGGGGGAGAAGCTTTCCTTCCGCGGCCATCCCGAGCTGTGATCTCCGAAGGGCCCAGGTCCACAGGAGCAAGCTCGCGAAAAATGCCACCATCTCCAAAAGGCTCCAGAGTTGTGCATAATCAAACAAATAGCGGTCTGAAATTGTATCGTTCAGTACTCGGAAACAGGAGTAGAGGCAAAGACCAAGGGCCAGTGAGCGGTCCGTACTCGCAGGTCGCAGGCCATAATAACGCGCGAAAAGAAAAAGAACCACAATCGCGGCGGCAATCGCCAATTCCAGCGCGCGGTCCACCGTGGGGAGCGCCAGTTTCCATTGGTGGCGCACCGCCACGCCGGAGTACAACAGCACCAGACCCGCGCACGCCACCAACACGCGTTGGGCGAGCGCCCAAATCCCCGGATAGCGGGAGAGGAAACGCCGGCATATCTCAATCACTGCCCAAGCCCGCGCGCAGACCGTTACCGCCTGCGTTGCCCATCCGATGCGCCAGGAAACTGTTGAGGAAAATCCCCAAAGGCGGTAGACGATAAACAGCGAAGCAGCAACCGCGACGTTGACAAAAATATAGAAAGTGAAGGCCGGATAAATCCGGTAATTCTTGCGCACCGCCAGCAACAGCAGGAGAGCTACTCCTGTCGCCGTGTTCACGGCCCACATCATCTGCTGAAACTGTAGGATCCCTGCTATCACGGGCGCATCTTATCATGTGCGTAACTGCACGCAAATAGATCCGATGCGCCCTCCCGATAGCCTGAAAGTACTCTGCAATGTCGGGACCGTCTGGAAGATTAGAGCATTCTTACGCGGCAACCAGCGTCTCAAGCCCCTTTGGCGGATACGGGGGAATAGGTGAGCCGTCGGCCACGAAGGTTGGCGGGTATGGCGGAATGGGCGATCCGTCGGCCACGAGGTTGCCCGCGTTCGTTGAAGATGGTTTTGGCGGATACGCTGGGATGGGTGAGCCATCGGCAACGAGCGTCCCCGCATTCATTGATGGCTTTGGCGGGTATGGGGGTATGGGCGACCCGTCGGCCACGAGCGTTGGCGGATATGGCGGTATGGGCGAGCCATCAGCCATCAGCGTGCCTTCGATGGTGGCGCATTTACCGGCTGAGAGGTTGACGGACCGCACAACAGGCAGTACCATCGAAACGGCTAGAAGAAGAACTGCCACTGCTATCGCTGTTTTTTTCAAGGGAGTGTCCCTCCTTATGAATAGCTTGAGGAGAGACAGCTTTCTCGGGCCCAAGAGCTGGAAAATGTTCCGAATGCGGAACACAGGTCGGCATGAGAACGCTCACACAGCTCCAGCAAAACCGCAGAGTGATTCAGGACTTCACACTCACAACCCTTGCAGGTATTCCCGGGCTATTCGCCCGCTTGACATACATCGCTTCCTTGTGCGATCTCTCCAGCGGCCGCTATCAACATGCCGGACTTGCCGCGCTTTATCCGGACGCAGCCATCCAGCAGGCTTTGCAGGTTTGCCATGAACAGATTTTTGAGCGAATTCTGGAGACGCCGCTCTCAAGCCAGGAAGAAGACTTGCGGGCCTGCCTCGCGGGTATGGAAGGTGGATTGTCCGTCGCGATTTCTCACTGGCGCCGCATCGAAGCCTACCGTGTCCTTCAACCGGAAGCAGCGCCTGAATATCTCAAGGAACTTTTTTGCTCTAATCTCCGCGCTCTTCTGGAGATCCTCGATGAGGAACGCTCTCCGGCCCGTTCAAGCGTGTAGCCACGCCTGTCACTCGTCCCACGATTTCCGCTTCTTCCGGCACGCGCCACGTCTCCGGCATACAATGCGACAGTGGATGGGGCTGCATCACCAGCCGCGAGCCTTCCTGGTGGAACCACCCGCAACGGTATCCATCACGCACTTCGACGAAATACATCGGCCGGTCATGCTCTGTGGTCCAATCGCCATCATCGATTTCGTTTACTGAACTATCCACCAGCACGATGCTCCCGGGACGTAGCAGCGGCATCATTCTTCGGTCGGACGTGCCGATATAGCCATAAAAGTGATGGCTGTGGCCGTTCGTCAGCACGCCTTCAAAGTTTCCCCACTTTTCCACCATGCGCGACAGGAACTCCGTTCGGCGCGGATCGAACGACGGGTCAAATTTCATCGGTATCCGCAGCGACGTCGGCGCCGCCATCAGGTGCGTCTGCGGCACCGGGAACGAAGTACCGTCATGAAAGCACTTTTCGATGGGCACATCGTACCAATTGAAGATCTCCAACGGGTTCAGCCGGTAGATGGCCGCCAGGGTGTACAGTTTGTGCAGACCCGGCACAACTCCCCGATTTTCAATGTCTGCCAGCCGGCTGATGTGCACAATGAAATCAGGACGCCCCCGGCGCGCGGCCAATTCGTAACTGGCCCGCTCCACATCACGATAAGTCAATCCGAGTCGCTCGCGGGCCTGCCGCAGACGAAAACCAGGAAGCATCAATTCCTCGTGGGCTGAATGTTTCCCCACAGGCAGAGTACAACAGAATTACCACACTGTTAAATTTTCGGAACACTCTTTGCGGCTCGGCATACAAACCTGCCGAAAGATGGCCTTCCCCGCCCGGTACCGGCCTCTTGTCTCTTCACCGGCTTTCCAACGGCGTCATTTGGATTCTGTTATTCTGACAACGATATGGCCTCTCGCTCGAAACACGCTCTCTTCGGCCTGCGCTCTTTATTCCTCGGCCTCGCCTTGTTCCTTGGCAATATGGGCGTCCAGGCGCAAGAAGCTTCTGTCACCCCTCCCCCTGCGGATTCCAAGGACGCCACGGATGCCGATTTCATCGCTGCCGCCGATGAAGTCCTCGGCCAAATGAGCCAAATTACCGGTTTGAAATTGGTGACGCCGCTCAAAAAATCGCTGCGTTCGCGGGAAGAAATCCGCGCCTATGTCATCAAGCAGATGAACGAGGAGAAGAATCCCTCCGAGCGGTACGCCGACCAGCGCAGCGCCGAAGCCTTTGGCCTTCTTCCCAAAGGATTTGACCTCGATTCCTTCATGGTGAACGTGCTCACGGAGCAGGTCGAAGGGCTTTACGACCCCAAGGCCCGCGAGTTTTACATTGCGGACTGGAGCCCCCTTGCCGACCAGCGCATGGTCATGGCCCATGAATTGACGCATGCTCTCGAGGACCAGCATTTCAAGATTGAGGACTGGCTCAAGGCCGCCCGCCCGAATGAAGACGCCGAACTTGCCAGGGATGCCGTCCTCGAGGGCAGCGCCATGGCCGCCATGGTCGATTACCTGATGCTTGGCACCGGCCGCTCCCTGAAGGATGTCCCAGACTTCGACCCTGGCATGCTGATTGGTGATCTCAGCAGCACGCCAACTCTGCAAAAAGCTCCACCGTTTCTGAAGGATGCGCTGATTTTTCCTTATATCGGTGGACTAAACTTCTCGGCTGCGGTCATGAGAAATACGGGCTGGTCTGCTCTACCCGCGCTGTTCGAGAAGCCTCCGGTTTCCACGCAGCAGATCCTGCACCCGGCGCTCTATCGGTCCGGCAAAATCCCCGCAACTGTCGCTCTTGCGCGGCTTGAGAAATTGCTCGGGGAAAACTGGTCGAAGCTCGACGAAAACATCATGGGAGAATTCGGCTGGAAGGAAGTCTTGAAGCAATTTCTCGACAACGACCGAGCAAAGAATCTGGCGGCAGCCTGGGATGGGGACCGCTATGTCGTCTATGAACAAAAGCAAACGAAGAACCTCATCCTCGTGACGCGCCTGCATCTGAACGACGAGGAACACGCAGCGCGCTTCTTTGGGCAGTATTCGGAAGCTCTCGAAAAGAAATATTCCGAGCGCTCGAATTTGCTTCGCCGCCCGAACTTTTTTTCTTTCGATACTCCCGATGGCGGCGTGTTCCTGGATTGCTTGGGTAACGAGTGCGTGACCATGGAGGGCGCGGCTCGCAATATTTTCGATGCTTTCACCAAGACCCTGAACTGGCCTCAGGCTCCGCAGCCGCCGGAAAAACTTGGGTCCGTTCCCGCGAGGACCGCAATGATCTCTGCGCCTGGAGAAAACATCACCCCGATAAGGGCGCCGCTATAACGGGTGTCTGTGTAAGCTCCCGGCTTCCTGCCGAGCTAGCCTTTCTTACTCTGCCCGCTGAACGGCAAGAAGCGTCAAATCGTCCGTTTGCTTCAAACCCTCTCCAAAGCTCAGAAGGTCTTCTAGACATTTGGAGATCAGCCCCACAGGCTCTATCCCTGCGTGCCGCGTCGCCAGTGTGCGGATTCGCTGCAGGCCATACTCCGCGCCTGCGCGATTCCGAGCTTCCGTCAAACCGTCGGTATATAGGAACAGAGTGTCACCGTGGCCCAGCGCGAGCCGATGCACAGGGAAGCGCGTGTCACAGAACATCCCCAGAGGCACTCCCGTGGAATCATTGGAGGTCGCTCCGTCACCGCGGATGTGAAGCACCGGAAGGTGGCCCGCACTGACAAACTCTACCGAGCCATCGTGGGCAGCGCGTCCCACGACCAGAGTCGCGAATTGCCCCGCCAGAGTGCTCTCGCAGAAAATGCGGTTGGCATCCTGCACCATGCGGTCGAGCGGAAGTCCGGCTTCGGCGAGGCTGCGAAACGTTGCATGAAGGTGGCTCATAAGCATCGACGCGGCAACACCCTTGCCGGAAACATCCCCCAGCATAAAGAGCAGGCCGCCGTCTGTTTCGAAAAGATCGCAGTAATCGCCGCTCACCATGCCGGCGGGCTGATAGTGGTAGCGCACGTCCCAGCCCTTGGGTACCAAGCCGGGTTTCGGCAAGAGTCCGCGCTGGATGCGTGCGGCCAGCGAAAGATCGCTTTCCAAGGCGCGCTGTTCGGCGCTCGTAAGATGGTCCAGACAAAAACGCACCAGCGGATCGGCCAGCAAGCGCTCCGCTTCAATCGTGTCGTGGCACGTCTCGCAGAGCCCAAACGTTCCTTGGTCGATACGGCTCAGCGCTGTGTCCACAGCCGTCAATAATTCAGAAAGAGAAGCATCGGCGGCGGGCGAATGCAGCGCCTCGTGAAGACGCTCGCGGCGTTGTTCCAATTCGGTGCGCAAATACGCTTGTTCGGCAGTGGCCATGCTACCTCCTGCCATAGCTTGCTGTTTTGCTGCTGTGCTTTCCATCCGATTTCCTCCTTCGAATTGAGGAATACGGGAATTGGCTTAACGTCGACGGCATCAACTGAAACGCTTCCGATTCGCCGCTGGAGCGTAAAAGGGCAAGCGGTCTTGCCGGGCCGTCGGCCATTTTCATTCGATGCTGCAAGCGCTCAAGACGGTGCAGAAGTTTTTGTTCCAGACGCGCGGTTCGCGCCGCGACGTATGGATCGCGCGAGCCACGGTAAGCAGCCCCGCGCTGTCTGAATTTTGCAAGGCCGAGCTGGGCAAACTCCGTGGCTTGCCGCAAGTCCTTGACGTAACGCTCGAAGTGGATGGCCAGCTGCTCGCAAGCCTGAACGCCGCTCTCGGGATCGCCAACGATTTCCTGCCAGATTTCCGCTGCGCGCGCGTGTTCACCTTGCTGCCGGGCCATCAAAGCAAGCTCGCGTTGCGCTTTCGGCTCGAATTCCGCGGGTAGTCCAACTTCCAGGGCCTGCGCGCACGCCGTTTGCGCGCGATCGGCATTCCCGCGCCGGAGCAAGAATCTGGAAAGTCCGAAGAGATCCAGTCCTTCGATTTCGCCTGCGGTGTTTGGCGTCTCAGAAAGAAGTTGGTTGATCTTGCAGAAAAGTGCGGCGAGCCCGCGCAAATCCATTTGATTGTGTCGCACTACCGCCGCAAGAGGCTCGGCGGGTCCGCCGCGCAGGTAGTCGAAATAAAATTGCGGTATGAGCGCGGAAGAGACGTCATTCTCGCGATGCCAGCCCAGCCGCGGTGCATCCAGGACGCGGCGTTCGAGTTCCACGAGCCGCACGGAGCCCAGCCGGAGCTTCCACAGCGCGCGCGCCGGATGCAGCAAGTCCAAATGCGCCGCCAGCTTCGGCACCGCGATGGAGCGCGTCATTGTGAAACGATTCTCGAGCAGCGGCCAATCGAACGATTTTCCATTGAAGGTAACGAGCACTGGCCGCTCGGCGACACGCTGAGATAATTCCTGCAGCACCGAATGTTCTTCCGCGAAGTCGCGCATGAAAAATTGCTCGGCCTGCAATCCGCCCGCATCCCACCACGCCAGACCAATCAGAAACGCGTACGTGCCGGTCCCGCCGGCAAGGCCCGTAGTTTCCGTATCGAGGAAAAGCCATTTTTCCGGATTCTCGAGCGTGGCGCGTGTTTTACGCGAAACCGATTCGTCGCGCGTGCGTGAAAGCAATTCGAGTGTTGTGGACGAGGGGTCCGCAAATTCCGGAGTAGAGAACCAGTTTCGAACGGCCAGGTGCTCGCCGAAATGATTCGTGGCAACGCCCGCGCCAAGGAGTGTGCCGAGGACGTCTTCTTCGCCGGGCGTTCGAATCGCCGCGGGCCGCGCCGGCATGGGCCGTGCGGGCTTAAGCGCAGCGAGCCGAGAAAATTTGTCGGCAGCGGCTGCCATCTAGGCACACAACCTGTCGAGAATGGCGAGCGCAGCTTCCTTCGCGCGGGCGGCGAGATCGCCGGCGGGGCCGACGCAGGAGGGGCAACCCTGTTCGCAAGGACACGCGGCGATGAGTTCGCGCGTTTTTTGCACCAGGAGCTCGTGCGTTCGAAAGAGCGGTTCAGAAAAGCCAATGCCCCCAGGGTAGGCGTCGTACAGGTACAGGTTCGGTTCGAAGAATTCCTTGGGGTTGCTGGAGATTGCATCTTGCATTCGGGACGGAGCGATATTTTCTATCGCGCTATCGGAGGAATCGGAGCCAGCAGCAGGAGGACGTTCGCCAATCGCAGTTCCAAGGTCGCGGCGGTCGCACATGAGCAAAAGAGTGGCGACGGATTCTAGCGCGTGCAGCAGCCCAAACATGCCGCTTTGCCGCTCGCTTATGGAGAAGGGAAGTGATTCCAGCAGCGAGCGTTCAAGCGTGATCCAGTAGGAAGTCGTATGCATTTCGTTTTCGGGTAGCTCAAGTTTGCCGTCGCCGATATTTTCGTTCGTGAAGAATTTGATTTTCTTGAACGCAACAACCTGTGATCGTACGAGGACGTCGCCGTGAGAACGAGAGTGCACGGACGACGGGATGTTGTGTGCGATTTCGAGGACGCGGACTTGCGTATAGCGCACGGCATCAGTGTAATAGTCGACGTCGACGCGTTTCGCGTAGGCTTTGCGCTCCTTGAAGTCGAGATGTTCGACGTGGTGCTGCTGGCCGCCGTGAATGTAAATGGCCTTTTCGTGCAGGAACACCAGCGCACTTGGAAAATCCACTTCGCCGATGACCGTGGGCGGGCCGGTGATGTCGATGATCACGAAATTATCGCTGCTGACAGAGCGAAGGCTGATTGTATCGGCGGGATAGGCTTCTTGCGTCCAGTGGTAATTTTCTCCGGCGAGATGAAGAAAACCAGCTTCCGCAAGTCGCGCGCAAAGATCGGCAAGATCGACGTCTCCGAATCTGTCGTTCGCAGCGATGGGCAATTCGAACGCGGCGCATTTCAGGTGATTGATGAGGATTTCCAAATTGTCCGGCTGAATGAAAGCGTGCTCCGGAGTGTTGCCGAAAAAATAGTCCGGATGGCGAACGATGAATTGATCGAGCGGCGACGAGGAGGCTACGAGCACGGCACACGAGCTTCCGCTGCGGCGGCCGGCACGGCCGGCGCGTTGCCAGGTGGCGGCGATGGTGCCGGGGTATCCGGCCATCACAACGGTGTCGAGCGAGCCGACGTCAATGCCGAGTTCAAGTGCACTGGTGGAAACCACGCCACGAATTTTTCCATCGCGCAAGCCACGTTCGATTTCACGGCGCTCATTTGGCAAGTAGCCGCCGCGATACCCGCGAATGGTTTCCGGCTTTCCCGGCAACTGCGGATTAGCCTGTTGCAAGTAGGTGAGAAGAATTTCCGTGTGCAGGCGCGAGTTGGCGAAGACGATGGTTTGCAAATCGTGTTTCAGAAATTCCTGAGCCACGCGCGAGGATTCATTGATGTAGCTGCGCCGAATGCCAAGGGCGCGATTCACGACGGGCGGATTGTAAAAAACGAAAGTCTTTTCGGCAGTGGGCGCGCCGTTCGAATTGAGGACTTCGACTTCCGTTTCGAGCAGCCGCGAAGCGAGTTCACCGGGATTGGCGATGGTTGCGGAGCAGCAGATGAACTGCGGATCGCGGCCGTAGAAACGCGCGATGCGGCGAAGCCGCCGCAACACGTTGCAAAGATGGCTGCCGAAAACGCCACGATAAGTATGCAGTTCGTCCAGGACGATGTATCGCAGGTTCTCGAACAGGCGCGTCCAGCGCGTATGGTGCGGCAGAATGCCGGTGTGCAGCATGTCCGGGTTGGTAAGAACGATGTGTCCCTTTTCACGAATGGATCGCCGCGCATCGGCAGGCGTGTCGCCATCGTAAGTAAAAACGCCGAAGCGGTTTTCCAACCGCTGATTGAGGTCATGAAGTTCAGCGAGCTGGTCTTGCGCAAGGGCTTTTGTTGGGAAAAGGTATAGCGCGCGCGTATCGGAATTCTCTAGCGTTGCGTTTAACACCGGCAAGTTGTAGCAGAGCGTTTTTCCGGACGCCGTCGGCGTAACGATGACGACATTTTTTCCGGTGTGAACTGCTTCGGCGGCCGCGGCCTGGTGAGTGTAGAGGCGGCGAATCCCTTTGGCAGCATAAGCGCCGGCGAGATCGGCGTTCACCCATGCAGGGAATTCCGCCCATTGCGCCTCGCGGGCGGGAAAATGGCGAATCGCGGTGAGCATTTCGCCGTTGTGGTCGCGCGCGGCAAAAGCGTCCAGCACTTGGTGGACGCGGGTGATTGCCGTCGACGTTGCGGCCCTGCGAACGGCAAGCGATTCCGGCATCAATAGCGCTCCCAAAAAGGCCTAAGGCTCACAAGCCTGAACAGAGATAATTCGCCTTTTGTTCGCTAACGCTAACATGCCGCGTTTTGAGGCGCAAGACAGAAAAGAAAATGATCTTGTGCAGAGGACTCACAGAGTTCACAAAGCGCGCAGGCGGGAGGAACTGGACTTGCCTAAACATCCGCAAAGGAGAGTTGCACGGGATAAGGGTTTCACGTATTATGGGCCAATGAATATCACACTTTCCTTACCGGAAGAACTAGTGAAACGCGTCCGCAAGATTGCCGTGGACCGCGATACGACTTTGACAGGGCTGGTTCGAGAATATTTGAACGAACTCGCACGGCAAGAGGCTGCGGCGGGCCGAAGGCGCCGCGAACGCGAAGCTCTCGAGCGCAGCTTCGAGCAGTTCCAATATAGAATCGGGAACAGGACCTGGAAGCGCGAAGATCTCCATGAGCGCGCTTGAGTTCTTGGACACGAACGTTCTGGTTTACGCGTACGACCCGAGCGACCCGCGAAAGCAGCAGATCGCGCAGGGTCTGGTCCGAAGAGCTGTGGCGGGAGAAATTGCCGCTTCCAGCCAAGTGCTCGGCGAATTTGCGGCCACGCTCCTCCACAAGATAACGCCTCCGGCAAAACCCGAAGACTTGATGGTTCTTCTGGACTCGCTCGGGCCCATCAAATTGATCCCGATTGACGGGGATGTTGTTCTCCGTGCGGTGCAGGCCCGCGCTCAATATGGAGTGCACTTTTACGACGGAATGATCCTCGCCGCCGTCGAACGCGGCGGTTGTCAGAAAATCTGGTCAGAAGATTTGAATGCTGGCCAGCAATACTTCGGCTGTGTAGTCGAAAACCCGTTTGTCTGAACGAAGATCTCAAAAAAGAGTTTCAGCGAAGCCGCAGAATTAATATAGCACCGATAATAAAAAGGATCGCTGAGGCGAAGAAGGCGGTCTGCACATTGAAAGCGCTCCAGAGGAAGCCGACGAGGAGGCTGGAGAGGAAATCGCCGACAGCGTTGACGGCGGCGAGCGTGCCGAAGGCCATGCCGTGCAGCTCCTTGGGGACAATCTCGGCGGTGAGGGAGTCCTCGAGGGCTTCTTCCGTGCCGATGTACAGGCCTGCAAGAATGAAAATCACCGCGAGCAGAGAAAGCGAATTTGTCCCGGTGCAAAGAAGAATCGCCGTGACGCCGGCAAGGCCGTACCCTGCGGCCAGCACCGCTTTGCGATGCGGAATATGGTCGCTGAGCCACCCGCTCGCGTAGGCGGAACCGGCGTAAAAAACGTTATGCAGCGTGTAAAGGCCGACGGCATAGCTGGCGGCGCGGGCCATTCCGTGGGCCGGCGTGAGCATTCGCGTGGCATACAGGATCAACAGCGAGTGGGAGAAATCGCCGGCCCCGAAGATGCCGACGCCCACCAGTAGTCGGCGAAACGATGGCGGCAGCGCCTTGAGACCGATCAGAAACGATCGCTGAGGTCGTTTGGCCACGGGCCGTTCCCGCACGAGAAGCCAGAACGACGCAACGGCGATAAGTCCCGGCAAAAGCGTCCATAGAAAAACCTTGCGATAAGAATGGCCGGTGGCTTCGAGAAGCCAGAGCGCGGTGAGCGGCCCGGCGATGGCGCCGACCGTGTCCATCAAGCGTTCGAGGCCGAACGCGCGGCCATAGGCGTTCGGCGGGACGTCCGCGGCGAGAAGCGCTTTCTTCGCGGGCGAGCGGACACCACGGCCCAGCCACGCGGCGGCACGACCGAGGAGTACTTGATACGCGTGCGTCGCAAAAGCGAACGACGCCGTCGCTAGAGCAGTGAAAGCGTAGCCAAATACGGCGAGCGGCTTGCGGCGCTTCAGTCGATCGGTGTAATGACCCGCGGCAAGCTTCGTGAAACTGGACAGTCCGTCGGAAATGCCCTCAATAGCGCCCAGCCAGACGGGGCCTGCCCCAATAGCAGCCAGGAACGCCGGGAGCACGGCAGTGGCGGTTTCATGGCTCCAGTCGCTGAAGAGACTGGTGAGGCCGACGCCGAGGACGGTGCGATTCAGCCAGGATTGTCTCGGAGTAGGGTTTTCCATATAAGAATTCTAATTTCGTTCACCTATTTCTTCGCCGGGCGGTAGAGGATGACGCGGACTTTTTCCAGCGTGATGAGGCCGCCGTCGACCATCTCGTCAAGGCGGGGGAGAATTTTTTCGATGCGCTCAGTGGACTCGACGACTTCGAGGATGATGGGCAGATCCTGCGAGAGGCGGAGAAGCTTGTCAGTGTGATAGACGCTGGAGCCGCCATAGCCGCCGACGCCGCGCAGCACGGTAGCTCCCGAGAAGCCGTCTTTGCGAAGCATTTCGACGATGGCTTCATGGAGCGGTTTGCCGTGCCATTTGTCGGATTCCCCGATATGGATGCGCATCAGGGTGCGCTCGCCCTCAAATTTTTGGTGCGTCATTGGTGACTCCGTGGCTTCTGACTCGTCATAAGTGTCCGGCCAAAACCTCAACAGTTGCAATGAGTTGCATCTATCCAGCCGATGGGCGCCAAGTTTTCCTTGACTTTTATTATCCCTTTGGTACAATTCCCTTCAGGAAAATCCATATTTGGACTGCGACAGTTCCGGCTGTAGCTTTTTTTCTTTGCTCGGCCCAATCCAAGGCTTGCTCTCTCCAAAGCAAACGACACTGTGCCCTTTAGAATCAATTAATTACGAAATGCAGATTTCGTAAGTCCTTTCTTTTGACATTCATGCAAATTGGTGGGGGGTGGGGGTACTTCGCTCCCTCTTGATCTCCAAGCCTGCCCCCCTCACAACTGATTGGCCAGCCGGATACCAGCGACGCTTAGCAACAGTCCGGCAATGACGCTGGCGCCGACATAGGCGGATGCGCGGAGCCACTCTCCGTCTTCCAGCATCTTAGCGGTTTCCCACCCGAAGCTGGAGAACGTGGTGTAGCCACCGAAAAAGCCGACCGCGATGGCCACGCGCCAATCCGGCGAAATCACCATGCGATTCAGTGTGAATTGGCCGATCAGGCCGAGCAGAAAGCATCCCGTCAAATTAACGAGCAGTGTGCCGTAAGGAAACGTGCTACCGGCTCGAATTTGCACAAGTCCTTGCAGGCCGTACCGCGCCAGCGTACCGACGGCGCCAAAGACAGCGATTAATGCAAGACGCAAAGATTGCTCCGATCTGCCGCTTGCAGGGCGAATTCGCGAGGGCCCGGTGCTTAAAAACAAAAACTCCTGGCGACGCGCGGCCCCATGATGCCAGGGCAAGCTGCCAGGAGTCATCAGTCCCGGTGTGCTGCACCGGGACGGTTGTGGCGAACTCCATCGCCTTTGAATTTCTGCTTCAGTCTAACATTTTCCCGCACTAGCGGAAGGCCAATTCAATCGCCTGGTCCATCGCTGCAAGCGGAGATTCAATGGTCTTGCCGTGCCCGACGGCCAGGCGCGCGGGCTTGAAGTCGCGTAGTTTCCGCGCGCTTTCCGCCGAGACTTCACGGTTCCACGAGAACAAAGCAGGAAAAGGAAAAAGAAGTTTGAATGTTCCGGCGGCAAGTACTCCGGTCGTAGTGGTAAAAGCGTCTCCGGCGATGAGAGAGCCATCCCTGACGTCCAGAAAAGCCATATGGCCTGGTGTGTGACCCGGCGAAAAAATGGCCTGAAGGGAGCCGATGCGGTCACCGTCGTTGAGAAGGATCGTCGGTCGAAGTTTCACGCCCGGAAAACCGAGTAGTTTTTTTCCGGATTCACCCGCGTCGAGCGAAAAGTCCTTCCGTAAGAGTCTAGACTCCCGTTGCCCGACGGCGAATTCAAGTGCCGGAAGTTCGCGGGCGAGAGCGTCCGTGGAGCCAACATGGTCAAGGTGGGCGTGCGTAAGCACGATGCGGCAGATTGGCGCGCCCATCTGTCGCGCGGCTTGGCGTATGCCATGCGCTGAGCCGGCGACGCCGGTATCAACGAGCGTGAGTCCGTCGTTTTCTCTGACCAGGAAACAATTGACCATCCCAAAGCGCGTCAGACGAAAGAGATTCTTGGTTTCTTGAATTGCCTTCATACCCGTAGGCAGGATATCAGGAAGTGGCCGCAGGCGCGGGCGCTGCGTTGGGCTTGGTCTTTTCGAGAAGGACGATTTTCTCAAGGTGGCCTTTGCCGGCGGAGACAACCAAGTCAGCCGTGATCTTGTCGCCGGGAGTCAGCGAGGCGGCTTCTTTGGGAACAGCGATCGCGTAGCTCATCGTCATGGCCGGCATGAAGCCTGGAATGTCGCCATGTGTCACGATCAAAAGCTTCCGGGGCAAATCGACAGCGATGACCTCGGCTTGAATGGGATATCGCTTTTCTTCAGGTTGCGCTCCGCAACCCGCAAACAACGTCACCACAAGATTCGCCGCGAGGATGAACGCCAGTGTCCGCTTCGAGCGAGCAATAAGCAACATGTGTGGACTCCTAAAAACGAAAGTAGAGACCGTGGCGGCCGGAACTTGCCGGAGGGGGAACTCCACAAGCGGCCACCACGGCCTCCGCTACCGTCAGTAGTGGAAACGGTAGCGAACTTGGACAAAGACTTCGCGCGGATTCAGGTAATGGGTACCGCCAAAGGTAAAGCTGTTGTCGAGGAGGACGCGGCGGTTGGCGACGTTGATGCCTTGCAAGTTGACGGAAAACCGTTCGCCGAAACTCTTGCCCAGCGAAAGATCAAAAGTAGTGTGCGGCTGCAAGTGGCTTGGCGGCGGACTGCCGTTGGAGAAACCAGAGGCGTAATAGACGTCCGTTGAGAGATAGGCGCGCCAGGGCAACGTGTACTGGCCTCCGAGGTGCAGCGTATCGCGCTGGTCGTGGTCCAGGAAAAAATATCCCGGCGGCGGGGTGGGGCAAGTACCGATCAAACCACCGACGACGCAGCCGCGCCCAAGTGCCAATTGATTCGAGTAGGTGAGATAGAACTGCGCGCGATTGCGGAGCCGGGGCGAGCGCAGCGTCAGCTCCCAGCCATTGATGCGCGCGCCCTGCACAGTGACAGGGAAGAACACATTGGAGCTATTCAGAGCATTGTGGTCAAAGAAGTTGGTGGCGCGATTGAGAAAATTGTCAGCATCCACGACCCAGCCTCTGAAGGGAATGGTCACACCAAACTGGTGCTCTTCATCGCGCTCGCCGGGCAGCGGCACAAAGTTCAGTTGCTGCTGGTTCTGGATGGCGGCCAAAGCAGGGCCCGAAAGCGTGCCGAGAGGCGGCGCCTGATAGAAACGTCCGTAGAAGCTGCGGAACACCCAGTTTAGTTTGGGAATGCGGACCGATACACCCACGCGTGGGCTGCTGGCGTTTTCTGTGAGTGCGCCGGAAAAATGCGTCTGCCGGAGACCCGCATTCAGCGTGAGCCATGAAGCGGGCTTGAACTGGTCCTCGATAAATGCAGCGATTAAACTGCCGTTTGGATTTTGCGCCAGTGGGATCAAGCGGAGCTGGTTCTGCGGATCCAGGTTGAAGATGAGCGAAGTGAAGCCGCCGAAGCCATTGGCGGCGTCATGTTGGACGGCAGAGGTGGGAGTCTGCAATCCGAGATTGGTGCGATTGCCGCTTACGCTGCCGTAATAAGCGAAGCGATTGGTGTGGCCGCCGAAGTTGAGCTGGTCGTCGGTTTGATAGAAGTTGCCGGCGCTTAGAACGAGTTCGGCTTCGTCGTTGCGCTCGAACCCGGTGCGCGGAGCGACGTTGAATACGCCGTAGGTGCGGTCGCCGCAGTCGGCAGAGTAGCTGCCGCGCTGCGTCTCCAGAGTATCGATATCCTTGGGATCGATCTGCGGGCCGAGGTTGCTGGCGATGTTGGTGTTGGGAATCGAGACACCGTCGATGAGCCAACTCACCTGGTGGCCGCCGCGGACGTGGAGCTGGTCGTGCGTAAAGTAAGCTCCAGGGACGTAGTCGGTGATCATCGCGAGGCTGTTGGTCCGCACCGCGCCGGGCGTTTCCTGAATTTGCAGCCGGTCGACGAGCGTCGTGGGCGTCACGGTCTCTGTTTGCGCCGCGTCGGCGGACACAAGTACCGTTTCGTTCTGCGTGGGAAGGCGCAGCTCAAAGTGCAAAATTGGCGCCGTGCCGGAGAGTACGGCAACGCTCTGCTGGTCCGCGGTGAAGTTCAAGTCAGAAACCGCGACAGTGTATTCGCCAAGCGGAACAGCATCAAAATGAAACTGCCCCGCATCGTCCGTTCGCGCCGTCAGACTGAACTCCGACGCGCGCGCTTTCAAAACAACTTCGATGCCGGAAACTGGGCGGTGCTGTGGATCGTGGACGATGCCGCGCACCGTGCCGAAAACCGTGGCAAGAGCCGCTCCGGCGAACGGAAAAAATAAAAGTACGAACCACAATACTCTACGCATGAGAACTCTTCTCCTGAATAAGAATGAATCGCGCGGCAGCCAAGCCACGGCGTGAGTTGATCAGCAAACGTGAGAGAAGAGGCCGCGCGTCAGGCGGCCGCGAAAACGAAACGAGGGGGAGGGAAGAGTGGTTCGATGGAACGAAGGAAATTCCCAGGCTTCACCAGTTCGATGGGCGAAGTGATCGCTACCGACGCTTCTGCGGGCACGTTAGGGGGCAGCATGAAAGCAATCGAAGTGACGAGCGAGCGCTCAGAATCGTGACAGCAAGACATGACGCAAGCCATCATCCCTGACATGTCATGACCGTCATGCCCGCAATTCATGTGATTCGCAGGTGCGGCGGGAGCCTTATGGTGATGATGTGCAGGAATCTTGCATTGGCCAGACATGCAGCAGGCCGATTGATAGGAGGACCATGCGGCGCCCGCCAGCGGCGCGTAAAGTAATAAGACCGTCAGCAAGCAAATACTTGCGGCGATCGCACGGCGACGATTTTGACGCACACTTTCCATGTGGCCTGTGGCCTACCGTGGGACACTATATCGTGGCGCGCCATAGTTTTGCAAGCCCAATAAAAATAGCTGCACGCGCTCCGATTTAATATACGCCAGATACTGCTCTTTTTCGCGCTAGCAGGAAAGATTTAGGCGGTAGCCAATGTGAACTCTTGCAGCCGCAGCCAACTTGACTTGAGTTGCCGGGCGTCGCAGACTCAAAACATGGCACACAGTTATATACGCCTTGATTTTGGCACCGATGAGGAAAAGGCCCAGCAGGCGCGGCACAAGCTGGACGGCTGGCGGCAAGCGTTTCGCCTCGACAAAAAGCTCCAGTACAAGCTGGATCGGCCCGACAGCGCGCCTGTAGAGACCATCTCCAAGCCCGAACCTGCGGCAAAGGCCGCACCACCTGAGAAATCCAAAGGAAGAGCGGCCGAAAAGACCAAGGCCAAGGAGGTTTCCGGTAAATCAAGTGCGCCGCCTCCGGAAAAAGCAGCCGCGGCCGCCAATGGGAAAGTCAGCCTGCTGGTCCGTCTGTATTTTTCTTCGCACGAAAAGCTTTCCGAACAACGCTGGCTGGACCGCATTCCGTCCGAAGAGCCTTTCAAGAGCGCATCGCCAAAAGTCATTCATCACGGCGACGCGGAATTCGAGACGACCGACAAGCAATTTGAGACTTTGGCGTGAGCGGCCTTTGGGGACCACGGGCCAGATCGCAATTCGAGGCCAAATTGGCTGGAAATCACGAGACACCAAAAGTGGCTTCGGCACCCAATTTGGACTGAGCGTCACGCAAATCCGGTATAATTGATTTCCGCAGAGGCGCAATTCCGAATTCCGATTCGAGGGAAGAACGAATGGCGTTACAAACGCGCGTCAAACTGGCAAAACTTGACGCCCCCAAGCTTCACGGCCTCGATCACGAAACCCTGCCCGGGAGTGGATTGGATTTATCCCTATTACCGCGACCGCGCGCTCTGCCTGATGCTTGGCGTAACCCCAGAGGAGATGCTTCTTGCGGCCGTGGGTGCAAAGGACGATCCAAGCTCCGGCGGCCGGCAGATGCCCTCGCATTGGGGCCAGCCGAAATTGAATATCGTCAGCAAGTCCTCCTGTACGGGCACGCAATTCGTGCAGGCTGTGGGAGCCGCCGAAGCCACGCTCTACTACGAAGGACGTCCCAAGGCGCTGGCGCAGGCGAAAAAAGCGCCCCTCGGCGAATACGTTCATTACGAGCGCGATGAAATTGTCTATGTGTCGGGTGGAGATGGAGCGACGAGCGAGGGTGAGTTCTGGGAATCGCTGAACGTCGCGTGCGGCAAGAAACTCCCTCTGCTGTACCTCATAGAAGACAACGGCTATGCTATCTCCGTGCCGGTGGAAGTGCAGACCGCGGGAGGAAGCATTTCAAAACTGGTGCGAGGATTCCCCGGGCTGCACGTGGCGGAATGCGACGGCACCGATCCGATCGAAAGCTATTCCGTCTGCAAGGAAGCGGTGCAGTACTGCCGCGAAAAGCGCGGCCCCGCCCTGATTCACGCGCACGTGACGCGCCCCTATTCGCATTCGCTTTCCGACGACGAAAAATTGTACAAGTCTGCCGAGGAGCGCGAGGAAGAGGCGCGGCGCGATCCCATTTCAAAGTTTGCGCTTTTTCTGGTGCGCGAGGGTGTCCTCGACCAAAAACAAATCGAAAACCTGGAAACCGAAATCGACAATGAAGTCCGCGATGCCGCCGACCAAGCGCTGGCCGCCGAAGAGCCCTCGATCGATTCAATTCGCGTGAACGTGTATTCGCCGGACGTGGACCCAAAGTCAGCCGCGTTCGAAGCGCAACCTCGGTTGAGCGGCGCACCAAAGACCATGGTCGAAATGGTCGCCGCCACCCTCGCCGACGAAATGGCCCGCGACGAACGCATTACCATTTTCGGCGAAGACGTCGCTGACGCCAGCCGCGAAGACAACCTCAAGCACGTCAAGGGAAAAGGCGGCGTCTTCAAAGCCACCTCGGGATTGCAGCGCAAGTACGGCCACGACCGGGTGTTCAATACGCCGCTCGCGGAAGCCAGCATCGTCGGCCGCGCCATCGGCATGGCCACTCGCGGCCTCAAGCCCGTCGCGGAAATCCAGTTCTTTGACTATATTTGGCCGGCCATGATGCAGATTCGCGATGAATTGTGCGTGATGCGCTGGCGTTCGAACGGGGCCTTCAAGGCCCCGGTGATCCTGCGGGTGCCGGTCGGCGGGTATCTCACTGGTGGCGGCGTGTACCACAGCCAGAGCGGAGAATCGATTTTCACTCATTGCCCCGGTTTACGCGTGGTGATGCCTTCCACGGCGCTCGATGTTGCCGGACTTTTGCGAACAGCCATTCGCTGCGACGACCCGGTGATGTTTCTCGAGCACAAGCATCTCTACCGCCAGCCTTATAACCGCTCGGAGAATCCTGGGCCCGATTTTACGATTCCCTTTGGCAAAGCCCGCATGGTGAAGGAAGGCAGCGACCTCAGCATCATCACCTATGGTGCATTGGTGCATCGTGCGGAAGTTGCCGCGGCACAGTTTGAGCGCGAGGGCGTTTCCGTGGAGATCGTCGACTTGCGTTCGCTATCGCCCTACGACTGGGAAGCCATCGCTGCTACCGTTCGAAAGACCCACCGGGTGATCGTGGCTTACGAAGACACGTTGAGCTGGGGATATGGCGCGGAAATCGCGGCGCGCATTGCGGATGAACTCTTTGAGGATCTGGACGCCCCAGTCCGGCGCGTTGCGGCGATGGATACCTTCTGCGCGTACCAGCCGAAACTCGAGGACGTAATCCTGCCACAGACGAGCCACATTACGGCGGCCGTGAAGCAGCTTCTGGAATATTGAACCGATTGGCTTTAGACTATTCCCCCGGAGGAAACTTTTTCGACCCCATTTGCGTAGGTATTCAGTAGGGACGCCAAATAAATCGCTCTGTGGGGGTGACCCAATGACTTGCGTCAGCTGCCAGAAAGACATCGCGGTCGGTTCGCGGTTTTGCTACAACTGCGGCGCCAAACAGCCGGAGACTCCTGCGCCGGGCCTCTCGCCGCAAACGGGCGGCAAGCGAAAGCTAATGCGCTCGAGCACGGATAAGAAGATTGCAGGTGTGTGCGCCGGCTTGGCCGACTATTTTGATCTCGATCCTACGATCGTCAGGATCGTGTGGTTTCTGGCCGTATTGTGTGCCGGGACAGGCGTTCTCGCCTACATCATTCTTTGGATCGTCCTGCCTGTGGCGCCGGCTGGGGTAATACCGACTTCGGCGACGGTGACTTCTTAGACCAACAAAAACCCACGTCTTAACCTGTGCTGCCGGTTGCATCCTCGGCGTAGCCGTCCATACACTTGAACTTCAACTTCGTCTTACCAAGCCCGCGCATCCCGGTACAAAGCGAGCCGAGGGAATAAATCATGTTCGAGCGCTACACGGAACGGGCTCGCCGTATGATTTTCTTCGCACGCTACGAGGCAAGTCAGTACGGCAGCCCATACATCGAGACGGAGCACTTGTTGCTTGGACTCTTGCGAGAAGATCCGGTGCTTTGCAGGCAGTTCCTGGGACCAACCAGCGTTGCAGCAGAAATTCGCACCGCGATCGAGGGACGTATTACTCGGCGTGAGCGCATCTCTACCTCCGTGGAAATGCCTCTGACAGAGGAGTCCAAGAAGGCCCTGAAGCTGGCGGCAGAGGAGTCAGAGAGACTCGCACACCGGCACATCGGAACGGAGCACGTTCTAGTGGCTTTGTTGAGAGTGGAAGGCTCTCTGGCTGCCCAACTCCTGCGCGAGAGAGGCCTCAAGCCAGAAGCAATACGAGAACAACTGGCAAAGGCTCCCGGCCGAGTCAGCGCCAAAGCACCGCTAGAACCAAATAGGGGAGCAATCGCTACACTCGCTAGTTTCCTCTCCGGACTGAAATGGTACAACTGGGAACAACTGGGTCCCTTTTTTTCTCGGAATACACATTTCGTTGATTCCAAGGGAAAGTGTTGGAGAGGACGAGACGAAATCGAGAAACAATTTGAGACGCTTTTCGCTCCCTACGCAAAGAAAAACGTCACCTTCGTGCAGGAAGGCACTTATCCGGGTCCCGCTGAATCTGTGGTGGCAAATATATTGTGGGAGAACGTAACCTTCGGAGGTGAAGCAACGAGGTGCTTGCACCGCATGACAGTCATGGTCGCACAGGAAGGCGAAGACTCGGTCATTTTCTTGATACAGGTAACTCCGGTTATCGGAAACTGAGTCAGGGTCCCTCGGACGCTAGGCGGTTGCAGCCCTGGTTTTCGCGCGCGTGTCCGACTGGTCTCTGAAGTTCCAACGCTTGTGGTTGACGCTCACCGATGCCACGTCATCAGCCGAAAAGGGGATTTCCTTGTACCCGCGGACCTCGATAATGCAGCCCTCACTTATGACCACTTGCTCGAAAATTCTTCCATCGTTGAGTTGCACGGAAACAACCTGATAGCCGAAGCCGGTCTCTTCCGCGCTTTTCAGATGTTCCGCACACCCACAGGGAATGGGTACCAACCGTTTCATTGCAATCCTCCAGCCGAGGTCGAAAGTATCACGGGGAGCCGAATAGTACGATACGGCGACGGACCTGTCCACCCCGCAGAGGCGAAGGATAAGCGAACGCATTTCAGGAACCGCGAACTGCCAACCCGCCGCTCAGGATTCACTCGCAGGCGATTTACTTTGGCGAGCTTCGATTATCTTGGAGGCCGTGACTTGCCCCGGCCCTCGAAGAGCACGTGGTCGAGAGACAAAAGTCCCGCGCCGACCGTGGCCAGGGCGAAGCTTCCTGCCAGCATCGCCAGCGGGAATTCGTAATTGTGCACCGCGAGATAGCCTCCGCCGCTGTGAACCTTCCAAATAGCCACGCCCATTTCGATGGCGAGGAGCAGCGCCGCTCCCCGCGTAAACACTCCAATGGCCAAGAGCAATGCGCCGAAGACCTCCAATACGCCGGAAATGTAAACGAAATACCCAGGCAGGCCGTGCTCCACAAAGAAAGCCTGCATTCCCGGCGCGGAGTGCGCCACCTTCAGGTAGCCATGGGAGAAGAAAATCAGGCCCAGAACCACGCGAAGGACCAGCAACCCCACCGGCTGAAGGGAATTGAGAGACTTCATGAAGACTCCTCCGTGATTCGCTGCAAGAATTGATTCGAACGCGTGGGGATTTTAGCAGAAATGCAAAGCCGCCACCGGCACCCGCGGCGTTGGCGGACTTTCAGGTACAATCTCTAGCGAATCACCAAGAGTGACGGAGAATCATGACGAAAGTTGAGGCGAGTGGTGTCACTTCCCGCGCGGCGTTTGGGGGCGGCACATGAAGAGGAAACTCCTCATTGCCGTGCCGCTGCTGAGCCTGGTGGCCCTGGTGGCCTGGATGCTCCGGCCCAAGCATGAAACGCTGGGCCAAGCCTTTGTCAGTGAAAAAGTCGCACCGCTCCTGACCGGCATCGCGCAAGTCCGCGAGCAGGTGGGAACACTGCACTACGGTGAACGCGTCGACGTGGTCGGCAGGCGCAATGACTATGTAAAGGTGCGAACGAACATGGGCACGGTAGGCTGGGTGGAGAGCCGCAAGTTGATGGAACCACTGCTGTGGCAGCGAAGCATCAAGCTGCTGGATCAAACGCGAGGAATGCCGGTGCAGGCGCGCGGGCGCACCAAAGTTTCCACCAATTTGCGTGTCCAACCGGGGCGGGCGGAGCCCCGCCTGTATCAATTTGGGCGAAACGTTCCACTCGAAATCGTGGGCCGCGCGGTAGCTGATTGGGTGCAAGTCACGGATGAGAAAGACAACTCGAATGAGCCCGAAGAAACGAAAAAGGAAGATTGGTTTCTGATCCGCGGTGTCGCCACGCGGCCGCCGGGGGAAGCCTCCGCGCGCACCGCGGAAAATACGAACACGACGCAACCCGGCGACCAGACCGTGCCCATCGCTGGCTGGGTGGTGGCGCGATTCGTGGAGATGGACCTTCCAGAAGCAGTGCGCGAAGGAGCGTCGTCCGCAAATATCCGTCCGCTGGCGTGGTTTGAACTGAACCGCGTGAGCGACCCTTCGGGCGACAAGCCACAGTACCTCCTGGCCGCGACGCGCGGGCCGGAAGGTCAAGCGTGCGACTTTGCGGCGCTGCGCGTTTATACCTGGTACGTCAAAAGGAGCCGCTACGAAACCGCATTCATCGAGAACAATCTGTGCGGCCAATTGCCCGTTCGAATTGGCAAGGGACCCAAGGGCGAGCCCGAGTTTCGCTTCCACGTCATGGGCGGAGACAAAGAGGAACGCGTCTACCGGCTGATCCAAACCGTGGTTCGCCGAATCCGCGAACCGGGCGAATCTTCCGCCAAACACGGCACGCTGAAACAAGCAAAGCCAGCGGCGAAGAACTGATGCGGAGAGTGAAACGATGACGCTGCATATCAGCGAAGCCGAAGTGCGGGCGGTGCTAACGATGCCGCAGGCTGTGGAAGCGGTGGAAGAGATTTCGCGCAAGCAGGCGACTGGGGAAGTAGTCGTGCACCCGCGCAGGCGATTCGAATTGCCCGGCGGCGGATTCTTTCACTATATGGCCGCGGCGGATTTCTCGATGGGCTTCGTCGCCATGAAGCAGTACACCTACGTACGCGGCAAACTGCGGTTTCTGGTTCCTCTCTATGAAATGGCCACCGGCGACCTGCTGGCGCAGATCGAAGCCGATTACATGGGCCAGTTGAGGACCGGAGCCGCCTCCGGCGTGGCCACGAAATATTTGGCGCGCAAGGATGCTCGCGTAGCGGCAATCATTGGCACCGGAGGCCAGGCGAGGACGCAGCTTGAAGCGATTGCCACAGTTCGAAAGCTGGAGTCCGCCCGCGTCCATGGGCGCGATGCGGCGAAGCGGGAAAAATTCTGCGCGGAGATGTCCGCGCGGCTGGGCATTCCAGTACGCCCCTGCGCCTTAGCGGCGGAGGCCGTGCGCGGCGCCGACATCATTTCGACGGCCACCACCGCTTCGCAGCCGGTGGTAAGCGGCGCGGACCTGTCGCCCGGCGCGCATATCAACGCCATTGGCGCCAACCACGCGCACAAGCGCGAGCTGGACGATGAAGCAGTCGCCAGCGCCGATGTCATCGTCGTGGATTCCGTAGAACAGTCGCGGCAGGAAGCGGGCGATCTGATCATCGCTTTTCACGGCGATGAGATTTGCTGGACCGGTGTCAAAAAGCTTTCCGAAATTGTCGCCGGAAAGGCCAGCGGCAGAACCAGCGATACGGAAGTCACACTCTTCAAGTCGAATGGAATTGCTTCCTGGGATCTCGCCGTAGCGATGAAAGTCTATGCGATGGCGCGAGAAAAAAAACTCGGCAGGGAATTGCCCTTCTGGAGTGAAGACTCGAAAAGTTAGAACCGCGGCCTAAACACTTTTTTCATGGAGCTTGCGGTGCAAGGCATCGTGCAGCCGGGATTTCACGTCGGCGGGCAATTCAACTGGCTTCGAGTCACAGAAAACATCCACGGTCAGCCTGGTTTGATCGACCACCATCTTGCAGTCTTCACAGTGCTCGAGATGGCGCTCGAGTTCCTGTCTGGCCGATAGCTCGAGTTCGCCGTCGATATAGTCGGAAATTTCGCGAATGACGCCTTTGCAATTCAATTTGTTGCACCTCGCCGAAAGTAGCGATCCAGCCTCTGGCGGAGTTTGAGCCGCGCGCGCAGCAGCCGGGATTTTACCGCAGGAACTGAGATACCGAGAACTTTGGCAGTCTCCTCGGTGGAAAGTTCTTCGACGTCCCGCAACACAAAAACGACGCGAAAATCCGGCTCCAGCTTGTCAATGACTTCGGACAGGATTTCGTGCATTTCCGTCTGAGCGAACCGCTGTTCGGGACTCGGTCCCCAATCCTGAAGCTCGCGAGGCATGAGGTCTTCTTCGCCTTCGACCGGCTCGTCGAGCGAAAACTGATTCGGGCGGCGTTTGCGCAGCCGCATGAGCGCTTCGTTCGCGGCGATACGCACCAGCCAGGTATAAAACCGGGAGTCTTCCTGGAAATCCTTGAGGTGCGCGTAAGACTTGAGGAAAGCGTCCTGCATGGCGTCCTCGGCGTCTTCGCGATTCCGGGTGATGTTCATGGTCAGGCGAAAGATTTTCGCTTCGTAGCGGTTTACCAGCTCTTCGAAAGCATGCACGTCGCCGCGCTTGGCGGCGGCCACCAGCACGTGTTCGTCGTCGCGGGCGACACCAGAAGGCAGACGGTGGGGATTGGTTGCGCTCAATGGCATCAGCCGCCCGATAGGGGGCTGCATCCTCGCTTTCGCATCTATAAAGGTAGCACAGAGCATCGTACAGTTCCGCCGTCCAGGTGTTTGGATGCCCCGGCTGACGATAAGATTCAAGAAATAGGGTAAAGTTACTGGCTTGTTGCATTTTGCCAAAAATACGGCAAAAGACGCCGATAACGGTCTCGCTGCCTATGTCAAAAAGTGCGCTTCTCACTTGAAGGGCAAGTAGTAAAATCAAAAGCCAAAGAAAGCTGGCTTGATGCGAACACTTCCCGACCACCTCCGCAAAGGCATGAAGCTCGTGATCGTTGGTTGCAATCCGAGCGAGTCTTCCGTCCGGGTTGGCCATTACTATGCCGGGCGCGGAAATGAGTTTTGGCCCATGCTCTATAAGAGCGGGGTGGTGCCGGAGCCCTTCGACTACCACGACGACAAGCGCGTGATCGAATTCGGCGTTGGGCTCACTGATCTGGTGAAGCGTCCCACGAAAGGCATCGAGGAACTGAAGCGCGAAGACTATGCAGAAGGACGAATCGTCCTCTCGCAAAAGCTCGAGGAATTTGCTCCTCATGTGGTGGCTTTCAACGGAAAGCTGACCTACGAGCAGTTTGCCCAGCGGAAGTGTAAATTTGGCATTCAGAAAGAGTTGCTCTACGGCGCGCGTGTGTATGTCCTGCCTTCGACCAGCGGCGCGAATGCCACGGACAAGAGCGAAAAGCTGAGGCACTTTAGAAAGCTGGCGCAACTCGTTGCTCGCATCGGCAAGGAACACGAGACTCGAGGCCACTGAACGGAGTTTTCCGTGAGCAATACTCCACAACCTGCGCAAGCCGGACCGGTCATCCTGGAAGGGGAGCACGACGGCATCGCCACACTGGTGATGAATCGCCCCGACCGGCTGAATGCGCTGAACAACGAACTGGCGATGGCCGTCAACGACGCGCTTGGCCGCATCGCGGAAGATCCGAGCGTCAATGTGGTGGTGATCACCGGTGCGGGGAGAGCTTTTTGCGCTGGCGGCGACCTCGGCGCGCTGGGCAAGGGCCACCAAACCGGAGCGACACATGAATTGGAGCTGCTGCTGCGCGCGGGCATGCAAATGGTCCTCAAGATGCGCACGATGCCCCAGCCGGTGATTGCTGCGGTAAACGGGGCCGCTGCGGGTGCGGGCATGAACATCGCGCTGGCCGCGGATATTCGCATTGCCGCGGAAGAAGCGACCTTCGGGCAGAATTTTGCGAAGGTTGGTCTGTTTCCCGATTATGGAGGGACGTATTTCCTTCCGCAGTTGGTTGGGCCAGCGAAGGCGGCGGAGCTGTTTTACACGGGCGACATGATTGACGCGAAAACGGCGCTTGCGCTTGGCATCGTCAATCAGGTCGTACCCGCCACGCAACTGGAAATGACTGTGAAGGTATTAGCGGAAAAGATCGCGCAAGGGCCGTCGATGCCCATTCGCGCGGCGAAGAAGGCGCTTTTTGCCAGCGAGGAAAAGGAACTCGCGCAGGCGCTCGATAACGAAGTTCGCGAACAGATTCGTTGTTACCTGTCCAATGATTGCCATGAAGGAATTCGAGCCTTTTTCGAAAAACGGTCACCGAAATTTCAAGGAAAGTAGCCTTCCTGGTTCAAGCCCCGTGTTGATCATGACCAACAGACATGAAACGAAGCAGCTTCGCCTTGAACGGCGCGCACCGATCTGAAAAGGAGAATCGATGGATGAGTTGGAGATTACTCCCGCGGACCTGAAGGCGCGGATGGACCGCGGAGAAAACTTGGTTCTCGTTGATGTGCGCGAGCTGTGGGAACATCAACTTTGCCGGATCGAGGGTGCGATGCTTGTGCCGCTCGGATCGCTGGCGGCAAGCTTGCAAACGCTTCCGGATGTGGACGAAGTGATTTGCTATTGCCATCATGGCGTGCGCAGTCTGGACGCCGCGGCGTGGCTGCGATTTCAGGGGATTGAAAAAGCGAAATCCCTGTCTGGCGGGATTGAACGCTGGTCGGTTGAAGTCGATCCGAAAGTTCCGCGATACTGAAAGAAGCGGCTCCGGGAATAAAGGCTTGCCAAAGACGAAAATCAAATTTCTGCAGAAACCGACGTGAACTACTTGCCGTAAAGCAAGAGGTCTCTTGCTGGAGATGGGAGCCGACCTTGAATCACGCGATTTCGACAAAGACCGGCTGACGGAAGCCGAGATCGATGAACTGATTGGCAGCCGCGATTACAAGGAATTTCTGAATACGCGCAATGAATTGTATCGCACACGGAAAATGAAGGAACATCCGCCTACGCGGGCGGAGGCCATCAAACTCATGGCCAAGGAGCCGAATCTCATTCGCAGGCCGATTGTGCTTCAAGGGTCGCAGATGATTCTCGGGTTTGACGAAGATGCTTACAAGAAACTTTTGAAATGATTTTCCGTCGGGCGGAGGCCGAAGCATGGATGTAAAGACGATCGCCGTGATTGGCGCGGGAACGATGGGGCGGGGGATTGCTTACGCCGCTGCTTTCGGCGGTTACAACACAATCCTCGAAGATGTTTCGCGCCACGTGCTTGAGCAAGGCGTTGCCTGGATCCGGCAATCGTTTGAAGAAGGTGTCGCCCGAGGCAAGGTGGAAGTCCGCGTGCGGGACAAGGCGCTTTCGCTGATTTCGACCGCGAGCAATGTCGAAGACGCCATTCGCGACGCCGACCTTATTATTGAGGCTGTGCCTGAAGAGCTGGAGATGAAGCTGGAACTCTTCACTATCTTTGATAAATTCGCCAAGACCGGCGCGATTTTTGCGAGCAATACTTCTTCGCTTTCGATTACGGATTTCACGGACGTCACGGTAGCGCGAGAGCGCTGCATTGGGATGCATTTCTTCAACCCGGTGCCAAAAATGAAACTCATCGAACTGGTGAGGACGCCGCACACATCCGACGAAACGGTGGCCACGTGCCGCGAAGTCGCGCGCCGCATGGGCAAGGAAGTGGTGATCGTCAACGAGGCGCCGGGTTTCATCACCACGCGCGTGAACGCACTGATCGGCAACGAGGCTTTCAACATGCTCGAAGCTGGAATTGCCACGCCCGAAGACATCGACAAGGCGCTGAAACTGGGGCTGAATCACCCCATGGGCCCGTTCGAGCTAGTGGATCTTGTCGGCCTCGACGTGCGGCTCAAAATTCTTGAATATCTCCATGAAACTCTTGGCGAAAAATACCGGCCCAATTCCTTGCTGCGGCGATACGTCCAGGAAGGACGGCTGGGGCGCAAGACGGGACGCGGCGTTTATGATTACACGCAGCAAAAAGCCGCGGAGAAGAAAGCGTAATCGCGCGCGAAAGACGGATTGAATCCATCATGAGCTCACTCGCAGAGAAAATTAAAATTCAACAGGGCGACCTGACGGAAATGGATACGGACGCCATCGTCAACGCGGCCAACAATGATTTGATTCTGGGCGCGGGCGTCGCGGGAGCCATCCGCCGCAAAGGCGGTGAAGAGATCCAGCGCGAATGCGATGCCATCGGCAGCATACCGGTCGGATACGCGGCCATCACCTCGGGCGGAAAACTGAAGGCGCGATTCGTGATTCACGCAGCCAGTATGCAGCTTGGCGGCAAGACGAATGCGGAGTCGCTGCGGCGTTCGGCGGCACATTCCTTGAAAATCGCGAAGGAGCACGGGCTGAAAACAATCGCCTTTCCTGCGGTTGGCACGGGCATCGCGGGATTTCCGTTGAAAGACTGCGCGGAGATTATGCTTCGCGAGACGGCAGAGCATCTGAGAGGCGAAACTTCTCTCGAAAAAGTTTATTTCGTACTTTTTGACGAAACGGCGCAAGGAGTCTTTGAACGGGCCTGGAAAAAAATCCAGGCTGAAACCACGTCTGATTCGGCGGGAGCCAAAGGCGCGTGACGCCGCTCGCGGAATTATTGGCCGAACGAATTCGCCGCCACGGCCCACTCACGTTCGCGGACTACATGCGCGAATGCCTGTACCATCCGGTGCATGGCTATTACAGCAAAGCGGAGTCCAAGCGCTTCGCTGACTACTACACCAGCGTCGATGTGCATTCGATCTTTGCGCGACTGCTGGTCCGACAGTTCGCTGAAATGTGGGAACGGCTTGGCCGGCCGGCTGAATTCACGCTGGTTGAGGCAGGCGCGGGAGTTGGGCGCTTCGCATTGCAAGTTCTCGATTTTTGCGAGGCGAAACTTCCTGCTTTTTATGATGCGCTGCGGTATGTAGCTATGGAGCGGTCGGCCTCGCGGCGCGAACAAGCTGCGATTCGCTCGCAACGTTACTCGGCTGCGGGACACTTCACGGCTTCGGCTGAGATTCCAGCGCACATCGCTGCGGGCTGCGTTTTTTCCAATGAGTTGGTGGACGCGCTGCCGGTGCATCGGGTGGTGATGGGCGGCGGCGCGATGAAAGAGATTTTCGTCGGCTTCCGAGACGGGCGCTTTATGGACGTGGTAGCTTCGCTGTCGACGTGCGCCGTCTCCGAATACTTTGCAATACAAGGGATTGCGCTGCACGAGGGGCAGCACGCTGAAGCGGGGCTGGAAGCGTGCGACTGGATCAGCGAGATCGGCCGGCGGCTCGAACGCGGTTACGTACTCACGATTGACTACGGTCATGCCGCGAGCGACCTCTTTGACGAACGCCATATGCGCGGGACGCTTCTTGCTTATCAAAATCATCGCGCCAGCGAAGAATTTTATTCGTCGCCTGGCGAGCAAGATTTGACGGCGCACGTCAATTTCACGGCGCTCGAATTGTGGGGAAAACGAGCGGGCCTGGAAACCGCGGGCTTTACTTCACAGACGGCATTTCTGCTCGCGCTGGGGCGGCCCAATGAGTTCGCCGACTTGTACGACGAAGGGCAAACCGAAGCCGAGCAGATCCGCGCGCGGCTGCAACTCAAGACCCTGATTCACCCCGAGGGCATGGGGGAACGTTTCCAGGTACTGATCCAGCGGAAGGCCGTGGTCAGCTCTCAGTTGTGAGGCTGTGCGGAAGGAAAGAGAGAGGGCAGGGGCGGAATGCGTGACGCATTGAGGATAGGAGCGGTAGTTTGCGGGATGATGCTGGCTGGGGCAGGGGCGCTTGGGCAGACGGGCGAAAAACAGGCGAGCTACGAGACTGTGTTTTATCGCAGCGGGAAGCTGAAGATTGAGGCGTATGTGTACAAGCCGGAAGGCGCGGGGCCGTTTCCAGTGGTTATTTACAACCACGGATCGCGCGCCGGACACGACCGGGAAGAGCGGCCGTTTGCCTACGTCGGAGAAATGCTGGCAAGGAGCGGTTATGTGGCGGTGTTGCCGGAGCGGCGGGGGTACGGAAGGTCCAATGGGTCGACGTTTGGCGACACCGTCGGGGAAGACCGCGGGCCGCGATTCGTGACGAGGGTGCAAGAAGAGACGGACGACGTGCTGGCGGCAGTGGAGTTCGTGAAGACGCTTCCGTACGCGGATACGAAGCGGATGGGAGTGATGGGGTGGTCGTTCGGAGGGATTGTCAGCGTGTTTGCAGCGAGCCGGTCAACGGCGTTTCGGGCGGTCGTGGATCAGGCTGGCGCGGCACTGACCTGGGACCATAGTCCGGCGATGCAGGAGGCGTTGCGAGAGGCGGCGCGGAGAATCAAGATTCCATTGCTGGGCATGGTAGCGGAAAACGACCGTACCACGGAGTCGGTGAAGGCGGTGGTACACGAGACGGAAAAGGGAGGAACTCCGGCAAAACTGATTGTGTATCCGAAGTTTACGCCGCAGGAGAGCGGGGGAGTAACGCCGGGGCACATGATTTTTGGGAGAGAAGGATGGCAAATCTGGGAAGCAGACGTGAAGGGGTTTTTGGCGAAGCAACTTGCGCAATCGGAAGTTGACTGACTGCTAGTTTGGCGCCAGCGCCAGCTGACACTGCAAAACAATGTCTATTGCTGAGGAGGAGAGGGCTTTTTCAGGACAGGTTTTTCGCCGGAGGCTGGCGCGGGGATTGCCGCGGCAGGTTTCGCGGGTTCGTTGGCGGCAGGGGCGGCGACAGAGGTGCCGCCGCCTTCGGAATAGGCTTTTTTCAGGTAGCGCTCGGCGGTTTGTTGAGCGCCGCCGGTGTCGTCGTTGGTTTGCTTGGCTTTGCTGTATTCGTTGACGGCGCGCTCGCGCTGGCCCAGCAAATCAAAAATCTCTCCGAGATAGATGTGGCTCCAGACTTCCGTCCACTTTTCCGAGGGCTCCGGAACGGTTTGCAAGGATTCGCGGAAGGCGTTGGCGGAAGCCTGATAGTTCTTCTGGTAGAAGAACGCCTCACCCATGCGGAAATTTGCCAGCGGCCGACCGGGCTGAATGGAAAGGGCGCGCTGATACTGGGCCACCGCGTCATAGAAGCGGCCTTGTTCGGCGAGATCTTCGCCACGCGCAATGGCGGCGCGGGCACGCAGCGAAGTGCTTCCCTTGAGGATGACATTGTTGGGATCGATCTTGATTCCGCCGGGTTTCGGCCGGCCAAACGTCTCCACGGTGAATCCCGATTCGGTGCCAATCACGTCGACGGTCTTCAACTCCGGATTTCCTTCCGTATCAATGCGCAAGTCCACGGGCATGCGGAAAGTGTCCAGCGGCTGCTTGATCTTGCCATTGATGCGAAAGCCTTTTGGCGTGCGGTAGACAACGTATTCGAGCGAGAACTCGGGAACGCCGGTGGAGTTCAGCCACTGGGCGAAAAAAGCCCGCAGGTTCGGTGGGTCTTGCTGCGGCTTCGCGGCGGCTTGCGCGCGGCGCTCCGCGATCTTCTCAAAATCCTCGACGTGCGCGCTCTTTTCGGCAAATTGAAAGTAGAAGTCGCGCAGGGCGGCTTTGAACGCGACATCGCCCATTTGCGCCCGGAGCATGTGAAAGAGCATGGCACCTTTGTTCATCACCACCGAACGGTAATCGGGGGAGTAGGGAGCCAGCCGAGCCGCTTGCGCGATGGGCGCGGCATCCTCGTACATCAGCGCGCCGACGGCAAACTCGTCCACGGCACGGAGCCCCGCTTCCTTGCCGGCGTTTTGTTCCGCGTAGAGCGCTTCGGAATACCGCGCCAGTCCATCGCTGATCCAGACGTCACCCGGCGTTGCCGGCGTGACCTGAATTCCCCACCATTGCGAGGCTACGAGGCGCGCAATTGTCCGGTCGCTGCTCCTGGGGTCCCAGATGCGCTGGCTGAGGAGCAAGACTCCGGGGGCCGCGAAATCGCGGAAAGTTCCATCGGGAATCTGGATCAGCGTGAAGGTGGGATCCGGGATGGGGCCAAACATGTCCGAGAAAATAATCGCGGAGCGCGCGACATCCTCGGCAAAATTCTGCGCGTTCGCGGACGCCGCCCGCGGAGCATAGACTGAAACGTTGACTCCTTCCGCTTGCTTTGGATTGAGCTGGAGATTGCCCGCGACGAACGTGCCATGCGGCGCGAGATTCTTGCACTCGAAAACGTACAGCAGGCGCCTGCCTTCCACGGCGTTCTTACCGGGCATGGGCGTCGGAGCGGAGGAGGTTTTGCCGGTTCCGGCGACGGCAAAAGTTTCCGGAACGTTCAGCCGGAACGTCGCGGTATAGCGGTTGGAGGGAAAATCCGTAAGCGGGAACCACCTTGCCGGGAGGAGCAAGTAAGCGCCATCTTTGTGGATGAGCGCGGCGCGCACGCCGGGGACAGGGCTGTTCTCCTCGTTTACGAGCAATCCCGAATACGTGTAGGTCAGGGTGACGTGTCCGGCGGTGGCCACGGGTGTGGCCAGCTGAACGACGACGATGAGCGGATTCTGATTGTCGCGCTCGAAAGTGAGCGGCTTGCCGTCGGGCCCTTTTACTTCTTTGACGATCAGATTGGGGTGTAGCTCGACGCGCACGCTGCTGGAGGCTTCCACGGCCTTGAAATCGATTTTTGCGGTCGCAGAAATCGATTGGCCAATGGCGTCGAGCGACGCGGAAACGTCGTAGTGTTCGGCGAGGAAAGTCGCGGGCCGGGCAACTTGCGCGTGGAGCGGCACGGCAACGCCAGACAGAAAAATCAGCGTAAAGAACAGAAATGTGCCGCAAGCTCTTCGGAGAAGGGCCATCGGACCCCTTTCAAATGTCTTCAATTCTGCACCAGTGTACATCTATAGGATACCAAACCCATCAGTTTGCGTTGCTTTGAGCCGCGCTAAGCAGTTTTGCAATCTCATCTGCGGCCCTCTCGACTGCTCCCGGAGGGCCAAGAAGCCTTCGCACTTCTTCCAACCCGCGATTCATCGCTTCTACTCGGTTCTTACCTTCTTCGGTGGCAGAGAGCAGCTTTACCGCTTCGTCGGCGACCCTTTGCGGTGTGAAATCGTGTTGGATTAGTTCAGGCACGACGGCGCGGCCGGCGATCAAATTCACCATACTGAAAAACTTCGTTCGCACGAGCGGCCTTGCGAGCCAGGCGGTCAGCGGAGAGAGCCGGTAGACAACAATCATCGGCTTACCGAGCAGAGCTGTTTCCACGGTGGCGGTGCCGCTGGAGACGATGGCCAAATCCGCGGCGGCCAAGGCGTCGTAAGCGTCCTCCTTAATGAATCGGACGCGCCAATCGGAAGGAAAGCTTGACTCAAGCTGCGCAACATCCAGCCCCGGCGCTATGGCAACTACAATCTCAGGCGGACTTGGCAGTTTTCGCCGGATTTGCGCTAAAGCTTCCAACAGCACGGGTACATGATGCGCGATTTCCCCGCGCCGGCTGCCTGGCAGAATCGTGAGTATTTTGGTCCCATCTCTAAGACCATATTTCTTGCAAAATAATTCCCGCGTGAGGGTGGCCTTTACGTTTCCGACCAGGGGGTGGCCGATGAATTTCACGGGAACACCGGCATCGGCGTAGAACTTTTCCTCGAAAGGAAAGATACACAGGGCCTGGGCGAAGCGGCGGCGGACCAAATTCACGCGCCACGGGCGCCAGGCCCAGAATTGGGGACAGATGTAGTAAACGTTTCGCACGCCCTTGGGGCGCAGCTTGCGGGCGAGGCGGAGATGAAAGCCGGGGAAGTCCGTGAGAATGGCGAGGGGAGGGCGCCGGCGCTCCACTTCGTCCACGAGGCGCCGCATGGCGCGAAATAGCGATGGCAGCCGCTTCAACACTTCCGTGATTCCCACGACGGAGACTTCGGAATAATCCGTGATGATCTCGACGCCCGCCGCGCGCATTTGCGGCCCGCCCATTCCGAAAATCGCGACGTCGAGGCGCTGCTTGAGCACGGTGGCAAGCCGAGCGGCGTACATGTCTCCGGAAGCTTCGCCGGCAGAGAGAAGGAGCGGTATGGGTGGCATGTCTGGATGGCGCAGGAATCAGTCGCTGGCCGGTAACACCGTGGGTTCCGCCGAGCGGGCGGCTTCGATCGGAAGATGAAGTTCCTGCTCCTTGTATTGCAGCTGGTAAAGCCGATAGTAGATTCCGCGCTGGCTGAGGAGCTCTTGATGCGCGCCCTGCTCGCGCAGCCGCCCTTTATGAAACACAAGGATGCGGTCGGCATGCTGAATGGTGCTCAGGCGATGGGCGATGACGAGAGCGGTTCGGCCGGAGAGCAGGCGATTGAGGGCTTCGCGAATCAGCAGCTCCGTTTTGGTGTCCACGCTGGAGGTGGCTTCGTCGAGAATCAGGAAGCGCGGATTGTGGGCGAGCGCGCGCGCGAAGTTAATGAGCTGGCGCTGGCCGACGGAAAGCGTTGAGCCGCGTTCGTTTACGTTGCTGCTCACACCCTCAGGCAGGGAACGAATGAATTCACCAAGGCCGATTTCGTCGACGGCGCGTTCGACTCTGGCGCGGTCGATGCCGGGCGTGCCGAGCCGGATATTCGTTTCGATCGTGCCGGTGAAAAGAAACGGGTCCTGGAGCACGATGCCGAATTGGCGGCGCAAATCCTGCAATTCGATAAGGCGAATGTCCTTGCCATCGAGGAGGATTTGCCCGCGCTGAATGTCGTAAAAGCGCAGGAGCAGGGAAATCAGAGTGGTCTTGCCCGCGCCGGTGTGGCCAACGATGGCGATCGTTTGGCCGGGTGCCACGCGGAAGGAGACATCGCGGAGGACCCAGTCTTCTTCGGCAGGCGCTGCGACGTTACGATAGCTGAACCATACGTTGCGGAATTCGATTTCGCCTCGCGGATGGTCGAGCGGAATGGCATTGGGATCCGAATCGACGGACGCCGGCTCGTCCAGTAATTTGAAGATGCGCTCGGAGGCAGCCATGGCGGACTGGAGAATGTTGAATTTCTCGCTGAGGTCTTGAATCGGGCGGAAGAAGCGCTGCGCATACATGGTAAAAGCTGTAAGAATACCAAGGCTGAGGGTGCCGTGGAGGATACGATTGCCGCCGGACCAAAAAATAAGGGCGATGGTGGCGAAGCTGAGAAATTCGACTGCCGGATAGAACAGAGCGTAGGCGAGAATGGCATCGCGCCAGGCGAGCATGTTGTCGCGATTGCGCTTCCCAAATTCATCCATGGCTTTGCGTTCGCGGTTGAAAAGCTGCACCACGCTCATTCCGGAAATGTATTCCTGGAGAAATGCGTTGATACGGGCGATAGCTGTTCGGATGCGGCGATTCGCGTCGCGGACATATTTGCGGAAAATAAGAGTGACGATCAGGATGCCTGGCAGCACAGCCAGTGTATCCAGAGCCAGACGGCGATCGAACCTAAAGAGCAGGCCAGCCATGACCGCAAGGAGAAAGAAGTCGTTAATCATGGTAACGACGCCGGCGGCAAAGAGATCGTTGAGGGCATCGACGTCTGTGGTCACACGCGTGACCAGGCGGCCTACGGGGTTGCGGTCAAAATAGCTCATTGGCAGACGCTGCATGTGCCCGAAAATTTCGCGGCGCATGTCATACATGGTTTGCTGGCCGACGCGCTGCATAATGCGTATTTGAATGTACTGGGCGAGGAAATCGAACGTAAGGACGGCAAGGAAAAGAAGGCTGATCCACTCGATGCCCCGCCAGGCTTGCGCTCCAGAAATAGTTCCGTGAAGGGCAGGAGTGAAATAGTTGTCGATCGCCTTCCAGAATAGGTAGGGTGGCGCGAGCTCGAGGGGTGTGACGACAGCGACAAAAGCAAGTGCCACGGTGACGTGCCACTTGTACGGCTTCATGTACTGCAGGAGGCGCCGCATCAAGCGCGAATCGTACGCTTTGCCGAGGGCTTCTTCTTCGTGCAGGTTGCTCATGCGCGTTCGAGCTCTTCTTCCAGCAACTGTTTCTGGTACAAATCCGCGTAATAACCGCCGCGAGCGAGGAGTTCATCGTGCGTACCGCACTCGGCGATGGCGCCTTCGACCAGGACGACGATTTGATCGGCGTCGCGGACGGTCGAGGTGCGGTGCGAGATGAGAATGGTGGTGCGGCCTTGCATGATTCCGCGCAGGCCATTGAGGATGCGCTCTTCGGTTTGCGTGTCGACGCTCGAGAGAGCGTCGTCGAGGATCAGAATTCGCGGATCACGGACGACGGCGCGTGCAATCGCGGCGCGCTGTTTTTGTCCTCCGGAAAGAGTGATTCCGCGCTCGCCGACCATGGTTTCGTAAGCTTTGCCGAAATCCTGGACGTCGCCGTGGAGGCTGGCAATTTCGGCGGCCTCGCGCACGCGCTGGTCGTCGTATTCGGGCAGGCCGAAGGCGATGTTGCCGCCGACAGTCTCGCCGAATAAGTAAGTGTCCTGCGGGACGAAGCCGATCGATTGGCGCAAGGTGGTGAGCGGCCACTCGCGGATGGGACGGCCGTCGATCAAGACGCAGTCATCGGGCGCTTCCCAGAGACGAGCGATCAGAGCGGCAAGAGTGGTCTTGCCGCTGCCGGTGGGGCCGACAATGGCGAGCGTCGAGCCGGCGGGAACTTTGAAATGAATGTCGCGAAGCACGGGATGCGGACCGCTGCCGTTGGATTTGGAGGCGCCATTCGATTTGGAGGCGCCGTTGGATCCTGCTCCGGAAAGAGTCGTCGGGTAAGTGAAGGTGAGATGACGGAATTCGATTTCGCCGCGAGGTTTGGCGCCTTCCGGGACTTTGGCGTGGCGGTCGTCAATGTTTGGTTTGGCGGTGAGAATGTAATTCAGGCGGCCCATGGAAGCGGCGCCACGCTGAAAGATATTGGTGACCCATCCGAGAGCAATCATGGGCCAGACGAGCAAAGTAAGGTATCCATTGAAGGCGATGAGGGCGCCGAGGGAAATCTGGCTGCGGAAAAGCTGGTGTCCGCCCTGCCAAAGCACGATGAGAAACGTTGTGCCGATGAGCGCCTGGAGCGAGGGCATGAACATGCTCCAGGTGCGAATGAGTTTGATGTTGCGAGAGACGTATTCGCGATTGGGCTCATCGAAGCCGCGGATCTCGGCTTCTTCCTGAGCGTAAGCGCGCACCACACGCACGCCGGCAAGATTTTCCTGGACGCGGGCGGTGAGCGTGGCGAGCGCCGCTTGGATTGATTCGTAGAGGTCGTGAATCGTCTTTCCGAAAAACCAGACGGCGACAGCTACTATTGGGGCGGGAAGCAGAACCCAAAGCGTGAGGGAAGGGGAGAGCGCGACCATCACAAAGATGGCCAAAATCATGGTGCTTATGGTCGTGGCGCTGTACATGATGCCGGGGCCGAGGACCATGCGGACGGCGTTGAGGTCATTGGTGGCGCGAGACATGAGTTCGCCGGTGCGATTGCGCACGTAGAATTCGGGCTCGAGGATCAACAGGCGCTTGAGGAGATCGTTGCGAATGTCGAATTCAATGTCGCGGGAGACGCCGATGAGCGTCCACCTTGCAGAGAAAGAAAGAAGGCCCTTGATGGCGACGCAAAAGACAACGATCAAACAATAGATACCGAGAGTGTGGCGGCTGCTCGGCGCGTAATAAGGAATAAAACGGCTAAGCTTCGACGCGTTCATGCCCAGGACAGCCGGAGTTCCCGCTTGTGCGGAGTGTTCAAACGGAACGGAATTCCCCGCGAGCGTGTCCGTCATAACACCAATCGCGAGGGGAAGAGCATTGCCGATAAAGCTCATGAGCACGACGGTGAGCAGGCCGAAAACAATTCCGCCGGTGTAGCGCCGCAGATACGGCATCAGGCCGCGCAAGCCCTTGTGGAGAGGAGCTTCGCGGGCCTGATTATTTACGGCTGACGGAGCGGCGCTCATCGCAGCACGGACCTCGCATCCTGCATCGATGGCGATTCGAGGAGGAAATGCTCGTAGGTACGGTCGAGGGACTGGTAACGCTTTGTCGCCGGATTCCACCGCACGCCGATCGGCAGAGTGTGCGAATCGGTGGTGCCTTTCAGAGGCGTGAAATAGAGTTGGAGGCCCTTTTCAGTATTTTGTTCGTATTGCAGGCGCCAGCCGGTTACCGATACCAACGGGGTCAAACCCAGATAACCTTTTTGATTCTTCAGGTGTTCATCGCAGCGCAGGACTTCAGCCCATTGGCCATCCGTGTTTTCCACGACGACGGCGCGCGTCACGATCGTTCCCGGTAAATTGTTGGTTGGCGTTTTTGGCACGACGTTGGCCGCGAGAAATTCCTGCTTCCCGTTTTTCGCGAGGTCTCCGAAGGCCAGCACCTGCGACTCGCTTCCCAGCAGCGATGCAGCCGCCAACTGAATCTCTTCGGGCACGGCGGGCTCCGCAGGTTTCGCCTCCGCTTGGGAGGCAGGTTTGGGTGCGTCCGCGCCGCATCCAGTCAGAAAAAAAGCCAGGGACAGGAGACTCAATGAAAATATCAGAGGGATACACCGCCTGCCGGCCGCGCCAACGCCAAGGCCCTCTCTGTGGAAGGACGTATCGATACCGGCCTGGTTAGCACACGAACAGCCGCAATGTGAGATTTTCTCCATCAAATTTTTCCGCTGTGGGCGTGATTTAGGGCACTCGCCCGCGCGTTCCAGCTTTCTCCGATGTGCTGAAGGCTCGCGCCACTTGCAGCACATCCTGACCCGCTCCATCCAGGGCTGCTACAACAATTCTAGCTGTTGACTGCCTTCGGTGGAAGGACTCTGCCAACCGGGCTTGTCCAAGACTGGAATACGCTACCGCTGCGCCACAATCGCATCCAACCGCGCTTCAAAGTTTTCCTCTCCTTCGGACCAAAGCTCGCTGCGCTCCACCGGCAGCGCCCGTTCGATGGCTTCCACCCAATTGAACAATTGTTGGATGTTGTCACGGGTCTTGGCGTGATATTCCTTCAGGTTGCCGCTCGCGGTCATCCACTGCCGGAACGTATGCTCCATCGGATGATCCGACGAATTGAATGGATTCGAGGCCGCTCCTGGCGCCAGCAGCCCGCCGTGCCCCGTGAAAAAATGCTCGAAACCCAAGTCGGCCATGAAGTGGCCTGACGTGGCTGCAAGGCCATCGTCATATTGCAGGCCATGACACGTCAGAACCAGAGGCTCCGGCTTGTGCTGCCATTTCAGGCTTTCGATATCGAAGCTCCACAAGTCCCATTTGGCGCTGGCGATGTACGCCGTATCAGCGTTGACGTGCTGGACCGCCAACGCCGTGACTTCCGCTGGTCCTAATTTGAGTGGACGCAAATCCCACTCCGCGACAGGTATTTCGGTTGCGTCCACAGCCTGCACGATCAATTCGCTAAAGTTGTCTTGAGTGGCCGAAAGCGGCGCGGTCGTCAGGAACCTGGCGAATTCGGCAAGCATCGTTTCGAGTGAAAAATCGCGCGTCCAGACGCGCAGGTAAGCATGATTGGCCATGGTGTGGAACCTTGGGGATTATACCGGGGCGGCAGGGAACTGGCGAATTACACCGGATGACGTTGCCGTGGCAAAGCCGTTTTCGGCACTGGAATCTTGGTTTTAGCTTCCGGTGTTGGCGCTTTTCGCGCGCGTAGGAGGTTCCGTCGGCGGCGTAAGATCTTGCGCCATCTCCTTCAGGCGTTCACGGAGGGACTCTCCCACACCATCGAAGACCTTGGCGCACGCTTGGCGAAGTTTTTCTTCCGCGGTCGCGGCGATTCCGGAAATCATTTCGCGCGACTGATGATCCAGCGACGCCACGGTTGCCAGCATCCACTGGTTTGAAACGTTTTCGAGCCGGCTCTTGTATTGCTCCGTGGCTTGTTCGCCCATGCGGCCATAGATGTTTTGCATCTCTTGCTGATGGGCGGCGGTCATCGCTTTCCAGGAATCTAGCAGGGGGGCAAATCCTTCAGAGACCTTCTTCTGGGCTTCCGCCACACTCGCGTCGAGCGCCCCGCTCATGGAGGATTGAAACCTCCGCAGGAAAGCCTCCTGCTCGGCGGTCGTCTGCTGTGCAGACTCCACGCGTGCCGCGTCCAGTTGCTGCCGCGCTTCATCCTGGGACCGGCGCACCTCTTGGTTGAATCCATCGAGCTCCTGGCGGCCGGTGCGCTGAACTTCATCGGTGAACGCCGCCGCGGTGGTGTCCGCGGCTTCCGCGAAGAGCGCCCGTGCGCGCTCAAACGATTCCCGCACTACCTCTTCCATCTGCGTCTGCGCATGTCCCACGAAGCTGCGGCTCGTATGGTCCAGCTCGCTGGCGAAGACGCCGGAGACTTCTCCCGCCTTTTCGCGCAATTGGTTTCCGGCGTGCTCGATGGCCCTTTCCGTCAGATTTTGAATCTGCGTCTGCGCTTTCTTTTCGTACCACTCAGCGGATTTGAGCAGCTCCTCAACCATCTGATGCTTCAAATCGCCGGCTTTCCCTTCCAGTTCCGCCAGGTTGCCCCCGGTGATCGTTTGCGAGGATTCCTGCAGGATTTGCTCGACGGTGCCGAGATTCTCTCGGAAGCGCGCCAGCGATTCCGCGAAAGCCTCGTCCGCGGAGTTGCGAATGCGGTCCTGCTGAAGCGTGAGCGCCGCATCTAGCAGGGAACGCCCTCCTGCCAGCCTGTGCACCGCTTCCTCGGCGCTCGTCACCTGTGGCTGAACCATATCTTTGATCTGCTGCTCAAACTGCGCCACTGCCTGGCGGCTGGTCTCGTCAAATGTCGCGCGAATCTTCGCGTTAATCTCTTCCTGAATTGCTTCGGACCGGCGCCGCATTTCTTCACGGTGCGGGCTCAATACATTTTCGAGTTGCGATTGGAATCCGGCGAGCGATTGTTGCTGCACGTTTTCCAGTTGCGCTGAGTGTTGTTCGAGCCGGTGGCTAGTCTCTGCCGCAACCGCAAGCACGGACTCCAGCCGCTGCGTCTGCTCCTGCAACGAGTCTCGTAACGCAGCCAGCCGCTGTTCCGCCTCCAGCGCCGCGTTGGCCGCCGATTCGCGCGCCGCCGCAGCGTGCCGCGCTATCTCATCCTGCAGCTGATCCATCCACCCGCGCGCATGCTTATTCAGGCCGCCCGCCGCGCGATCCTGGGCTTCCGCGAGCGTACTCTCGATTGCCGCCTGCCAACGCGCTTGTGCTGCTTGCAATTCGCTCGCGAGGTGCCCGTGCAAGGACGATTCCGCCGACGCGAGCGCCGCTTTTACCTGTTGCTGAATCTCGTTGGCGGCCGCGATCAGCGTGTCGCGCTGGGCGGTGGCATATTGTTCGTGCTGCCGCGCTGCTTCCTCAAGCGTTTTTGCCGCAGCCTCCGCTTGCCCCGCGATTTGCGCTTGCGTTTGTTCAGCTTGTGTCTTCAGCCGCGTTGCCGCGTACTCGCCGTATTGACCGGCCTTCCGCAGCGCATCCGTCATGCTTTCCAGTTGTTGCCCATGTTCATTACGCTGAGTTGCACCTTCGCGGGAAAGCCTTTCTGTCAGATCGCGGGTGAGTTGCTCGAGTTGTGGCGCGAGCCAGCGCGGCAATTCGGTCCGCAGGGCCTCGGCCGCTGCCGCGTGCGCTGTCCGTGAATGCTCGTCCGCTTCCAGGTGAAATTTTTCAATGGCTTGATCAGTTTCATTCTGGATTTCTGCTCGTCCTGCGGCAAACTTCTGCTCCCACTGTTCAAACGACAGCCGCCGCTCCGCCGACACCGCCTGCGAAGCCGCTTCGCGTGTCGCTGCCTGGATTTGCTGCTTGGCATCGGCTACGAGTCGCGCAACCTGTCGCGCCAATTGGAGTGACGCATCCGTCGCGCTCGCCGGTGAAGGGAACACCCTTAAATTGTCAGCTTCAACGGGCGGCGGAAGCTCGGTCTCTCCCAAATGCGATGCCGCGTCCGGTTCGGCCGCCGATGCCGGCATTTGAGATGTTTCCGATCCCGTGTCCAACTTCATCACGATCTGGCCCGCCTCGGGGAACGAGGTCCAGTCTTCGGGCGGAAACCCGATGCCCCAGACGTTGCCGGAAACTTCCAGCTCCAGCGCCACTTGAAAGAGCTGTCGCACCGTTCGCGGGCGCTGAATCCACGCCACTCGTCCACGCACTTTGCGAGGCGGCTGCTCTGTTTCCGGGTGCGGGATTTCCATCGTCACCCACATGTTTTTCAGGACGTAGTGTTTCGACTGGTAGCGACAGCCATGGCAGTTGATAATTAGTGAAGACGTGCGTTCGACGAACGGACGTCCCAACGCATCGACACCCGTCACCACGAGAGGAACCGCCTGCACGATGCGCGTGCTGCGCCTCTTCCTTAATTCCGCGCTGGCGTTATTGGCGCCTTCAGACACCATTTCCATTGTCTCATCGGCAAAATTGCCGCCTGAATCGTTCATACAGACCGCCGCCGTCCCTCAGTATTTTAAGATTGCGCGCAGACGATCGGGATCGCTGCATCTACTTCATTGCGTCACTTTGCGGAGTACCTTCCGAGGTCGGCCTGCGGTGCGTGCCCGTTAGGAACATCCATGCTTCTTTTGCAACCCAGATTGGCCCAACCAACAAGTAAATCGGCCCCTGGAAAAACGCCGGATGGTTTCCCTCGATCCGGTGGCCGAGAAAGAGGAACACCCATCCGCCTAGAAAAAATCCCGCTCCCAGGATCCATTTTGTGAAGAGCAGAAAGATAATCCCGGCAAAAATCATAGGGATGCCCACGCCATGGAGGAATTTGTTCCAGCCGGATTCGTGCTCGTGATCGTACTGCGTCATGTAGTGCGCCAGGCTCGGCATTTAGCGCACCTCCTGTCAGCCATGTGCGGCTGCCCAAGGTTTGGTAGGAGACAGCCACCGTAGCAACAAAACTCTATACCGAATTGGGCAGAATGGCTAGAGCGTACTGAGCGTACTAAGAGTCATGCCGCCGCTCGCCTATTGCGCCCTAAAACGAGATGGAAGCTTGTGACGTTGCATAAAGCGGTTTTTCTGAATGTTGAATGGGCGCGGAACGTTACAAATCTCGCCGGCCTTCCATGGCTTTCAACATCGTCACTTCGTCGGCGTACTCCAGGTCTGCGCCCACGGGAATCCCGACGCCGATTCGCGTGACGCGCACGCCCAGGGGCTTTAGTAGCTTAGAAAGATAGATTGCAGTGGCTTCGCCTTCGGCTGTAGGGTTCGTTGCGATAATAATCTCTTCGACGGCGCCGCCTTTTAGGCGCTCGATCAGCGATTTGATATGCAGTTGATCGGGTCCGCGCCCTGAAAGGGGGGAGAGTGATCCGCCCAGTACGTGATACATACCGCTGTAAGTACGCGTTTTTTCGATGGCCATGATGTTGTGGGCTTCTTCGACCACGCAAATCGTTTTCTTGCTGCGCGTCGGACCCACACAGTAAAAGCAAGGATCCGAATCCGTAATGTTGTGGCAGACGGAGCACGCACGGATTTTTTCCTTGGCGTCGCGAATCGCGTCCGCCAGTGCCAGTGCATCCTCGGTAGCCGCACGCAGCAGGTGAAAGGCCAGACGCTGCGCAGTCTTCTGGCCAATTCCGGGGAGATGTTTCAGTTCATCGATGAGTCGTTCGACAGGAGCGGCAAAATCGGGCATGCAGCATGTGTAGCATAGCCGCGCGCATCAGCGCAAACGGCCTAGAGATCGCGGTACATGACGTAGGCGTCCACGTAACCCAATATTGGATGTAGAAATGCTTTCGGAAGTGTGCCAACGATCTCGAAGCCGAAGCTCTGCCAGAGCCGAACCGCGCGTTCGTTGGTGCTGACTACGAAATTGAATTGCATGGCGCGAAATCTGCGGTCTCGAGCCCGGCCTAGCGAATGCTCGCACATGGCGCGGGCGACGCCGCGGCCGGTTGCCGTGACGGCAGTTATGTAGCCGCAGTTTGCAACGTGCCCACCGCCGCCTTGCTGATTTGCTTGCAGAAAATACGTGCCGACAATATCGCCGTTCTCTTCCGCAACGAATACTTCATGCGCCTCACACAGCCAATACTCAATCGCGGCCGTCTTGTCCATGTTGCGTGGAAGCGTATACGTTTCACCCGCCCGAATGATGGGCTCGATGACGTTCCAGATGGGGTTCCTGTCTCCATCGGCTGCGGGCCGGATCAGCATGCTCGTAGTTTGCCATGAGTGTTTGTAAATGCAGACGGGCCCCCGATCCGATCGGGAGCCCGCGTCATCTAGTCTCGACTAGACTAGCTTAGTTTTCAAACTGCGACTGGAAAACTTCGCCCGGGAGGACAAATCTCGCGGGCTTCTGAAGGGACTCCACGCGAGGCAGATTGACCGGCAGTCTTTCCTGTTTTTCGGGAAGCCCAGCCGTATCATCCGCGCGCAGCCGCTCCATCTTGATGCCGAGCGCGCGTTCCAATTGGAAGAGTTCGGAGCGTTGCTCTTTCACGAAGAGCGTGGAAGCCACGCCGTGTCCGCCGTTGCGTCCGGTTCGCCCAACGCGGTGGATAAAATTCTCGGCTACTTCGGGCAAATCGTAGTTGATGACGTGCGCGATGTCCTGTACGTGAATGCCGCGCGAAGCGAGATCCGTCGCCACCAGGACGCGGAAGCGGCCTTGCTGGAACCCGGTCAGAGCCGCGGTGCGTTGCGATTGCGAGCGGTCGCCATGAATCATGGCGGCGGAGAAGCCTCTGCGGTTCAAACTCTCGGCAATCCGTTCGGTTCCGCGCTTGGTTCGCGCAAACACCAGGCACTTTCCCTTTTCCTTGGTCAGCAAGCGCTGCAGCATTTCCTGCTTGCGGTCCATGGCCACTTCAAACGCCTGCACGCGCACATTCTCGTTTGGTTTCGAGGTCGAGCCGAACGAAAGACGCACGGCGTTGTGCAGATAATCCTTTACGATGCGCGTCATATCGCCTTCCATCGTCGCGGAGAAACACATCGTCTGCCGCTCTTTTGGAAGAATCGAGACTATGCGCTTGATCGCGGGAAGGAAACCCATGTCCAGCATACGATCCGCTTCATCGAGGACGAGCATGCGCAGCGCGTTAAAGTGGAAGAGTCGACGGTCGAGGTAATCCTCAAGCCGCCCGGGAGTCGCGACTACGAGCCTTGCTCCCTTGCGAATAGCCTGCAGCTGCGCGCCTTCGGACAATCCGCCAACGACTAGCGCCGCAGGCAGCAATTGCTTGCCACGCAGAGCGTTGTATTGCTCCACCACTTGCATGGCCAGCTCGCGCGTTGGCACCAGCACCAGCGCGGCGATTCCCGGCGTCTTATCCTTGAGTAGCTTTTCGATCACGGGAATCAGGAACGCCAGCGTCTTGCCGGTTCCTGTCTGCGCCGTTGCCAGCACGTCTTTGCCTTCCAGTGCTTGCGGGATTGCCGCAGCCTGAACCGGAGTCGGCGTGGTAAACCGCGCCGCAGCCAATCGCTCCTTCACATAAGGAGAAATCAGCATTTCGGAAAATCGCGCCGAGGCGCGTTCCGCCAGAGGCTCTTGAGAGCCCTCTGCATTCACTTCTGAAACATTCAACATTCAATATTGCTTTCTTGCTGGCAGAAGCCGTCGCGATGCGCACACGAATTCTCGGGCGGACCGGCGGCTTGCTTTGCCAGCCTTGTTTTAGATTACGCGTAAGACTTACGGAGGAAACTGGAGGCGGGAGTCTCAGATCAGGAACTGCACCAGAGGGACCGCACAACACAACCGAGGTATTAAGCGCCTATTGTTACCAGTATGTCATTCATTTAGAACATCTTACAGCGGGGAGTTACTTGCAGGGCCGCTTAGGGAACAAAGTGCAAGATTCCTCTCTGCCATCGTTCTAACATGGAGACAAAGAAACACGCACTCCCAAGGACGCCCAATGCCCATGGTCGAGCTGCTGGTCTTTTTGATCGCGATCTTCCTGATCGCTACCCCCATCATCGCCCTCATCCTTCTGGTGAGGTACAGCAAAGTTCGCTCGGAGCTTAGTCGGCTTGACGAGGAAAACGCCCGGCAGCACGCTTCCTTCCAGCGTGAACTCGCTGATCTCAAGCGGCAACTTTCCGTCGCGGTCCGTCCCGCTGCACCAGCCGCTGAAAAACCATTGGAACGCCCGGTCGTCGCTCCGTCACCGGCCGCGACAACCATGCGAGAAACCCCTGCCCCCTCTCCACGGGTTGACTTGCCCGCGGCAGTCAAGGTGCCCCCGCTCGTATCGGTGCCTACTCCTCAGGCGCAGCCGCCAATCACACCCACGGGCCTGCCCGCGCAAAAAGTGCCGGTACTACCCGTGTCTGTCGAACCGAAACCAGTTCTGCCGGCGGCGAAAACGCCCGTTGAAGTAAAGCCGTCCGGCCCGGTTGTGCCATCACAAACGACCGTACCGACTGTTCCTTTGTCGCAGCCGTCTGCGCCGCGCATTCCGGCGCCAACGCCGCGTGTGCCGGCCCAGACTCCTGCCGCTGCGGCCGCGCGCGTCTCTGTGCCGCCGCCGATCTCTCCTTATCGTGTGCCCGCGCCGAAGCCCACGTTTCAGCAGCGGATGAGAACGGTATCCGCGATCGAAGAGGCACTGGGCACAAACTGGCTCAACAAACTTGGCATCATCATTCTTGTGGTGGGCGTCGCGCTCTTCGGCATCTATGAACTTGGCGCTCTTGGCCCGCTGGGCAAAGTCGGCATTTCTTACCTCGCCTCTGCATTTCTACTTGTGGGCGGTATCTATCTCGAAAAAAACGAACGCTATCGACTTCTCGGCCGCACCAGCATCGGTGGAGGCTGGGCGCTGCTCTTTTTCAGTACGTACGCGATTCACCACGTCGCGGCGATGCGTGTCCTCGATTCCCTAACTCTTGACTGCATCTTGATGTTGATTGTCGCGATCGCGATGGCCGGGCACACTCTGCGATATCGCTCGCAATTCGTCACCGGCCTGGCGTTTCTGTTGGGTTACACGACCGTTGCCTTGAGTCAAGACACCGTGTACGGTCTGACTGCCGGCGCAATCCTTGCCATCGGGCTTGTTTCCATTGTCCTGAAAATGGGCTGGTTCGAGCTTGAAGTCTTCGGCATTCTCTCCAGCTACTTGAATCATCTTTATTGGCTTTTCCGCATCCTCGGCATCGAAGGCGCTCACGGGCGGCACTTCGAGCAGTACCGCGCCAGCCTGGCTTTGCTTTTCTTCTACTGGCTGACCTTCCGCATTTCCTACATAGCCCGCAACATCAAAACCGACTTCGAGGAGCACATCTCCACTGTCGCCGCGGTCTTGAATATGGGGTTGCTGCTGGGCTGCATGAAATTCCAGTCCGTTCAGCCGGAGCTTGCCTACATCGCCCTTCTCGTAGTCGGTGCCGCTGAATTCCTTTGTGCACAAATCCCTGCCACCAAGCGCCGACGAGAAGCGTTCGTCGTCCTGACCGTGGCAGGAACTGCCCTCATGCTGGCGGCTGCTCCGTCCCATTACACGTACGAAGCGAACGACGTTGCCATCCTTTGGCTCGTTGGTGCTGAGGTTTTTCTCATCGCTGGCGTAATTGTGAAAGAAGTGGTTTTTCGCAGGCTTGGCCTCTTCACCGGACTGCTCGTTGGCTTGCATCTTGCGGGCACCGACTTCCGCCAGCTGGTCAACTTTCGCGCGTCAAGTGAGAACCTCGCCTTGGCTTCAGGAGTGCTCTTTGCCGTGTGCGCATTGGTCTTTTATATCAATGCCCTCGGCGCCGGCTCGCGCTGGAAAGACTTATTTGCAGACTCGCCTGACGGGCCGTTGCTGACGATCCACTCCTATATCGGTGCGTTTGCGGCAGCGTCTGCCGCTTGGGCTCTTTTCTCGCACGATTGGACGGCGCTTGCGTTCGCTGCCGTAATGCTCATCGTCGCGGCTCTTGGCCGCGCGCTCGAATCGCTGCATCTGCAGGTACAGTACGCTTTGCTCGGCGCGCTCACGGCCTATCGGGGCATTGTCTTCAATCTTCATCTCGAATCTCCGGAGCATGCTCACGTGCGCTTGCGGCTGGCGACTCTTCCGATTCTCGCCGCGGCGTTCTATCTCACTGCCAAGCTGTCGGTTCTGCGGGACGGTCGCGACCAGCGCATCATTCGCGGCCTCTTCGCCGTTGCAGGGAGCAGTTTCCTCGGTTTGCTCATCTGGTTCGAAGTCCCGGAGCTTTGGCAGCCTCTCGCATTCATCGTTTTCGCGGTGATTCTGTCCGAGGCCGCTCGCGCATTGCGATATCACGCGCTTGCTTGGCACTCGCATCTTCTCACTGGCCTCGCAATCTTCGCGGCGCTCACTGTCGATCAGAGCGCTATCCACATCTGGCACACCATTCCCGTGCGCGCTCTCAGCGCACTGCCGGTTGTTGTCGGTGGCTACTGGATCGCGAAACGGCTCGGGACCACGGACGAACGCCATTTAGCGCTTGGACGCGTGGCCTACACGTGGGCTGCCACCGGTATGATGGTCTGGGTTCTGCAAGATGCGCTCCGCGCGCCGTGGATTGCCGTCGGCTGGATCGTTTTCGCGGTCGTGCTTGCGCTCTCCACGCGCTGGATTCGCTACCAGCAGCTTGCTTGGCAAGCGAACGTCGTTGGTCTTTGTGCGCTCATCCGCGCCTTCTTCTATAACTACGACGTCAAACAAAAACTCTACGGCCCTATCTCACTGCGCGTGTTCACGATCTCACTCGTTGCGGCGGGCTTGTACTTCCTCTCACGTAAAGCCGCGCCGGAAGACCGCTACGCCCGCACCGTCGCCTTCCTTCATTCGTTCGCGGCTACCGGACTGCTGGCCCTGCTTGCATGGTACGAGTACCCCAACGGCTGGCTGGCCCCGCTGTGGGCTGCATTCGCGCTGGCACTGGCAATCGTTGACCAGCGCCTCGAGCTAGAAGAATTGCCTTGGCAATCGCACATTCTCGCCGGGATGACGCTGCTCCGCAGCATTAGCGTGAATCTCTACGTCACCGACGTCTGGCACGGCTTCAGCGTGCGGCTCTTGTCGCTGGCCATCGTCGCCGTAATTTTCTACGCGCTCTCACGCCTCATTCGCATGCCTGACGAATGGCGGCAGCGCGACATTCACCACATTTATTCATGGGCGGCCTCGTCCATCGGCGGTCTGCTCCTCTGGTACGAGTTGCAAACGCAGCCGACCAGCATCGCCGTGGCCTGGGGCGCGTTTGGTCTAGTGCTCTTTGAGTACGGCCTGCTGCGCAAGATCACGCAGTTCCGCTATCAGGCTTACGTCGCGCTCATCGCCGCTTTCACCCGGCTTTTTTATTCCAATCTTACTTCAAGCGAACCCGGCGAATTCTGGGGTCCGCGAATGTACACCATCCTCCCGCTTGCCCTGATTTTCTTCTTCGTCTATGCGCAATTGCCGGACAAGGAAGAAAACACCAGCCGCGACCGCCGCCTGCATTTTGACGTTCTCCTCGCGTATCTGGGCACCGCCACCATCGTGGCACTCTTTTATTTTCAGTTTCCGCTCGAATGGGTGATCACCGCCTGGGCTGCCGTCGTCTTCACTCTTCTCGGGGCCGCGCTGCTTCTGGATCGTCCGCTCTTCCTGCATCAGGGGCTGCTTCTGACCGTCATGGTTCTCGGTCGTGGCATGGCGCACAATCTTTTCGGCGGCAGTTATTTCAACGGTGACAATTGGAAAGGGAACTATCTGGTGCTCAGTTCGACTGCCGCTATTCTGCTGACAAGCTTGCACTTCGCTTTCCGTCTTCGGGGGCGCTACACCATTCCTCAAACCGCGCACCGTTGGATCAAGCGGCTGGCGGTGATTGCCAGCCGCCCCGAGCAAGTGGAATTTTTCGTCTCCATGATCCTGATTACCTGCATGCTGGGAGTGAAAATGAAGTCAGGCATGGTCACCGTTTCGTGGGGAGTTGAAGGCGTGTTGATTTTTCTATTTGCGCTCGCACTGAAGGAGCGTAGCTTCCGCCTCACCGGTCTGGGCGTGCTTTTGCTTTGCGTCGCAAAAGTTATGGTCCTCGACGTCTGGGGTCTTCAAGCGCGAGACCGGTACGTCACGTTAATCATCGTGGGTGCGGCGCTGGTGTTTGTTTCGTTTCTCTATACCAGATACCGCGACACGATCCGCCAATACCTATGAAGCGCGTCATTGTCTTCGTCGTTTTCTTTCTCATCCTCGGCTTCGCGCTCGCAGGCCTCTACTGGAGCCAGCGCCGGCCCAAGTCCGCTCCCGTGTCCGCCAACGCCATTTTGAATATGGCCGCCGACGCGCAGCGCGACCTCTCCCGCATCCCTATGCACTTCACGCGCCTCTCGGATGAGCAGGAAATCGGCATCGGCAAAGAACTTGCCGCTCGCTACGCAATCCAAGCGCGCAAGCTTACTCCCGGGGAAGAGGGCCTCGAAAAGTATGTCACGCGCGTCGGAAACACGGTGGCCCTTCACGCTTATCGCCGCTTGCCGTACACCTTCACCGTTCTCCCCGATCACAACATGATCAACGCCTTCTCACTTCCTGGCGGACCTGTCTACATCGGCGAAGGCATGCTCGACCTGATGATGAGCGAGGATGAGCTCGCCAACGTTCTCGCCCACGAAGTCGAGCACATTGACCACTATCACTGCGTCGAGCGCGTGCAATTGGAAGCGAAACTAAAAAATCTCAATCTCGATGTCCTTGGCGCGCTGCTGCAGATTCCTCTTGATTTCTGGGAAGCTGGCTACCACAAGGACGAAGAATTCGAAGCCGATCGTGAAGGAATATATCTTGCGGTTCGGTCCGGGTACTCTCCGTACGGCGCCGTGGACACGTTCGAGCGCTTCGCCAAGTTGCACGACGAATACGCCATCCATGCGCAAAGCCCGGAGGAGGAACTCTCCGAGCTGGCCATTCAGAGTTTGAACGGCTATTTCCGTTCGCATCCCCTTCCCTCCGAACGTCTCGCGCAAGCCAAAAGTATTATCGCGGAGCAACATTGGGAGGACCGCAAGACGCAAAAGCCCTTCCGCGTCGAGTACGAAGTTCACAACGGGGAATACGCGAAGTAAGAGCGTCGCCGCGACCCGTGAGCGTCGTGCCTGCCTGAATGATCACCGTCAAGCGGAGTTTGCCCAAGTCGCCGCGCGTTTATGCGTTATAGTGTGGGGAATTGGGGCGCGCGGTGAAAACGATCAAGTTCTCCACAATCTTGAAGTGGGTAGGCTATGCGACCGCCATCCTTTCGTTCCTCTTTGGCGTTCGCCAACTCGTCAAGTTGGTTTCCGACCGTGTCGAGTCCCATCGAAAGGTTGACGCTCTCCTGATTACCGAAGGGGTCGAACTGAAAGGTCGCGATTACGCGTCGGCTTGGCGCTCCCTCGAACAAGCTTCGCAACTGGAACCGAATTCGGCTAAGGTCCAACTTGCTCAGGAAAATCTCGCGATGGCCTGGCTCGAGGATATCCATCGGCGCGAGAACGAGAAATTCTCCGACGTCGCGGAAAAGCTCGAGCCTGTCTTGACGCGTGGCGTTGCATCCACAAAGGATCCACGCAGATCTGCAGACCTGCTCGCGCACATCGGGTGGTCCTATTTCCTGCGCTCCCGCGAAGCCGAGTTCGGCTTGGATCCGGCTGGCGCCTATTCCAAGGCCGCCGTTCAGGACAAGAACAATCCTTATGCTGAGGCGATGTGGGGACACTGGATCCTCTGGAATCACGGCAAGCTGAGCGATGCCTTGCAGCACTTTTCTTCCGCGCTGGCTTCCGGCCGCCAGAGGGATTTCGTTCGCCGCCTGGAATTTGCCGCGCTCTTCAATTGCCCCTCCGATGATTGCGCGGAGGAAGTCATTCGCGTGGCTAACCATGTCCGCAAGGAAAAAGGCGCGGTTGATCCGGACACGGCGGATAGAATCTTTTCTCTGTATTACGGCAAGGTCTTTTCATCGACGCCCGTATCCAGTCATTTTCTGATCGCTGTTCCTGCGGAGGAGCACGTCGCCACATTCCGCTGGTTGTTTGATGGGATTGGTTTTGACGAATCGAAAAGTATGCTTCGCACTTGCTACCTTGCCAGGCTTCAGGAAGCTGCTGGCCAGCGAGACGAGGCCCTGGCGAATTATCATGCCGTTCTAGCAAGAACGCCCAAACACAGCGGCCCGCTCTCTGATACGGCCGAAGCCGGCATCAAGCGCCTCGCGTCCCCTCATTAGCTAGCAATGTTTTGACGCCAAATTTGAGCAGGAGCATTTCCAATGGTCGCGCCGCCAAGTTTCATGGGTGAGCTTGAGGCATCAAGAGTTTCTCGACGACGGGGACGGGCAGCGCCCCCTGGTCAAGCGCCAGGTCGTGAAACTTCAGCAAATTGAAATTCCTACCCGCCGCGGCTTCATATCTCTTCCGAAACGCAAGCCATTCGCGCAGACCCTCATAGTAAGTCGGCAGTTGCGTCGAGCTCAGCTTGACACGCACCAGTTTTCCTCGCGCTTCCGCCTGCGTCTGAAATGCTTCCTTGGTCATCAGTTCCAGAGCCCTCTCGTCGGTCATCCCCATCGTGTGCATTTCGATGTCGAGAATCGCGTTGGATACAACGCGCAGCCGGATCTTGCGCATGACCATGCGGAACCGGGGGTCGCTGTTCAGGAAGCCTTCGTCCATCATTACCTGCGCGATGTACTCAGCCCAGCCCTCCGCGTACGCTCCGTTGCCAAAAAGCGCGCGCAGCAACCGCCGCCGTTCGGGTTGTATGTTGTTAGCATGTTCGGCCTGGACGTAGTGCCCCGGCAATGCTTCGTGAATCGTCAACCACTTCAAGGCGGAATTGTTGTATTCGCGCAGTTTCGATTCCGCCTGTTCGTCCGTCATTTTCGGATCGATCGGCGTCACCCAATATTCCGCTTCCGCTTGCGGCTCAAGCGCCGGGGCGCTGTGAAATCCCGCGACCGAGAAAATTCCGCGCATGAAAATAGGCGTGGGAATCACCTTCAGGTTGCCGCGTGAACCGAGCGTCACAATCTTTTTCTCGCGGATGAACCGCTCGATCACTCCAAGGTCGGCCTGGATTGTCTGCATCAGTTCGCCGCGCTTCGTGTGGTCGTCAGATATTTTCTGCAGCACCTCACCGATGATCAGATTTTCCCGGTCGCGCCCGGTCAGTTCGGCGTGATCGCCGTGGCTTGGATACATCTGGCCGTGCATGGGCAGCGCCAGTTGTAGCATCTCGGCACGCACTGCTTTCAGCTCTCCCACTGCGTCGGCCAGGAGTTGCTCCGGTTTCAACTCCGTCCCCATCACCAGCTTGAACTTTTGATCGTAAAACTCCTTCCCGAGCCGCCATGTGAGCCGCGAGGGGCGCTTCCCGAGGTCCTCCTGCAGCCACTTGGAAAAATCCTTCAACGCCGCAATTGCCGACGGAGCCAGCTGACCGTACTTTGCCTTCAGCGGTGACCCCGGCGGGATCTCCCGAGCGATGGTGTTCTCGATCATGTCGATGTTGCCGTCGTTTTCTTCGATGGCTGTTTGCACGAAGATCGCGTCCACATCGCTCATGTATGGTTTTACCTGGTTCAACAAGCGCGGAATTTCGCCAACTCTTGAAAGCACATGTCCAAGACGCACCTCTTTCGGGGCGTATTCCTGCGTCAGCGGCAGGAATAGTGCATTCCCGATCAGCTCGACAGGTACAGTCGCGTTGTGCCGATAGCTCTGGATCTTGTCGAATTCCAGCAAATTCAAGCCGATTTGGTCGTCGATCAATTGCCAGTCCGCAGCGTCTTGCGGGTTCAGCGTTGAGGACAGCGTCTCCACGCGAAATCGCTTACGCCATTGTTGAAAAAACGCCCTCTGCTCGGCAGCGCTCTCCAGGCTCAAATCGTCCAGGAGCGCATCTAGCCAGAGGGTCTTACCCGTCTTCGCATCGATATGTTTGTGGTAGCCCACCGAGGAAGCTAAAGTCGGCGAAAGCGCAAGAGACGCTTTCATGAACTGATCGCTCAACTCCGCGAATTTCTGGGATGTCACGGGTTCCGGGCCTTTCGCTGTTTGGTTTGTATCTTGGATGTTCGCGGGCAGAGTCATCATCAGCACGCCCAATGAGGCACAGAGAATCGAAGTGGTTCCGAGGTTCATGGGCAAGCTCCGCTGGCACAAGAGGCCATTTCACGCGCCAGTCTACACCACACCATCGCCACGCGGCTGTCTAGACCTAGTCTTGTCGGAAAGGAGGAGTCGTGGAATGAATGATGGGAGCGGGGTTAAGACAATCGCGCTTGCTAAAACAATCCGGGGATTTTCATGCCGGCCATTCCGGGAATGCCACCGGCGAGGTTTTTCATCTGGTTGGCGAGCTCTTCATCGACCCGCCGCGAGGCTTCATTCACCGCCGCGCGAACTAAATCCTGCAGCATCTCCTGGTCCTTGCTCGCGAAAACATCGGGCTCGATGCGGATGTCCACGATCTGCTTCTGGCCGTTCATCTTCACCGCGACCATGCCGCCGCCGGCCGATGCTTCCACGGTAACGGAATTCACCTGCCTCTGCAGGTCTTCCTGTAGCTGCCGGAATCGCGAGAGCATCTGTTGGAGAGCGCTGACTTCCATCAGGATTCCTCTTGGCCTCGTTTCACTTCGGAGATTTTTCCTCCGAAGCGCTGCAGCATGGACCGCACCAGCGGATCGCGCTCGAACTTCGCGCGCAGTTCTTGTGTGCCGGACGCACTGCCCGCCGCCGACGCGGCTGCCGCTGCAACTACCTCCAGTTTAGCACAGACGCGCACCGCCCGGCCGAGCACCTTGCTCGAAATGCCACGGATCTTTTCCAGTGAGTCACGCCCTTCGAGCAATTCCGCGAACGGCCGTTTCTCCGGAGAAAAATAAAGGCGCAGCTCCGTGCCGTCGAGCTCCCAACAGCTGCTTTGTTCCACCAATTCGCCCAGGAATTTCTGTTGCGCCTGAATTGCCATCTTGATCTCCGCAAGTTGCTCTTGCGAAATTCCGATCGCTCGCGCCGGCGCGCCATTGCTCTTCGCGGGAATTCTCGTCTCTTGAGGATCCGTTGCCTGCTTTGCACCAACAGGAGCAGCCACGTTCGCTGCAGTCGCAGAGGCTTGCGCGGCGAACGAGGCAGGGAGCTGCATTTTTGTTTCCGCTCTCGGCTGCGAGGGAATCGCGGCCGCGGAACCAGGTGCGACCATCTTTGGAGCCGGCGCAAAGGCTGTCGCGGTCGCCGCGCCACGCGCTGCTCCTGCGCTTGTAGAGCCGCCCGCCACGCCACTTTTCAATTCCGCGAGCAATTCTTCCAGGGGAGCCAGCCGCGACGCGTTGATCAGCCGCAACAATCCCATTTCGAGATGCACGCGCGGATCGGGCTTTCGCCGCAAATCATCATCTGTCTGCAACAGAATGTGAAAAAATCGCGTCAGATCCTCCTCGCTGAACAGCGCTGCCGACTTCGCCAGAGCCGGACGCTGATCCGGAGTTGCCGCAATCAAATCCGAATCCGCCCCGCATGTTCGCGCGATCAGCAGATTGCGCATGTGGCGTATCGCCTCCCGGCAGAAGTGCTGCAGGTTGCGGCCTTCCTTCTGGAACGTGTGCACCAGCCCCAGTGCGCGGTCGGCTGAACCTTCTGCAATGGCCTGAATCAATTCTTCCAGTGCATCATCCGGAACCACGCCCAGCAATTCCCGTACTTCTTTGTCCGAAATCGTGTCACCGCAATAGGCGCGCGCCTGCTCCAGCAGGGAGAGGGCATCGCGCAAGCTGCCTTCCGCCATGCGCGCAATCACCGCCATCGCGCCCGGCTCAATCTTCAAATTTTCTTTTTTCGCGATCTCTTCCAGGCGTCCAGCAATCTCCGCAAAAGTTAACGCGCGAAAATGAAAGTGTTGCGACCTCGATCGGATGGTATCTACGAGGTCTTCCGGCTGCGTCGTGGCCATCACGAAGATCACGCGGTCCGGCGGTTCTTCCAGCGTTTTCAGCAGGGCATTGGAGGCTTCGCCCGTCAGCATGTGCGCCTCGTCGAGGATCACCACTTTGCTTCTCGAAGCCGCCGGAGCGTACCTCACCATCTCACGCAGCTCGCGGATCTGGTCAATGCCACGGTTCGACGCCGCGTCGATTTCAGTCACGTCCAGCGAAGTTCCCGCCGCAATCTCTTTGCAGGAATCGCATTCGCCGCACGGATTCGGCGTCGGCCCTTTCACGCAATTCAGCGCCTTCGCCAGGATCCTCGCCGCCGTCGTTTTTCCCACACCCCGCGCTCCGGAAAAAATGTAAGCGTGCGCCACGCGGTCATTCTTGATCGCGTTTTTCAGCGTCTCGGTGACGTGTTGCTGGCCAACGAGGTCGTCGAACGTCTGCGGGCGCCACTTGCGGGCTATGACCTGGTAGCTCATTTGTTCTTGATTGCTCTTTTTCAGTTGTTAGCGAAACAAAAACGCGTTCATTCTCGAAATTCTTGATTTCACGACGCGTCAAAAAACTAAAAGTAATCCACTCAAACCTTTCGATGAGAGGAACTCCGGGTGATCTGCGGCACCCGAGGCGATCCCGGTACCGTTGCTCCCTTCCGGGCCTGGCGGGGTTCGCGGGACCTCGTTGCACAGAGCCCGAAGTTCCACGCTCCGGCACTCGCGTCCATTTCCCGCGAGCGCAGAGAAAAGTCTAGCACAGCGTCTCTGGCCCAACCAGAACGTGCGGCCTCGGCTACTTCAACTTACTTGATGTGATTCCTTCTTCTGCGTCGCGAATCTCGCGTGCCGATTATGATTTCGGCTTCGCTGCCGCTGCTGCCGGCACATCCGGTGGCTGCACTTCAGCGGGGTTCACCCAATTCACCTTGAATGGGCCCGCGCCGTGAACCTGCACGATGGTTTCGCCCTTGCTCATCGCGAAATGCCGCATTTCCTTTGGCATGGTCACAAAATTCCCAACGTTCATCGTCATCATCTTTGTTTCGTCGAAAGTCTCGCCCATGCCTGCTAGGAATGTTCCCTTCAGCACGGTCACGTTTTCATCGGTTGGATGCCAGTGCGCCGGAATCCTGGCTCCGTCAACGCACCGCAGGCGCACCACGAATGGCGCCCCTTCGGCGTTTGGATCACCAGCCACTGGCGCAAGATCGCATCCCTTAATAATTGGTGTCCACTTCAAATCGCCGAAATGTATAATTTTCGTCGGCGCAGCACTGTCCTTCTTCTCTTGTCCATAAACCGCCGCCGCAAGCGTGGCCGCGCCAATCAAAGCAACACACACACTTCCCGTCAGAATCTTCTTCATCCAACTCTCCTCGGTTAGAAAGATAGGGCCCAAACTGGCCACAAGATACTCCTCCCATCCGTCGTCGGCAACTCAAGTCAATCTCACGGTCACGCATCGGGCACTAGCCTTGCCGAGGCCGCCTTGATTCACAGGAAACACGTTCGCAAAAGTCGTGCGCGATATTTCAGAAATCCAGTAACCTAGCTGCGGATGGAGTTCCTCCCCATCCGCCCGCATCCCGGCTTGGCCGGAATTCCGGGTCCGCGGCGCCAGCGGAACACTCGAGGTATCGCTCGGGTGTCGCCTCACGTTACGGGGCATCCCGCACTCTACGTGCGCGCAGGAGGAATCCATGAAAATCGCTTTGTCATTTCTTTTGGCGGCAGCTCTCGTTTGCACGGCCGCGCCTTCGTCTTACGCTGAGCCACTTCAGGTCATCCAGGGAACGCAAGTTCGTCTCACGCTCTTGAGCGGAATCAGCGGCGCCGTGGCAAAAGACGGCGATCCGTTCGTGGCCGTCGTCGCCGAACCGGTTTACCTTGGCAGCCAGTTGTTGCTGCCCGCCGGCACGCGGGTGAACGGCGTCATCAGCACCGTGGAGAAAGCCCGCCACTTCTCCATGTTTCGCGGCCAAGCTTACATGAACCTGGCGTTTCGCTCCATCGAAGTGGACAGCCGCCTCATCCCCGTGCAAATGAGCATCATTATCATCGAGCAGCCTCGCGGGCAGGCTGAAGGCAAGCGCCGCAAAGACGTGAAAATTGAAGAAGGCCAGGTCGTTCAGGAAAAGCATGACGTCAAGGGCGACATCGTCGGCGGGGCCATCGGCACCGGTGGCGGTACCCTCGTTGGCGCGGTCTTCAGCCACGTCGCGCGCGGCTTCGGCTTCGGCTTGGCCGGCAGCGCCGTTTACATCCTCGCGCGCAAGGGCAAGGACCTCGACCTTCCCGCGCAGACCGGAATGCTCGTCCGCATGGACAACACCATCACCGTTCCAGCCACCAGCGCTACCAGCGCCTCGCTCACCAGCAGCCGTTGAGGTCCGCCAAAAATCAAGAAGCGCCACGCAGGGACATTTCAGCGGTGTCCCTGCGCGGCGCCTGATTTCTCTCTGAACTCTGCGCTAATTTTTTTTATTTCTTCGGAAAGTTCGGATCCGCCTTCACTTCGTTGATCTGCTTAGTGTGCCGCTCGCTATGCGCCGCGATGAGCAGCACAAACTCATACCCATCCAGTTTTCCCATCGGGCTGTCCGTCACGTGGTCCCGCAGGCCCGTCGTCGTCTTCAAAAAGTCCTCCGTCGCCGCCCGGCTGTCCACAAAATGCTTGATCGAGCTCTCCGGCGACCCAAAACGGTTTGTCGGCACCAGCGGTTCCGGCGCTTGCGCCTTGGTCGTGCGGTCGGGAACCATTGCCAGCACTGCGTCGTCGGTTTTCTTCATGTCGCGCCCCGCCTCCCCTGCTGGCGCCATCATAACCTTCTCCTTCAGCATGCCGCGGATGAAGTCTTCCGACGCCGCGATGTGCTCCATCACCTGCGCCACAGACCAGCGGTCCGGCGCCGCCTTGAAGTTCCACTGCGCTTCCGACAGCCCTTTCGTCGCCTCCAGAACATTCTTTTTTGTCGTTTCCAGATACTGCAGAGCCTTATCCTTCTCCGCCTGCGTCACTTCTTGTGCCGATGCCGTCGCGGCTCCCGCCATCAACAGCAACGCGCTCAGCACCCCTGCCAGGGACTTGGTTCTCATCTTTTTTCTCCTTGTCTCATGCGGCCTCGGAGCGGCCGGTTTTCTATTTTTGATTGGCGAAACGGGGATTTGCAGCATACCACATCATCCGCCCTTACGCGGCGGGGCACAGCGATGCAAACCGTAATCGAGCCATGGACGGCGTAGGCTCCTCTACTCATGAAATACAGCGAAAGGTTCTAATTAGCGGGGGAAGCCCTCCAGGTGAGGAATGAGCGCCGCTCCGTGTGGGCGGTTACGCGGCGCTCCAGGGGTTTTTGGCTGGTTGCTGGCGGTTAGGCTGTGGAACTACGGTTGGTGGGCGTTCGCTCACGGTTCGTATATTGGCATTTCTATCTTTCCTTTGGTGCTGGAGTTGATAGATGCAGGGGGCGTGCCAAAGAACGAATGGAGTAATCAGCGTATTTTCAATTGCTTGGAAACCTGCGCAAATTCGCATTTTGCTTCAGGGCGGGAAACTGTTCCAGGCTGGAACATCCTGCGTTTACAAAGGAGCCGTCCCGTGCACGCTACAAGGCTCCTTCAGCCATCGCCTGCCAAGTCTGCCCGTCGCGCCTTTCTTAAGCTAAGCCGCGGCGCCTCCGGTTTTTTCCTTCTTGGTGTCCACGCCGTCGCGTTTCAGGTAGCGGTACAGACTGGTTCGTCCGATGCCAAGAAATTGCGCGGCCCTCAGCCGGTTGCCTCGGCACATCTCCAGCACGCGCTGGATATGCACCTTGCGCACCTCTTCGAGCGAAAGCGGTTTCCAGTCGTGGCCTTCCAGCGAACTCGTCCCCCGGTGCTGCAATTGCTCCGGCAAATCCGCCAGGTCGATGAAGTCTCCCGTCGCCGTGATGCACGCGCTGGAGATGACATTCTCCAGTTCGCGCACATTTCCCGGCCACCCGTGCAGCAGCAGCACTGTCTGGGCCCGCCGCGTCAGCCCGAAAATGTTTTTTCCGTACGCGGCGTTGTATTTCTTCAGGAAAAATTGCACCAACAGCGGAATATCTTCGAGGCGCTCGGTCAGTGACGGAATGCGGATCTGGATTGAACTCAGACGGTAAAAAAGATCTTCGCGAGAACGCCCCGCCAGCACCTCGGCGCGCAAATTCCGGTTGGTGGCGGCGATCAGCCTCACGTTGATGTGCCGTACTTCGGGCGACCCTACTCGTTGAATCTCGCGGTTCTGGATCACCCGCAAAAGCTTGGCCTGCATGGGCAGCGATGTTTCTCCCACTTCGTCCAGGAATACCGTGCCGCCATTGGCATACTCGAACAATCCCGGCCGCATGTCCGTGGCCCCCGTAAACGCCCCGCGCACGTGTCCGAATAGCTGGCTCTCCAGCAGCGTGTCCACCATCGCCGAACAATTGCACACCGCCAGCTTTTGCTGGTTCACCGGGCTGATCTGATGAATGGCACGGGCCACCAGCTCCCTTCCAGTTCCTGTCGGTCCTACGAGCAGAACGTTGGTGTAGTGACGCGCCACCTTCCGAGCAAAATCAAAAACTTCCAGCATCGCGGGGCCCTTCCCCACGATGCCGTGAAATTCCAGGTCCTTGAGCAATTGCTCTTCCAGCGCCCTCACGCGCCTCCGCTGGTCGTATAGCGCCGCCACGTCGTCAAGCGACCTCTTCAGCCGCACCCGGTCGATGGGCTTGGGCATGAAATCCGACGCCCCCCGGCGGATCGCCTTCAGCGCGGAATCCAGCGTGTAGTCTCCCGTCATCAGAATGACGTGCACCCCTGGGTCGCTTCGCGAAGCCCGATCCAGGAACTCGTATCCGTCCATTCCCGGCATGTGCACGTCCGCAAGCACCATGCGGCAATGGCCGCTTTTCACCAGCTTTAGCGCCTCTTCCGGCTCGGACGTAGGGATGGCCTCATATCCCATGTCCGCAATCACCGCCGACAGCATCTCCAACTGCGCTGGATCGTCGTCAAGGATGCACGGCGTTAGCGAAGAATTCGGTGCGACAATCTCAACCGCCTTTGACGAAGCCAATCCCACAATACCCTCTCTCATGGCATCCCATATGCCACTCCTTGCGTTCCCTTCCTGCCTGTTCCTGGAATTTTCCGAGGGCCCGCTTCGAGTTCACAACTCCATCGAAACTATTGTGGTTATTGCTCTTTCACGGGCAGGATTTCTGCTCATTCCCCGGAAGGATTTTCAATGAACGTTAGCGCCTGATCCAAGTGTTCCTGCAAATCGTTTCCATTGCCCCACTTCGGTCCATCGGCGGCTTCTTTCTTCCCGTTCCGGCACAAACCCAACGGAATTCCTCACCGAGATCTTCCATTGCGGATAACCACACCTCGTTCGAGCATTAGCTTCCTACTTGCCCTTTCTGATCCTTCGAGCCGTCTTTATCTTTAGTCTTTCAAATCGCGATTCAGATGGACCTGCTTGAGCCGGAACCGTTGCTCTCCCTCGGCGGCGATTCCAATAAACTGAGCGTGGTAGGCCACGGTAAGGGAACGATCAGGATCAGCGGGTTGTAGGAGGCGCAGGAAAATCATCGCTCCCGGCCGGAGCGAATGAGTAAGGACGAGGCACTCGCTTGTCTCTTCGTTCCATTCGAGTTCGGACCTCTCCAAGGAAGAACGACTGGGCGCTATCCCAACCAGACGCTTCGACCGGATGAAAATTGGTGATGGGACGTTGGGCAGTTAAGAGCATAGGCGACCTCTGAGGAGGTGAAATGCAGATGCCATGCCAGGCCGTCCTGCTTCAAGTATCTGAAAACAGCATGTTTATCGAAGAACGCAGTTTCGCAAGCTGTGCGGGGGAGGGACAACCTGACCCCGCAGCGGGTACAACTGGGGCATTGCTTTATAACCGGAAAATGGTCCGGACAAGAGGAACCAGAAGCTCCCGCGGGAGCAGGGCGTACATAGCGGCGCCCTCGATCGGTTCAAATACATATTGAAAACCAAAAACTGCCACCACCAACCCTACCATCGCGTAGCTGTTGCCCCGCAGCCAATCCAGGTAACGATGCGCGCGGTTTTCACTCATGAACAGCATGATACCCGTGCTCCCGTCCAGCGGTGGAACCGGCAAGAGATTAAACGTTCCGAGCAGCAGATTCAGAAAGAAGAAAACGCCCAGTACGCTCGCCGGAAAGTCCGCGCGGCCGTTGTAGTCCACGCGAAGCCAGTGGTAAGTCCAGCCGACGCGCAGGGCCATCGCCGCGATCAACATGAGCGTGTAGTTTGTTGCCGGGCCGGCCAGCGCCATCCACGCCGCCCGCCGCGGATGCCGCCGCTCCCATGTGGGATCGTACGGCGCGCTGGCCCAGCCAAACAGGTTGTGGGTCACGATGAGCGACAGGATCGGGAAAGCCACCATCCCCCACGGTTCGCGCTGGATATGTGGAACGGGATTGAGCGACACCTGTCCGCCCGCGAACGCCGTGTCATCCCCGCCTATTTTCGCGGCCAGCGCGTGCGCCGCTTCGTGGCAAGTGGTGGAGAAAAGAAAGGCAACGTACCAGATAAATCCCAGCGCGATCAGTTCCGGTTGGACATCGGACATGAAGTGACTCTTCGTTTCCTCCGCGCGAGTAGCGTAGATGTCTCCGCCCCGCTTTGCAAGCAACGCGCCTAATTGTTCTGCCGCTTCCATCACCTACTTTTTTCAGTCCAATTGGGAGTGGGGAACCGTGTGGGCCCGCAATCTCGCCGATCACGCGTCCATCAACTACGTTACCGCCATTGCCGCGGCTCAGGCGTAACGGCTCACACCTGCAAATGTTATGGAGCGGTTTGTGTTGGAATCGCCTTGGGACCCGATGGCGTGAAATGGAAGCGAATGAGCCATTCGCTCGGGACGCTGTGACCGCCCACTTCGGGCGAAGTGAATTGCCAGCGGCGCGCGGCTTGCAGAGCGAGGTCGGCGAAATACCTGCTCGGGCCGGCGGAATCGAGCGCCGCCTCGGAGACGTTGCCCGTGGGATCGACTTGAACGCGGACGCTGACGCGAACAACCCCATGAATGGTGGCGAGTGCTTTCGCGGAGGCATCGGGCAAGACTTGCTCGAGCACTTCGGCACGCGCCGCAGAGGGCGCGGAGGCATTCGGTGCGTTTGCGGATGCAAAGGTACCGGTGCGCACGGAAGCAGGAGTTGGCGCCGCCACGGGCTGTGGTTGCGCCACAGTCTTTTTCTCGGGCGTGGTTTTCGGCGAGTTTAGTTTTGGCGCTGCGGCGGACGGCTTCGGACCCGGTGGGGCTTCGCGGTGCGCGGGTTGCTCGACGGCACTCGGCTGGGTTGCGGGCTGGACGGCTGCCGAGGCGGCGGAAGACGAAGACTCGGAACGGCGGCCAAGGATTCTCGGCAACACAAAGATCGCGACGATGACTAGAAGTCCAGCCGCAACGGGAACGACATAGTTGGGAAGTACGAGCGTCTGCTTTGCTGGATTCGTGGTTTGCGGACCTGGCGGCTCGGCTTTCGGTTTCGCCGGAGGCACATCGGAACTGGGGGCTTGCAGCTTTGCCGCAGGAACCGCGGGAACTGTGGACAATGGAACCGCCAATGGTGAAATGGATTGCGAGGCAGCAGCAGCGACGGCGATGGGATTCAGGCGCGAGGCAATTTCGTGAACCGTCCAGCGGCGCCGGGGATCGCGGCGAAGGGTGTGCCGTGCGACGTCGAGCAGGGGCTGGGGAAGGGTATCGAGGATGGCCGGGTCGGCTTGGCTTCCGGGCTGCGTCGCGGGCGTATGCTGCGTGAGTGTTTCGACCAGAGTCATGCCGAGCGACCAGACATCAGCGGCTGGGGAAAGCGGGGAGGTTGCCGTTTCGGGAGCGTCGTGAGCATCGAACTTGTGCGATGGCTTCCGGGATTCGCCGATGGGGAGGAGCGAGTCGCTGGAAAGTTTGAGTTGATCGGCGGCGGCGAGAACGTTGGAAGGCTTGATCCGCGAATGCACGAGGCCATTGCTGTGCAGATAAACGAGAGCGTCGAGCACCGGTTCGAGCATTTCGCGGGCTTCGGAGGGAGCGAGCGCGCGCTGGGGAATAATTTGGGAGAGGTCTTCCTCGGCATACTCCATCACGACGTAAAGACGATCTCTGTTCTCGAGGCGGCAGCGGCCGACATCAAAGATGCGCAGGAGATGCGGATGAGCGAGCTGCATAATGCGAAGCCAGAGAGAGATTTGGGTCTCGGCCGTGGGGCCAGCGGGAACGAATTTGATCGCAGCCTTTGGAGACTTCGCATCGGGGAGTTGCGTCAAGAACACCGCGGAGTCGTCCGTACCTCCCAGGTAATGTCGCAGCCGGAATCGGTTATCGATAACCTGACCTTCGCACTGTCTCCAGAAATCGCTCATAGCGCACCTCCAAGTGCGAATTCCTGCGAGCCGGCCAATGGGGACACTCCCAACGGCGTAGCGTGCGACCGCGGAAAGAACAACGCGGCGTCTAAGGCGGGGCGGAACGTCTCGACGTGCGATTCGCATGCGCCTGGGGCCGGGCGCTCGTCGTCCACATTCTGGCATGAAACGGGCCGGAATGGGGAGGGTGGTTCTTATCGGTTATGGAGACGCCGGAGGCGGCAAGCGGTGCTTCGAGGCAGCGGCTCTTGCGGAAGCTGCCTGAATCAAAGCCTCACAAGCGGAGATGCAGGCGCCGCGGAAATCGCGAGAGATTTTCTTGTGGATGTCCACAGAATGAAGAAGCGTTGACGTACCGTGCAGAAGCGCGACGAGGGAGAGAGCCACCGACATGTGATGATCCGGCTTCCCGCCAAGTTCTGCGGCCAGTAGCCGCTTCAAGAATTCGAACGAAGGCATGTGCTCTTTGCGGGCGAAGGCGAGGGCCCAGTCTTCGGAGATGAGGCGGAAGTCGTTGGGATGGGCGGCAAAGAAGTCGAGAACGCGGCGGCAAGCTTGCGCGGAGCTCCGTGAGGATTTGATGGCTGAGAAAAGATTCAGCCGCGCGCGGCGACGGAGAACGGAAAGAAGATCGTCCTTGTTGGAAAAGCGCTCGTAGAGAGTCGGCGTGGTGGTTCCCGAGGCGCTGGCGACGGCGCGCATGGTGAGGGCATGTTCGCCGCGCTCGCTCCACATGCGATACGCGGCATCCAGGATGCGGCTTTCCAGACGAACATCAGCCTTGCGAGGCATGCAACTGCCCTCCCACTCACTCTTGCGTTGAATTATATCCTTTACAGCGTTAAAGATACAGTGTATAAAGAATAGGCCCCGAACGGCTCTCGTTGGGATTCCCAAAATTGCGGAAAGACAGGAGTACGAAACAGCAAGATATGTTTCGATTTCAATATTGTGTGAACACCAAGGCCAGCCGGAATCTCGCCTGGGAAATTTTCTCGGACTGGCGGCGGTGGAATGAGTTCTCAAACATTTATGGCCAGCTGAACTGGAGTGAAGGAAGGCCATGGGAAGCGGGAAGCCGGTTGGAAATCGAAGTCCTGGAGCCGGTGAAGACGGTTGTGAGTCACGTCATAACGAACTGTCAGCCTGCACATAAAGTGGGCTGGATCGACCACTCGCTCGGAGTGGTGTTGGCGCAATGGGTCAGTTTCGAAGAGCACGTAAGAAAAGGCACGCGCGTGCACACCTGGGGAGACATCGTCCATTCGGGTGTGAAGATCGCCGGGCAAACCGCGGAGCAGGTTATCACCGGCTTTACGGAAACTTGGTACGAGAATTTTCGATCGGCGTGCGACCGGCTTGCCGAAGTAAGCGGCGACTAGCAAGTTAGTCAAGCTCGAAGTCCCTTCAGCGTGTTACATAAGAAACCCTAGAATTTGAACCTTTCCGAAAGTTTCAAACTGGAACGGGTATGTCTCAATGGCCTGGTTGAGGAAGTTCCGCAAGCGTACCCAAAAAGAAAAAGACTGATTACAAAGGGGATGCAACCCATACGCATCCCCGTTCTGGTCTGTTGCGTGCCTATACCAAACAAAACTCCCCTTGCCGTTGAGCCAAGCATGCTTCGCTCAAGAAGTGCGGTGTGGGGAAGAAGTCCGGCCAGAAAGCCGCTAGAGAGCCTCGCAATAGGCCAAGCAGGCGGCTGGGCCAGACTCTGTGAACAGAGACGGACAATGATTCACAACACCAAGTCAGGGAGTTTTTGAGGGCTATGTTAATCCTGCAAAAGCTGCTCTGCGCCGGAGTCTGATCCTGTTCTCCCTGCTGACCAACGGCACCGGACTAATGCTTTTTTGTACTGGGTTCGTGCTCTATGACTTGAATGATTTTCGCAACCGGAAAGTGAGCGATCTTCAAACTACGGCGGACCTGCTCAGCGTGAGCGCGGATGCTCCGCTTGCATTCAACGACGCAGAGAACGGCGCTCAGGTCTTGCAGGCCCTACGGGTACGGCCAGGAAACCGGGCCGCGGTTCTCTATCGAGCAGACGGCAGTGTACTGAGTCGGTATGCGCGGAGAGATCTTGCCGCAAGGTACACGCTTCCCAAGCTTCCATTGCCGGGCGTTGTGTGGTCATCTGATTCCCTTTCTTATACGGAAGTCGTGTATCTCGATGGCAAACCGGTCGGAACAATCTACCTCGAAGACGATCTGAATGACCTGCATTCACGAATGGTCCAATTTGCCAAAGGGCTTGCGGTCATGGCCGGGACCTGCCTGTTCATCGTTTATGTGCTATCTAGCTGGCTTCGGAAGGGAATTACGCGACCAATTTATGACCTTGCCTGGACCGCGCGCTGCGTGGCATCCAGGAATGACTACACGCTGCGCGCGCCACTTTCGGGTGGGGCGGAGCTAGGCCAGCTCAGCACGGATTTTAATTACATGCTTCAACAGATTGAACGCCAGAACTCCGCATTGGCTGTGGCACGGGATTCGCTCGAACTTCGCGTACAAGCGCGGACGGAAGAACTTCAAAGGGAGGTTATTGAACGCAAGCGGTCAGAGCAGCAGCAGAGGATCGCGTACGCGGCAACACGCGTCCTGGCCGAGTCGGTAAATCAGGAAAGCGCCATTGCGGAAATCCTGCATATCATTTGCGAAGGACTGGGTTATGAAGTGGCGGCGATTTGGAAATTGGACCCGCAGGGCGACGTCCTGCGGTGTACCCATGTATGGCAGAGGCCGGGGACAGCGCTTGATGCATTCGCCGAAGCGACGCGAAACACGCAGCTGCCCATCGGAGCAGGTTTGCCGGGACGAATCTGGCTCAGTCGCAATCCTGAATGGATTGAAGAGATAGCGAAGGACACGAATTTTCCGCGTGCGCAAGTGGCGATGGCATCCGGGTTGCGGTCGGGAATTGGCTTCCACATTTTTCAAATGGAAGAAATTAACGGATTTCTTGAACTGTACAGCCGCGCGGTCTGCAAGCCCGACCAGGATTTGCTCGACCTGGGCGCCGCGCTCGGCACACAGATCGGCCAGTACATTGTCCGAAAGCAAGCCGAAACCGAGTTGGTCAGGGCAAAGGAGGCAGCTGAAGCTGCGAGCCGCGCGAAGGGCGAATTCCTGGCCAATATGAGCCACGAAATCCGCACTCCTTTGAACGGCGTGATGGGCATGACGGATCTGGCGCTGGACACACAGCTTATGCCGGAGCAACGTGAGTACCTGGAAACGGTGAAAATGTCCGCAGATTCATTGCTGACGGTCATCAACGACATCCTCGGCTTCTCAAAGATTGAAGCGGGAAAGATTGATCTGGAAGCGATCGATTTCAATCTGCGCGATTGTCTGGAAACGAGTTTGAAGACGCTGGCGATACGGCCGACGAAAAAGGTCTGGAACTCCTGTGCGAGGTGGCCCCTGAGGTCCCCGAGGTTGTGCGGGGAGATTCCGGGAGATTGCGCCAGGTCCTCATGAACCTGGTCGGGAACGCCATCAAATTCACGGACAAAGGCGAAGTAGCTCTGAAAGTTCAAGTGGAAGCGAGCCACGACCATGAATTGACGCTGTGGTTTACGGTGGCGGACTCCGGGATCGGTGTTCCCAAGGAAAAACTGCAATTGATCTTCGATCCATTTTCCCAGGCGGACTCATCGACGACGAGAAAATACGGTGGAACCGGCCTGGGTCTGACTATCTCGAGCAGACTCGTGGAAATGATGGGAGGGAAAATCTGGGTGGAAAGCGAACTCGAACGAGGCAGCCAATTCCACTTCACCGCGCGGGTTGGGATGGCGGATACGAAAGAGATCGAAGTCGGGACCATCGCTCCGCCGGAAATATTACGGGCTGTGAAGGTTCTGGTGGTGGACGATAACCGCACGAACCGGAGAATCCTGGAAGGAATGCTGGGACGCTGGGAAATGAAGTCGACTTCGGCACAGGACGGAGAAGAGGCTCTTGCAAAATTGTCCGAAGCGCAGGAGGCATCAGCGCCGTTCGCGCTGATCTTGATGGACATGCACATGCCCGAAATGGACGGGTTCGAATTGATCGAAAGAATCCGGCAGGGGAAAGACTCGTCCACCGCCACGATCATGATGCTTACTTCAGCGGGCCATCGCGGGGACGCGGCGCGCTGCCAGGAGCTGGGAGTCGCTGCGTACCTCCTGAAGCCGATTCGGCAATCCGAATTGCGGGAAGCGATTGCTCGCGTCCTTGGCGCACGGGAACAGAAAGAGGCAATCCCGCTGATCACGCGATACTCGCTGCTTGATGCCCGCGAGCCTTCGAGTTCCTTGCGCGTGTTGCTGGTGGAAGACAATCCGGTGAATCAGCGGCTGGCCAGCCGGCTGTTGGAGAAGCGAGGCCACTCCGTGGTGGTAGCGGGGAACGGCCTCGAAGCGCTGGGGGCGCTTGAAAAGGAGAGTTTTGATCTGGTGTTCATGGATGTGCAGATGCCGGTGATGGATGGGTTCGAAGCGACCGTGGCGATTCGAAGAAAGGAGGGAGCGGGTGGAGTCCGCTTGCCGATCGTGGCTCTAACGGCGCACGCCATGAAAGGGGATCGGGAGAAATGCCTGGCCGTAGGATTGGACGGGTATCTCACGAAACCGATCCGACCGCAGGAACTGGACGAGATTCTGCGGAACTATCTTGAGCGCCGAGAGGGAACTCTCGAAACGCACGAGAGCACTCTGAGCAAGAAATAGGCCGAGGCAACAATGCGCGAAAAAAGAAGCGCGAGGAATTTGAACACGGGAGCGAGAGTGCAATCTCGACGGCAGATCACTTTGATCCGATAGACGATTTTTTGTGGCCCCCGATGGGGCGAAGGAGCCGCTTGGGTCCACTAACGAAGGGATTGCCGCGCTCGTAAAAACGAAGGATCTCGTCGGCGGCGCGCGAAATGCCAATGCGGACACTTTTTCCGATTGGTCCGATTGGACGGCCGGTTTTGCCCAGCCAGAGCGGGCCGGGGGCGCAAAGGTCGAGCCCGTCGTGGCAGCGATCGATTTGAAAAGCGGCGGCGAGGCGTCCCGGGCCGCTCGTGAGATTAAGAAGTTGACTGGTCTTGCGGTGGCGCTGCATGAGCTCGATACCATCGAGGGGCTCGAGTGCGCGGATCAGGATGGCCGCTGCGATTCCAGCAGGCTCGCTCACGACATTCAGCATGAAGTGCGCGCCGTAATTGAAAAAAATGTAGGCGTGGCCGGGGGTGAGATACATCGAACGAATGCGCGGAGTCGGGCCGCGGAAATGATGTCCGGCGGGATCGCCGGGTGGATAAGCTTCCGTTTCCACGATGCGGCCGCTCAGGCGGCCCGCGGGAAGATCGTGGACGATGATCTTTCCGATGAGGAAGCGAGCTAGTTTGACGGTGTCAGGCGGGAGTTCGGAGCGGCGGAGGCAGTGGATTGAGAATTTCGCCGGGGAGGATTTCAGCGCGTTGCGAGTCAGGGACATGGAATGCTGAATCAGCCGGGCAGCTTCTGCAAGTCTTCGGCGGAAACGAGATCCTGATACTCCGCGTGCATGCGAATGAAACTGGAGACGTACGGGCAGCGCGGGACAACGCGAAGATGATTGGCGCGGGCATAGTCCAGCGCAAAGCTCGTAAGTTTTCCGGCCAAACCTCGGCCTTCGAGTGACGGCGGCAGTTCCGCGTGGAGAAAAACGATGCTGCCCGGGAAACGGCGATACGTAAGCAACGCACGAAGGCCATCGACGAGTATTTCGAAACGCTCTGCCGTTTCGTTGTGGGTGACGGTCACATTATCGAGATTCACGGCCACGGATCACCTCGCGGCCCAGCCGGATTTGCGGTGATTTCGCCCTTCGTGCAGGCCTTTTCGGATTCGCTCAAGAAGATCTCCGGGTCACCGTAAAAGTCTATCAGGGAATCTGGAAAAACTAGGGGACGGGCGAGTCGGGAGGCTCGTTGTTGAAGAGGCGGGCGAGCTCGGCGTGGTCGATAACCACCGCCGGGTCGCGCTGGATGGCGTCGAAGTATTTTTTCTGGAAGGCGTCGCCGGATTCCGTCGGAACAAACATTTTCCGGGCGAGAGCGATGGCGCTGCTGGTGTATTCCTGGGTGACGGGTTCCTTGGCCGTCAGTGTTTCATCGATGCGGACGACGAATTCAGAAATGTTGTGGAGCCAGGCGAACTGCGCGTGGTCGATAACCAGTTGGAAGAGCTCGCCGGTGTTGACGTGGCCGTGCTCGCGCTCGTATTCGCGGCGCTCCATGTTGATGAGAGTCTTGTGGAGTCGGAGAAGGGCGAGACGCAGGGTGAGCAGCTTCTCGCGGGCGGGGGAATCGTTGTTCGTGGGATACAGATTGGAGTTTGCAGAGTCCATTTTCGAATGACACCTCTATTCTCCAATAGTCGGCGAGCAAATTCAAAACGAATGCAGGAAAAAACCTTTGACACAGAGTTCACGGAGAACACAGAGCGGAGACAAAGAGAAGAAGCCAACGATCAATCGTGATAGCGCTGCTCGCCGACGGGAAGCGGGATGCGGAGCCGGTTGCCGGGAGGCGGGAGCGGGCAGGTCGCGTAGGGAGTGTACGCACAAGGAGGATTTTCCAGGCGATTGAAATCGAGCACCAACTCACCGGGTTTATCGAGACCATTCGTGGGGAAGCCGGTGTAGAGAAAGCGGCAGGCCCCATAAGTGCTGGTGGCGCTGGTCGTGTCGCGAAGAATGAAGAAAAGCTTTGCGACGGCGGGATCTTCAAGCACGGGCTCCAGCCGGAACGTTAGTCCGGCGAGCTTGAATTCCGCGGCGCCGGGAACGGGCTGATCGTAGCTGGTCCCGACGAGCGTCGCAAGCGTGATGGACTTCTGAGGAGAATAGGGAATCCATCGGGCGATGACACGAAAAGCGAGATCGGGCTCGAACCACTTGAGCCCTTGAAAACCGGTGATGGCAGGAGAATGAGAATCCTTGATACGAAGAGCGAAGCGGGCCTCGCGACGAATTACGTACATGTTGAGAGTACGGATGGTGAGACGAGGAGAAACTTTGTCCTTGTTCGCCTCGGCTCGCAGAGCCTGCGATTTTGCGGGAGCACCGGCGACGAGGAAGTCCGGAGGGAATCCCCCCGCGGGAGGATTCAGGGTGACGGTCTCGCCTTCCAGGTGAAAGATGGCAAGATGTGCCGGTCCAGTAGGGAGATGAATTTTGTTGTCGGGCGCTGAACCGGCGGAATTGTCTCCGGGCTGAAGCCACTCGAGGCCGACGAGAGAGAGCCAGCCGTCGGGCTTAAGGAGGTCCGCTTTATGTTGTTCGCGCCAGGAGGCGGTCTCTTTTTGCCAGGAAGTTTCTTGCGAGACACCACTCGCGGGCAGCAGCGCCAGCAGAAGAGCGATGAAAGTCAGGCAGGCCGAACGATTCCTGAACAGCATGAGAAAGTATACCGCGGAAGAGAAAACACCGGAAATGAAGACCTGGTGATGAAGCATGCGTGCGGCATCACGTCCTTGCGTCTAATTGTTTACAACGAAGTACACGATAAGTCATTGAAAGGACGGACCTTAGAAAAATCGATTTTCTAATGCATTCATGCAATTCTTTTGTTGATGGAAATGCAACCTGAAGGTCCCTTTTCCTATCAGATGAATGTAGTCAAATCATGCTTGCCTCCGAGGAAATGAAGGATCTTGATTTCCTTCCGTAAGGCAGGAACAAAGGAAAAAGAGACTTATGAGAAAGACGAAATTCACCGCAGGACTCCTGACATTTTCTCTGTTGCTTGCTGCTGGCGCCATCGCTGGTAATTCCAACAGGGGTACGCTGAATGTCGCAGAGTCCGTTACTGTCGGCGGCAAGCAGCTCCCGGCCGGTAAGTATCAAGTGGAATGGGCTGGAACCGGGGAGAATGTTGAAGTCAGCATTTCCAACGGCAAGGACACGGTAGCCAAGGTGCCGGCGCAGGTTGTTCCGGTAGCGAAAGCCGAGCGCGAGAGTGGCTATTCCACCAACACCGACCAGGCTGGCAACAAGTCGCTGACGGGGATTTTCTTCAGCGGCAAGAAGTATCAGCTGTCCATTGGCGAAGCGTCAGCGACAACGGCTACGCCTTCAGACAAAACACAAGGGAGCAATTAACCTCGGCATTTCTTCGCTGAGTTCACAGCTGCAATGGGGGGACCGCAGTGCGGTCCCCTTTTTTTTGCCTATGTGCAAGTAGATTATGAGAAATCAAATCTTGGCCATCCGGTGCTGAGGAGACTCCCGATTCGAACCAGTGATGTGATCTAACAGAACCGACTCCGTTGAGTGTATGATTTTGGAGCGTTTGGTCTTGTAGTGGTTGACCTTTTCTTGAAATTGATTGAGTTTGTTACCTTGACCGAGTGCCATTCCCGACAGCAGTTCTGGCTTTTAGCATTGGAGGAAGCTTCATGATTGTAGGTGTGCCCCGAGAGACATTTCCCGGAGAACGCCGCGTGGCGCTGGTGCCAGCAGTTATTCCGAGTTTAACCAAAGCGGGGCTGGAAGTCGTGGTGGAGACCGGAGCCGGTGCCGCAGCGGGCTATCCGGACGCGGACTACAGTGCGAAGGGCGCAAAAATTGCTTCTGATCGCGCCGAAGTGTTCCGCGCCGCCGACATTGTCGTGCAAATTCTCTGCTACGGTTCCAATGACAAGACCGGCAAAGCCGACGTTCCTCTTTTCCGCAGCGGCCAGATCCTGATCGGATTTTTGAGGCCGCTAGGCTCGATCCAAACCATTCAGGAAATCGCCGCCAAGGACGTGACTTCGTTTTCCGTGGAACTGATGCCGCGAACGACACGCGCGCAGAGCATGGACGTGCTTTCCTCGATGGCCACGATTTGCGGCTACAAGGCGGTCGTGCTTGCGGCGGACACCTCACCGCGCATTTTTCCCATGCTCACCACGGCTGCGGGAACGATCACGCCGGGCCGCGTTTTTGTGATTGGAGCGGGCGTTGCGGGTTTGCAGGCGATTGCCACGGCGCGGAGACTTGGTGCTGTGGCTTCCGCCTATGATCTGCGTCCCGCGGCGAAGGAGCAGGTGCAGAGCCTCGGCGGACGGTTCGTCGAGCTTCCGATTGAAGCCAAGGACGCTGAGGATGCGCGCGGGTACGCGCGGGCTCAGGATGAAACTTTTTACAAACGTCAACGCGAACTCCTCGGAAAAGTCGTAGCGGATAGCGACGTGGTGATCACCGCGGCGGTCATTCCAGGGAAAAAGCCGCCGATTCTCGTGACGAAAGAAATGGTCGCGAGCATGGCGCCTGGCTCTGTCATTGTCGATCTGGCCGGCGAGCGCGGCGGCAACTGCGAACTGACTCGTCCGGGAGAGATCGCCGTCGAGCATGGAGTAACGATCATCGGATGGTTCAATTTGGCCAGTACCGTGCCTTATCACGCCAGCCAGATGTACGCGCGAAACGTAAGCGCCTTCCTGTTGCATCTCGTGAAAGACGGGAAATTGCAACTAAACATGGATGACGAAATCATCCGCGAGACGATGCTCACGCGGGGCGGGGAAGTGGTAAACGCACGTGTGCGGGAGTTTTTCTCGCTCCCACCTCTGCCGGCCGAAGTGAAGGAGGTGGCGAAATCATGAAGCTGGATCTGCTTACCAGCCTCTACGTTTTCATGCTTGCCGCATTCATCGGATTTGAAGTGATACGCCGTGTTTCTCCGCTTCTCCACACACCCCTGATGTCATTGACAAACGCCCTCGATGCTATCGCCGTAGTGGGAGCCATCCTTCTTGCCGGTGAATACCACGCGCACCGGGCCATGCTCGCGAAAGTTCTAGGAACGATCGCCATTGTCGCCGCCACCAGCAATATCGTCGGTGGATTCTTAATCACTGACCGCATGCTCAAGATGTTCAAAGCCAGCGGGCCAAAGAGACCATGACCAATTTGCCCGGTCTGGAAACCATCATCGAAATCACCTACCTGATTGCCACCGCGCTTTTCATCCTATCGCTCAAGTGGCTGAGTTCTCCGACGACCGCCCGCCGCGGAGTCTTCGCCGGTGAATTGGGCATGCTCCTGGCGATCGCCGGCACATTACTGCATCACGATATCGTTGAATACAAGTGGATCGTAATCGCCCTGGTGCTGGGAACAATTATCGGCGTGCCGCTCGGCGAAGTGGCGATGACCGCGGTGCCGCAGCGGACGGCGCTGAGCCACGCGTTTGGCGCGCTGTGCGTAACGCTGGTCGGCACCGCCGAATTTTATTTGCGCACGCCCGATGTACCGCGCTTCATGATGGGCGTCTTATCGCTGGAGGTTATCCTCGGATCGCTGACGTTTACGGGCAGCTTGATGGCTGCTGGCAAACTACAGGAAGTTCTGCCGCAGCGGCCGATCACTTATAAAGGACAGAACATCGTCAACCTCGGACTTCTGGGCGTGGCGATCGTTGTCGCAGGCATGCTGGTCGCCCATCCGGATAAAACGCAGCTCTTCCCGCTGATCGTCGGTATTCCACTTCTCTTCGGCGTGATGATGATCATTCCCATCGGCGGCGCGGATATGCCAACGGTGATCTCCCTATTGAATTCGTATGCAGGACTCTCCGCCGCGGCCATGGGCTTCGTGCTGGACAGCAAATTGCTGATCATTGCCGGCGCGTTGGACGGCGCTTCTGGCCTGATTCTTTCCGTCAACATGTCGAAAGCCATGAACCGTTCGTTCACCAACGTGCTCTTCGGAGCCTTTGGCCAGGAGCAGACCGCGGCTGTCGGCAAGCAAGAAACGCGGCCGGTACGCAGCGCCACCCCGGAAGAAGCGGCGGCAATTCTCGCAGCGGCGAACAAAGTGGTCATCGTTCCCGGCTATGGAATGGCCGTGGCGCAAGCACAGCACAAAGTGCGTGAGCTGTACGATGCGCTGACCAAGCGCGGCGTCGACGTCAAGTTTGGAATCCATCCCGTCGCCGGCCGCATGCCGGGGCACATGAACGTCCTGCTCGCGGAAGCCGACATTCCTTACGACAAGTTGCTGGACATGGACGAAATTAACGGAGATTTTCCGCAGACCGACGTGGCGCTGGTGATTGGCGCGAACGACGTAACCAATCCGGCAGCACGCACTGACGCGAGCAGCCCGATTTACGGCATGCCGATCCTTGATGTGGACAAAGCGCGCACGGTGATGGTGATCAAACGCAGCATGGGCGCGGGTTTTGCAGGAATTGAAAACCCGCTCTACTACATGGACAAGACGCTCATGCTCTTCGGTGACGCCAAATCCTTTGTAGGCGCAATCGTCCGCGAACTCGGCGGCGGCCACGAGTAGTTGCGCGTTCCCTGAAGTTGGCAAGCGCAAATCCCATTTTCATTTCGCATCGTGAAAAATAATGCCCAGCGTGTAGCGCGTGCCGCGGTGCACGCGGCTGACGCCGTGCCGGAGATTCACGCGGTAGTAGCTGCGCGAACCCTTCACCGGCCGGTAGCGCGTCGTAAAAATAATCGCCTGCCCCTGGTCGGCAAGAACGACCTGCGGCTTGGACTGCGCGCGTGGCTGCTGCTCAACAAGGATAAATTCTCCGCCTTCCCAATCGCGGCCCTGCTGCCCCAGCAGAAATACCATTTGCAGCGGAAAGCTGACCTCACCATACAGATCCTGATGAAGGCAGTTGTAGCCGCCTGTCTCGTAGTGAAGCATCAGCGGCGTGGGCTTGGTCTGCCCGGCTCTGTGACAAATTCTCAAGAAAGCGGCATGGTCCGGAGGACAAGGAGGAGTGTGCGCGCCAAGCGCCTCCGCCCACCGATTGGCGACCACCGCGAGGCGCGGGTAAGCGCTGCTTCTGAGCTCCGCGACCAATTCCGGGAGCGGATTGGCAAAATATTTGTAGTCGCCGATGCCGAACCGGTAGCGCTCCATAATGATGTGGCTGCGAAAGCGGCTTGCATCGTTATAAAGCGCGGTGATCTCCGCACATTCCGCTGGCGACAAAACGGGAGCTGTAACGGCATAGCCGCGCTCCGAGAGCGATTGCTCCGCGCCGCTCCAGTCCAGCGCCTCGATTCGTTCGGTGACGGACGCTGTGACCGTGCTCGTTTTTGCTGCTTGAGTCATGCGGCCTCCGCAATTCGCAATAGCTCTCACAAAAGGAGGAGTCTAAAGCGCGCCACGCTCTGAATTCTATCCGATCCTCGCCATCAAATTTTTCGGTGATTGCCATCCAAAATGCAAGGGTCCTTGCCGATCCGACGGGTCTTGCAACTGGCGCTTAAATCCTCCCCGAATTCGGTGCTATAGTGAGGCGCATGCCGGATGGACCATTCCGGTTACATTTGCTGCCGGACTCAGGCAGCACGATTTTTCAAGGAAGACTTTCACGAGTTTGAGGAGCGCCGGATGAACACCAACGAAATGCTTTCAAAAGGTTCGCGAAGGACGTTTCTCCAGTTGTCGGCTGTGGCCACCGCGGCCATGACCTTCCGCATCGCCACCGAAGCATCCCTCGCCGCGGAGGAGCGCAACGTCTATCATCCGGGTGCCGTGGTAATCGACGCGAACGAAAACCCGCTGGGCCCGTGCGACGCCGCGCGCAAAGCCATCGTGGATATGGCTCCGCAAGGCGGCCGCTATTCCTACTGGCTGAAGGAAGAATTCGTCAAGACCTTTACGGAAATGGAAGGCCTGAAGCCGGAATACGTGCGCGTTTTTCCTGGATCGAGCGAGCCGCTGCATTTCTCGGTGCTGGCTTTCACGTCGCCAGCGAAAAGCTACGTTACCGCCGATCCTGGCTACGAAGCCGGAATGCGCGCCGCAAGAATCTCCGGAGCCCGCATCGTCAAGACTCCGCTGACGAAAACATATGCGCACGATATCAAGGCCATGCTCGCGGCCGCGCCGGACGCCGGCCTTTTCTATGTCTGTACGCCGAACAATCCGACTGGAACGATGACGGCACACTCTGACATCGAGCAACTAGTGGCAGCAAAACCAAAAGGCTCAGTCGTGCTCGTGGACGAAGCCTACATCCATTTTTCCGACGGCGTCAGCGCGCTCGATCTCGTCAAAGCCGATCGCGACGTGATCGTGCTGCGCACCTTCTCCAAGATTTACGGAATGGCGGGCATCCGCTGCGGATTGGCCATCGGTCGCCCCGACTTGCTGGCCAAACTGGAAAACTTCAGTGGCTGGAGCGCCATGCCCATCACTGCCGTGGCTGCCGCCACTGCCAGCCTGAAACACGAGCATCTCGTTTCCGAGCGCAAACAGTTGAACGCGTCGATCCGCCAAAAAACTTTTGATTGGCTCGGGAGCCACGGCTATTCCTACGTCCCGTCCGAGTCCAACTGCTTCATGCTGGACACCAAGCGCACCGCCAAAGAAGTCATCGACGCAATGGCCGCCCGCAACGTGTACATCGGCCGAATCTGGCCCGTGTGGCCGACTTATACGCGCATCACCGTCGGCACCCAGCCGGAAATGGAAGCTTTCCAGGAAGCCTTCCACGCCGTGATGAAAGGCTCGACCACCACAGGCTATTCCCCTTCGCCGTCCTTTAGAACGCGCCGCTCCTATCCCGACGGCCAGGACTGGCCCAGCGCATAAAGGACACATCAAAGTGGAAATGAATTCGAGAGAGCCAGATCGGCGAAAGCTCAGATGGCTCATCATCGGTTTCTTCTGTTATTTCCTCCTCATGGTGTACGCGCTCCCGCGCGCCTCGGTGCTGCCCTATCAGATTTTCGCGCTTTTCGGTCTTCTCAACTTTGCCATCATCGGCTCTTTTGTGTTCGGCATCAGGAAGGTCCATCTGAGAATGAAGGGCCTAACGCTCTCCGAAGGGGTCGAAATTGATGAAACAACAGCGAAACTGAGATTAGATTTCGATCGCAGAAGACTCAAAGGGCTCTGGATTGGCGCAGTGCTTTATTCTCTGATCTTTCTCAATGGCCTTCGACTGGGTTTTGCCTACGTGGGCAGATTGCCCTTGGTGGCAATAGTCTTCGGCGAGATTTTCAACGCTTCGATCCTCACAGTATTCCTTCTCGAAATAAGGAAAGTGTACCGCCGGTTCGAAAATGGCAAGCCCCGACAGTCGTAGATCTTGGCGTTAAAGCGCTCTATTGACAGGACGCTGCCTCAGGCGTGCGCTTCGGATGTCTGCCCACTCGACGGCGCGAGGGGAACGGCGGCGTGAAACTGTTCGGCTTCCGTCGAGCCCGCCAGCGCGGTAGTAGAAGAATTGCCGCTCGAAACGACTTGGGCGATTTCGTCGAAATACCCCGTGCCGACGAAGCGCTGGTGCGTGACGGCGCAGTACCCGAGTTCCTGCGAGGCGAACTCTTCCTGCTGCAGTTTCGAATAAGCCGTCATGCCCGCCTGCGAGTAGCCACGCGCGAGGTGGAACATAGACATATTCAGCGCGTGGAATCCGGCCAAGGTTACAAACTGGAACTTGTAGCCCATCTTGCCGAGTTCCTGCTGGAAGTTGGCGATGGTCACGTCGTCCAGCTTTTTCTTCCAATTGAATGACGGCGAGCAGTTGTACGCCAGAAGTTTGCCTGGGAATTTCGCGTGAATAGCTTCAGCGAACTTCTTCGCTTCGGCGAGGTCGGGAGTCGACGTTTCGCACCACAGCATGTCGGCGTAAGGCGCGTAAGCCAGCCCGCGTGCGATGGCCGCGTCGATGCCTCCGCGATACTGGTAAAAACCTTCGGGCGTCCGTTCGCCGTAAATGAATTCGCGGTCGCGCGGATCCGCATCGGAAAGCAAGAGGCCGGCGGAATTCGCATCTGTGCGCGCGATGAGAATCGTTGGCACGCCGCAAACGTCGGCCGCCAGCCGCGCCGCAACAAGCTTCTCAATGAACTCCCGCGTCGGCACCACGACTTTGCCGCCAAGATGTCCGCATTTCTTTGCAGAGGAAAGCTGATCTTCGAAATGCACGCCCGCGGCGCCCGCTTCAATCATCGCTTTCATCAGCTCGTAAGCGTTTAGCGAACCGCCAAAGCCGGCTTCCGCGTCGGCGACGATTGGCGCGAACCAATACGTCCCGGATTTCTTGCCTTCCGCGGATTCGATCTGGTCCGCGCGCAGCAGCGCCCGATTGATGCGCTTCACCAAATTCGGCGCCGAATCGCAGGGATAGAGACTTTGGTCGGGATAAACGTCGCCGGCGGTATTGCCATCGGCAGCCACTTGCCAGCCGCTGCCGTAAATCGCCTTCAACCCCGCCTGCACCATTTCAATCGCCTGATTGCCGGTGATGGCCCCAAGCGCCGGAACGTACGCGTCCGTGTGCATTAGGTTCCACAACCGCTCCGCGCCAAGCCGCGCCAGCGTGTACTCAATCTGAATCGAGCCGCGCAGCCGCAGCACATCTGAGTAAGAATAAGGACGCGTGGTGCCGGCCCAGCGGGGATTAGTGCTCCAGTAGTTGAGATGTTTGTGGCCGTTCCCGTTGGCCCCGTTCGTTCCGTTTGTCGACATTTGCTATTCCTTACCTTTCTTCTGCGGCATCCAACTGAAAACACAAATTTGTTCTGCTCACGCCGGATTAAACTCCTCGCGCCGAATCATCTCTTCGCTTATCCGACGTGCCTCACGGAGTGTCGCCGCCATCTGCGCATCGCTATTCTTTGCCGGCTCGCCCAACAGCCGCTCGAGCTCTTCGTCAAAGAGGCTGCTGATGAGTTCCGGTGAGTGACGAACCGGCGCGCCTCCCTCATCGAGAACCTGAACTTTGTCCGAGTGCTTCATGCGCTGGGAAATCATCAGCCGGTAGATGCGGTCGGTTGCGAGATCCTCCATGTAGCCGTCCAGCAAACTGGCGCCTTTGCCATTGAGCACGCCGTTGCGATAGCGAATCACCGTGCGAACCGCCGCGCGAGTTCCGGCCAGCGTCCGCTTGCCGACTCCAGTGGGAAGCGGGCGGAGGTCAGGATGCGTGCTGGCGTTCGCGGGGCGCGCCTGCAGTTGATTCGGAGCAGGGAACTGGCTCACGGCAATTTCGTTTTGGTCAGGATGCCCCGTCCACGCGCCGTCCATCAGCGAGTTGGCTTCGTTCTTCTTGTCTTCCGCAAGAACCTTCAACGCCCGCGCGTTCAGCTCCGCGTCTTCGCGGCTCGGGTACAACGCGGTCATCCCGCCGATCGCGAGCATCCCGTGTTTGTGGCAAATCTCTGGCATCAGATTGCGCAAATTCTGGAAAAACGCCACGTCGTGCGGAATCGTGTTCCGGTCGGGCAGAACCCACTCTGGATTTTCGAGATTGAAATGGATCAGGCTGGCCATGTAATCCCAGCGGCCGAGATTCAGCCCCAGGATGTGTTCGCGCAAGTTCCAGGCAAACTCTTCCATCTGGAACGCGAGCGGATGCGATTCCACCAGCGCCATGCACTTGATGGCATTCGTCGGCAAACCTTTGAGGCGGGCAATCATCTGGAAAAGATCGCGCCACCACAGCGCTTCGTCGGCGGATTCGGACTTCGGAATGTAAATGCACAGAGGATGTTTCAGCGCCCTGAAGTCCACCTGATAGGCCACCATCGCGACGTCGAACAGCGAAGCCGGAAGCAATTCCCCCTGCAGAACGCCGGCTTGGTGCAAGTGCAAGCCGCGGGGCCGCGTAAAAATGACCGTAGAGCTGGGATTGATGCCAACGGTCTTGTTGCGCTTGCGGTCAAAGTACGTAAGCCGCCCGGCGAGCGCTTCGAGAATGTTCTTGATCCCGTGCGCATTGTGCTCCCAGGCATTGGCGGTGGAATCTTCCAGATCGAGCATTACGCCGGGAGCGCCGGAATTCAGCATCTTCACCACGAGATCGGCGTCATCGGCGGGTCCAGTCATCTGATTTCGCTGATCCGTGCACCAGGCAGGAAGTTCAATGTGCCAGGAATTCGTAGTGGCCACCGAGGGCGGCAGGTAATCCGGGACTTTGCCAGCGTGCGCCTCGGCCAGCGCAAAGTCGCGGCGCGCGACCAACGCGCGCTGCCGCAAAGTGAGCGCGGCGTGCAGCGGCGCAAGGAACTCCAGAAAGCCGGCGGGTAAGTCGCGCGCAGGATCGAAATCGTCCGGAGCGGAATTAACCGGCACGATGCGCTTCGCGAAGGGCAGCGGCTCCAGGGATGGACTTGGTTTCGTCGTTGCGGTTGCCATGATTTGCCTCAATCCTTTCTCTCTCGAAAATGAATCAGGGCCGCCTGAAGAGCAGGGCAATTGGGAGGCCAATCGCTGCGGCGCTGAGGTCTCTAAAGCCAAGTCGTTCAAGCAGATAAGAGCTGCGCCTCATGGCGGCTAGGCGAGCGTGGAAGAATCCAGTCATATTGTCGAGAAATTTGCACACCAATGGCGAGTAATTTCTCACCGCCGCTGTCGCGTTCAATATGTTGAACATGTGTTCAGCTCTCCCTACCCATTGATACCCGGAGCCCCGGAATAGTTGCAAGTAGCTGTTCAATATCCTGAACATGTATTCTATACTGTGGACATCACGGAAACTTATAGGAGAAGCTCCCATGCCAGTTTCAGACGCCAGTCCCGCAGTCGCGGTCGAGCGCGCCCTGAATATTCTCGAAGCTGCGGCGCACCGGCGCGATGGCATGACAAATTCCGAAATCAGCCGCAAACTGGCCATCCCCAAGAGTTCTGCCAGCTACATTTTGCGCACCCTCGAAAGACGCGGCTACTTGCGGCGCGAAGCGGAAACGGGACGCTACCGCCTTGGCCTGAAGATTTTGAGCCTCGGCGGCGACGCCCAAGCCAACCTCGACATCGCCGATCTAGCTTTGCCGTTCATGCGCACACTCAGTGAAAAGATTCGAATGACCGTGCACCTTGCCGTGCTGGACCAGGGCGAAGCCGTCTACATCGAAAAAGTCGAAGCGCCGGGATTCTTCAAGGTGAACACCTGGGTCGGCCGCCGCATGTTTTTGCATTCCACCAGCGTCGGGAAATGCCTGCTGGCCTGGCTGCCGAAACACGAAATCGAAACCATGGTGAAGCAGCAGGGACTGAAAAAGAGAACGCCGAAAACAATTACATCGATTTCGAAACTCATTGCTGACCTGGAGCACGTGAAACAGTCGGGTTACGCCGTAGATGACGAGGAAAATAGTTTGGGCGCGCGGTGCCTCGGCGCGCCAATCTTTGACGCTATGGGGAACGTGGCGGCGGCGCTCGGCGCCAGTGGTACGCTGACGCAAACGGATGAGGCCGATATGCCGAGGATCATCGAGGCCCTCAAGGAAACAGCGCGGCGAATTTCACGGCAATTGCAGAGGAGCGGAGAGACGGGAGCCGCGTAGCGAGCGGCGTCGCGTTTTTGAAGGATTATTTTCCTTCGGCGCGATGACCAGATTATATTCTTCACCGACGAAAAACTATTTTGCTTCACCACCGACAATAGGATTGTTTTTCACCGACAAATTACTTGCCTTCGCCGGCGACGACGAGATTGTTCTTCACCGAAAATACGTTAGGAACTCCGTTCGCGCGCAACCCCGCAAGATTTTTGTCCGTCTCATTGTCCACCACGCCCTCCAGCGTGACGTTTCCATTCTTCACGATGATGTGGATGGATGGCACGGCTTGAACGGAGTAACGCGATAGGCCGGGATCGCCGTAGATTGTGCGGTAGACGGCGCGGCGGATTTCGTCATCCATCGGCGAGAGTGGAAGGACCTCGATGTTGTTCACCACCGAAGAGACTCCCTCGATGCTTTTCACGGCGGCCTCGGCATCGGACCTCAAAGTTGGCCGAGTCACCTGGCCGTAAAGAGTTACCTTGTCGCCTTCGACCTTATACGCCAGGTTGTCGAAAACGGAGTACCACGGCAACATGACGAGCTGGTGGCGCACCTCTTTCGAGAGTTTTTCGCGATACTTTGCTTCATTGCGCTGCTTCTTCTCTTCCTGCGAGCGAGCTGCCAGGGAGTTTGGCCAAGCCGCCGCAGGCGTGGCGAGCAGCAGTGCTATTACAAACAGGGCCCGGAGTTCCCTTCTCATGATTTCCTCCAGGAGGGACGTTTTTCTTTTTCCCACCAGTTAGATTCAAGATGCAGGCGTGATGGCTGCCTGCTTCTGTGCCGAGTGGAGGTGTTAGCATACTTCCGATAAGGACGGCAGGAAACATGGGATTATTTCGACGAGGGAAGCCTTTTGAGAGCGGCGGTGTTGTACTTAAATTTATGGCGACGCTGAGAGTGGCGTAGTGTTGGTCATCGCCCATCGCGGGGCTTCGGGGAACGCGCCGGAAAATACCCTGGCGGCGTTTAGAAAAGCTATTGCGCTGGGGGCCACGTTCATCGAAACGGATTTGCAGCTTTCGCGCGACGCGCGTTTCGTGGCCATTCACGATGCCACGGTGAATCGCACTACGAACGGGCAGGGAGCGGTGCACGATATGACGCTTGCGGATCTGCGAAAGCTGGATGCGGGGTCGTGGTTCGGGAGCGAGTTTGCCGGAGAACGTATCCCCACGCTGGAAGAGATTTTGGAGTTCTCCAAGAAAAATGACGTGGTCTTTTACCTGGAGATAAAACCGGGCGCCGCGTGGGGCGGGGAGCACGCGTTGATTGGCGCGCTGCGTGAATCGGGAGAGATACCGCGGGCCGTGGTGATCTCTTTTGACCCGGCGATCGTGCTGAGTTTGCGGAAGATCGAGCCAACACTCATGACCGGGCTCCTGTACGACGGGCAGATCGAAAACCCGCTGGACAAGGCCGTCGAAATCGGCGCGCGGCAACTGGCAGTGCGCGGAGACCTGGTGACTCCCGCGCTGATTGCGCAAGCCAAGAAGAAGGATTTGCAGGTGGTGTGCTGGACGGTAAATCATCCGGCGCACATGCGGATGCTCGCCGCCGCGGGAGTGGACGGAATCATGAGCGATTATCCGGACCGGCTGGTGGCTGCGGTCAGGAAAGAAGCCGAAAGCATGTCCTGAACGCGAAAGATCAAGGCAGACCATTCCCGCGCAAAATGTTGAGAACGAGCAAATTTTCATCGCACACCAGCCAAGAGAGCGTGAAGAGCGGCGAGCTGGGCGACGGGGAGTTGCTCGGCGCGGGCATCAGGGCGGAGATTCAATGAGGCCAGGGCCTCGCGGACGCGATCGGATTTGGCGAGCGCGCGCAGATTATTGACCAGCGTCTTGCGCTTCTGCGAGAAGCACAATTTTACAAAATCCAGGAAGAGAGAATCGGCATCGCGGGACGAGTTTGCCGGCGCCCCGCCGGCCGGTGGAGCGCTGGAGGCTAAGGAGAGCTTTGCGCGTTCGCCGGGCAGCCTCAGGGTGACCAGGGCGGAAGTGACTTCCGGCGGCGGATTGAAAGCTTCGCGCGGAATCTCGAAGACGAATTCGGGGCGCGTGTAGAACTGCGCGGCGACGGAAAGATAACCGTAGTCGCGCGTGGTGGGCTGGGCCGCGATGCGAAGGGCCACTTCCGTCTGAATGACGACATGAATTTCATCGATGCTATTGGCGAAGTCGAACAGGTGATGAAGAATGGGCGACGTAATGTAATAAGGAAGATTGCCGTAGATACGGATGCGGCGGCCGGCGGCGATTTCGGCGATGTCCGCTTCGAGAATGTCGCCGGGAACGACGTCGAGGTTGGAGAATTGTCTTCCGAGATGGCGAAGGCCGGGCAGGAACGCGGCATCGAGTTCGATGGCGTGGACGGGAGCGCCGGTGGCAAGAAGGTGCTGGGTCATTTCACCGTGTCCTGAACCAATTTCGATCCAGCAATGCTCGTCGTCCTGAGGGAGCGGGACGGTCGAATGCGGCGAAACGCGGATGGCGCGCGCAATCTCTTCGCGCCAATGGAGATCGGCAAGAAAGTGTTGGCCGAGGCGCTGGCGTGCCATGGGTGCAACAGTGTAGCAAGAGGCGCGCCGGGGAGGTCTCGGTTCTAAGTTGTAACTCGAAAGTGAAGGGAGATCGAAACCCAGAGACGCAGAGTACGCAGAGGAGTCGATGTCAGGAGGGAACCCCCTATGTTTTTTGTAAATGTTGCGTCTAAACGACTTAGCCCTACCTTAAGTCTTTTGTTTGCAACACTTGCGGGGAGGCGCATAAATGTTGCAGATAAAGGATTTACCCGGATAGGGATTGGAATTGGAATGTCTGGCGCCGCCGCTGATCCTGCTCGTCATCCTCCTCACCAGCAACCAGAAAGTAATGGGCAAGCGCGTGAATGCGCCCTTACTCAGGTATTTAGGCTGGGCCACCTTTGGTGTCATGACCGCGGCAGCGGTGGGGATGCTCATTACATCTTGAAGTATTCAGATGCGACTGAACTGGAAGTATGGAGTCTTTGGAACGGAATGGAATGCATGCAAAGCAGGTGTACTCATAGTCGGTGGAGACTCCGGCTGTCATAGAAATGGCATACGAGTCGCGGCGAATAGCGGCAAATTGCGAACAAAAGGTGAAAAGAAGGAGAAAACGACTCGCACTGATTCATCAAACGTCCAACTCAGACGTGGCGGTGTCTGTCGCGGTTTGTTGGCATCGTTCTAAAGTGAACTGTATTGCTTCCGCCTAGATGTCATCATGAATGCCCGATGACCAAGAAAGCCACGAAAGAATCGGACGAAACGACACGTGCCAGAGTCAAGAAAGAAATGGCGAAGCCGCGCACGGCCAAGTCCGCCCGCGAAGGGGAAGAGAAGCTGGCCGCTGCGCGAATCGCTGCGCGTAAGCGGTGAAAGAACAAACTGCTTCTGCTTCCTCTTCGGCGACGTGCAAGGCAGTTTGCGCATTGCTCCGGCGATGGAGGGAACGGATTTCCGGCCGTCGAAGACCAACGGTACACCGTCTTTCACAAGAGCATAACCGCAGCAAATCTCGAGGTGGCCATGGAACCGACGCGTCGCAAACTGGTGTGGATCGAAGATTTTTTGGGGCTGGGGTTGCTCCGAAAGCGAATGGGTGTTCAGGCCTTTAGGGCCGCTCGTTGGCGAATCTATTGACGACATGAAGAAGCACTACGGACAGCAGCGCGACAAGGAGTTCGCATCTCACGTCTGTGCCGAGCACCCGAGAGCCCCCAAAAATCGCGGCTAGCCAAACCACTCACGGGCTAAAATAAGCGCCTAGAACCTGCCACCCGCAGGGCCATGAGAATTCGGGGCCATCCGACAAGGTCTTGCGCCGGGGCAACCGCATAGCGGCATGGACTGGAATGCAGGATCGTTAAATGCTTTTCGCCCCCGCGCCAGCGGCCGCCGCGCGCGAGGAGACATTCTTGCCGGCTTCCTCGGCCGCGCTCCTGTCGATTTCGATGGAACCTTTGAAGTCCGCGCCGTCTTCGATCATGATCTGTGCCGTGGTCAAATTCCCGATGATCGAACCGTCCTTCTTGATCTCGATCCGTCCAGTGGCGCGCACGTTGCCCTTCACGGAGCCATACACCACCACGTCGCGGGCGTTGATGTCGGCCGTTAGCTTCGCCGTCGCTCCGACCGTCAACTTGCGCTCATCAAGTTGGATGAGTCCTTCGACGGAGCCGTCGATCAGCAGATCCTCGGTACCGGTGATGTCGCCTTTCACGTGCAGGCTCGACCCTAGCCACCCCGTCGCGTCCGGAGCCGCAGCTTGCAGCGTATCTGGTTTCTTCTTGTCCCACATCGGGCCCTCCTAGAGAATGCACTAAACTCGATCCCCTGCTCCAGCGTGAAGAAATTCGCCGCGAGATTCGGCGTTGCCTAGAAGCCTACTCCTGCGAGGCGGGCGCATCAAGGCGGGACGATGGTCCGGCCCTGCACAATCGAGGAGTTGAGGCCTGAGAAATCGTGCGCCTGCGGGAACAACTTTTCTCGGGGACGCGGGTTACTTGGGTTTAAGATGGGGTGTGCATGTGTAACCCCTTTATTTTGTTGGAGTAATGTAAATTATCCATATTGCCAAGCGGCCAGGGAAAGAGTAGGTTTCGCGAATCGGATCTCTGGCGGGCCCAGGCAAGTCGAACTCCTTTCGCGTCCCGCAGCTTCTGGTTTTGCATGCCGGCCCGCAAACCGGGAGGTAGCACATGCGACGCATTTCCGCGTATTTGATTCTCTCATTGGCGTTTCTGTGGCTCACAGCGAACGCGCAGGCTCAGGACATTCTGGTGCCCGCCGGCACGCTTCTTCGCTGCACACTCGACGAGCCAAACTTTTCCTCAGCCACTGCCGATATTGGTGACCCGGTGATCTGCCACTTGAGCAGCCTCCGGGAATTCGGACAGAATGTTTTCCCGCGGGGAAGCTACCTCGGAGGACACCTGGAGGCGGACAAGGAGCCGGGACACTTCGTCGGTAAAGGCTATCTGAAGCTGGAGTTCGACCGCATCGGTTTCCCCACTTCGGATGTGCCCGTTCCCGCCAAAGTCATCGCTGCCAAGGGATACAAAGTGGATCGTCGCGGGGACATTGTGGGCCGCGGCCACGCGACGCGAGACGTCGTGGAATGGCTGATTCCTCCGCTGTGGCCCTGGAAGATCATCACGCTGCCGAAGCGCGGGCCACGTCCCACGCTGAAAAACGAAGAGCAAATCACCGTGCGCTTAATGGACGATATCCAAGTGCCTCGGCTGGTGGCCTCTGGTCAGTATTCGGAAAGGCCCGCTTCTTACGACCGGCCGCGCCCGTCCTACAGGCAGCAGAATTTTAATCGGCCACCGGGTACCGGGGGGAAGAAACCCATCGAGCAGCAATCCTCTGAACCGGTGGAGGCGGTGAAACCGCCGGAAAACAAGGTCGCCGATGTCAGCTATGCCGCTCAGGACCCCGCGACGCACGAGAAGCAGCCAGAGATTGCGGATCCTTCGTCTACGGAGACAGGGCCATCAACACAGACGGAGCCAACGGCTCCAAATGCTGCGACGATGCGCCAAACGCAGAGGACCAGGTGGATCGCTCTCAAGCCGGGCAACGTGTATGCGGTCACGGATTACCGCATCCATCAAGGCAGCGTGACTTATGTTCTTTCCAGCGGCGCCAAGGGGTCCGTGGACATTACCGAAGTTGATTGGCGCAAAACGTCTCACTTGAACGCCGCGCCAATCGCTTCGTCGGTTGCAACGCGCACTACGATTACGGGAGATCCAGAGCCATTCTCGGCGCGCCTTGAGTTTGGCGATTTTCGAGAGTGATTAAGAGCGGAAACGCTAAGAAGTCTGCTCCAAAGAAAAAAGAGCCGGCTCCGGGGGGAGCCGGCTCTTTTTTGGAGGGGGGCTTACTGAGGAGATGTGACGGCTGCGACGGGTTGTAGGCTGAGAGAAACGATCTTGGTACCGATCACTTCGCCCGAGACGATCAACTCGACGCGGCGATTTTGTTGGCGGCCTTCGGAAGTATCGTTGGACGCGATGGGCCGAGTCTTGCCGAAGCCCGCTGCGGTGGTCGAAGATTCCGGGACGCCTTGCTGTGTCAGGTAGGTGCGGACGCCTTCGGCGCGTTTCTCCGAAAGGTCCTGATTGAACAATTCGGTGCCGACGCTGTCGGTGTTGCCTTCGACGGCGAGCTTTAGGGTCGGATAAGCAAGCACGATGCCGGATATTTTGGCCAGCTTCTCGCGGGCCAGCGGGCGGAGCGTGTATTTGCCGGAGTCAAAGAGCACGTCCGACATATTGACGACGAGGCCGCGAGCGGTGTCGCGAGTTTCAAGGATTAGGTTGAATTGCTGGAGGAGACGGGCGCGAAGTTCTTCGCGGTCACGCACGGCGTCCTTAAGCTGAGCTTTGGAATTGGCTGCTGCGGCGCGATTCAGGTCGGAATCCAGTTCGGCAGCCTGTTGCTTTTTCTGGGCGTCGTTGCGGTCTCTTTCGGCGTTGGCTTGGGCGCCAGCAGCCTGTCGAGCGTTGGCTTGGGCATCAGCGGTGGCGGCTTCGGCGCTGAGGCGGCGCTGGGATTCCTCATTGGCACGGGCCTTGGCGTTGGCTTCACGGCCGGCTCCCGTGTTGCGCTCGCCTTCGGCGCGTTCTTCGTCAATGTGCTTCACGGCGATTTCGCGAGCGTCTTCGGCGGTCTGCACGACTTCGCGCGACAGAGCAGAAAGCGTTTTCTTGTTTTCATGCTTCCCGCTGGCGAGCGCATCGGCTTCGTTCATCTGCTTTACGGCCTTTTCGTAGCTTGAGGAGGCGTATCTTTCGGCGCCGGCAGATTGCGCTATGCGCAGGGCATTGCGCGCTTCAAAAAATTCCAGCGGCAGTTTGGCGTTGAGAATAACCGGGTCGAACTTATAGCCCGTGGGGATATAGCCGCCACGATCGATCAGTTCAAACTTGGCATCCACGACTTCGGTGGCGCCGACGGTATCGGAGCGGATCTCGTTCTCGAGGACCACGAGGTTGCTGGGCCGACGGACGGCGTAATAAGGTTCCGCGGTCACGATGAGCGCGAAAGCCTGAAGATCCGTGGTGACGTCCAGTTTGCTGCGGTGGTTATCGCCCACAAGTACTTCACCGATATTCACGGGGCGGCCTTCGGGCGAAATGGCCCACAAGACATAGGTAAGATACTCGTTGCCGAAGCTGGTGGGCCGGTCCAAGCCGGAGAATTCGACTTCAACTTCAAGCGCTCCGCGCTTGCTTTCGACTTTGGCTTTGCCCGCCGCGGCAGGCATCAAATCGGTGCCTCTGAAATTGATCTTTGTGGCTCCACTGCGGTGTCTGTAGCTCACCGCTCGGGTGGTACGGCTTACCACATTGATGCGATAAGTCGGTGTTGGATTGCCGGAGTCTGCCGGCGCTTGCGCCGATGCGCCAAGGGCTATTGCTACTGCCAGGGTGATGCCTGAAATCTTGAACATGAGTCTCCTTCTAGGAATCTTCGAGATTCAAGTATCAGGGTTTGCGACCCTCAAATACTGTGCGTTAAAGGACAGTTTGCAAGAAAGAACGACGCAAAACAGGGAATGGTTTTAACTGTTTTAGCGCCAATTCCAATTAGGAAGGGATAACTTTGAGTCTTAGCGTGCTTTGCGGTACGCGCAGCGCCTTTGATGACTCCGCTTACACCAGTGAGGGTATAAAGGACGCGTTTGCCGACTTGACGGGCACGGTGGCGTTCGATAGCGTAAAATGCCCATGGGGCACGCGGTGAACAAAGCGTGAGAATTCTATTTGTGGCATCGGAGGGGCTGCCGTTTTCGAAGACGGGCGGCCTGGCGGACGTGGTGGAAGCGCTGCCGAAGGCGCTGGTGGCGCAGGGCCACGAAGTGGCGGTGGTGTTGCCGCGATACCGCGGGACGAAAGCGACGGCGGTGGTGATGCCGAGCTTGACGATTCCGATGGGCGGGACGCGGCTGCGTTTTCCGGCGATTGCGGATGGCACGCTTTTGAATGGAGTGCGCTATTTCTTCGTGGAAGATGCGGCGTATTTCGACCGCGACGGTTTATATGGCGGGAGCACCGGCGATTATCCGGACAACCCAGAGCGGTACGCGGAGTTCTGCCGCGCGGCGATTGAGATTGCAAAACACATCTGGCCGACGGACGTGTTTCACTGCCATGACTGGCAGACAGCGCTGGTGCCGGTGCTGCTGCGGACGTCGTACAGCGATGATTCGCTGGTGAAGGATATTCCGGTTGTTTTCTCGATTCACAATATGGGGTATCACGGACAGTTCACCCGGGACGTGCTGGACCGGGTGGGAATTCCGCAAGTTCTATTTCATCCTGCTGGGATTGAGTTTTATGGGAGCGTGAACCTGCTGAAGGGTGGCTTGGTTTTTTCGGATTATTTGACGACGGTAAGCAGGAAATATGCGGAAGAGATTCAGACGCGGGAATACGGACACGGGCTGGACGGAGTGGCGAAGAGCCGTGCGGACCGGCTGGTGGGAATCTTGAATGGCGTGGATTACACGGCGTGGAATCCGGAGAAAGACAAGCTGATCGCGGCGAATTATTCGGCGAAGGATTTGAGCGGAAAGCAGGTGTGCAAGCAGGACCTGTTGGAAGTGTTTGGGCTGTCGCACGATCTCCTGGAACGGCCGGTGATCGGAATCGTGTCGCGTTTCGCGGATCAAAAGGGCTTCGATTTGATTGCGGAAAAAGCGCACGAGCTGATGCGCGAAGATTTGGTGCTGGTTGTGCTCGGGAGCGGCGAGCGGAAGTATGAGGATTTGTTTCGGGCGCTAGCGGCGGCGTACCCAGGACGCGTGGGCGTGAAGATTGCGTACGACAACACGCTGGCGCACAAAGTCGAAGCGGGGGCCGACATGTTCCTGATGCCTTCGCGGTACGAACCTTCGGGGTTGAATCAGATGTACAGCTTGAAGTATGGTACGGTGCCGATTGTGAGAGCCACCGGCGGGTTGGACGACAGCATTGAGCCGTTCGACGTGGAACACGGGACAGGGACCGGGTTCAAGTTTAAGGAGTATACCGGGGAAGCGCTCTTGTTTGCGGTTCGGCAGGCCCTGCATCATTACATGGATGAACGGATCTGGAAGCGCATCCAGTTGAACGGAATGGCGAAGGATTTTTCGTGGAAGAGGCCGGCCGCGGAGTATGCGAAGCTGTACGAAGCAGCGCGAGCCCTTCGAGGCTCAGGACAAGCCGCCCTAGGAGTGTCCCCACTTACGCAGAGTTCAGGAAAGGCCGGGCAGGGCCTGGAGCAACCCGCTCCAGTAGCGGAGGAAATCCCTCCAGCATCGGGACAACAGGCCGGGCGCGGGGCGAAACAGAATCGGCAGGCTGCGGGGCAAGGTGCTTCAGGACCAGGGCAAACCGTACGAAACCAAAAGCCTGCTGGAACATCTAATAAAATCGATTGAGGAGAGATCAAGTGGCTTCCCCGCAAATGGCGGGCAAGTCGCTGAGGATAAAGAATATGGCTGATAATACGATTCAAGCAGCAGATGACGGGAATTTCGAAGCCGAGGTGTTGACGGCCAGCAATTCCCAGCCGGTAATGGTCGATTTTTGGGCGGAATGGTGTCGCCCATGCCACATGCTTGCGCCGACAGTGGCGGAGATCGCGCACGACTATGCGGGCAAGCTCAAGGTGATGAAGCTGAACGTCGATGAAGCGATGAATTCGGCGGGACGCTATCGCGTTCAGGGAATCCCTACGTTATTACTGTTCAAGAACGGACAGGTTGTCGAGCAGATTGTGGGAGCAGTGCCGAAGGAGCAGATCACCAAGGCGCTGGAACGGCACATCGGATAAGTCTTGAAAGATAATTGCGGGGCGCCTTGATACCATCGAGGCGCCCCGCTTTTTTTGTTGCACTGTTTGCGCGAAATTCAGCGATGAATAAACCTACAGAAGCGGTTGTGCGCTGTACCTGGGCGGCGAATGAGCTGAACATTCCTTATCATGACGAGGAGTGGGGTGTACCCGTTCACGACGAGCACAAATGGTTTGAGTTCTTGATTTTGGAGGGCGCGCAAGCGGGGTTGAGCTGGGATACGATTTTGAAGAAACGCGCGCGGTATCAAGAGGTGTTTGACGGATTTGATCCCGCTAAAGTGGCGCTCTACGACAAGAAGAAAGTCCGCGAATTGCTTCGCGATGCCGGAATCGTTCGCAACCGGCTCAAGGTTGACGCGACGATTTCTAACGCGTGGGCATTTCTGGAAGTGCAGAAAGAATTCGGCACCTTCGACGCTTACGTGTGGCGCTTTGTCGGCGGCCGGCCCAAACAAAACGCGTGGAAGAGCCACAAACACCTCCCCGCAAAAACGCCCGAATCCGACGCCCTCAGCAAAGACCTCCAGAAGCGCGGGTTTCGATTTGTGGGATCGACCATTTGCTACGCACTGATGCAGGCCACGGGAATGGTGAACGATCACCTTGTCTCCTGCTTTCGTTTTGCTCAACTTAAGAAGTAGAATCACCAATGACTGCTCAAGGCTCTGTGGTCAACTTCATGACCCGGTTTACAGCTCGCGCAAAGTGGCTCCCGCTCCTTCTTCCAGGCTGTGTGTTTCTCTGGGACTTCGCTGCATTGCAGTGGGTGTTTGCACATGAGCCCGGTATCACGGCTCGCGTGGTGTTCTACTTCGATCTCGCGCTCCTTCCGGGAACACTCTTGTTCTCCCCAATGCCCGCTATGTTATTTAACTGCGGCCTCGCATGTATGATTGGCTTGGTGATTTGGCTGGTAGTGCGTGGGCATGCGCACACACCTAACACGTGAAATGCGCTTGCTTGCGTTGAGGGCGATGCCAGCGTACGATTCTAAATTGTTGTTTCCCGCGAATTCCCACCAGTAAGTTCCTCTCAGGAAGTGACGGAGAGGGAAGGGTGCGGCCCCGATCTGTCGGGGGCAGGCCCTGATAGGTCTGAAGGTGTGAGGAGAAAGGCGAAGAATGAAATCCGTGGTGGTGGTGGGAGCGCAGTGGGGCGACGAAGGCAAGGGCAAGGTGGTGGACTACCTTGCGGGATCGTTTGATTATATTGCGCGCGTCGCGGGTGGGCACAATGCGGGGCACACGGTCATCATCGGGAAAGATCGCTATGTGTTGCAGTTGATTCCTTGCGGAATCTTGCGGCCGAAGCAGCACGCAGTGATCGGAACGGGCACGGTAGTGGATCCGGCGGCGCTGGTGGCGGAAATTGAGACGCTCTGCAAGGCCGGAATTGATGTTAAGGGGAGATTGCACGTTAGCAATCGCGCGCACCTGATTTTTCCGTATCATCGGGAACTGGACAAAGCGGCGGAAGGCGCGCGCGGCGCGAACAAGATTGGCACGACTTCGCGCGGAATCGGGCCCGCTTACGAAGACAAGATGGCCCGGCGCGGGCTGCGAATGTGCGACCTCTTGGATCCGGAATTGTTTCGAAAGAAAGCCGCGCACGTTGTGGCGGAGAAGAACCGGCTGGCGAAGGGCGCGTACGGGGCGGACATTGATTTCTCGCATGAAGTGGAAGAGACGCTGAAACTTGGCGAAAACATCCGCGAATACATTTGCGATACAGCGGAACTGCTGAACCGCGCCTTGGACGAAGGGAAGTCCGTGTTGTTTGAAGGCGCGCAAGGCACGATGCTGGACATCGACCACGGGACATATCCGTATGTGACTTCTTCCAGCGCGACTTCGGGCGGTGCGTCGACCGGCGTGGGTGTGCCGCCGACGAAAATCAAGCACGTGCTGGGAATTTCGAAGGCGTACACGACGAGAGTGGGTGGCGGGCCGTTTCCAACGGAGATGCCCGACCTCGACGCGAAAGAAGTGCGCGAGCGCGGAAAAGAATTTGGCGCGGTGACGGGGCGGCCGCGGCGCTGCGGGTGGCTGGACTTGCAAGTACTGCGGTACGCGAAAATGATCAATGGGATCGATTCGATGGTGATCACCAAGCTGGACGTTTTTGATACGCAGCGGGAAATTCAGGTTTGCGTGGGATACAACTACAAGGGCACGCCCCTGAAGGAAATGCCGGCGCTTGCGGAGGAATACGAGCATGTCACGCCGGAATACAAAACGCTTCCGGGCTGGAATGAAACTACGTACGGCGTGAGAGATGGCGCGAAGCTTCCGAAGGCGGCGATCGACTATTTGCGGTTTATTTCGGATTTCTTGCAGGTTGAAATTGGAATGATTTCGACTGGACCCGAGCGCGAGGCGACAATTGTGCCGGCGGGAACGCTTCTGGCGCGGTGGTTGTAAAGAAAGAGAAAGCATTTAACACAGAGGTCGCAAAGAACGCAGAGTTCGCAGAGAAGAGCGGAATAGAGCAAAGAAGCAAATAAGAAGCGGCCGGGCAAAGCCGGCCGGTACGAAACCTCACCATGCTCAGCTACGAGCAAGCCCGGAACAAAGTCATCGAAGAAGTGGGAAAGAGGAAGGGTCCGCGCGCGACGGCCGTTGTGAGCGTATGGGACGCGCTCGGTTTGGTGCTGGCGCAAGAGGTAAAGACGGACCGCGAGTATCCGCCATTTGATCGGTCGACGCGGGATGGATATGCGGTTCGCTCGAAGGAAACGGCACCTGGCGCACAATTGAAGTGCGTGGGAGAAATCAAAGCAGGCGACACAGTGAGGGAATCGCTGGCTGCGGGAACTTGCTTGCAGATCATGACCGGGGCTGCCGTGCCGACGGGCGCGGATGCGGTCGTGATGATTGAGCAGACCAGCCACGAAGGTGATCTCGTGCGATTCGAACGAGCAGCCCAACCTGGACAGAACATGGTACCAAGGGGGAGCGAGGCGTCCGCCGCGCAGACCATTTTGACGCCGGGAATGCGGCTCGGGTACGCGGAGCTGGCGCTGGCCGCACAAGTAGGTGCAGTGCAGTTGGAATGCGCGCGCCGGCCGCGCGTCGCTATTCTCTCTACCGGCGATGAAGTCGTTTTGATTGACGAAACACCAGGCCCCTTTCAGATTCGAAACAGCAACAGCGTTTCGCTTGCTGCGCAAGTTCGTATTGCCGGTGGCGAGCCCGTGGTTCTGGGGAACGCGGCGGACCGCATCGAGGATTTGGGCGAGAAAATCGAAGGTGGGCTGAAAGAAGATGTGCTGGTGCTGTCGGGCGGCGTCTCGATGGGGAAGTATGATCTCGTGGAAAGCGCACTCAAGGCCATGGGAGCGGAGTTTTTCTTTGATGCCGTCGCGATCCGGCCGGGAAAGCCGGCTGTGTTCGGAATGTGCCAGGGAAAGCCGGTGTTCGGTCTGCCTGGGAACCCTGTTTCCACGATGGTGACGTTCGAATTGTTTGTAGCGCCGGCGATTGATTTGTTGAGCAGTGCTGAAGCGCGGGCGTTGCCGCTGCTCGAGGCACGATTGGCGGAAGCAATGAAGGAGAAGCCCGGGCTCACACACTTCTTGCCCGCGCGCGTGGAGTGGCGCGGCGCTGTAGCGGAAGTGAAAGCGCTGAAGTGGCAAGGCTCGGGTGATATCGCGGCGCTGGCGAAGGCGAATTGTTTTCTCATGGTTCCAGCGGATCGAGAGAAGATCGAGGCCGGCGAGAACGCTTCGGTTTTGCTCAGGAAGGACGTAGTCTAAACGAGACGAGATGGCCAAGCTGTCGCACTACGGAAATAAGGGTGAAGTGCGGATGGTCGACGTGTCCGAAAAGGCGGTGACCACCCGCACCGCGGCCGCTCGGGGTTTTGTGAAGATGAAGCCTGCAGTCGTCAGTGCTGTCCGGCGGCTGAAGAACCCAAAGGGCAATCCGTTGGAAATAGCGCGGATCGCGGGAATTGCGGCAGCGAAGAGGACAGCAGAGTGGATACCTCTTTGTCATCCACTGCCCTTGACGCACATTGATGTGACCGCGCGGCTGTGCCAGAATGGCGTGGAAGTGCAATCCGCAGTGACCACGGCCGCCCAGACGGGCGTGGAAATGGAAGCCCTGGTCGCCGTTACCGCAGCGGCCCTCACGGTCTACGACATGTGCAAAGCCCTCGATAAAGCGATGGAAATCACGGACATTGTTCTCGTCGAAAAGACCGGCGGCAAGAGCGGGGACTTCCATCGGCGGAAGGCCGCGCAGAGGCCCGCGCGATGACCACGGCAGGGCACAAGACCATCAAATTGCTGCTGGCGGAGGATAATCCGCTAGTACGCGAGTTGATCGTGAAGGGGCTTGAGACGTTCTGCGAAGTAGAAGCGTCCACGGATGGCGCCGACGCGCTGCTGAAGGTGGTCGACGCGCCGCCCGACGTGATTCTCTGCGATTACAAGATGCCCGGCCTGGACGGCAGACAACTCTTCGAGAAACTGCGCGCGCGCGAATCCACGCGGCACATTCCGTTCCTGTTTATGGCCAGCCGCCCGGACATCGAGGAGCGCTTAAGGCCGCTGGTGGATGGCGTCGAGGATTTCATACCCAAGCCGTTTTTGATTAAAGATCTGGTCCGGATCACAAAAAAAGTTGTCGATCGCCTGCATCTCGAAAAGCTGCAGAAGAAAGCGAAACGGCCGGGCGTGATTCAAGGGCGGCTGGAAGAAATGAGCATGATCGACCTGATGCAGTCGCTGGAGATGGGTCAGAAGTCGTGCCGGTTGATCGTGCAGCACGACGGCGCGCAAGGCGAACTTTATTTTGCGGGCGGGCAATGCCGCGACGCGAAAATCGGCAAACTCGAGGGCGACGACGCGGTTTACAAAGTGGTGCTGTGGACAGCGGGAGAGTTCGAGATCGATTTCAACGCCGCGAACGCCTCGACAAGGACCACTACCACGCGCAACACGACCGGCCTGTTGATGGAAGCGATGCGGCTGATGGACGAGGCCAATCGCGATACGGTCGAGACGCCGTGAATCTCTCTAAGAAACCTTCCTGATGCGCGTTGCGGTCCTCACCATCAGCGACTCCGTGACGAAGGGCGAGCGCGAAGATTTGTCCGGCCCCGCGGTTATTGCATTTTGCCGCGGACTGGGATGGGAAATTACCTCGATGCTGCGCGTCTCGGACGATCCTGCCAATATCCGCGAGCAGTTGCGCGTCGTGGCGGATTCAGGCCGCGTGGACGTTCTTTTGACTACGGGCGGAACCGGAATCGGGCCGCGGGACAACACTCCGGAAGCGACTCAGGCCGTAGCTGATCGTATCGTCCCCGGACTTTCCGAAGAGATGCGCCGCAAGGGCTTGGAGAAAACGCCGACGGCCGTGCTCTCACGCGGCACCGCTGCCGTGCGAACGAAGACGCTGATCGTTAACCTGCCCGGAAGCCCCAAAGGCGCCGTTGAATCATTGGAAGCCGTAGCGCATCTTCTGCCGCACGCGGTGAAAGTACTCCACGGAGCACGGCACGACTAGGTTGCCTTCGGAGATCGCAGCGGAATGAGAGCGCGGAGCCGGGGTTCCCGCAAGTAGAGACCACCCCAGAGCAGCACACCCAAATACGTCGGAAACAAAACATGGCTGAATAATGGATCGCCGATGCGTAAGTGCGTGGCAATGGCGCCACCAAGATAGCCAGTCAGCAGGATCGCGCCAAGAACGGAAGCATTCGGAATGGCATAGAGGGCAGTGCACACCAATAGGATGATCCCGAGAACCGGCGCGAGGCTGAGGGACCATCCCAGGCGAGCGAAGGTTTCCACGACAGGTGCTGGAGCTGGCTTCACAAATTTGAACACACCGTCAAAAGTGAGAAACGCGATAACCAGTCCGCTCATAACTCGTCCCGCGACTAGGGCTTTCTTCGAGACGGGAGCCGTTTGCGTGTCTGATGGCATGAGTTTTTCTCCGTATATCGTTCAAACGAAAAATCGAGGCGGTATAGCTAGGTCATTCCCGGAAACGAGATGGCTGTTTCAAGCACACTAAACCCCAAACTGCCGTAGATGATGATCCAGATGCTTGTAAATCAATGTCGCCCACTCCTCCGGCGTTAGCTTCCCAAAGAAGCTGTGCGGATGGGTGGTGCACCCCTTCGGCCCGCCTGCGGCAAACCGGTCGATCAATCCGCGCAAGCGCTCCCGTTCCGTTCCCAGGTCCCGTTCATCCTGCACCACAAGATCCTTCGTCGTCGGCGAATTCCGCCGCATCGGTTCGTCGTTTCCAAGCACCATCGGCTTCACGATCTGCCCCATGATCCGCCCCAGAAACATCCGTGGCGGAATCCTGTCCCCTACCGCCCACTCTACCGCCGCGGAGCAATGGGCTAGCGCCTGCGGTGCATTCATCTTGCCGCACAGCCGCTCGCTATCTGGCCGCAGCTGCGCCATCCGCTCCTTCACTTCTTCCACCCTAGCCGCTTCAAAGAGATTTTTCATGCGGAAAGACCTCCTCCGGTCAACTCCTCCCTACCAAATGCATCTGAGCATGTTGTGCGCAGGCCCTTACCCGCCGGCGATGGCGCCAATGATGAGAAGCGGTTCTGCGCCGGAGGCGATTGCGTCAGGCAGCGGGGTATCCGGCGGCTCGAGGGAATAGTCCTCGGCACAGGCGAAGAAGCGCAGGAAGGGACGACGCTCTCGCGTGACGTGATCGCGTATGGTGCCTCGCAGCATCGGATATTGTGCCTCGAGGGCGTCAAGCACCGAGCGCTGCGTAACCGGACCTTCGATATGGAGCTGAATCTCCGGTCCGGCGTGCGCCAGCGCTCGAAGATGTCCCGGTAGAACGACGCGAATCATGACAGCGTCTGGACCTCCACTGAAAGCACGGCGGGGAGGTGTTCCACGATGGGAGCCCAAGTGTCGCCGGCGTCGGACGACCCGTACACTTGCCCGCCGGTGGTGCCGAAATAGACGCCGCATTTATCGAGGGAGTCGACAGCCATGGCGTCGCGCAAAACATTCACGTAGCAGTCTTTTTGTGGCAAGCCTTTGGTTAGAGCTTCCCACTCATTGCCGCCGGACTTGCTGCGGTAGACGCGCAGCTTCCCTTCGAGAGGGAAGTGCTCACCATCGCTCTTGATCGGCACGACGTAAATGGTTTCCGGATCGTGCGCGTGAATGTCGATGACGAATCCGAAGTCGGTTGGCAAGTTGCCGCTGACTTCCTTCCAGGAATCGCCAGCATTGTCACTGCGCATCACGTCCCAATGTTTTTGCATGAAGAGGACGTTTGGGCGCGCGGGGTTCATCGCAACGTGATGAACGCAGTGGCCCACCTCTGCAGTCGGCTCGGGAATGTATTGCGAGTAGAGGCCCTTGTTGATTGGCTTCCAGGTCTTGCCGCCGTCGTCCGTGCGGAACGCGCCCGCGGCCGATATGGCGATGTAAATTCTTTTGGGATCGCTCTTATCCAGAATGATGGTGTGCAGGCACATCCCGCCGGCGCCGGGTTGCCAACGCGGGCCAGTGCCGTGGCCGCGGAGTCCGGCGAGTTCCTTCCAGTTCTTTCCGCCGTCGGTCGAACGGAATATGCCGGCGTCTTCCACTCCCGCGTAGACCGTGTCCGCATCGGTGAGCGACGGTTCGATATGCCAGACACGCTTGAACTCCCAGGGATGCTGGCTGCCGTCGTACCACATGTGAGTGGTGAGCGGCTTGCCGGTTTCCGCGGAGGTGTCGTACACGAACTTGTTGCTTTCGCCTTTGGGCGGTCCTGGCGTGGCGTCCTTTTCGCCCGGCGGCGTTCCTGGCTGGATCCAAGTTTTACCGCCGTCGTCGGAACGCTGAATGATCTGCCCAAACCATCCGCTGGTCTGCGACGCATAGATCCGATCCGGGTTCACGGGCGATCCCTTGAGGTGATACATTTCCCAGCCCGCAAAATGAGGGCCGCTGACGTCCCAGTTTTTGCGTTTGCCATCCGATGTCAGGATGAACGCGCCCTTGCGTGTTCCCACCAGTACCCTTACTTTGCTCATTGCTTACTCCTTCTCATTTTAGTGAAGGCCGCCGCAGAAGCGTACCTTTTCTTGCGCAATTGAAAAAAGTTCTTTCCGGCGTCACGATTGGATTGGGATCCAAACCTCCACGCCGCCCATTCCTGTCTGTGGATTGAATTCCTCGGAGTAACGCTCGAAAAAGCTTGGCGCTTCCGGAGTTCCGGAGGAAGCCTTGAGGCCGGATCCCGGGAGCCACTTGTCGATAGCATCCAGAGTTTCGTAGAGCTTCGAAACATGTTCGCGGTGGGAGAAAACAGCATACTTCTGTACCGGGATGATCGCGACACTGAATTCGCTCGGCAGACCTGAAGAAGCGGAGACCTCGACGCCCGCGAGGTAGTCCATACCGTCTGGGCTGAGCGCGTTGAAGCACAAGCCATAAGCTACTGGGCCCACTTGTCCGGGGACCTTGCCGATGTGAGGCGCAAAGCGCTGCCAAAGCTCAGGCATGTTCTTCATTGTTTCCGAAGTGTAGTGCTCGCTCAGCCCGGCAATTAGCAAGGCTTTGCTGTTCTCAAACCGCGGTCCTTCCAGTTGTACTGCGGGCGATTTCTTCATCGTTGCCTGGCTCATTCGGTCCTCCGATTCTAACTTGCGTCCGAAGATCACTGGCCGGGAAAACAGTCTGCAACAAGTCACTTGCAAAATGCAAGTGAAAATATGTTAAACTCGAAAAATGTCAAAGCAGAGGGCGAATCCTAAGCGCCGCTCCGGGTGCCCGCTGAATGCTTCGGTGGAGATCCTCGGTGACCGCTGGTCGTTGTTGATCATCCGCGACATGATGCTGCAAGGATTCCGAACATATAAAGAGTTCCTGGGCTCGTACGAGAGAATCGCGACGAATATTTTGGCCGATCGCCTGCAAAAGCTGATGGCTCATGGAATCATCACCATGGGGCGCGACTCTTCGGACGGCCGCAAATTGATTTACTCGCTCACGCCGAAGGGCATTGATCTCGCGCCGGTCCTGACGGAAATGGTGCTATGGGCGGCCGCACACGAGGATACGGCCAATCAAGCGCTTGTCCGGGAAATGCGAAAGGACAAGGAGCAATTCATATCCGCCATTCGGAAGCGCTGGGCCGACACCACCCGAGCGGCCAATGGCAACGCGAGTGGAAAACTCAAGCCTTCGGCAGACTTTCGGCAAATTGGCCGCGCGCTTAGGCCAGACACCTCACTCCGATCGCAGCGCCTCGGTGACGTCCACGCGCGCGGCGCGAGCCGCGGGCAACACTGACGCCACGACCGCTGCGGCTAGTAACACGACGACCGATGCAACCACCGGGAGGCTTCCCGGCATTTGCACGCCCTCGACAGAGCTGCGCGCAAGACGCACCAACACGTATCCGCATGCCGCCCCAACGACAACTCCTGCCGTCGCCATCACCGCGCCCTCGGCAATGACGCTTGTCAGGAGCTGGCGCGGCTGCGCTCCAATCGCCAACCGGACCCCGAATTCGCGTGTCCGCGCGCTAACTGAGAATGCCAGGACGCCGGCGACCCCGACCAAGGCAATGGCAAGAGCGACAGCCGCAAAGACACCGAACACAACAGTGTTGAGGCGATCCGGAGTGAGGACTTCGGCGCGAATGTCTTCGAGCGTCGCAGCACGTTCAACCGGCTGCTCGGCAGACATGTCGCGAATGAGGCGAGTGACCGGCGTGACCAGCGAATAAGGATTTGCGCTGGTGTGGATGAAGAGGCGGCCGCCAAACATTGGACCCTCTTCAAAAGTGTTATAGATGGTGAGGATGGGCCCAGGAACGACGTGTTCGTCGTCAATATCGGCAGTGACGCCAATAATGCGATGCGGCGCAACGCTAATCCCGGGGATGAATTTCATCACGGGATCCGTCCAATAGACATGCCGATTGATGGCATCCTGATTGGGAAACATTCGTTGCGCAAGAGTTTGACTGACGATAACGACCGGTTCTTTGCTTTGGCCGTCGAGCTCATTGAAGTCGCGGCCCTCGATGATAGGAACACCGAGCGCGGCAAAAAAGCCGGGAGAAATGGTGCGCAACTGGCCGCGAGGATCTTCTTCTCCCGTGGTATGAACATGGCCGTCCCCCGAGAACTGGAGACCAGGACCAAAGGTGCCCGAGTCGCGCCAGGGAACGGCAATGCCGAAAGCGGTCTTTGTCACACCCGGAAGTGCTTCAATGCGACGTATCGATTCCTTGTAGAAATCGACCACTTGCTGAGGCGTTTTTCCGTATGACATAGCGGGAACGTTGATGGCCAGCACGTGGCGCGTGTCGAAGCCGGTCTGCGCCGATTGCAGCGAGATCAGCGTCTTGACCAAAGCGCTGGCGCCCGCCAGTAGCACAAAGGACGCGGCAATCTGCGTCACGGCGAAGATGCGCAGCCGGCGATTCGTACTGCCCGTGATTCTCACGCTGCCGCTCGAGAGACCCATTCCTTGCGAGGCGTCAGCCGATGGCAGCCGCGGCACAAACGCCAATAGCACCGCTGCGACGACCGCCAGCCCCGCCCCGACCCAGAGCATGCTCGAGTCCACGGTCAGTTCGAGCGCGCGGACCGAAAAGCGCGAAGCGTAACGTGTCAGGATGTCCACCATGGGCCGGGCGCTTAGCACGCCGAGCGTCGCCCCGGCTCCGCAGAGCAGAAGACTTTCCGCCAGCAGAACTCGCCGGAGCGCGCCGGTAGTTGCACCGAGCGCCGCTCGAATGGACAGCTCACCCTCCCGCCGAACGGTCCGCGAGAGAATCAGGTTGGCGACGTTCGAGCAAGCGATGATGAAGACGAGCGCCGACGCTGCGAGCAGCACCAGCAGAACGGTCCTCGCTCGCGAAGTGATCTGATCGCGCAATAGCTTCACTTCGATCTGAAAATTCGCTTGCGTCGGATACTCAGCGGGATGCGCTTTGACCATCGCTCCATGCACGGCGCGCAGCTCAGCGCGCGCTTGCTCCAGATCCATGCCAGGGGCGAGCCGGCCGAAAAGTTCCGTCATTCGATGGACGCGCCCGTTCTGCATGGTCGCGGAGAGATGATGCGGGCTGGTGACAATGTTGGCGATGATTTCTGTGGTGGTGGGATATTGGATGGAGGGTTCGAGGACGCCGATGATCGTGGCAGATCTGTCGCCGAAGCCGCTGCCGAGTCGAAGGACTTTGCCGAGAACGGAAGGATCGCTCTTAACGGCGGTCGACCAGTACCGGTAGGTCAGGACGACCACGCCAGCAGCCTTAGGGCCATCGTCTTGCGGGCCGATGAGACGGCCGAGGACCGGATGGAGGCCCACCACGTCAAAATAGGAGCCGTCAACGACGGCGGCGCTAACTTCCCGGGGCTCGCCGAGGCCGATCATGGTGAAACCGACGGTGGAGAACTCGCCAAAGGAGGTAAGGGTTTTGACGCTTGCGCGCAGGTCTTGAATTTCCGGCACGGAGAATGGGACGCCCCCGGGGCCAATGCCTGGCGCTCTTTGTTCGACGTAGATCAGCCGGTTTTCGTCGCGGTTGACAAGCGGCCGCAGCAGCACACCGCGAACCAGGCTGAAAATCGCCGCGTTCGCCCCGATACCCAGCGCCAGCGTGAGCACCACGGTGAACGCCAGCCCTTTGGTGCGCCCCAGCGAGCGAATTGCGAACCTCACGTCACGTACGAAGGTCATCACCGGCTCGAAAAAACGCGAATCTTTCGGGTCGCTCTTGCTCATGGGCTACTCCTTTGATTTGGTTGACACGTAGGCTGCCAGACGCTCTAGGGTCTGCGTCCAGCCCGCTTCCATCCCCGCGAGGTACGGGGCGGCTTGGGCCGTCTTCTTGATGACGCGCGCCCGCAAAATTTGTTTCGTTTTACCGCTTTCTTCGGCGAAGGTCACCGTTGTCAGCACCTCAAACATCGGGTTGCCATCCAAATCCGGGGCTGCGCTGGTAAAAACGAGCCGCTCAGGCGGGACAACCTCTTGGTATACGCCCGTCATGGGATAGACGACGCCGTCGGGGCCGCGCATGTGAATGAGAATGGCTCCCCCGGGCCGTAAGTCCAAATCGCAGAACGGGTTAGTGAATCTGTGGGGACCCCACCACCGCGCCAGGTGCTTTGCATCGGTCCACACCTTGAACACAAGTTCCCGTGGCGCGTCAAACACACGGGTAAGGACCAACTCCTTCCCTTCACTTGCGATGAAGCTTCCTGCGGCCATGGTTTTTCTCCTATTTCTGCACGTCGCGCAAATAGTCATCCAGGCGGTCCAAACTCTCCGTCCAGAACCGCTGGTAGTGCGCCAGCCAATCGGCAACGTCCTTGAGCGGCGCGGCAGTGATCCGGCAGGGGCGCCACTGAGCGTGACGGCCGCGGGTAATCAAGCCGGCGTGCTCTAGTACCTTAAGGTGACGTGAGACGGCCGGCATGCTCATCGCGAAGGGCGCAGCCAGCTCAGTGACCGTAGCCTCACCGGCTGCCAAGCGAGCAAGAATGGCCCGGCGGGTGGGGTCCGAGAGCGCGGCGAGCGTGGTGCTCAGATGGTCTGGCGCCTGAGGCATTAAAGGTCTCTGTTAAATAACGCGTCTGTTAAATACTATACTGAATCCAAGCTGTCAAGAGTTTTTGTGCCGCTGGGGAGGCGTCACGCCTGATTCAAGGAAAGCACAAACAGTTTACTGAGGCTGTTCGATGGCGACCGAAGTGTGCTTCGTGGCCACCGCCCCACGGTGGGAAGTGGCTAGAGACATTTTGTAGTGGAGGCGAATGATGGTGAGGCCGAGGAACGAGATGATGTGTTCAGTGCGGAGAACGTTTTCGTCATCCACATAGACGTGGAAAAGTTCATGAAGAGTTTTCACGTAGCGAACACGGCGGTGCTCCGCGCCTGAGCGGACGATGCGATAGAAGCCGGAGCGCCCCCATGCGGAGCCGGAAGAGTCCAGACCAAACGAGCCGTCGGGATGAGCGACGGGGGAAAGGTAGACGTTAGCGCTGCCATCGCAAGGAAAGGTGACTTTGACGCACGGGTCAGGCTCGCCAGGGACCTGGACGGTGGAGTAGAGGCCCGCGTAGATCACGTGGCCGGAAGATTTCAGGCGGCGAAGCCAGCCAGTGTAAACGATGCGGCCCGAAGCAGGCTCGAGCAGCTGAACGACTTCGCTGCTCATGCCCTTGGCCACTTCCAGAGACGAAATAGGGAAGTTGAGCTGGTCCATGCGACGACTGATGAATTCCACGAGCAGCCAAAGAAAAAAGCGGCCCAGAAGAGCGACTTCGGTCCAGACCTCAAGCTGATACGAAGCCGCGTGTTCGTAGAAATGACGAATAGCCGGGTGAATGTCGTCCGGATTGAAGCCTGGGCCGCGGAGGGAGTTGAAATCAGGGATTAAGCCCGCTCCTGGCGGAACCTGGATTTGAAGATTTTCATCGCGTGCGATGCGCTCGTAGATTCCCGTGCCAATGCGGCCACGTTCGCCTAGCGGGCAGCGAAGCCAGGGGGCTTCGGCTTCGCGAATGCGCTTGCCAGTAGTGCGAACCCAGATCTTAATGCCGGTTTCGAGAAAGAAGGCGACCAAGTCGTAAAATACGGAGCGTTTACCGGCTGGGACCGGGCCCGCGGCGTTCGCGGCAGACTTAGCCGCAGTCGGGAGGTAAGGAGCGGGGTCCATGATTCTATCTTCTCATTGATGAACTGACATGGTGGCAGGACGAAGGGGCTGTGCACGCCGAAGTAACTGTTCGAGACAGTTTGATTTGGGATTCTTGGGTTGACCGAAGGGGGAATCGCGTCAACAATGTTTGGACTATGGCTAGCAATACGGCACAAAAGCTATCTGACAAGAAACTGGCGGTTCTGGGTGCAGGAAAACTCGGCGGAATCTTGCTGCGCGCTTACCTGAAGCAGGAGCTCTTTTCGCCGAAGCGCGTTACCGCGACGGTGAAGCACAGCGAAAAAGCCTCGGCTCTGGCAAAAGAGCTGGGCGTGTCCGTGACCACCGAAAACCGCAAAGCGGTGCACGATGCGGACATCGTGCTCCTCGGCGTGAAGCCGCAAGTCGTTGGCGATGTATTGAAGGAAATTGCCCCCGAGCTGAACGAGAAAACGCTGGTCATATCCGTTGCCGCGTCGGTGCCTACCAGCTATATCGAGCAGCGTCTTGGCGAAAAAGTCCCCGTTGTGCGCGCGATGCCCAACACGCCTTCGGCCGTGGGATGCGGAATGACGGGGATTTGCCGTGGCGCACATGCCGGAGCGGAGCACCTGGAGATGGCGCGCGCGATGTTCAACGCCGTCGGACGCACCGTTGTCGTTGACGAGAAAAACATGGACGCGGTGACTGGGCTTTCGGCGAGCGGCCCGGCGTTTGCTTACATTATTCTCGAATCGCTCGCGGAAGCCGGTGTAAAAGTCGGTCTCCCGCGCGATGTAGCAACGCTGCTCGCGGCGCAGACCATGAAGGGTGCGGCGAGCGTGGTCCTGGAGACGGGCGATCACCCAGCGTTGCTGAAGGACGCCGTGACTACTCCCGCAGGATGCACCATCGACGGAATCATGGAATTGGAAGAAGGCAAACTCCGTGTCACATTGATCAAGGCGGTCGTGAAGGCCACCAGCCGTGCCGGAGAGCTGCTCTTCGAGAAGTAGGCCGCTCAAGATTGACAACGGTGGTAGGATGCTGCGAGTGAGGAAGCGATGCAGAGCGCGTACATTCCTGTCTTGATTTACGCGGTGCTGGTAATTGCCTTTCCCGCGGTGACGCTGATCCTGGCAAAGTTTATTCGCCCGGCTTCCACCTCCGTCGGCGCGAAGCTCAAACCCTATGAGTGCGGAATCCCTCCGGAGAGCGATGCGCGCGGCCGGTATTCTGTGCGCTTTTATATCGTGGCCATGTTGTTCGTCATCTTCGACGTGGAGACGATGTTCCTCATTCCGTGGGCGATTCTGTACAGAGGGTGGGTCGCACTTCATCAAGGGCTATTCGCTCTGGTTTCGATGGTACTGTTCCTCGGAATCCTGCTCGTCGGCTATTTGTGGCTTTACAAAAAGGGCGCCCTCGAGTGGGTGTGAGCCGTAATTCTCTTCCTCTCCCTAAACCCCGCCAACTTGTTTGCAAGCTGTTATGATTGACTCGGTTGGCGGCGTGTGTTAGAAACGCGACGTTTGATTTTTGGGCTGGCTCTCTATTGCAGTTTGTGAACGGCAGGCGGATCACTGCGGCCTGCCGCACCTCGGGTCCATGGCTGACGAGCCCAAGGAACCTAAACCGCCTCAAGTCCCCACGGGCGAAAAGCCCGCTAGCAGTACACCCGCTGTGTCGGCTCCTCCTGCCAAGCCTGCGGACGCGAGCGCGCCTGCTGCGCCTCCGAAGGCGGCGGCCCCCGCCCCTCCTAGACCGCCGGTTGTGCTGCAAACTCCTCTCGACAACGAATTGGTCAAGCGATTTCGCGCCAAGTTCGGCGGCGCGCTTCTCGATGCAACTGAGGATCGCAAACAGGCCATCTTGACCGTGGATCGTGCCCGGCTCGTGGAAATTTCGCTGTACCTGCGCGACGAAGAAAAATTCGACATGCTTTCGAGCTTGACGGCCGTAGATTGGCCGAAGCGCGAGAAGCGCTTTGACGTGGTTCTCGAACTGTACTCCTTCCCGAAAAACGAGCGGCTACGGCTGAAAGTCCATGCCGCCGACGCGGAAGAAGTGCCGAGCGTTGTGAGCGTGTGGCCGTCGGCGAATTGGCAGGAACGTGAAGTGTTCGACATGTTCGGTATTGTTTTTTCAGGGCATCCGGAACTGAAACGCATTCTGCTGCCGGACGAGTGGCAAGGCTATCCGCTGCGGAAAGACTATGACATCTTGCAGCAGGACACAGCCTGGGTGCGGGAAAATCTTGGAATTGAGAGCGGGCAGTGAAGCGATTTTGGCGTTAGAGAGAAGACGACTCTGAGCATCGAAACCACAAACGATCACAAGACGGTGTTGGGCGCGGATGAGCTGGTCATTAATATGGGACCACAGCATCCGTCCACTCACGGCGTGCTGCGCGTCAAGCTGAAACTCGATGGCGAGCGCGTGATTGGCTCGGAGTGCATCATCGGGTATTTGCACCGGGGCGTCGAGAAGATCGCGGAGAACCGCACGTATCAGCAGTTTGCGCCGTATGTCGACCGCATGGACTACGTCGCCGCCGTCAGCAGCGGCCTCGGTTATTGCGAGGCGATTGAAAAATTGCTTGTCGTGGAAGCTCCGCCGCGGGCGCGTGTGATTCGAACTATCTTGACGGAGCTGCAGAGAATCGCCAGCCACTTGCTTTGGCTTGGCACGCATGCTTTGGACATTGGCGCGCTCACGCCGCTCTTCTACTGCTTCCGCGAGCGCGAAGAAATTCTGAAAATCTTTGAAAAGTATTGCGGGGCGCGTCTGACGACGCATGCCTTCCGCATCGGCGGGCTGCAATACGAAGCCCATGACACTTTTGAGAAAGACGTCGAACGATTCTGCAAGGATTTTGAATCGCGCATCGTGGAATACGAAACCCTGCTCACGCAAAACCGCATCTGGATTGGGCGGACGAAGGGCGTGGGGATTCTGACCGCGGCAGACGCCATCGCTTTTGGCGTGACCGGGCCCGTTCTACGCGCCAGCGGTGTGAAATGGGACATTCGCAAGGCCATGCCTTACGCGGCGTACGATCAATACAAATTCGAAATTCCCGTCGGCACAACGGGAGACACCTACGATCGCTACCTGGTCCGCATGGAAGAGATGCGGCAATCGCGGCTGATCTGCCTGCAAGCCATCGAAAATATTCCCATCGGGCCGATTATGGCGAAAGTGGGAAAAGTCCTGAAGCCGCCGCCGGGCGAGGTCTATCACGCGATTGAAGCGCCAAAAGGAGAAATCGGCTATTACGTCGTGAGCGACGGAACCGTCATGCCGTATCGCGTGCACATTCGGCCGCCTTCCTTCATTAATTTGCAGGCGTTCGACCGTATGGTGCGTGGGCATCTGGTCGCCGATGTGGTAGCCATCATTGGAACCATCGACATCGTCCTCGGAGAAGTGGACCGATGATGCAGATCCTTCTCCAGGCAACCATCGAGTTCTTGAAAGCTTTCTGGGCGCCGCTCCTCTGCGGAGTGGCCATCGTCGCGATTCTGCCGTTGATCGTCGGCTACATCGTGCTGGTGGAACGCAAGCTCATGGCGGACATGCAAGCGCGGCTGGGCCCGATGCGCGTAGGGCCGCACGGCCTGCTTCAGCCCATCGCCGATGCCGTGAAGCTGCTGATCAAAGAAGACATCATTCCGGACGATGCGGACAGGCTCGTCTTCTGGCTCGCGCCAGTGCTCTCTGTCGGCGCTGCGCTGCTTTCGCTGGCTGGCCTCGCCATCGGACCGGCTTTCCAGATCGCGCAGGACATTAACATCGGCATTCTTTTCGTCGTGGGTGTCAGCGCACTGGGAATTTTTGGCATCGTGCTGGGCGGCTGGGCCTCGAATAGCCACTATTCCTTGATGGGGGCGCTGCGCAGTTCAGCGCAGTTGGTGAGTTACGAGACCGCCGCGGGCATGGCGCTGGTCAGCGCGCTTTTATTTACTGGCACGCTAAATATCAAATCAATCGTCGAAGCGCAGAGCAAAGAAGGTATCTGGTTTGTGCTGCTCGCGCCGGTGGCCTTCTTTTGCTATCTCGTCGCTTCCATTGCAGAGACCAACCGCGCCCCATTCGATCTGCCGGAAGCTGAGTCCGAGCTCGTCGCCGGCTACATGACGGAGTTCAGCGGGTTCCGCTGGTCGCTCTATTTTCTCGCGGAGTACGCCAACATGATCGTGGTAGCCTCCGTGGCAACAACTTTGTTTCTCGGAGGCTGGCTCAGGCCTTTCGCCGGCGTACCGTTGCTGAATGTTCTGGATTTTGTTCCGCCACTCTTAATGGTGGCCATCGGTGTCTACTGCATCGCGCGTACGCCAAAGCAGCCGACGCGCGTTCAGCAGATGTTCATGCTGGCAGTCGCGGGATTGTGTTTTGTCCTGGGCTTAGTGCTACTGGCGCCCATGGTAGTGCCCCTCGCCAAGCCGTTTTACGCCGGCATTCACGGCGGCTTCTGGTTTATTTTTAAAGTGAGCCTCTATATCTATTTTTTCATGTGGCTGCGATTCACCATACCGCGGTACCGCTTTGACCAGTTGATGCGCCTGGGTTGGCATTTCCTGATTCCCTTGTCCATCATCAACGTTTTGCTGGTTGGTGTGGCCTTGATCGCCGGAGCGTACTTTAACTTGAAGGGATGGGGACTGCTTTTGGTCACGACTCCTGCGGCCGTCATTGCGCTTGTCGTTGCGCTGTTGATTCTGGCCGCCGAGAAAGGCCGCGGCGCGCGGCCGGATCAAACTGCCGCTTCGGATTTTTATGCTGGATAGAGTCCTATTTTATTTCTTTGCGGGCATCGCCGTGGCAAGCGCGGTCCTCATGGTGACGCGGCGAAATGTCGTGCACAGCGCCATCTTCTTGATTACCGCGCTGCTCGCGACCGCGGGAATTTTCTTGCAGCTACGCGCGGAATTCTTGTTTATCGTCCAGATCATTCTCTACGTCGGCGGCATCATGGTGCTGTTCGTTTTTGTGATCATGCTCGTCAATCTGGACGTCGCGCTTCAGCAGATTCAGTTCGCGCGGCAGAAGTGGGTAGCGCTTCTCGTTACACTGGCGCTCGCTGGCCAGGTTGGCCTCATGTTTTGGTCTTCCGGGAAGATGCCCGGGCAGGGCTTGCCGGTGCTGACGGCGACGGCCGCGGAGCGCCTGCCCCTCAATTCCGAAACCGTAGCGCACAGCCTGTTCGAATCGTATCTGTTGCCGTTTGAAATTGCGTCGGTTCTGTTGCTGGTGGCCATGATTGGAGCTGTCGTCATGGCCAAGAAAAGGACCTAAACAGCGATGCTTCCGGTCGGACATTACTTGTTCCTGAGTCTCGCGCTCTTCATCATCGGCGTGATCGGAGTCGTCACTCGGCGCAACGTCATCGTCGTTCTCATGTCCATCGAGCTGATTCTGAACGCCGTGAATATTAACTTGGTTGCATTCTCCCGCTTGTACGGCGACGTGGCGGGGCAGGTCTTCGCGCTTTTCATCATTGCGGATGCGGCTGCGGAAGCCGCCGTGGGACTCGGAATCATCATCGCCTTTTTCCGGAACCGCGAAACAGTGCTGGCGGACGAAATGGATTTGTTGAAGTGGTAGCGTGACGACATGAAAGTAGAAATGAAACCGGCATGACACCCACGGGCTACTTTCTCGATCATCTCTGGCTGATCCCGCTGTTCCCGCTCGCGACCGCGGCGCTGATGCTTTTCTTCGGCAAGCGGCTGCCCAATGTTGGCGTCAGCGTGCTGTGCGTCGGAAGCGTGGGTCTGTCTTTTCTCTACGCCCTCTGCGCGGTTTCTCAATTGCTTACCGCAGAGCCGGAGCATCGAGTTGCCCAGCAAGTTCTGTTCGAATGGCTGACGCCCGGCGCCATGCAGATGTCCGGCGGCCACACCATTCGCTTTGTTGCCGACTGGGGATACCTTCTCGATCCACTCTCCTGCGTCATGGTTCTGGTCGTCACCGGTGTCGGCTTTCTGATCCACGTTTATTCCATCGGGTACATGGGCCACGAAAGCGGCTACTATCGCTTCTTCGGCTACATGAATCTCTTCATGTTCGCCATGCTCACACTGGTCCTCGCGAACAACATGCTGCTCATGTTCGTGGGCTGGGAAGGCGTCGGCCTCTGCAGCTACTTGCTGATCGGCTTTTATTTCCTGAAAAAGTCGGCTTCCGATGCCGGCAAAAAAGCGTTCATCGTGAACCGCATCGGTGACGCCGGATTCATCCTTGGGATTCTTCTGATCGCTGTGACATTGGGCACTGTTCGCTTTACGTCGCAGGGTTTGCCGGATGCCGCTGGCGCCTCAGGAATTCTTCAGTCGCTGAAGTCCTCTGTGGACGCACATGCATTAGCTTTTGGCGCGCCTGTTCTGACCGCGATCGCGCTCTTGCTTTTCATTGGAGCAATGGGCAAATCAGCGCAGGTTCCGCTGTACGTTTGGCTGCCGGACGCCATGGAAGGTCCTACGCCGGTGAGCGCGTTGATCCACGCCGCCACCATGGTCACCGCTGGTGTCTACATGGTTGCGCGCATGAACGCGATCTACCAGCTCGCGCCTTTGGCGATGGATGTCGTGGCGGTGGTGGGAGCCACAACCGCCATTTTTGCGGCCTCCATGGCGCTCGTGCAGAACGACATTAAGAAAGTACTGGCCTATTCGACGATCAGCCAGCTCGGATATATGTTTCTCGCCCTCGGCGTCGGCGCCTTCGCAGCGGGAATTTTTCACCTGATGACCCATGCCTTCTTCAAAGCGCTGCTCTTCCTCGGCGCTGGCAGCGTGATCCACGCGATGTCCGGGGAGCAGGACATACGGAAAATGGGCGGCTTGTGGCAAAAGATTCCGATTACCGCGAGAACGTTTGGAGTCGCGACCTTGGCCATCGCGGGGATTTTTCCGTTCGCCGGATTTTTCAGCAAAGATGAAATTCTTGGTCAGGCCTTCGATCGCTTTTTCCTGCTTTGGATTGTCGGTTTCATCACCGCGGGCATGACGGCTTTTTATATGTTCCGGCTGTTCTTTCTTACATTCATTGGCTATTGCCGCGCCGACGAGCATGTCGAGAAACATATCCACGAATCGCCTCTGGCGATGGTCCTTCCGCTCATGATTCTCGCCGGATTTTCGGTCATTGGCGGTTGGATTGGGTGGCCGGAGGTCTTCGGAGGAGAAAATCGTTTTGAGCGGTTCCTTGATCCCGTCCTGGTTGGCGTAATGCCAGAGACGGGTGCCGTCAAGATCGCGCACCATGCGTTCGCCAAAGAGATTCTGTTGATGGTGGCGTCGCTCGCCATCGTCGGTGCAGGATTTTGGCTCGCGTACGAATTCTATTGCAGCAAGCGCATCGCGCCGGAGCTGGTCGCTGGCAGGCGGCCGGTATTGTACCGGTTGCTCCTTCACAAATATTACGTCGACGAAATCTATGACGCGGCCGTCGTCGAGCGCACCAAGGACCTCGGGACTCTCCTCGGCCGCTTTGACGCCAACGTGATCGACGGCGTGGGCGTGGACGGCGCGGGCTGGCTCGCGCGCTTCGGCTCAACTCTTTCGATGTGGTGGGACAAGTGGATCATCGATGGGCTGCTGAATTTCAGCGCCAAGCTGATGCAGCTTTTCAGTTATCCGGTGCGCCTGCTGCAAACCGGAATGTTTTCCAGTTACGCGATGTTCATCTTAGTCGGGCTCGTCGTTCTTCTGGCGTATTACGGGCGCCATGTGCAGGCAATGCTGCACAGCGTGCGCTGAGAGGCGATAAGAATGGACTTTCTTGCACATCACATCTTGAGCGTGGTTCTGTTTACGCCGCTCGTAGGGGCGTTGCTCTTGCTGTTCATTCCACGCGAGAACGAGCAGGCCCACAAGATCGCCGGCAATATTTTTGGCGCACTCGGCTTCCTGGTCTCGCTTCCGCTGCTTCGATGGTTCAAGCCGGGATGGGGCGGTTTCGCCTTCGAGGAAACCGCCGATTGGATTCCCTCCATCGGCGCGAAATACCATCTCGGCATCGACGGCATCAGCCTCTTGCTCGTCATGCTCACCACGTTTCTCGGGACGATTGCCATCCTCTCGTCTTGGAGCGCGATTCATCAGCGCACCAAGGAATATTACATTCTGCTCCTGCTCCTCCAGACCGGCATGATCGGCGTTTTCGTCTCCCTCGATTTCTTTCTCTTTTACGTTTTCTGGGAAGTGATGCTCGTTCCCATGTATTTCCTCATCGGGGTATGGGGCAGCGACCGCCGCCTGTACGCCGCCATCAAGTTTTTCCTGTACACCCTTGCCGGTTCCGTGGTCATGCTGCTGGCGATTCTAGCGCTGTATTTCTACGCGCCTGTGGCGGCTGGTGGGACGCGCACGTTCGATGTCCCGACGCTGCTCGCCGCCGCGCAACACTTCTCCGACCCGCTGAAGGTCTGGCTCTTCTGGGGATTCTTCTTTGCCTTCGCCATCAAAGTTCCGATGTTTCCGTTCCACACCTGGCTCCCTGACGCGCACACGGAAGCGCCCACCGCCGGCTCTGTCATCCTCGCCGGTGTCTTGCTGAAAATGGGCACCTACGGTTTCATCCGGTTTTCGCTCCCCCTGTTGCCCACGGATCCGATGCTGCGTTCGCGGATCATCAAGATTGTCATTTTCTTGTCGCTGGTCGGCATCATTTACGGCGCGCTCGTTTGCCTCATGCAGAAAGACATGAAGCGCCTGATCGCCTACAGCTCCGTCAGCCATCTCGGCTTTTGCACGCTGGGAATCTTCGCCCTCACGCCGAACGGCCTGGCCGGCAGCGTGCTCCAGCAGATCAACCACGGCATTTCCACCGGCGCGCTCTTTTTAATTGTCGGCGTGCTCTACGAACGCCGCCACACGCGCTTGATTTCCGAATTCGGCGGACTGGCGACGCCCATGCCGAATTTCGCAGCGATCTACCTGATTATCAGCCTTAGCTCGCTCGGCATGCCCCTGCTCAACGGCTTCATCGGAGAATTCACGATTCTGCAAGGCGCCTTCCAAGTGAGCAAGGCCTGGGCCGCCTGGGGCTCGCTCGGCGTCGTGCTCGGCGCGGCGTACCTGCTGTGGCTCTATCAGCGCGTCGTGTTCGGCTCGGTCACCAACTTCGCCAACGAACACTTGCCCGACTTGAACCTGCGCGAGTACGCCACGCTCGTTCCCCTCGTGATTCTGGCCTTCTGGATTGGCATCTATCCCAAGCCGTTCTTCGCTCTCATCGAAAAGCCAGTAGAAAATATCGTCAGGCAGGTGAATCCGGATTTCTATAAAGCGGAGCAAGCAAAATTGCCTCCCGCGGAGCTCCACGCCGCCCCGGCGGAGACGAAATAACCGGCCCGCATGAACATCCCGTTCATCAATTCGATTCTCAGCTATCTGCGTGGCGACGGCGCCACCATCCTTCCGGAAATCGAGCTCCTCCTCTTTGGATTAGGCATCCTGGTGATTGATTTCTGGATCGAGCAAAAGGAAAAATACCTCAACGCCGGTATGGCGCTAGCCGGGACGTTCTTCAGCGCATTCACGCTTTGGAGGCTCCGCGGAGCCGTCACAGTCAAGAACGAAATCGCCGGTTTCCATGACTCGGTCGTGGTTGATCCATTCTTCCTTTTTTTCGCAACCCTCTTCCTGGCTGCCACCGCCCTCGTGATTCTCCTATCCGTGAAATACTTGGAAATCGAAAACGAGCAGGAAGGCGAATACTACGCGCTTCTGCTCTTTGCCTGCATTGGCATGATGCTTATGGCCTCCGGGACCGACCTGATCGTGCTCTTCCTCGGTCTCGAGACCATGGCTCTCAGCTTCTACGTTCTCACCGGTTTCCTGCGCCGCGAAAAGCGTTCCAACGAAGCTGCGCTCAAGTACGTCCTGCTCGGCGCCTTCAGCTCCGGAATCCTCGCCTACGGTTTCTCCATACTCTATGGCTTGACGGGAACAACCAACATCCGAAACATTCAGGCAGCCTTTGAGCCGCGAAGTATGCTTGCAAAAGTGGTTGAATTTAGCCGTCTCCGTGGCGTATCGGGTGATCAGGCACGGCAGATTCTCGCGGAGCGCTATCCCGCCGCGCTCCACATGGATCCGTCTTTGCTGCACCAGGCGCCCCTGTTTCTGGCGGCGGCGTTCGTTCTGGTGGCCGTGGGACTCTTCTTCAAGATCGCCGCCGTGCCGTTTCATCAATGGGCGCCGGACGTCTACGAAGGCGCGCCGACGCCCGTCACCGCCTATGTCAGCGTGGCCTCCAAGACGGCAAGTTTTGCGCTTTTGCTACGTTTGTTCACGACGGTTTTCGCGCCGTCTCACGAGACGTGGATTTATCTAATTGCTGGCATTGCCGTTGCCTCGCTAACCTGGGGCAACCTCGCTGCGCTGACGCAAACGAATGTGAAACGTCTGCTCGCTTACTCCTCGATCTCACACGTGGGCTACATCCTGCTCGGCCTCGTCGCAGGGAACAACACTGCTTTCACCGGAATTGCGTTCTATCTATTCGCCTACGTCTTTATGACCGCCGGCGCGTTCGCGGTGATCATCGTGCTCCGTCAAAAAGGCCTCATCGGCGATGAACTCGAAGACCTAAACGGTTTGTACCAGCGGAGCCCCGCTGCTGCAATTCTGCTCTTAATCTTCATGCTCTCGCTTGCGGGCATACCGCCGACTGCTGGCTTCATGGGCAAGTATTTCATTTTCCTTTCGCTCATCGAATCGCACCATCCTGTCCTCGCGGTTTTCGCCGTTCTCTACATCGTCCCCGCGCTCTACTACTATTTCCGCATCGTCGTGCACGCCTGGCTCAAGCAGCCCGGCGAAGCGCCCCGCCCCATCATGACCAGCGCCCAAGCCGTGGCCCTCGGCATCGCCGTGTTTGTCACGCTCGCCGCCGGGTTGTATCCTGAGCCGTTCACGCGGCTCGCCCAATATGCCTTCGGACAATAAGCCGGAAGACTCCCAATCTCCCTCACATCTAAAGGAGAAAGCGAAAGACATCTCCAACCAGGCTGCCATTGCCATGGAGCTGCCCTTCGTCCTCGTTTCCGCCGTCGTAGTCGGTGGGGGCCTCGGTTTCTTTCTCGACCGCTGGCTTCACACCAAGCCCATTTTCCTTCTCGTCCTCGGCGGAATCGGTTTCGTCGCCGGTGTGCGGGACATTCTCCGCCGCCTTGGGTAAAGCCCTCATGACCTCAATCGCAGCCGAACCTCCGCCCGCTGCCGTCATCGAGCGGCGTATCTCCTGTTTGACCCTGTTGATCGGCTTTCTCGCCGCTCTCCTGGTCGCCGTGCTTCGCGATCGCCCCTGGGGCGCAGGCCTCGCCATCGGCGCCACCCTCGCCTGGCTCAATTTTCGTTGGCTCCGCCGCGGCCTGGACGCTCTAGTCATCGCTTCCACTGCCCAGGCCGGCAAGGAAAAGCCCACAGTCCCCCTCCTCAGCTACTTCGCCATGGTCTTCCGCTACGGGTTGATAGCCCTCGCCGTGTATGTTATTTTTAAATATCTAAGAATTCCCCTGGTAAGCATGGTCGTCGGTTTGTGTGCTTTAGGAGCCGCTACAATCGCGGCGAGTGTGTACGAAATCTTGCATCCTGCGGATTAGCGAATGACCGAACACGTTACTGGACTGACGCGATTGGTGAACCACTACCTCGGGCAATTTGCCCTGGCTTTGCTCTCGCGGCTTCATATAACCCCGGAAAACCCCGACACTCCCATCCCTGAACATGTTGTGATGGGCGTCGTCGTTCTGATTCTTGCCACGCTCCTGGCTCTCCTTCTTCGTTCGCGCCTTTCCGTGGACAAGCCGGGAGCCATGCAGCAGGTTGCCGAGATCTTGCTCACCAACCCGCTCGGCTTCGGCATCAAGGATCTTCTGGAAGAAAACGTCCACCACGGCGCACTCAAACTGATTCCATTCGTCGGCTCCATTTCCGTTTTCGTGCTCTTGTCCAACTTGCTCAGCGTCATCCCGGTTTTTGCCGCTCCGACGGCCAATAAATCGGTTCCGCTGGCATGCGCCATCTTGACGTTTTTGTATTTCAACTGGCAGGGCATCCGCCACCACGGCGTTGGCCGCTACCTTCTCACGTTTGCGGGTTCGCCGAAGCAGTTTGGCGACTGGCTGTTGTCCATCCTCCTCTTCCCCGTTGAGATCGTCAGCACGTCGGCCCGGATTCTTTCCCTCACCGTTCGTCTCTGGGCCAACATTGTGGCCAGCGACCTTCTATATTCGATTTTCCTGAGCCTCTTCTCCATGGCCACTGTCGCGGCTTGGTCGAAATCCCCGATTTTCGGCATTGTCATCGCCATGCTGCCGGCCACGATTCCCATCGCTTTCATCGGCCTGCATATTTTTGTGGCCATCATTCAGGCCTACATCTTTACGGTGCTGCCCTCGGTTTATTTGGGCATGGCTACGGCCGACGAGCATTAATCCAGTTTTGCCGGTGAACCGTTTCCGGCAAATAGCTGCTTCAGTGTGAGCCCGGCTGCACGGTGTCCGGGAACCACCTCCTGGCGGCAATTCATCGGGTTTCAGGGTTTGTACTTGCAAACCCTGACTCGACAAGGAGGAAGTGATGAAGAAGTGGATGGTGGTGTTGATGGCGTTCGCGGCGGTGATGTTGATTGCTCCGTCCGCGTTCGCGCAAGAAACAGGAGCCGCGGCTGCCGGAGGCAAGGGCCTCTTGGCCATCGCCGCTGGCTTCGGCATGGCGCTCGCGGCGTTTGGCGGAGCGCTCGGGCAGGGTCGTATCGCTTCGGCGGCCTGTGAAGGCATGGCCCGCAATCCCGGAGCGGCAGCGGCAATCCGCGCGGCGATGATTCTCGGCTTGGTGTTCGTCGAAACCCTCGCGCTCTTCACCCTGGTGATCATCTTCGTAAAAATCTAAGGGTGCAGTAGGACAGGCATTCCTGCCTGTCCTCTTGACAGTCCGCGACCCGGTATTTTCAGAACGGCCCGGCGGTCCAAACCTCCGGGCCGTTTCATTTTCTCTCTCGTCGCGTCCTCGCTGTAGTCCCTCAAATTGTCCGCAAATTTTTCTGGGCTTTCCTGGAAAAATCAGGTACACTCTTTTTTAGGAATTACTCCAAAAACTAGAAAGGCGCCGGCTTCCACTGGTGCCTTTTTTATTTTCCGGTCGGATTGGTCCGCTCACCCCCGTCTTTTACAATCAACAACTTACGAATTGCAAATTTATCAAGCCCTTTATTTTGATATTCATACGAAATGCCGGGGGGGAGTGGGGGGTACCGCACTACTTTCATCCACTGGATTGTTTCAACGCGCTGGGCTAGCGGCCGAGAAGCGTTGGCTGAAGAATGAAGTTGAGCACCTGATTGGGAAAGAGCCCGAAGTACAGCGTGCCTGCCACTGTGAAGGCCAAAACAAAACTCACCGTAAGCGGAAATCCGACCGGAGCTGCCGACGCCGCTTCCGCGCTGGACTCGCGCATGTACATCACCACGATTACCCGCAAGTAGTAATAAGACCCGATGATGCTGTTAATCGCCATCAGCACGGCGAGCCACAACAGGTGCGAATTTACTGCGGCCTTGAAGATGTAGAATTTGCCGAAGAATCCCGCCGTAACCGGCAGCCCCAGCAGCGAGAGCAAGTAAACGCTCAACGCGGCAGCCACCCACGGCTGCCGCTGCGATAGCCCGGCATAGTCGTCCAGCGAGAGATTCTTCTCTCCCATGCCGCCCAACTGCGAAACGATCGTGAACGCCCCCAGCTTCACCAGCGCATAGCTGAGCAGATAAAACAGCACTGCCGCATAAGCGGGCCCTGCGTTCGCCGAGCCGCCCTCGCCCTGCGCCATGGAGGTGACCGCTGCAAACGCCACGAGAATATACCCTGCGTGCGCGATCGAGCTGTACGCCAGCAGCCGCTTGACGTTCGTCTGCACCAGCGCGCCCAGATTCCCCGCAAACATCGTCAACGCCGCGAGCGCCCAGAAAGCCCAGAACCAATAGTGTGTGGCGGCGGGAACCGTCGCAAAGATGCGCAGCAGCAATGCAAACGCCGCGGCCTTCGGCCCCGCGGAAAATAGCGCCGTGACCGGCGTCGGCGCGCCTTCGTAAACGTCCGGCGTCCACACTTGGAACGGCGCCGCCGCCACTTTGAAGCCGAGCCCAATCAGAATCATCGCCAGCCCGAGCTCGAAAAACGTGCTGTGCAGCAATTCTTCCGAGCCCATCTTGGTCAGCATCGTCGTGCCGCTCGAGCCGTAAACCAGCGCAATCCCATAAAGAAAAAACGCCGTAGCAAACGACCCCAGCAGGAAATACTTCATCGCCGATTCAGAGGATTTCAGTGAGTCGCGCCGGTAACCCGCCAGGATGTAGCTGGAGATCGAGCTCACCTCTAGCCCGATAAACGCGGTCAGCAGTTCCTGCGCCGAAGCCAGCACGCCCATGCCGGCCGTGGCAAACAGCAGCAGCGCGAAAAATTCCGCGAAGGGAAGCCGCTCCCGCTCCAGGTACGGTTCCGCCGCCAGCGCCACCAGAAACGCCACTGTGCCCACTAACAGCCGGAAGAAAAAACTGAACGAATCGGATTGCACCAGCCCGCCGAAGCCCGGCCCCGCATGCATTGCGGCAGTAACGGACGCAGCCGTTCCCGCCAGCGTGCCGATCAGCGCAAGAAACGTAAAGAAATGCCGGCTGCGCACAAACGGCTGCATCAGCATCACCAGCACGCCGAAGCCGCACCACACCAGTTCCGGAAGCACTCGATAAGCGTCAATGGCGCGGGGAAACATTTAGCGGAGGCCTGGCCTTTCCGTTGAAGCGACTTTCGCCGCCGCGTTTGCCGAATCACGCTTGGCCTGCAGTGGACTCCGGCTCGGCGTGACTCCGCCCGGTGTGGTCGCGCTCGGTGCCGCAGCCTCGTACGGCCGCTGCGGTTCGACTTGGTCGATCACGTCCTGCGCAGCAGCAGCAGTCCGCGCCGTGATAAACGTCGAACCAATCCCCATCCACAAAGTAACAACGGCCATGGTCGCCAGAATCCACTTCTCGCGCGCCGAGGCATCCGGCAAACTGCGGTTTTTCTCCCGCGTGATCTCGCCGAAAAACACGCGCTGATACGACCACAACAGGTAGCAGGCGGAGAGAATCACGCCCAGGGCCGCCCACGTAGCCCAACCCCAATGCCGCTGGTAAGTGCCGAGCAGCACGAGGTACTCGCCGACAAAACCATTCAGCATCGGCAATCCCAGCGACGACAGCGCCACAAAAAGGAAGAACGCCGCCAGCTTTGGCATTGGCGTCGCCAGCCCGCCATACTCGCTGATTTCAAATGTGTGCCGCCGGTCGTACAGCGTGCCCACAAGCAGGAAGAGCGCGCCCGTCGAAATTCCGTGCGCCAGCATCTGGTAAACCGCGCCCTGCATGGAAATGTTATGGAATGCGAAAATGCCCAGCACCACGAAGCCGAGGTGGCTTACCGACGAATACGCGACCAGTTTCTTCAGGTTCGGCTGCACCATCGCCACCAGCGCGCCGTAAATGATGCCGATGATCGCCAGCACCGCCACCCAGCGTGCCGCGCGGCGCGAAGCCTCCGGGAAAAGCGGCAAGCAGAATCGGATCATGCCGTACGTGCCCATCTTCAGCAGCACGCCCGCCAGCATCACTGAGCCGGCCGTCGGCGCCTCCACGTGCGCGTCCGGCAGCCAGGTATGCAGCGGGAAAAGTGGCACCTTGATCGCAAACGCGACAAAGAACGCCAGAAACAGGAGCATCTCGGTTCTTGGCGCGAGTTCCAGACCGCCCTGGGATGCCGGAGTATGGAGCAGCACTTGAATCGCGGGAAGGTCAAATGTACCCGTGGCGTTGTACAGCCAGATGATGCCGACCAGCATCAAGATCGAGCCCGCCATGGTGTACAGAACGAATTTCACGGCAGCATACACGCGGCGGTCATGCCCCCAAATGCCGATCAGCAGCGCCATCGGAATCAACATCACTTCCCAGAAAAGAAAAAAGAGGAAAAGGTCGAGCGAAAGAAACACGCCGACAACGCCGACTTCCAGCATCAGCAGCATAACGAAAAATTCTTTGACGCGGCGCTCGATGCTTTTCCACGACGCCAGAATCGAAATCGGCGTCAGAAACGTCGTCAGGATCACCAGGAACATACTGATTCCATCCACGCCCAGGTGATAATTTATCGGCGGCTGATTGATCCACTTGAGATATTCCTCAAGATGATATCCAGCCGTCCCGATTGGAACGGACCGGATCATCAAGAGCGAAAACAAAAATTCCGCCAGCGAAACAATCAGGGCGATGATCCGGATGAATTTGTGATCGTCACCGCGCAGCAACAAAAGGGCCAGCGCCCCCACGGCAGGGAAGAAGATCACCACCGAAAGCAAATGTCCCGCCGGCAGCATCAGTGCACCATCCCAAGGACCGGTTTTCCGCTGGACGGCCAGAAGAAAATCACCGCAATCACGACCAGCGCTCCTACGACCACCCACACCGCATAGCTCCGCGTGTTCCCAGACTGCGCGTGGCGAACTCCGTCGCCGATGGCCCTAGCGCCTTCCGCAATGCCGTTGACTGCCCCGTCGATTCCGGCCACGTCGGCCGTTTTCCAGAGCACATTGGTCGAAATCCAAAGCAGCGGCCGAACCACTGTCGCCGCGTACAATTCGTCCACGTAATATTTGTTCAGCAAAGTGGTGTATGCAGGCTTCAGCGACTTGGCGAGCCCGTCCGCTTTTTCCGGCCGCTTCAAATACAGCCGGTATGCAAATAAGGCGCCGGCAAGCGCGACGGCCACGGCGATAGCCGCCAGCCAAATCTCAAGCGAGTGCGCTTCGGCCTCGCCGCCCGCCACTTCTACGTTGCGGAAAACGGGCTGCAGGAAATTTGCGAAATAATCGGTTCCGCCCGGAAGGAATGCAGGCGCCGCGAACCAGCCGCCCACGACCGAAAGCACCGCCAGGATCATCAGCGGCACGAGCATATTGTTCGGCGATTCATGCACGTGAACCTTATGTTCGTCAAAGCGTGGCTTGCCGTGAAACGTCAGGAAGATCAGCCGGAACATGTAGAACGCCGTGAGCAGCGCGGTCAGCAGCCCGAATCCGTAGAGCGCGTACCCGACGTTGCGGCCGCCATATTCGCTCTGGAAGGCGCTCAGCAGAATCGAGTCCTTGCTGAAGAATCCCGCAAACGGCGGAAAGCCCGCGATTGCCAGAGTCGCCGTAAGCATCGTCACGTAGGTCCAGCGAATCTTTTTGCTGAGCCCCCCCATCTTGTTCATATCCTGCTCGCCGCACATCGCGTGAATCACGCTGCCCGCCGCGAGGAAGAGCAGCGCCTTGAAAAACGCATGCGTCATCAAATGAAAAATCCCGGCGGAGAACGCGCCAACGCCGCACGCGAGAAACATATAGCCCAGCTGGCTGACGGTCGAATACGCCAGAACTTTCTTGATATCCGTCTGCACCAGGCCGATGGTCGCCGCAAAGAACGCCGTCGCGCAGCCCACAATCGCAACCACCAACATGGCCGTCGGCGCATGCGCGAATAGAATGTGCGAGCGCGCCACGACGTATACCCCGGCCGTGACCATCGTCGCCGCGTGAATCAGCGCGCTGACCGGCGTCGGCCCTTCCATCGCGTCCGGCAACCAGACATACAGCGGCAGTTGCGCCGACTTCCCGCACGCCCCCATGAAGAGCAGCAGGCAAGCGATCGTGAGCGTGCCAAGATGGCCCATGGCATCCGCCGGCCAGGGATCGGCCTTCGCGAAAAGCTGCACGAAGTCCAGCGTTCCAAACGTCTTAAACAGCAAAAACGTTCCGAGCATGAACCCGAAATCGCCGATGCGATTGACGATGAACGCTTTCTTCCCCGCATCCGCAGCCGATTTTCTCAAGAAGTAGAAACCGATGAGCAAGTAGCTCGATAGGCCCACGCCCTCCCAGCCAACGAAGAGCAGCACGTAATTCGCCGCCAGCACCAGGATCAGCATGAAAAACATGAACAAATTGAGGTACGAAAAGAAGCGGTAGTAGCCGCCCTCATGCGCCATGTATCCGGTGGCGTAAATGTGAATGAGCCAGCCCACGCCGGTCACCACCAGCACCATCACGACCGTGAGCTGGTCCATTTGCAGATCGAAGCCCGCGCGAAAATTCCCCGCGGCAATCCAGGTGAAGAATTCCTTGTGGAAGAGAGTTTGCCCCGATTCGAAGAACTCGCGGACCCCTTCGATCGCTGCAAGAAACGAAAGCCCCGTCGACCCGATCGCCACGGTGTTAACGATCTTGTTTGGCCACTTCGCGCCAAAAAGTCCGTTCACCGCCGAGCCCAGCAGCGGCAGCAGCGGAACAATCCACAGGTATTCGAGCATCGGATGTGTCGGCATTAGAGTTTGAGCAGGTCCACGCGTTCCACGTTCAGCGTTTGCCGGTTGCGCGCAATCAAGATGATGATTCCCAGTCCCACGGCCGCTTCCGCCGCCGCCACTACAATCACGAACAGCACAAAAACCTGCCCATCGAGTTTTCCTAGCGCCTGGCTGAACGCCACAAAAGCCAGATTCACGGCGTTGAGCATCAATTCGATGGACATAAAAATCGTGATGACGTTGCGCTTGAAAATAAACGCAAACACGCCCAGGCCGAACAGGATCGCGCTCAGGATCAGGTAATAATTTGTCGGTACCATGTCAACTCTTCTCCCGCTGCGCCAGCACGATGGCGCCGAGCACCGCCACGAGAATCAGGAACGAGGTCAGCTCGAACGGATACACAAATTCCTTGAAGAGCATGTTTGAAATTCCCATTGTCGAAGCAATTTCTCCGGTTTGCGGCGCGGCCTGCACGCTCTCCGTGGACTTCGCGATTGTCGCCGCCACGAATCCCGCCAACGCCACGACCAACAGCAATCCCGGCGCCCCAGCCATTTTTGAAATACTGGTGTGCTCTTCCACGCCCGCATTCAAGAGCATGATCACGAACACGAACAGCACCATGATCGCGCCGCCATAGACAATGATCTGCACGGCGGCCACGAACTCCGCGCCCAGCAGAAGATAAAGTCCCGCAAGCGCAACCATCACGACGATCAGGGACAGCGCGCTATGAATCGGATGCTTCTGCAAAATCAAGCTGACCGCGCCAATCACTGCGAGCCCCGCAAGCACGAAAAATACAACGAGTGGCACCGTCATTTTGCGCCCCACCAGGTCATCTTCGCCAGGATCACAAAGCTGGTGATGATCACGTTCACGATCGACAGCGGCAACAATAATTTCCACCCGTACGACATCAACTGGTCGTAGCGGAAACGCGGCAGCGTCCCGCGCATCCACACGTACACAAACAAAAAAACAAAAATCTTGGACAGCAGCCAGAACGGCCCCTGAATAAATTCATTCACGTTTGGGGACAAAACAAAAATCGCGCCCAGCCCTGCAATCGCCGTTCCCGCGCCGGGCAGTATGATCCGCCCAAAAACCGTTTCGTAGCGAAGCCCATCCCAAATCACCCACAAACCGAAGGGAATCAGAACTGCTGACGGAAAGTAGTGCGTGAAAGTCCACGAAGCAGGGAAGGGAGACAGCCATCCGCCGAAAAACAGGATCGAGCATAAGCAAGAAACGGTGATCATGCTGGTGTACTCTGCGATAAAAAACATCGCGAACTTGAAGCTGGCGTATTCCGTATGGAAGCCCGCGACCAGTTCCGATTCCGCTTCGGGCAGATCGAACGGCGCGCGATTGGTTTCCGCAATGGCCGCAACGAAAAAACAAAAGAAGCCCAGAATCTGCGGCCAGATGTTCCAGCTAAAGATTCCGTGCCAGCCAAAAATCCCTGGACCTGCCTGCGCCTCGATGATTTTTTTCAAATTGAAGCTGCCCGCCATCAGCAGCACGCCGACCACCGACATCGTCAACGCGAGCTCGTAGCTGATCATCTGCGCCGAGCTGCGCAGCCCGCCGAGCAAAGAATACTTGTTGTTCGAAGACCATCCCGCGAGTGCAACGCCATAAACGCCCATCGCGGTGATCGCGAAAAGCGCCAGTATCCCGATATTCACATCGGGAGGAGCGATCCCCAGATAAATGTCGTGATGGAACAATCGAATCGGGTCTGGGCCAAAAGGAATGAGCGCGATGGCCGTCAGCGCCAACGCCAGCGCCAGCAGCGGAGCAAGATAATAGACAAATTTATCCACGCCCGCGGGCGTCGGGTCTTCCTTGAAAAGAAACTTCACGCCGTCCGCCAGCGGCTGCAACAATCCGTGCGGCCCGACGCGATGCGGCCCCCATCGCGACTGTATGTGCGCCACAACTTTCCGTTCGAACCACGTCAGGTACGCGTTCACGGTCAGCACAATGAACAGCAGCAGCACGATCTTGACGACCGTGATAACTAGTTCCGCGTTTGCGGACAATAGATTGGAGAAGAAAGAAGTCACGGCTAGGCCTTAGCCTCCGGCAGGGATTCCATCATCTTGCAGAAGCGTCCCAGCGTTCCGCTGGTAAACAAATTGTCCTTCGCGGGCCGAATCAATCCCACCGGCACGTCGTACGGCGCGTGCCCGTTTCTCGCAAATTCCACGCGCGTCGGCTCCGCGCCCCCGGTCAAGAGCCCCGCCGATTGCACGTTATAGCCGCTCACCGCCTTACGAATTTCTTTAAACACCGCGGCGGGATTTTTATAATGAAACGCTTTCCCCAGCCCCAGCTTTTCCAGTTGATGCGACAAAATCCGCAGCAAATCAAAGTCGCTCCGCGGCCCCATCACTTCCGCGCCCTTGTGCAGCATTTGAATTTCACCCGAAGTGTTGGTGACCGTGCCGTCTTTTTCGTACGCCGAAGTTGCGGGGAAAACGATGTCCGCCGCCTTCGCCGTCTCCGTCAGAAACATTTCGTGAACGATCAGCAAATCCAGTTTGCCGCGCCCAACGCCAAATGCGTCGAAATGCGTCAGCGGATTCGCGCCCACAACGTAGAGCGCCTGCAGTTTTCCGGCTTGCGCTGCTTCCACCATTTGCGGCGTCGTCATTCCGGGTTTCGTCGGAATCGGCCCGCAGCCCCACAACTTTTCAAAGGATTCATGCGCGTGTGGATTGCCGACGTATGCATATCCCGGCAAGCGATCCGGCAACGCGCCCATATCGGCTGCCCCGCGCGAATTCGCGTAATCGCCCAGCGCCATGTAGCGAGTCTTCCCCGGCAGTTTAGAACCAAACGCTACCAGCGTCGCAATCGCCACGCCGGAAATTTCCGCGCCAAAAACCACGGCAACGTCGCCTGCTGCCTCAAGCGCGGCCTTCAATAGCACCAGCTGTTCCACGAGTTCGGGTGAAAATTGCCCTTCTTCGTGCGCCAGCCACTTGAACACGGCGGCTTCTTGTCCCGGCTCCACTTTCACGAATTGCGTGGCTTTGCGCTTCAGCTTGATCTCATTCGCATTGATGACGAACAGTTTCGTTCCAAAATGCCGGATTCCGCTGCGAATCTGCCACGCCACCAGCGGATTCTGATTCGTCGGATCATTCCCGACCAGCAGAACGGCCTTCGATTCGTACAATTGCTCCATCGTCAGCATCGAATCCGCTGCGCGCTCGCCCAGCGCGGTGATTAGTCCCGTGTAATCCGCAGTCCGGTGATGGTCAATGTTGTTCGTTCCGAAAGCCGTGCGCGCCAGCTTTTGCAGCAAGTAATTTTCTTCATTCGAAGTGCGGTTCGAGCCGATGAATCCGATGGAATCGCTTCCGCCCGAGGCATGCGCTGCCTTTAGCCTCGTCGCTGCAGCCTGTGCCGCTTCTTCCCACGAAACCGGATAAAGCTTGTCGCCCTTGCGGACCAGCGGCTGGCGGATTCTCTCCGGGTGGCTGGTAAAATCAAATCCAAAGCGGCCCTTTACGCACAGAAAATCTTTGTTAAGCCCGCTCAAGTCACGGTTGTTTGAACGCAGAATTTCGTGATTGCGCACGCTCAGAGTCGTCTTACAGCCATTCGAACAGTGCGTGCACACTGTCGAGACGTAGGCCATCTCCCACGGCCGCGTTTTATAGCGGTACGTCCCGCTGGTCAGCGCCCCCACGGGACAGATGTCGATGCACATCCCGCACTCTTCGCACTCCAGATGATCCTCGCGGTTGGGAATGATCACGCTATTTGCGCCGCGCATTCCCACACCCAGCGCCTTCACGTCCATGCCTTCATCGCAAACGCGCACGCACCGGAAGCACAGAATGCAGCGCGGAGCATCGTAATAGACCAGCTCCGACCATTTTTCCTCCGGCCGGTGAATCTTTTCTTCGATGAAACGGCTTGAGTCCGCGCCGTAGCGAAACACCATGTCCTGCAATTCGCACTCGCCGCCTTTGTCGCACACCGGGCAATCCAGCGGATGATTCGTCAGCAGGAATTCCAGCATGTACTTCCGGGCCTGCCGCACTTGCTCGGTGTCCGTTCGAACGATCATGCCTTCGGTCGCCACGAGCGTGCACGCGGTCTGCAGCTTCGGCGCTTTTTCCACTTCCACCAGGCACATGCGACACGCCGCCTGTAGCGAAAGGCCGGGGTAATAGCAGAATGAGGGGACTTCCGTCCCGATGCGCCGCGTCGCTTCGATGACCAGCGTGCCTTGCGGCACCTGCACTTCGCGTTCGTTGATTTTCAGCTTGATCAGTTTTTGTTCGGGCATGGATTCCTATCGCGATCCAACCAGCGCTTCCGCGGATTTGTAGGGACAGGCTCCCCTCAAATGTTCTTCAAACTCCCCGCGCCATTTTTTCATGATGCTGATGGTCGGCATCGCCGCCGCGTCTCCGAGCGGGCAGAACGTGCGGCCCAGCATGTTTTTCGACAGGTCCGCAATCATTTCGATGTCTTCTACGCGCCCCATCCCGGCGTGAAAACGGTCCAGCATCTTGCTCAGCCACGCCGTTCCTTCGCGGCATGGGATGCACCAGCCACACGACTCGTGCGCGTAGAAGTGCATAATCCGCCGCGCCGTGTCCACCATGCAGGTGTCTTCGTCCATGATCACCATGCCGCCGGAGCCTAGCATCGAACCAGCTTTCGCGACTGCGTCGTAGTCCATGGGGATGTCGATCTCATCGGCCGTCATCAACGGGCAAGAACTCCCGCCTGGAATCACGGCCTTCAGTTTCTTCTTGTTCGGGATTCCTCCGGCGACGTCGTAGATGAACTTTTTCATGTTCATCCCCAGCGGCACTTCGTAAATGCCCGGCCTCTTTATGTGACCCGCGATGCAAACCATGCGCGTCCCGCCATTTTTCGGCGTCCCGCGGTTCGCATAGGCATCGCCACCTTCGCGAATGATGGCCGGCACGGCACTCAGCGTTTCTACGTTATTGATGATGGTCGGACATCCGTACAATCCCACCACGGCAGGGAAGGGCGGCTTGATGCGCGGGTACCCGCGCTTGCCCTCGAGCGATTCCATCAGCGCGGATTCTTCGCCGCATTCATAAGCGCCAGCGCCGGTGTGCGCCAGCAAATCGAAATCAAATCCCGTGCCGAGAATATTCTTTCCCAGGTACCCGCGCGCATACGCTTCGGCAATTGCCCCGTCCACGATATCCAGAACGTAGCGGTATTCTCCGCGGATATAAATGAAACCCTGGTGCGACCCGATGGCGCGCCCAGCAATCACCATTCCTTCGATCATCTGGTGCGGATCCATCTCCATCAGGGGCCGGTCCTTGCATGTGCCTGGCTCGGATTCGTCGGCATTGCAGATCACGTATTTCGCTTTCGGTGTATCCTTGGGCACGAACGACCACTTCATCCCCGTCGGGAATCCTGCTCCGCCGCGCCCGCGCAAGTTCGATTTCTTCACTTCCTCGATGATCGTCTCCGGGGTCATCTCCTTCAGCGCTTTTTCCAGAGCCTGGTAGCCGCCCTGCATCAGGTAGACGTCGATTTTGTGCGAATCCTTCATCCCCCACCGCCGGCTGATGAGCGGCGTCTCCAGCACGTGCCGGTCGTGCAACGCGCCGGAAATCACCGGCTCTGGAGCGGGCCGCTTGCCCGCATCGAGATCCTCGATGATGCGGTCAAACTTGAGCGCCGTGAGGTTTTCGTAGAAATCGTAGTTGACCTGCATGGCTGGCGCGCCCGTGCACGCGCCGATGCATTCCACTTCTTCCAGTGAGAAGACGCCGTCGGCCGTCACTTCTTTGTGCCCGATCTCCAGCCGCTTTTTCGCGCGTTCCAGAAGTTCGTTTCCACCCTTCAGCATGCACGCGACGTTGGTGCAAATCTGCACGTGATGCTTGCCCCAGGGTTTGCGATGCAGCATCGAGTAATACGCCAGCGTCTCCTCGATCTGCACGTTGTTGAGGTCCAGCCGCCGCCCGATTTCCGCGATCATTTCGTCGCTGACGCAGCTGTACTCATCCTGCGCGTACAACAGCATGGGGATCAGCGCGCTGCGCTTCACGGGATAGCTGCTCTGCAATTTTTCAAACTTCGCCGAAAGTGTAGGGGAAAGTTCCATGATTACCTGTCGACTTCTCCGAGGACGATATCGATGGTCCCGATGCACGCAATCACATCCGCGATCAACTGCCCTTCAATCAGCTTCGGGAGCGCCTGTAGATTGATATACGAGGGGGCTCGGAAGTGAACTCGCAGCGGCTTCGGCGAACCGTCGCTGGCGACGAAGCAGCCCAATTCTCCGCGCGGGGATTCAACAGTCACAAATGCTTCCCCTGGAGCAGGCGAGAATCCCTCGGTAAAAATCTTGAAGTGGTAGATGAGCGCTTCCATCTCCGTCTTCATCTTTTCGCGCTGCGGCGGGATGATCCCCGGCGCCTCCGCCTTGATCGGCCCTTCGTCCTTGATCTTGTCGAAGGCCTGCCGGATGATTTTCAAACTCTCGCGCATCTCCGCCACGCGAATCAGGTATCGCGCGTAACAATCCGAGTCCGTCCGCGTAGGAACGTTAAAATTGAATTCCTCGTAGCTCGAGTACGGAAACACTTTTCGATTGTCGTAAGCCACGCCCGCAGCGCGCAGCGTCGGCCCGCTCATGCTCAAAGCGATCGCATCTTCCGCCGAAATGTACCCGATACCCTTCGTTCGCCCGATCCAGATGCGGTTTTCCGTCAGCAGCGTTTCGTATTCGTCCACGCGGCTGGGCATCATCTTCAGGAAGCGGTCGACCGCCTGCCGCCAGCCCGCCGGCGGATCCAGTGCCAGCCCGCCGATTCGAATGTAGCTGGTCATCATCCGCTGCCCGGCGAACAATTCGAAAATCTTTAGGATTTCCTCGCGCTCGCGGAAGCAGTAAAGAAAAACCGACATCGCGCCCAGGTCGATGGCATGTGTCCCGAGCCACACCAGGTGCGAAGAAATCCGCTGCAGCTCCACCATCATCACCCGGATGTACTGCGCGCGCTTCGGCACTTCCAGCCCGAGCAGTTTTTCCACCGCCAGGCAGTACACCAGGTTGTTTCCCAGCGGGTTCAGGTAATCCATCCGATCCGTCAACGTGATGACCTGTGAGTAGGTTTTGTCCTCGCAGGATTTCTCAATTCCCGTGTGCAAATATCCCAGGTCCGGAATCGCCTTCACTACAGTTTCGCCGTCCAGCTCCAGCAAAATACGCAGCACACCGTGCGTCGACGGATGCTGCGGCCCCATGTTGAGGACCATTGTTTTTGCTGTTCCAACCGCGGTTTCGACGGTAGTCATGGCGTGCTGCTCTTCCTGAACAACTCTCCCGCGTTCGGCACGTCTCGATAGCCCTCCACCGGATAATCTCTGCGCAAGGGATGACCTTCCCAGTCTTCTGGAAGTAAGATGCGCCGCAAATCCGGATGGCCCGAAAAACGAATGCCGAAAAGGTCAAAAATTTCCCGCTCCAGCCAGTTCGCGCCCGGCCACACTGGAACCAGGGAATCGACGACGGGATCACTGCCACCGAGCCACACCCGCAATCGCACTTTTTCGCGCCTTGGGATGGAAACCAGGTGATAGTTCAATTCGAATCGGGGCTCGGCAGGGAAGCGGTCCACGCAAGTGGCGTCGGTCAGGAAGTTGTATTGCAGCTTGGCGTCTTCGCGACAGCGCTCGGCCGTCGCTCGGAGGAGTTCGCGCGGTACTACGATGGTGGTTTCGCCCCGGAATTCAATCACTTCCGCGACCGCTTTGAGGTTCCACGAACGCAGGCATTCGGCTACAACATTAGCGTTTTTACTGGAAGACTCCGTCACGATTTCGAATCCCGCCTGCGCCGGTTATTTATGCCAGTCCAGCGCGCCTTTTTTCCACAGATATAGATAACCGACCAATAGGATGGCGATGTACAACATCATCTCCCCGAAGCCGTACCACCGCAAACTGCGAAAGATGTACGCCCAGGGGTACAGGAAGATGGCTTCCACGTCGAACAGAATGAAAACCATCGCTACGAGGTAAAACTTGACCGAGAAGGGCTCGCGCGCATCGCCCGTGGGTTCCATGCCGCACTCGTACGGCTGCTGTTTGGCCCGGCTTGGGCGTCGCCAGCCCACCAGCACTGAAAGCGCAGTCAGCAACCCCGCGAGCGCCGTGGCAATCAGCAGGTGTAAGAGAAGCGGAGCGTACGTATGTAAACCAGAACCACTCATAGGCGAAGCGCTATAATAACGATTCAACTGCCAGTCGGTCAAATGCGGCGGAAAGATACCTGCGCGGCAGGCTCAAACCAGCGCGCAGCTCAGAGCGAACAGGGCAATGCTTTTTGGTCACAATTCGAACGTCGAGGCGGGAGGCACGACGTATCACGTCCAAACGGAAGATCGCGGCGCTATGAACGCGCTGATTGATACCACCGTCTATTTCCACGGGCGCGTGCTGCACCGCCGGACGAATAATTACTTTGACCTGCTGCCGCTGAATCCGGATCGCGAACAGGCCCTGAAACTGCGTCTCGACGAGCAACACCGTGCCGTTGTCGAAGGGCTTCGAACAGGTGCGCTACATCTCCCGCTGCCGCGCGACGAGCAGGTTCCTGCGCCGCCAGCGTCGCCCGATCCCAAGCCCGTGTCCGGAGTTCTCTCGATCGAATTGCTCAATGCCAAGACCTGGCTCACCGGCAAACGTGCCTTGCTGCAGGTCGCCGTTCGAAATGAAGCCCACCAAGCGGTGGGTGGCGCGACCGTCATTGCGCGCGTGGATGGCGCCGCGGAAGCGACAAAGTTTTCCGCACAAACCGGCGACTTCGGACATACCCAATTCGAATTCGATATGCCGAAGTTGTCGAGTCCCGACGCGGCGTTGGTCATCGAAGCGTCGAAAGGAAATGCCCGGGGCCATTTGCGTTTTCAGTTGCGCAGCAAGCCGCGCGTGCCATCAGCGAGTTAGCCAATGGAAACTACATTTTCAATTGTGGTGAATGGAGAAAATCGCGCGGCAACGCCCGGCGCCATGGTCACGGATTTGCTCCACGAATTGGGACTCGATTCAGGGCGCGTGGCCATCGAAAGGAATCTGGAAATTTTGCCGCGGCCCAAGTGGGCCGAAACCGCAGTCTTAGCCGGCGACCGCTACGAAATCGTGCAGTTTGTCGGCGGCGGCTAAAACATCTTCTTCGGAATTCAAATTCCTTCCAGCAGGTGACCCATCTTGCGTTTTTTTGTCTTGAGGTAGGCGCGCGAAATTTTTGAAACGCGCGGCTGGCACGGCACACGCTCGATGACACGGATGCCGGAGCTTTCAAGCTGCCGGACCTTTTCCGGATTGTTGGAGAGCAAACGAATTTTCGTTGCGCCGAGTTTTTTCAAGATCTGCGCGGAAAATTCATAGTCGCGGGCGTCCGCCGCGAAGCCCAAAGTTTCGTTTGCCTCCACCGTGTCCATGCCACCGTCCTGCAATTCGTAAGCGCGCAATTTGTTCATCAGGCCGATGCCGCGGCCTTCCTGTGGCAAATAGAGCAGAATTCCCGAGGGTGCTTGACCGATTCTTTTCAGCGACAATTCAAGCTGCGCGCGGCAGTCACACCGCAACGAAGTGAGCACGTCGCCCGTCAGGCACTGCGAGTGAACGCGTACCAAAGGAGCGGTTTTTCCATTCACGTTGCCGCGAACCAGCGCAACCGCCTCTCCCTGCGGCCCACGGCCCTTGAATCCATAAATGGTGAACCGGCCATAGCGCGTTGGAAGCGCGGCGTGCGCGACCATCTGCGGCCCCGTATTTTTTCTCTTCGTTCGCTTCCGTGCTTGCGATTTTCTGTTCATGGGAACTGAAAAGTATAACAGGGCTCGTGCATCCTGCGAATTCATCGGCGCACGTATAGGCCTCCATCTCATTGCATTTTCAATTTGGCAACATCCTCTTCAGCCTCGTACAGCGCCGTCGTTACCGCCACGGGGTGTTGCAAACTTCCCAGAGTCACATTTTTGCTCAGAAGCCGAGTTTCCGGCGCCGCGCTGAGTGGGACAACCGTGCCGCTTCCCTCCGAAACGCGGCCGAAAAGCACGCGAAAAGGGAAGCGTTTGCTATCGTTCGTTCGAACAAACACTCCCGTAAATTCGACGTAAGCCGAATCCGCACCGATGTCCGCGGCCGTGAAATGAATCGCGGTCCCCGCCCCGCCCGGCTGACTGTACCGCGCGACAGCCACCTCCACTTCCGACTTCATTTCGGTGATCAAGCCGTCGCCCAAGCCCGTAAAACGAGCTTTGACCGCGGCAGTAGGAAAGGAATCAAACTTGTATTTCATCCCGCTTTGACCGATGACCTGCAGTTTGCTCTTTTCAATCGGAAGCATGGTCGTATCAAACGTGAATCCTTGGCCAGACGTCGTGTTCATGATCTGTCGCCCGTTCGCGGTGGAAGAAATCGAGCAATCTAGCCACGCGTTGCTGTTGAAAACCAACGGTGGGTACTGCCGCTCACTTTTCCAGGGATCGTTGTTTTCTATGGCTGCCGCGCCTGACGGAGCGGAGCGGCTGCACGCAATCAGCGATACGAGCAATGCAATGGATGCAAGATAAATTGCCCAGTTCTGATGGTCTCTGATGTTTGTAATCTTCATTTGCATCCTCCGTTGAAAAAATCCATGGCGCGGGGCCATTGCTCTTTGCGAATGGTCTCAGGAATTTGGGCAATCGGAAACGGGAATTTCTCGCCGGCCACGCTGCCAACTAAGTCGAGAGCCGAGTCTTGAACAACAAGCCGAGATGCACGCTTTACATCAAACGGCGGATTGATTAGCGTTAGCCTGAGGCGCGCGGCCAAGAATGGACACGGCGACAACAGTCCGGGATTTCCTGTTCACCTTGCTTCTGAAGGTGGCAGCGGCGTCATCGTTCGCGGCATTGCTCGCACGGTGGAACACCTTTCGCCGCGTGCTGTTTACAGAACAGCGCGATCCGGACCAAAAACTCAAACTCATGTTATTTATGACGCCACCATTGATCCTCGGTGTGACACTGCGGCTTGTTGGGGGAGCTCCCTATTCGTTCGCCGATTTGTCGCTCGAAGGCGCGTTCCTGATGGGGCTGCTCGGCGGCCGCGTCGTCGGTCCGATTGGCGGCGCCATCATCACGATTCCGGCGCTGCTCTCGCACGAATGGCTGGCCATGCCGGCGGCATCCACAGCCGGACTGCTTGGCGGATTGATCCGGCAGATGATTCCCAACAAGGAGGACATCTGGAATTTTGGTCCTTTCACCTTCCTGAATATTCCCAAAGCTACTGTGCGGCTATTGCGCAAGGCGCAACTTTCCTGGGAGATGGCCCCCTTGGGTGCGTGCGTCGGCCTGGAATTGGGGCGCGTGGCTTTGGTGCTGGCCACCAAGCCCAAGTGGCTGTTCGCCATTGACGCGCGTTGGGACTGGTGGTTGATCCTGGTGGTGATTGCCACGCTCATGTCGGTAGCGGCGCCGCTGAAGATCTGGAACAACACGCGCAACGAGATGAACCTGGAGCGGCACCAGCAACTGCTCTTGAAAGCGCGCATGGACGCGCTCTCCAGCCAGATAAACCCTCATTTTCTGTTTAACACGCTGAACACTGTTTCGGCGCTGATTCGCTTTGATCCGGATTCCGCCCGCGGCGTCGTGTTGAAGCTGAGCAACATTCTGCGGCGCCTGCTGCGCAAGCACGAAACGTTTGTGCCGCTCCGCGAAGAGCTGCAATTCATCGACGATTACCTGGACATCGAAGTGGCGCGCTTCGGAAAAGACAATCTGGACATCGTGAAGCACATCGACGAAGCCGCGTTGGAATCGTTTGTGCCCAGCATGCTGCTCCAGCCGATGGTTGAGAATTGCCTGAAACACGGGCTGGCGCCGAAGCTGGGCGGCGGAAAGATCGAACTGCGGACGACAAACCACGATGGACGTCTGAAGATTGAGATTGAAGACAATGGAGTCGGAATCTCGGAGGAAAAGTTGCCGCACGTGTACGTGGAAGGCATTGGACTGAGCAATGTGCGCGAACGGCTGCGCGTCTTGTACGGCACGGATTTTCATCTGGATATCCAGAGCCGGCCGGGCGAAGGAACGGTAATTCGCATTGAGATTCCGGAGTTGGTGGCAACCATGCAGGAAGTGAGATAAGCCTTTTTATAGGTCATTGAGATTTTAACGCCCAGGTGCGACACTAAGGGGGCTGAAATCCTAGGCGAACAAGAAGGGTGCCTGGGGAGACAGGGAGCGAGGAACTGTGGCTAGTAAATTACAAGACGCAAGACCGCGTGCAGGACGCGGCCGTGGAGTGGTCATTTCACCCGAGCTTGCCCGCGAGATGTGCACGTGCGGGCACCGGGCCGGCAGCCATGCGGCACTCAAGTATTCGTGCCAGGCGGCGGGCGACCACAAAGGCTTCTGCCCGTGCATGCGCTTTCTCTCCGCGAAGGAATGGCGCGGGAATAAGGCGAAGGCCTCGTAGCAAGTCTTCCGCACAAAAAGTGCAAGGCCGCGTCAAGCGGCCGCCGAGGAGAGAGAAGTACCTCCGCGTGCTTGACGATTCTCCCGCGATGAATTGAACCATCCCTTCTATGCTCTTGCGGCTTTCGCGAGCGGCCGCGCGGTCTTGGATTCCCAATTCTTCCGCAACTCTTCGCGTTTTTTCAGCACGAAAGTCTTGGCCTCTTCGAAATTGGCGTAAACGCGCGTGCCCTTAATGGTGTTACACGGCGTGCAGCAGGCTACGAGATTGCTTGGCTCTTTCTTCCCTTTGCGAGCCCGTGGAACAACAAAATCTAGGCGCATGACGAGAGCGTTCTCGAAACTGGCCCGGCCGTCCAGCCCGCAGTACTGGCAGCGATAATCATCGCGTTCGAGAATTTTCAGGCCTTCCTTCAGGGTTACTGGCGAGTCCACCACGGATAGAGTCATCAGGCTTAATGGCATGAGGTACCTCCAAAGCGGAAATCTTTCAGAGCACGCGGGAGCGTGCGACTTCCAATTTCCTTGCGCAAAACCATAGGGCGGCGCGGGTTCGGTGTCAAGCCGAGAAACGTTCTGGTGTGCGTCAATGTCCGTCTGACATGATCACTAGGACGTGACTTTTTATTTCTTAGCCAGAGGTGTTTTTTTACCGCGTTACGCGTGCGCCAGTCGCCGATGGTGCAGACTTCGATTCCTGGGCGATCCGCGCTCGCGTTTCTTTGACTACCGCACTGTCGCTTCCAAACGCTCGCTCCTGAATGAACAAAGCCTTCTGATCCATTTCTTGCGCACTTTTCAGGAGACCGTTGAATCGGTACTGGTCAGCCAGATCGAGATAGCCCTGAGCCAGGCTCAGATCGGTGGGAAAGAGATTTCGTTCGAACACCTGAACGGCCTGTTCGAGGAGCGATTGCGCCTGGGTGTCGCGTTTTTGACGTCTACGCACCAACCCCAAATTCTGCAATGCGCTGCCTAGTTCCGCACCAGCAGCCGCAGGCTCTTTCTGGAAAATGGCCAGAGCCTGCTGTAATCTCTGTTCGGCTTCCTGCTCCCGGTTCTCTTCCAAATAAATTCTCCCCTCGTTGTTGCAGGCTTTGGCCAAGTCCATAAGGGACGTAGAGCCTTCTTTCTCAAAAATATGAATCGCTTTTTCAAACAGAGGCTCGGCTTCCTTCCTTCGTCCCTCGGCATGATAGACGAGGGCCAGCAGGTTCATCGTCAGCGCCGATCGGTGATTATCTGGCTTGTTGGCTTCCGGCAGGAGCATGCGAAGTTGCGCTTCGGCGTCCGCGTAATGCATGCGCTCGTAGGAATCACTAGCTTCCTGATATCCTGTCACCCACCGCGCCTGCTCACGTTGCCGCACCACTGTCCAATAGGCTATTCCTGCGACGATGGCTAGAAGTGCAGCTAGTATCCCTAGACGCATGCTATGTCTCCATTCTGCGGGCTTGGTCCTACTCAACTCCTCACCTATGCTCTGCCAGTCCATTTCTCATTACAATTCTATTTATCCAAATTGTTACTGTTTGGTACCACAAGTCGCCATCGCTTTCGTGAAAGTGGGAGCATATCGCATAAGATTCACTGATTGTCTGCGGCTCGAAGCTTTGTGAGCGGGGGTTGACTTGGCGAGTCAAATTCATAACGAATTGCCCGATGTGGTGGTCCCAGAAGACCGCGCTGTGACCCCGACCGTGCATCAAAAACGCACCGCTTTTTCTTACACTAACCGAATCGCTGTAACAGTCTTCATTGGCGCTTTCCTTCTCTTCCAAGTTCAGTTGCTGGTTGGAAAATACCTCCTTCCCTGGTTCGGTGGTACGCCTTCAGTTTGGACCGCTTGTCTTTTGTTTTTCCAGGTACTTCTTCTCGGCGGCTATTCCTATTCCCATTTTGTCGCTATGCGGTTAGCCACCGCCAAGCAAAGGAACCTGCACGCAGGATTGCTAGTTTTTTCGCTTCTCGTGCTCTTTCTTCTGTCCTTTGTGTGGCCTTCTCCTATAACGCCCGGTTCTGCCTGGAAGCCGCGACCCGATGGAAATCCCACGGTGCTGATTCTCCGGTTTCTTCTCGCAAGCGTGGGGCTGCCTTTCTTCCTGCTCTCATCGACAGGTCCGCTCCTTCAGCATTGGTTTTCACAAAGAAATCCGGCCGTTTCACCCTACCGTCTTTACTCGCTTTCGAATTTAGGCTCGTTACTGGGTTTGCTCTGCTACCCGTTCTTGGTAGAGCCAAACCTGCACCTCCGAACCCAGGCTTGGGTCTGGTCATTCAGCTACCTTCTTTTCGTTGCCCTGTGCGTGTCGGTTGCTCCGTGGAGCTCCTCGATCGTCTCCTCAGCGGCGAACCCGTCGGAGCGATGCGCGCAAGAGACCACACTGCCTCCAACTCGTTCTCGACAAATATTCTGGGTGGGTCTGGCCGCTTGTGGTTCCGCGATGCTCCTGGCCGTGACGAATGTAGTCTGCCAAGAGGTGGCCGTATCCCCGTTCCTGTGGGTCTTCCCGCTTTGTCTTTACCTCATAACGTTCATACTCTGCTTTGAATACCCAGGTTTATATCGGCGCGGTCCATTTCATTTATTTTTCTTCTTAACTGCTGCGAGTACCTGCACTTTGCTCCTCAGATCCGCCGTCGCTCCTTTAGTTCCTGAACTTCTGCTGTTTTTCTCCGTAATGTTTGCTTGTTGCATGGTGGTTCATGGGGAAATAGCTTGCACGAGACCTCATCCGCGTTACCTCACGCGCTTCTATCTTTGCATTTCGATAGGCGGCGCCATCGGTGGGATTTTTGTCAGCATCATCGCTCCGCTGGTTTTTCCAAGTCTCTGGGAGTTTCCGATCACGATCTTGGCAACTGGTGGACTGGCACTGCTTGCCGTTAGGTGGGATTCCGAATCTTGGTGGTTCCGTTCGCTTCCCTGGATGCCACTGGCGCTCAGCGCGGTGGTGCTCTGTCTAATTCCGCTAGCGGGGCCGGCGTTTGGGTGGAAGAGTATACTTTTACCGCCCCTGTGGTACTGGATTCTCGCGGGAGTGGTGATTATCGCTGCCGCGGTGCTCTACCGAATCGCCAGCCAGCATCAGGCACAATCTCTAAGCCGCTTTATTTCGCGCGCGACTGCGGTAGCGGCGCTCTGTGTGATCGCTATGGGATTTCTATGGGAAGCGCGGGAGCGACTGCTGGATACCGTAGCGCGCTCACGGAATTTTTATGGCGTGCTGGCTGTCGTGAAGGACTCTTCACCCGCGGGCGATTTCCTCTTTCTTCGGGATCATATGACCGATCACGGTATGCAATACACCAATCCTGCTCTCGCCCGTGTCCCGGCGGGTTATTACGGCGCCAACAGCGGAATCTCTATTTTGTTCCGGGATCACCCATCCCGGCCAATCCGCGTTGGCGTGGCGGGCCTGGGAATAGGCACCCTGGCAGCTTTTTCGCGTCCAGGCGATTATTTCCGGTTTTATGAAATTAATCCTGATGTTGTTCGACTAGCTCAGGGAAGTGGCGCGTACTTCACCTTCTTGCGCGATAGCCCAGGAACGGTGGAGGTGGTGCTTGGGGATGCTAGATTATCGCTCGAACGGGAGGCAACCCAGGGCGAATTGCAGAAATTTGACCTACTGGTCTTGGATGCATTTTCTGGAGACGCAATCCCGGTTCATCTCTTAACGCGCGAAGCGTTTTCGCTCTACCGCAAACACCTTCGCTCCGAGGACTCTATCATTGCCGTGCACATCACGAATCGTAATCTGGACCTCAGGTTGGTTCTTGCCGGTATCGCGCGCGAGCTTCGACTCTCATCTGTCCGCATTTACCGGCCTTGGCTGGGCGGCTACTCTGCTCAAACCGACTGGGTTCTTCTATCAGAGAACCCCGGGTCTCTTCGCTTGCCCGGAATCGTCGAAGCTGGAAGAAGCGTTTCGGTGAGCAACCACGGCCAAGTTTGGACTGATGATTACAGCAATCTCCTGCAATATTTAAAATAAGTTGAGTGGTCCACTGCGACCCGATCCCCTGCAAACAAGTAGTTTTTTCTGCCGAGAGCCACGGCGCGCAACGATCGTTCCGCAGCGTCGCGGCAGACTCCAGTCGACCATCGTCGCAGTAACGCATCAACGCTTCCCATCGTCCCAGCGCGTAACGAACCGCTATCCCCGTATCTGATGAGCCGGTAATCGAGACGATTGAAAGCTAGACAACCGACGTGATGAAACCAGTTGGCTGGCTAACTCCCGATAAACGCGGCAATCGAAAACTGACAGACTCCCAACAATCTCAACTCCCGGCTCGCACAAACGAAACAGGCGGCGGGCTTCGGTTCTCGATCAGGCAAAGTTCATTCGTCGCGTAGGGCGACCATGGGGTCCACTCGGGTAGCGCGGCGCGCGGGGATGTAGCATGCCAGCAGCGCGGAGAGCAGAAGAACGGCAGTGACGGCGCTGATGGCCGCAGGGTCAATGGCATTGACTTGGTACAAGACGGTCTTCATCAAGCGGCCGACAAAATAAGTGCCGGCTAAACCCACCCCCAAACCAATCAGGGCGAGCAGCATCCCTTCCCCAAGCACAAGACGAAGTACCTGCTGAGGACCCGCGCCGAGAGCAATTCGCAAGCCGATCTCGTGCGTGCGCTTCGCAACGGCGAAGGACATCACACCGTAAATGCCTATCGCCGCGAGGAGAAGCGCGAGGCCGGCAAAACTGGCGAACAGCACGGTTGAAAACCGATCGCTGGCCAGCGATTCGTGTACTAGCTGATCCATGGTTTTTACTTGGTCGAGAGGAAGATCGGGATCCACGGTGTGAACAACCGCGGTAATGCTCTTGGTCATGTCGGCGGGATCGCCAAAAGTGCGCACCGCTAGGCCGGCTTGCGGCCAGGGGGATTGCCAGAAGGGAACGTCGATTTCCGGGAAGCCCTCGCGGCGAACGCCCCCGTTGTGAACGTCATGATAGACACCGACAATCTGCCATTCGATGGGAGGGCCGAGTTTGGTGACACCCGGAATCAACTGCTCAACGACAATGCGCTGCGTGAGGGGGTCCACTTTGGACAGGTATTTTTTCAGGAACGTTTCGTTCACGACGGCAACGTGCACGCCGCCCGCGACGTCCTGTTCAGTAAACGCGTGGCCGGTAATCATGCGAATGCCAAAGGTACGGAAATACTCGGGAGTGACCATATTGAAGCCGGCTCCGGGGCGCGAGGAGGGGTCGTCAACAGCCTGTCCCGCGAGATGGAAAGGCATGCCGAAGTTTGTGCCAATAATGGGCATGCCCGTGGAAGCGGAGACGGCAGTGATTCCAGGAAGCGCGCCGATCCTATCGATGAGCTGGCGATAAAAAGCGTTGTTCAGTTCGGGGCTGGCAAAGCGGTCGTTGGTGACGGGCAGAAAAAAAGTGAGGATGTGGTCTTGCCTGAATCCGAGGTCCACTCGCGACAATTTCCAGAAACTGTGAATCACGAGGCCCGCGCCGGCAAGCAGCGTCAGCGCCAGAGCAAACTCGACAACCACAAGAGTTCGGCGCAAACCTTGCCGGCCAGCGGAACTGGACGATGAGCGCCCGGATTCTTTTAACGTGTCGCTCAGATTGAGCTGTGCGGTTTGCCATGCGGGAGCGCAGCCGAAGAGCACTCCGCAAACGATTGATGCGCCCAGGCTGAAGAACAGCACCGGCAGGTTCAAGCGAAAGTCGGCTTCGGACGGTAGCGTATAGGGCGGAATCATGGCTACGATCACTTTGAGCAAGCCCCAAGCGAGACTTATGCCCAGGACGCCGCCAATCAGAGACAACGCAACACTCTCGGTCAGAAACTGGGCGAAGAGCTGCCAGCGTGTTGCGCCGAGCGCGGCGCGGACAGCAATCTCTCTTTGGCGCGCGCTGCCGCGGGCGAGTAAAAGATTGGCGACGTTCACGCAGGCGATCAGCAGGATGAAACCGACGGCGCCCATGAGCAGCCACAGATTTTTGATGGTGTCTTTACTGATGAAATCATTCCGCAATGATTCGACCGCAGCGCTCCAGCCCTTGTTGGATTTCGGGTAGACCTCGGCGATGTGGCGAGTGACGGAGTCCATGTCCGCGTTGGCTTGTTGGAGTGAGACTCCAGGTTTCAGGCGGCCCATCACTAAAATAAAATGAAAATCGTGATTGATCTGCTCCGGCTTGAAGGCCAAGGGGACAAATATCTGCTCCTCCAGGCGGTCTGGTTGCCCGGCCGCCAGGACTCCCACGACGGTGTAGCGCTCGCCGTTGAGGCGGACGGGCTTGCCGATGATGTCGCGGTCACTGCCGAAGCGCTCCATCCAGAGGCGATGGGTCATGATGACTACGCGGTCCCTGCCCACCTGTCCTTCCTCCGGCAGAAAATCCCGTCCCAGGAAAAAGGGAGTTCCCACCATGTCGTTGAAGCCAGGTGTGGTTAGCCTGGTCTGGATGAGTTCAGGATGGTCGGAGTTGGCCAGGGCGTAATTGCCGCCGGTCCAGGCACACATGGATTGAAAGGAAGTGCTTTGAGCCTTCCAGTCGAGGAAGTCACCCGCGGAAACGCCGTTGCGGTTGCCATTGATCTTGGACCAGATAATGACAAGTTGGTCCGGATTGGGGTAGGGCATGGGGGAGAGAAGAGTGGCGTAGACCACGCTGAAGATAGCGGTGTTCGCGCCGATACCAAGAACGAGTGCGAGAAGGGCTACGGAGGTGAAACCCGGATTCTTGAGGAGCAGCCTGAGGCCAAAGCGGACATTGCGCGCAAAGTTTGCCATGCTGGTTCCCCCAAAGCGCCAAATGACCACTCGTTGCAGAATATAGACGTTTTGTCGGCCGATTTGTTCCGAAACAGGAGTGAAATTTTAGCGATTTTTGTTGAATCGGCGAGTAAGTGCCTCTGGAGCAGCGAGGCGCCACGCGGCTTCGAGAGCGCGGCGCAAAGTAGGCTTGCGGGCCGACTTCAGCCGGACGTTGGTAGCGCCGCGACGTCCCCAAGCACCCGTGCAGGGGTTGAATACGGCTGGTTGGGATTTCACGAACATGTCTTGTTCGACCGGAGTGAGTTTGACCATGGCCCAGCCATCGTCGGGATAGCCGAGGGTAGCGAAGATCTTTCCGGCGACCCGAAAGTCCGGATGGTCCATGTGAGCGCGCTCCTCCGCTTCGGGGAAGCTCAAGGCCAGGCGGCGAAAGTCCTTGGGAGTCATAGGGTGAAGCTCCGTTTCATCAAGACGGCTATCAAAGCACAAGAAATGTGAGCAAGAAAGACCTTGACAGCAGGCGGACAATACTGTATATTCTGTAATAACAGAAATAACGGGCATGACGAAAATGGCAAGAAGGACACCACCGGCGGAAGGGCAAAAATGAGCGAACCAACAAAAAATTCGTTAACCCCTGTGGCCCAGAAATTTATTTTGCACTGGGGAGAGATGGGCACGCGCTGGGGCATCAACAGAACGGTGGCGCAGGTGCATGCGTTGCTGTTCCTGTCGCCAGTGCCACTGCCAGCGGATGAGATTTCGGAAACGCTGGCGGTGGCGCGGTCGAACGTGAGCACCAGTCTGCGCGAGCTGCAAGGATGGAGAATCGTGCGCGTGGTGCACGTGCTGGGGGACCGGAGAGACCACTTCGAGTCGATCAAGGATGTGTGGGAAATTTTTCGGATTGTTTCGGAGGAGCGCAAGCGGCGGGAAATCGATCCGACGCTGAACGTGCTGGCGGAGTGCGTGCGTGAGGTCAAGGCGAATCCACAGGGCGACGCGTATACGCGAGAACGGCTGGAGAGCATGCTGGAGTTTTTGACAGCGATGACAGGGTTGTTCGAGGAAATCATTCGCATGCCGACTGGCGCGCTGAAGGGCGTGGTGAAGCTGCGCGGGAAAGTGATCACGTTGCTGGGGAAAAAGGCCGCTAATGGTTGAGAGCTTCAAGTTGAAAGTTTCCGCAAGGAAAAAAAGATAACGCAGAGACGCAGAGGCACAGAGCATGCGGAGATTCGCAGAGAAGAGTCGGACGCGGCAGGGAATCGCAGGTGGAGCATGATTTCGCTGGTGAGTGAGTACACGGACGGGAAAGGGCGGCACGCGCGGGGATGGTTGTTTTTTGACGCGGAGTGCAAGTTCTGCACACGGACCGCGCGATGGCTGGCGCCGATCCTGGAGCGGCGCGGGATGGCACTGGCGCCGCTGCAGGATCCGCGGGTCGGGGCCCTGCTGGGGTTGTCACACGAGGAATTGATGCGCGAAATGCAATTTCTTTTGAGCGACGGAAGCCGATTCGGCGGCGCGGATGCGGCTGTGACGCTGGCGCGGGAGATTTGGTGGGCACGGCCACTTGTGTGGGTTTCGAAAATTCCCGGGATGATGGAAATTTTGCGTAGAGGGTACCAGTGGATTGCAGCGAATCGCGAGTGTGCCGCGGCGAGGTGCCCGGCAAATGAAATATCTCGACGAGCGTAGAGCGCGGAAGCAGGCAGTTATGAGGTCCATTCTGCCGTTCCTCTGGCTGGCAGGGTTTGTGCAGATTGCGATTGCAGGCGCGAATCTTTTCATTCCGAAGAAACTGAACTACCAAGAGAACCTGTCGCGGGTTGCGCCGATTATCCGGCAGATTTTCGTCGTGCATTCAGTCTACATCGTCGGCGTAGTCCTGCTGTTCGCCGCAGTGACGTTTGGTTTTGCAGCGGAACTCGCGAGCGGGCGAGGGCTCGGACGATTTCTTGCGGCGTCGATGGCAATTTTTTGGCTTTGCCGCGCGCCGGTTCAGCTTTTGTACTACGACGCGTCGCTACGACGAACGAACCGCGTGGGCGATGTAGCGTTTACTTTGGCAGCACTTTTCCTGACCACGACGTACGGTGCTGCCGCGCTTACGCATGCCTCGTGAACGGACTGCAGATGCGTGGCGTTCGTAATACGGGAAGTTCGTATCCTATGGTTGTCCTTCTTGGCGCCGCAGTGTGGCTTGGGATGGCCGCGGGGTCGTGGACCGGATGGCCGCAACTGGGAGTGATCGAAGTCTTGTTTCTGCTGGCCCCTTGGATTGTTGTTCCCCTGGCGAACTCCTTGATTCCGTCTCTGGATGCCTCCGGACCCCTAACAGGCTGGCAGCGGGCGTCGAAATGGATCATCTTCGCCGCTGCCGCGCTGGCAACAATTTCTTTTTTTCTTCCCACCGGAACTCTAGCGGCGGCCTTCGCAATCGCATGGTTGCTTGTCTGCGCATCGCTCGCGCTCAGAGGTTTACGAAGACTGTGGCGATATCGCGCGCAGTCGTTCTCTCAATTTTGTTTTGCGATCGGCGAGGCCTACGTGATTGTTGGCGGAACATGGCTTGTGGCGTCACGTCTGGGCTTGCAACCGGTAGGATTTCAAGAGCCCATCGTATTGCTCACCGCAGTTCATTTTCACTTCGCGGGATTCTTGTCGGCAGTGCTCGCCGGGCTGACCTATGAGCAGCTTCGAGAATCCTGCTGGAGCAAACCGCTCGGCGTAGCGTTGATGGGCGTCGTATTGGGACCGGGTCTGCTTGGTTTGGCTTTTCTTGCAGGACCCAGGGTGAAGCTGGCAGCGGTGATCGTATGAAGATGGGGACGACGATTTCCGATTTTACGAGAGATGAGCCTGCGAGATAACGGGGATCGGCTGAGACATCCTGGACAACGATGACTTTGCCGGTGGTGGCTGCCGCGCCGCACAGTCCGGTGTCGAGAGGGATGCGAGCGTTGGGCGTGAAGCTGCCGGCGTAAGGTCCGACGATGAGGTAGCCGGGGTCGGCGGGATCAACGAGATAAAAGCCGGTCCAATTGTAACGAGTCATCTTTTCGTGAAGGCGCTTGGCCATCTGCTCCATGAGAGAGTGGGCGGTGGGAGCGGTTTTGGCGAAGTCTTGAAATTCGCCGAGAAGGTCTTCGTGGGCTGATGTCATTTGAGAGTCGAAAGCTGAGCATACTGAAAACCTTGCTGCGGCGCCCGGCTACCCCCTATGGCAAAGATCATAGAGCCTCGACCTCAAGGCGCTAAATTCGCGATTTTCGTCCGCCATGGGCTGGCCGTCCTTATACAAGACAACGTCGTTCAGCGACCCCATTCCGCCGAGCATTTTGAGTAGTCCGGCAGCCGTCGCCGTCGGATCTTTCGAGAGCACGCTCCGATGCTTTTCTAGGGCCGTCGCCCAGCTTCCACGCGAACCGAGAAGAAGAAGTTCGGTCATCCTGGTTAGCACAAGCTCCGACTTTTGCACATCTATCATCACAAAAGCCCAAGCGGAGACAAACGGACTGTGTAGGATCCGATCGCTGAGCCGTAGGGGCCAGTCACATCGGGCATCACCTGACATCAGTAGCCGCAGGATCGTGGAGGAAGGGAAACCAGGACCTCTTCCGCAGATCCCTTGAAGGAGTAGCGCGACTGAACTGTGTAGCCAGCGCGAAGAAGCTTTTGCGAGTCTTTCGTCTTGCAGACGGCACTCCGCAATTGTTGCTCCAGTACGCGTTGTACCCGCTCGCGTCCGCCAAGGTCTGTCAGAGAGGCAGCAATCGAATAGCGGTAGATGATGTCGTCTCCTTTGCCTTCTACTCCGACCGCTTCTGTGATTTCGTCGACCTTAGACGGAAAGCTCAGGCGAGCAGCAATCTGGCGAGCAAGCTCTTCTGCCGGCGGATGGATGACGTGCACGTGTGTCTGCCAGGCCGTGAATATGCCAAACAAGACAACAGCCGGGCCTAGCCATTTCAAACGAGCCAGGAGGCTCTGCTTGAACGCACTCGGAGTAGACTGTGAGGCGCCGATGACTCCATATCCGAGGGCTGTTGCATAGAGGCCCCCAAGGATGGGGATGCCGCCTTCTATGACTGTGGGCCATTCGATTGGCATGTGAGTCCTGCGAGCGCAGTAGCCGAGTCACTACCTGGAGGCGCGTGCAGCCGTTTGTTCCGTATAGTGAAAGGACGACAATATTTTTTCGAAGGTTGGTTGAGTCTCGTGGAAAAGCGGTTCGGCGCACCAGGTGGCGACGCGCGTAAACGTGGTTCCCGAGGGAATGATGGCCACAAGGTATTGAACCGGTGGCAGACCGGCTTGCGGTAGCGTGCCTCGAAAAGAGATAAGCAGAGCCGATTTGCCGTCGATGGTAACGGTGGACTGAGAGACTTCCTCGTAGCCTCCAAAGGTTTTTCTGTACTTGAATTCCAGGAGGCCTTTGTAGCCTTCCAGGGAAGCGTTGAACTGCTCCTGGGTGACGGTCAGAAAGCGCATATCATCGCCGGAACTGAGCCCTGCAAGCATCGCCTGGGAATGGCCAAGTTTCGGGTCGATTTTCCATCCCGATGGAAGGATGAGAGCGAACTTGCCGGTCTTGTTGACGTATTGTGTGCCCCGTAAAGATTCCTCCACGTTTACGTTCGGAGCCGGAGCATCCTTTTTCACTGCAGCATCGGGAGCGGGGCTAGCGCCATTTTCAGGGAAGTTGATAGCGATAATGTCCGTGCGCTTGAACACCATTTTTCCGTAGGCGCTATCGATTTCGATTTTGTCGTTAGTAACGCCAGTCATGTGTCCAACGATTTTTGTCCCATCCTTCAGCACAATTTCTTCGGCGGTTGCAGGTAAGACCGCAACCAAGAACAGCGAGAGAGTTGACAGGATACGACGCATCTGTGCCTCCATGGCGAGCTGAGGGATGGCGGAGTCCGTTTTGGTCCGCTTTCTGGCCAAACGACCCCGGACGTTTGTCTTAGGAGGGTCGCTTCTCAACGTTATTCAGTGGGGGCGAGCGCAACAATAGTACTTCTGTCCCGCGTTGTCCTAATGTCTAATGACTGGACGAACGCCGAAAACTTTCGGAATTCCTGGAGAACCAGAAACTCAGGATTCGGCGAGGATGCGCTTGTAGTAGTTCTCGTAGGTGGGGATGACGTCGTTGGCGCAGAAGTTTTTCTTGGCGTTGATGCGGGCGGTTTTGCCCATTTCGCGGCCGCGGTCGGCGCGGGAGAGAATTTCGATGGCGTAGCGCGCGGCTTCCTTCACATCGCCGGGTTCCACCAAAAATCCATCCACGCCATGCTGGACGACTTCGGGGACGCCGCCGACGTTGGTGGCGATGACGGGAACTTCACACGCCATGGCTTCCAGGGCGGCGAGGCCGAAGGATTCGAGCTGCGAGGGAAGAAGGAAGAGATCGGCGGCGGCGAGTTTCTCGTAGACGTTGTCCTGCTTGCCAAGGAAGAAAACGTCCTTCTGGATTTTTTTCTTGCGGACGAGGTATTCGGCGGCGCCGCGGTCCGGGCCGTCGCCGATAAGGACGAGCTTGGCGGGCATTTTGGCGCGGACGAGGGCAAAAATTTCGATGGCGTCGGGGAGGCGCTTGACGGGGCGGAAATTGGAGAGGTGCATGAGGATGGGTTCACCATTGGGGGCCCATTGAGCGGCGAGACCTTTGTCGGCGGTGCGATTGTAGAGGTCGCAGTTGACGAAATTGGGGATGACTTCGATAGGGCGCTTGATGTCGAACTCTTTGATAGTTTGGTTGAGCAAATAGCGAGAGATGGCGGTGACGCCGTCGCTCTGTTCGATGGAAAAGCGTGTGATGGGGAGATAGCTGCGGTTGCTCCCGACTAGAGTGATGTCCGTGCCGTGGAGAGTGGTGACGAAAGGGAGCCGCCGAGGCGCAGCCATGGAGCGGGCGAGCAGGGCACTGACGGAATGCGGGATGGCGTAGTGGACGTGGAGCAGGTCGAGCGATTCGGATTCGAAGACTTCGAGCATTTTTGTGGCGAGGGCGAGCGTGTACGGAGGATGATCGAAGAGCGGATAGGAGACGACTTCCACTTCATGGAAATGGATGCGGGGGTCGTTAGGGTTCATGCGGATGGGCGGGGCATAGCTGATGAAATGAATGTCGTGGCCGCGGGCGGCAAGTTCCATGCCGAGCTCGGTGGCGACGACTCCGGAGCCACCGTAGGTGGGATAACAGGTGATGCCGATGCGCATGAGGTATGCTTTCCGGTCTCCGTCGCGTAAATGAGAGTCGCTACGATACAACATTTCCCTGCCAGTGCGGCTTGCGGGGCAGGGAGACGAATGCTAGAGTCGCGCCCACCGCGTGGGACATGAGGCGGCGCGACGCCCCTATTAGACGCGGGAATGGGGAATTCCGTGACACGACTCTCAGGCAAGGTGGCGCTCATCACCGGCGGCGGCACAGGTATCGGACGAGCGATTGCTCTCGCGTTTGCGCGGGAAGGCGCGAGCGTGGCCGTGGCTGGACGACGGCTGGAAAAACTTCGAGAAGTGATCAGCGAAATCCAGAAGCAAGGCGGCGCCGGGTTGGCGATGGAGTGTGACGTGAGCCGTGCGAAAGACGTCGAACGCGCGGTGAAGGGCACAGTGGAGCGATTTGGGCGGCTGAATGTGCTGGTGAACAATGCGGGAGCGCTGCATGTGTCGACCGTGGAGGGGATCGGCGAGGAAGAGTGGGACCGCGTGATGGCCGTGAATGTGAAAGGGCCGTTCTTGATGTCACGGGCGGTGCTGCCGGAGTTTCGAAAATGCGGCGGGGGAGCCATCGTGAATATTGGCTCGGTGTTGGGACTTGTGGCGATGAAAGATCGCGCGGCGTATTGCGCGTCAAAAGGCGGAGTAACGATGCTGACGAAGGCCATGGCCATCGATCATGGACACGAGAACATACGCGTGAATTGCATTTGCCCTTCGATCGTGGAGACGGAATTGGTGAAAGGACTGTTCGACGCCAGCGAGCAGGGAGAAGCGCGGCGCAAGGGTCGGCTAGCCTTGATACCCTTGGGGCGATTCGGGCAGCCCGCGGATGTGGCGGAGATGGCGGTGTTCTTGGCTTCGGAGGAGTCGTCGTGGCTCACGGGGGCGGCGATTCCGTTGGATGGAGGGCTGACGGCTTACTGACGCGGCGAAAGAACGCGATGACGAAGAGAATGTCGAAAGAAGAAAAGCGGGTCACGGAACTCGTGCGGCGGCGCATGAAAGAAAGCCGCTCGACCGAGCTTTTGGGATTCGACTTGGAAAGCGTGCACGCGGGACGAGCGATTTTCCGGCTGGACGTGCGGCCAAACCACAAGCAGATTCACGGCGTGGTGCACGGAGGGATTCTCGCGGCGCTGGCGGACACCGCGGCGGCGATTGCGGCGTACACGGCGGTCCCCAACGGAACGGAGATCGCTACCGTGGAGCTGAGCATTAATTATCTGGAGCCGGTACCGGGAGGGCGGATCAAGGCGGACGCGCGCGTGTTGCGCGCGGGAAGAAATTTTATTGTGACCGAGTGCGAAATTTTCAACGAGAACGGATCGCTGGCCGCAAAGGCGCTGCTCACCTTCGGAGCAACCGCCGGGCATTCACTTTACAAGTAGCGGCCCTTTACAAGTAGCGGCTTACTCGTCGCCGCCCTGAGCAGATTCCTCTCCATCCTTGTGGACGTACTTGATCACGCGCTTGAAAATGAGCAAGTTGGGACTACCCTGACGGGTGAGCTTGATGCAATCGCGGTCGTACCATTCCACCGTGCCGCGAAGGACCTCGCCGTCCTCGAGAACCACCGCCATCGGCGTGTGGGACTGCATCTGCTTGACCCAGTAAAAGTTCTCGGCGTGGGTTATTTCCGGCGGCGCGGGCTTTTTGTTGGGGATAGGACCACCGTTGTGCTGAGGGCGGGGTGCGCTCGGCTCCTTGACGTCCGCAAAGCCCGGACGAAACATACGACGGTTCACCATGACTGCTCCTTCTAACTTAAAGGTATGAAGTATCTGCTGTCTAAGATGCGTGCGGTTGGCTGTGGGTTACAGTCTAGCGTTTTAATTTTATTTTGGCGAATATTTCAGAATTGATCAGCTTCGGGGGTCAAAAACTCGGGAAACTCCCGGAGCAAGAGATGCGGCCAGGGCGTCGAGACCAAGCTGGCGGTTCAGGTTGCGGCGCGCACCCGCGTAAAGCTCGTCAAAACCGGCGATGGCGCGTAGAACCCAGGCACAATCCACGGATTTGCCGAGCGATTGCAGTTCTTTGGCGAGCGGAGCATTGCGCAAGACGGGCTGTTTCACTTTGGACGTAATTTCGAGGAGGTCGGTGAGCAAGCCGTAGAAAACGCCGATTTGCTCCTCGAAGGAAGAATCGCGGTCTTTGGCGAGGGCGGAGGTGTCAGAGAATAGCTGGGCGAAACCCTGACCCTGCGCGGCGCGTTCGAGGATGCGCAGAGCGCTTTTGCGGCGCTGCGAGGTTGCGTCCACATCCATCTCGATGGCGAAGCCCGGGCTGCCCTCCGCGAGTTGCGCGGCGAGTTTGATTTCCGCGGGTTTGCGAGCAGTCTTTTCTTTCAGGATTTTTTCCACGGCTTCCTGCGGAAGCGGCGCGAAATGAAATTGCAGGCAGCGCGACACGATAGTGGGCAAAAGCGCATAAGGCGAGGGCGCGGTAAGGATGAGCGTTGCCGAGCCGGGAGGCTCTTCGAGGATTTTCAGGAACACGTTGGCGACATCCCAGCGCATGGTCTCCGCGCCATCAAGGATGAAGACGCGGCGGCGGCCCATCGGTTGGAAATAGGCGGCGCGTTGGACGGCGCGCAATTGGCCTACGCGCAACATAGGGCGCGCTACCGGACTCTTGAGACGTACAGGGTCGGGAACGAGCGCCCAGACATCCGGGTGGGATTGCAGGATGAGAGGTACGCGCTCGACAGTGGTAGCGTCCGCACTCTCTCCGCGTTCGATGAGCCCTTGCTCGAGTAATGTTTGCGGATCGGCGAGTTGAGAGATGCGCTGACAAGTAGCGCACTCGCCGCAGAAGTCGTCCGTGAGGCGTTCGCAATTCGTGGCTTGCGCAAACATGCGCGCGAGCGTGAATTTGCCAGCACCACGAGGCCCGGTGAAGAGCAACGCATGGGGAACTCGACTGGTGCGAAGGGCGCCACGGAGCGCGGCGACGATGCGTTCGTTGCCGAGAAATTCGGAAAGGCCCATGCGCTAGCGCTCCTCGCCCGCGGAAGCCGAGGAAAGCACCCCCTCGACAGCGGCAAGAACGTCCACGGCAATTTCTTCACGTTCGCGAATGGCGCTGGCAGCGGCATCGAAACATTGAACCGTCGCCCAGGGCACGCTCCGAGAAAGCGAGTCGTACCTCTCAGCAGCGTCTTCGAGATGGCGAAGGCTGGCCTCGAGCAAATCTTTCCGGGCGGACGTGTAACTGCGCGCCGATTTGCGTTCGACCAGCCGCTGCGCTTCTTGCGGAGGCACGCGAAGGTAGAGGATGAGATCTTCACGGGGAAGGCCGTAAATGCCGTATTCGAGGTGCTTGATCCACCCCAGAAACTCGGAGCGCTTCGCCGGGGGAACTCGAGCGGTCTGATGAGCGAGATTGGAGCCGATGTAGCGGTCCACGAGAACAATTTGGCCGTTGTTCAGGGCGGCTTCGAGTCTAGGCTTGGCTTCGAAGCGGTCACCGGCATAAAGCAGGGAGGTGAAGTGAGGATCAACGCTTTCAAGCGGGCCCAAATCGCCGTTGAGGAACTGACCGACCATTTTGCCGAACCAGGAATCATATTGAGGAAATCCGGTGGAATAGACGGAGTGGCCGCGCGCCTTGAGACTGAGCGTCAGGAGCTCGACTTGCGTGCGCTTGCCACTGCCATCAATGCCTTCGACGGCGATGAGTTTTCCGGGAGCGGTCATTTTCAATGTGACCGCGGATCTTTTCGCGGCCGAAAGCCAGTCTAACCGCTGCGACTCTGCGCTGCAATGCCGCGCATGCTAGGATTCGGATTCGAACATGACACAGACTTCCGCACGGGAAAACCTGCTGCGAATTCAAGAGAGGATCGCCACGGCTGCGGCACGCGCAGGGCGGAGAGCGGAAGAGATTACCCTGATCGCTGTGTCGAAAACGCATCCGGCGAGCGCCATCCACGAAGCGTATGAAGCAGGAGTGAGGCATTTTGGCGAAAACCGCGTCCAGGAGTGGGAAGGGAAGCGCACGGGGACGGAAGGATTGGCGGCGACATGGCACCTGATCGGTCATTTACAGAGCAATAAGGCGGCGCGGGCGGCAAAGCTTTTTCACAGCATCGACTCCGTGGACGATTTTGCGATTGCGCAGCGGCTGGAGCGGGCGCGAGCTGAGGCGGACGACAGTGACAAGCTGCGTGTGCTGATCGAAGTTCGAGTAGCGCCGGAGGAAACGAAGAGTGGAGTGGAAATAAGCCAGCTCGCGGCTTTGGCGGAAAAGTTTGCCGAGCTACCCCGATTGGAGCTTGCAGGGTTGATGTGCATTCCGCCCTTCCTGGAGGATGCGGAAGGAGTTCGGCGCTATTTCAGGCGCTTGAGAGAACTTCGCGAGGATTTGACAAAGAAACTTGGCCTCGGGCTGCCGGTACTTTCGATGGGGATGTCGCATGATTTTGAAGTGGCGATTGAAGAAGGCGCGACGGAAGTGCGCGTCGGGACAGCGATTTTTGGCGTTCGTGAATACAGCAAGGAATCGCAAGGAGTCTGATGCTGGAGGTCCAAGAGCGGGAAGGCACGGTGACGTTTTCAATGAGAGTGCAGCCGCGTGCGAGCAAGGACGAGATTGCCGGTGAAATGGGAGGCGCATTAAAAGTGAGGCTGCGAGCGCCTGCGGTTGAGGATCGCGCGAATGAGGCGCTGGTGGAATTCCTAGCACAACTTTTGAAAAGACCCAGGTCGGCTGTTAGAATTCTGAGCGGTGAAAGAAGCCGCACGAAACGCATTGAAATCCACGGCGTGACCCGGCAGCAAATACTTGCGCTGCTGATGCAGGACGCATGAAGCCTGACAGTTGAATTTTGTCCGGGCGATGGAGATGAATCCCAATGAGCGCGGATGTCCCAGGAATTCAGAGGGATTTGCGGGCCGCCAAGATCGATGGCTGGCTTTTCTATGATTTTCGCGGGCGCGATCCCATCGCGCAAAACATTTTGGGCCTGCCGGAAGGGATGAGGACGCGAAGGTGGTTCTATTTCGTTCCGGCGAAGGGAACCCCCAAGAAGCTCGTGCACAAGATTGAAACGCAGTCGCTGGCCACTTTGCCGGGGGACACGCTGTATTACGCGGCCCAGGATGAATTACGGAGCAATTTGAAAAAAATGTTTGGCCGCGCGAAGAGTGTGGCGATGCAATATTCGCCGAAAAACGCAATCCCCTACGTGGCCATGGTGGATGCGGGGACGATTGAGTTGGTGCGCAGCTCCGGGCCGAAGGTGGTCAGTTCGGCGGACCTGGTGCAGAAATACGAAGCCTGCTGGAGCAACGAGCAGCTCGAGTCGCATTTTTCGGCCGGAGTGGCTATCGACCGAATCGTGCGAGATGGTTTCCAGCTGGCCGCAAAGAGCGTCCGTGAGAAAAAAACACTGACGGAATTTGATTTGAAGAACTGGATATTGAAGGAGTTTGATGCGGCGGGAATTTGGACCGAAGAGGGGCCGGACATCGCAGTCAACGCCCACGCCAGCGATCCTCACTATGGACCGGCGGCGGAATCCGCGTCGCCGATTCGCGAGGGCGACCTGCTGCTGATGGACGTTTGGGGGAAGAAGAAGGCCTCCAGGAGCGTTTATTACGACGTGACCTGGATGGGATATCTTGGAGCGAGAGTGCCGGAAAAATTTGCGAAGGTGTTTAGCGTTGTGCGCGAGGCGCGCGATACGGCGACGGACTTGATTCGCAAATACGTAGCGGCAGGGAAGCCGCTGCAAGGATGGCAGGTGGACAAGGCGGCGCGGCGCGTCATTGAAAAAGCGGGATACGGAAAATACTTTTTTCACCGCACCGGGCACAGCATCGGAGAAAGAGTGCACGGGAACGGCGTAAACATGGATGGACTCGAAACGCATGACGTAAGACACCTGATCCCGCATACTTGCAATTCGATTGAACCAGGGATTTATCTGCCGGAATTTGGCGTTCGCAGCGAAGTGAATGTGTATATCGGCGACGGTGAAGCTCGCGTGACGGGCGGGATTCAGAACGAGATTCTTACGTTACTGGCCTGAGCCAAGCCTGGAAACGGGAGAGAACGGATGACAGACGAGACGGCAGCGCCGGAGGCTCCGCCACAGGATTCCAGGCGTGAGACGATGGCATACCTCATTGGTGTGGCCGGATGGATCGTTCCGGGCTTAGGTCACGCGCTCTTGAAGATGTGGGGCCGCGCGGCGATGTGTTTTCTGACCGTGGGCCTGCTCGTGATTCTTGGTGCGGAGATGCGCGGCAACCTTTTTAATTCAGCTGCGAACGATGCTTTCGATTCGCTAGGCTATTTGGCGGATTTGGGCGCGGGGACGTTTTATCTGCTGGCAAAGTCGCTGGAAACGAACGGCGCGGACGTTTCGCACGCGGGCGGGGATTACGGAACACGTTTCCTCGCCACGGCGGGCGTGCTGAATCTGCTGGCGGCGCTGCATGCGTATGAAGCCGCAAGAGGACGCAAAGCATGAACACGGAAATGGGAATCAAGCTCGGTCACTTGCAATCGATGCTGCTCTTCGCACTGCTGATTTCCATCGCCTTTGGCTTCCTGAGCCGGCGGCGGCCGATCGACCGTGTGAAATACATCGTGTGGTCGCTCTTTCTCTTTCTTCTGATTGGTGTGGGAATCGGATGGGCGATGTACCCATTCTCACGCTAAAAGAACGCCATTTTTGTGGATGAATTGACAGAAAGTTTCCGCGAATGCTATTGTCGTTAGAGCGGGCCGAGGTAGCTCAGTGGTAGAACAGCCGATTCGTAAACTGCGCCAGCCCAATCTGAACAAACAGGATAGCTTGAGAATTCAACAACTTAGCTGCCCATCACGTCCCATCACTACCTATCATTCCCGGTCTTACAACGCAAAGAGAACGCAAGCTGAACTTCTGACTTTCTTCCCCTGTTCACCATGCATTACGTGACAGGGCAGCGTTCTAACCAGCTGAACTACGTCCCCAACCGCGGAATCAACTTAACGTAAAACATTGCAAAGACAGGGTATTGCAAGTGTTGGATGTCGCGCACCGTTCGGCTGGATTGACCGCGATTACAGTCCTTCGTGGCAAAACCTCCTGTAAATCTTCTGTAAGAATCAGTGCCGCTCATGACCCCATTTATCTAACACACCCAGCCGTTTTTCGTCCCAACGCAGACAAAGTTTCTTTGCCGCTCGGCCCGCCTTCGGAGGATTCGCGCAACTCTCAAACGCATTCGCCATCCTTGACGGAATTCAGTGAGATTATCATAATTGCAGTTAATCTAGAGCCGGGCAGGGGGAACGGCCCGCGCGACCTTAAATGACGGGTCTAAAGTCAAGTGCCATACACAGGCTAATAGGAGGAAGGCCACGCCGATGACTATTCAGATCACCAAACCCGAAGTTGAGGCTCTCATCAATCAGCGTCTTCAGAGCGGTGGGTTTAAGGATGCCGAAGATGTCATCTTGCAGGCACTTCAGTCTTCTCCGTCGAAGCCGTCCACGACACCTCAACCGGACACTGCCCATCCCGAGAAAAGCTTGCGAGAGGTATTTGAAGCAGTAAAGGGCTTGGCGGATGACCTTGATTTCAGTCGCAATCCGTCGACGGGACGCCCGGCCGATCTATCGTGAGCGGTTTTCTGCTCGATACCAACATCCCTTCGGAACTGATCCGCACTCGTCCCGACCCACGCGTAGAAAATTGGGTCTACGCAAAAGATGAACAATCGCTCCATTTGAGCGTTGTATCGATTGGCGAACTGCGGCGGGGATTGGTCATTCTTTCGGCAAGCAAGCGGCGCACCGAGCTGGAGCGCTGGTTTGAAAATGACCTGCTGCCGCGGTTTCACGGACGCATTTTGGCGGTCACTCACTCTATTGCCGACCGCTGGGGCGTGTTGGACGGCCAGTGTCAGTTAAAAGGAACGCCGCTCAACACAGCGGACGGCATGATCGCCGCAACCGCCATTGAACATGATCTTACGATCGTCACCCGCAACGTCAGGGACTTCGCCGGGCTTGGCGTTGAGGTTTTCAATCCCTGGGATGTCGTGTAAGCTAGCATCTGTGACGAAATCTATTCGATGGCTTCTTGTGTCTGTCGATGCCGTGAAATTGGATCCGTGGATGGAAGTTTGATCGTAATGAGCGAATGGAGCAACCATTCGGCTGTTTACCGAAGGGTTCCAATTGTTAGCGCACGGTGAGGATCCGACATTGCGTTGCTTCTCGGAGATGCGGGATCCGTGACCGACAACTTGTTGAGACCGTCGCCCACTCCAACTCTTTCTAGTTGCACAATTGGTGCCGAACAAGGGCTTTTTGGCCCAACGCTTGCTGTGGCGAGCAGCCGATTGTGCATCTGCTTGCTCTCCCCGGTGACGTAGTTTCCGCGGACAACGGACGGAGTACTCCTAAGTGACACTGAAGTGTCACGTTTTGCCAATTACAGCCAGTAAATGTTTATCGTCGCGGTTAATATGGAATCGTTAGGATCGCCTCTCTGTGTCGTGGTTTTTTTTCAGGCTACTGGTGGTTAGGCGCTGTGCTCGTCGCCAAACCCGTAAACTCAAGACCTTGCGAAAGGAATCAGACAAAGTTAGAATCAACTTGCTGTCTTTCTTTTTATCTGGTGCGCGATCGGATTCTCTTGGGCACGTCAGGAAAAGCGTGAGTGTTTCGGAAGCGGAAGCGTGGCGTTCGCGGGTAAGCAGACGTTCCGAGCAGTTGCTGCATTCCGAGTAGAAGTGGGATAACGCAGCGCCGAAACCCAGAGACGACGATGGAAGTGGAACGCAAGTTAAACGCAAGGGGTAAAGCGGGAGAATAAGTTCTTTATTATCAAGGGCCGAGGTAGCTCAGTGGTAGAGCAGCCGATTCGTAAACCGTTACAAGGCGACGTAGACAAACGAGATAGCTGAGAATTCAAGGACTTAGCTGCCCATCACAGCCTGTCACTACCCATCATTACCGCAGCCGTGGAATCAACAACTTAGCGTAAAACCTTGCAAATAAGGCCTTTGCAAGGTTCGCATACAGCGCACTGTTCGCTTGCGGTGCATACGGTAGCAGCTGTCCCTGCCAAAACCGCCAATAAACCGCTAATAAGAATTCGTGCGCTCATGCGAGATTTATCCTAACACAGATGTTGCTAGAGGCGAAGCTAAGTCCGATGAATCTTGGCGATGAGAGATTTGCAATCGAAATGCGGAGTCTGAAGAGACCAGGATACAAGCG
>WNFP01000010.1_pt1 | contig 154274 bp, 138 predicted proteins | sample 5400201 | NCBI WGS metagenome assembly WNFP01 (sample SAMN13153355, study PRJNA577476) | soil metagenome | isolation source: 115 cm saprolite under Madrone tree | place: USA:California | collected 2016-06-14
GCTGAAACAATCCGGCATGTTTTGGACTGTGCGTGGAGCCAATGACATAATTGCCCTCCGCTGCTGTCAGCTCAGCGGCAGATTCGAGGACTACTGGGAGGCTCGAAGAGCGTTACCCTCACTTTAAAGTCGCGCACCCGTTACACCCTAGCAAGTCAGCTTATTCTCGCGGGCAAAACCCCAAGGGCACTCCCGAATCTGATCGCCCCCCCTGTACTGACCGTCTCGATCGGCGTCGCCGCGGGGTTAATCAGATCATCACACCCGGGGTGCCCGCGTGCGCCGCTCGTTTCCATCCGGGTCAGCCCCCGGGGTCAGCCCGGCCGCCGATCGCGGAAAGCGCATCCGGGGGCGCGGACACGTCCGAGACCTGAAACCGATCTCCCGCGGCATCCCCCCTGCCTTTCCGCGCATCACTTTAAACTTCCTCGTCCGCGCCCCGCGCCAGGGCCAGTCTGGTCGCCTGCCCGGCCTGCCCGGGCGCCGCCTTGGCCGCTCCCCGGTGCTATGATATTTGCTCCCCGTGCGCTTAAGACGTAGCTTTCCCATCCTTCTGGCGGTGCTCTTGATCGCCGCCGCGCTGGTGGCGGCGGTTCAGCTGCGCAGGCGCGCTCCGCCCGAAGCTGCCCGTCTGCTGCCCGGTGCCGACGCCTTCTTCTACGTCAACCTCAAGTGGCTCCGGACACTCAAGGCCATCGGCCAGTTGCCCGCGGTTCCCCATGACGCGGAGTACGAGCGCTTCATCCAGGAGACCGGTTTCCAGTTCGAGCGCGATCTCGACGAGGCGGCCTTCGCGATCCACTACCCCGCCCACATAAGTGTCAAGCCCGGCAGCCCTACGCCTCAACCCCGGCTTTCGGAGATCTTCGTTGGAAGAATCGAGAGCCAGCGTCTCACGGCGTACCTGCACAAGATTTCCAGCGCCGTCGAGAACTATCACTCGGCCGAGATTTACAGCCTTCGCGACCAGGACGCTCTGTTTCGGGTGGCCATCCTCAATGTGGACAGCGTCGCCGTGTCCAATCACGATGATCCAGCCGTCATCCACGGCATCATCGACCGATCGCACAAGCTGGCCTCACCCTTCGGCGGACCCGCGCTGCTCCGGCAGTACTACAAGTCACTCCCGGTCGTGAGCAAGACCTTGCCCGTGCTGAAGCTGGCCTGGTTCATCGGCCGCATTGAACCTTCCGCCGGCTTCAATCTCGGGGGCTGGTCCATGCTCTTCCAGAAACCCGCCCCCCTGGTGGTTTCCGCCTACTACCCGCTCTATTCGCCCAGCCTGCACCTGCGGGCGGAAGCGTTCGCAACCAACACCGACGACGCGCAGGCCCTTACCGACAAAGTCGCAGCCTTTCTGACCCTGTTCCACGCCGCCGAAGCCTCGGTCGCCACCAAGGGCACCGATCCCGACGTCAAGGCTTTCTTCGACAGCCTCACCGTCGAACGCCAGGGCGCACGCGCCATCCTGACCGCAGCGATCCCTTCCGGATTCCTGAAAAAAGTGGTGGCCGAACCCCAGCCGGAACTGGCGCCCTCCGAACCTGCTCCCGGCCGGCCGTAGAACCGGGAACTCAAAGGAACCGGGGAAGTCATCACCCGGCCGCGAGGCAGGCGGCTAGAATCCTTCCGCCCTCTGCAGATACCAGCGGGCTGGTGGCGATTTCCACCGACCAGGTGGCACGTCTAAACAGGTCGGCGATGTTCAACGACAGTGTTCGACCTCTGGCCCCATCAGGAAGGAATCGGGTTTGTCTTCCCGCGAATCCATGGCTGTCGTGCTGGTGAGCGAAACCAAATGCCGGCTTGGCCGGCTGTGGCTCTTGGGCCTGCTCCTGCTCCTGACGCCCCACGTTTTCGCCGATGGGCCGGCGATTCAAATTCCGCGCATCGACACCGCACCAGCACTGTCGGATTTCGCCAACATGGAGCCGAGCGCCCGGGTTGCCGGCCGCCTGCTGAAAGTAACCGGCTTCATCGCGCGCGAACCCGCCGACGGCGTCCCTCCGACCCAGAACACCGACGTCTATCTCGCCTACGATCAGCACAACCTGTACGCCGTTTTCGTGTGCTGGGACAGCGAACCCGACAAAATCCGCGCGCGCATGACCCGTCGTGAGGACATCTTCTCCGACGACTCCGCGGAAATCATGATCGACACCTTTCACGACGCTCGCCGGGCCTATGCGTTCGCCGCCAACCCCTTCGGCATCCAGTGGGACGCGCTGTGGACCGAGGGCTCGATTGGCACCGGCACCGCGGGCGACTACAGCGGGTTTGACCCGTCGTTCGACACGGTCTGGCGCTCGGAAGGACGCCTGACCGGCCGCGGCTATATTCTCCTGATCGCGATCCCCTTCAAGAGCCTGCGCTTCCCCAACACCGATCAGCAGGAGTGGGGCATCATTCTCAATCGCAGCATTCCGCGAACCAACGAGAACCTGTTCTGGCCGCGCATCACCAACCGCATTCAGGGACGCTTCAATCAGGCCGCCACCGCCACTGGACTGGAGCAAATCTCTCCCGGACACAACACCCAGCTCATTCCCTACGGGTTGGTTCGCAGTTTCCGCGACATCGACCGGCGCGACCCGAACAACCCGTTCTTCGAGGCACGCTCGTTCAAGCCCGACGTCGGTCTCGACGGCAAATTCATCCTGCACGACAGCTTCGTACTCGATGCCACGGTCAATCCCGACTTCAGCCAGGTCGAATCCGACCAGCCGCAGATCACCGTCAACCAGCGGTTCGAGGTTTTCTTTCCCGAGAAGCGCCCCTTTTTCCTGGAAAACAGCAACTTCTTCACCACGCCCATCAGACTCGTCTTTACGCGCCGCATCGCCCATCCCGAGTACGGACTGCGGCTCACCGGGAAATCCGGGCCCTGGGCCGTGGGCGTTCTCGCAAGCGATGACCGGGCGCCCGGCGAAGTGTTGCCGCCCGGCGATCCACACAGCGGGGACCGGGCTAGCTTTGCGATCGGACGAATCAGCCGCGACATCCTCGACCAGTCAACCATCGGCGCCATCTTCACCGATCGTGAATTCGGCGGCGGGTACAACCGCATCGGCGGCGTGGATGCCAACCTCAAGCTCAACCAGAACTGGCGTGTGCAGGGCCAGGCCGTGACCAGTTCCACTCGGAACACCGACGGCTCCCACCTCGCTGGACCCGGCTACAAGGTCGACCTTGAGCGTTCCGGACGGAAACTGAACGTCCAGTCTCTTTACCTTGATTACAGTCCGGGTTTCGTCACCGAGACCGGCTTTGTCAATCGCGTCGATATCCGCCAGCAAAACCTCAACGCGAGCTACTACTTCCGCCCGGAGGGCAAATTCCTGTTCTCCTGGGGACCAACCCTCCAGCAGTTCAACATCTGGGACCACCGCGGAACAGCCCTCGAGTACTCTGTGTTTCCCGGTCTGCGCCTCGACATGACACGCGGAACCTACGTCAACTTCCATCCCCTTGCCTACGACGACGTCCGACTCCGCCCGCTCGACTACAGCGGTCTGACGCGGGTCACCGCATTCCCCCAACCGTTCTGGGGCATCGAGGGCGGGACGAGCTGGTTCAAGCAGTTCGACTTCACCTGGTTCTTTGTCTCCGGCGGCGGAGTCAACTACAACCCTTTGGCCGGTCACATTCCGGTGATCGGCCATGAAGACCAGGGCAACGCCACCCTGACCATCCACGCCTCCAGTCGCCTGCGCATCGACAACACCTACCTGCTCGAGCACATCCGGGAGCGCGTGACGAACCTTACCGCCGTGACCAACCACATCGTGCGCAGCAAGTGGAACTGGCAGTTCACGCCCGCGCTCTCGGCGCGCGTGATCTTGCAGTACACCAACGTGCTATCCAACCCGCTCATCAGTTCCCTGTCGCCCAGCAAGAACTTCAACGCCGACTTCCTGGTTACCTACCTTGTGCACCCCGGCACGGCGATTTACGTCGGATACAACAGCAACCTCCAGAACCTGGATCGTCGCTTGATCCCCACCCCGACCGGCCTGCTGACCACCCCAAACAGCTACATCAACGACGGCCGCCAGTTCTTCGTGAAGGCCTCGTACCTGTTCCGCTTCTGACTTCGCCGACCGTCTGCAATCCACTCTCCCGATCAGGCAGGGCTGCTGCCCTCGCCGCCAGTCGCCGTTCGCCCGCCTACGCGTCTGCTGCGAGGCGGGCAGTCCCGCAGGGAGCATCCGCCGCCGGAGTTGGGGGCACCAGCGAGGCTCGGGAAAAACACGCCATTCCTGTCAGGGCATGCCTGGAGACCTGCCCGAACCTCGGTGGCAGAGGCCGGCAAGCCCGGTCTTTGCCCACGGCGGCCCATGCACCCGGATTTTTCCGCTGCACGCTCAAAATACCGATTTTCTGTAACATCGGGTCGCTCTCAGGCATCCCTTATGCGGGCCAGGCTGGCCTGAGCTCGAGAACCTGTGGTTCCCGGTAATTTCAAACCAGGACAGGTAGAATAATTCCAATGTCCGATTTTCTCGCACAGGTCGCGAAACACTCTCTTCCCATCGCAGCGTTTTTGGCCGGCCTGATCTCGTTCCTGTCGCCCTGCGTGTTGCCGCTCGTGCCCGGCTACGTGTCGCTGATTTCAGGCGCCGGCGTCGATGAGCTTAAGTCCACCGACAGCCAGCTTCTGCGCAAGCTGATGCTGAACTCGGCCGCCTTCATCATCGGCTTCAGCATCGTGTTTATCGCGCTGGGCGCGCTTTCGACCGAACTCGGCCAGATGCTGCATTACTACAAGTCGACGCTGGCGCGGGTCGCCGGCGCGGTCATTATCGTCTTCGGCCTGCACTTGACCGGCATCTTCAAGATTAAGTGGCTCTATACGGACGCGCGCCTGCACCGCGTCAAGGGTGGCAGCACGCCCTGGGGAGCGTTCGTGATCGGTTTTGCGTTTGCCTTCGGGTGGACGCCGTGCGTCGGCCCGATCCTCGCGGTGATTCTAGGCCTGGCCGCGACCCAGAACTCGGTGATGAAGGGCGTCTTCCTGCTGGCGGTCTATTCGCTTGGCCTGGCCGTGCCCTTCCTTTTGACGTCGCTCGGCATCGAGCGCTTCCTCAAGTTCTACAGCCGCTTCCGCTCCCACATGCACGCGCTCGAAGTCGCCAGTGGCGGCTTGTTGATCGTGCTGGGATGCCTGCTGGTGTTGGGACGTTTTACCTTGATCTCGAGCTATTTTTCGTTCCTGAATCGCTTTGCGCTGTGAAGGTGGACCATGGATAAGCCAGAATCGAGTTCCGTCGAAAATGACCCAGTGGAGCAACCCGCTTCCTCGCGCGTCGAGGAACCCGTCGCCACCCGTCCGCCGGGCTCGAAACGGAATCCTGCAGCCCTGTTCTTCGTCGCGACCCTGGTCGCGGCCATGTTGTTCCTGGGCTTTCATGCCGCGCGCCGCGCCGGTGGCGGCGCGAACGACAGTCTGGATCCGACCGGGAAACCGGCCCCGGACTTCACGCTGGAAACGCCCGACGGCAAAAACGTCTCGCTGAGCAACTATCGTGGACAGGCCGTCATGCTGAACTTCTGGGCTACCTGGTGCGGCCCGTGCAAGATCGAGATGCCGTGGTTTGTTGAGTTGCAAAAAGAATACGGGCCACAAGGCCTGCAGATCCTGGGCGTCGCCATGGACGATTCCAGCAAGGAGGACATCCAGAAGTTCGCCAAGGATATGGGCGTCAACTACACCATTCTGATTGGCAGGGAAGCCGTGGGACAGGCTTATGGCGGTGTCGATGTGCTGCCCACGACTTTCTTCATTGACCGGGACGGCAACATCGTGACCCGCGAATTCGGCCTGCAAAGCCGCAGCCTGTTCGTGGACAACATCAAGAAAGCGCTCGGCCAGTGACGCTTGGTACAGGCGCAAAAGTAACGTATTCGCGGGGCGCAATCCGTTCTACCATTCGATCGATGGCAATCCGAAACGCAGCTGAGGCCGTTGCCCTCGCCCTGTTCGCGAGCCTTGCGCTGGCACAAGCACCGGGCAAAAAGGGGCCTTCCGTTTCGCTTGCGTCCATCGAACCGGTGACCGTCACGCGCGGTTCCGCGGGTCCGGTCAGCTTGCACTTCCGAGTCGCTCCCGGATTTCACATCAACTCGAACACACCCAGGTCGGAGTTCCTGATTCCCACCGCGCTCCGCATGGACGCGCCCACCGACATCGCCATCACCAAGTTGAGTTATCCCGAAGGCAAAGACATGAGTTTCCCCTTCGCCCCCGATGAAAAGCTCAACGTCTACAGCGGCGACTTTACGGTGACATTGGCGATCCGACCGCTGCATACCGTGATGCCGGGGAAGTACGCGATCCATGGCGAGTTGAAATATCAGGCGTGTGACAACGCGGCCTGCTATCCGCCCAAGAAACTCCCGGTCGATTTTGACGTGAAGGTCTTGAAGAATCCGACCACAGGCGGCAAGAATCCTGCGCAGAGCCCGCACGCACACCGCTAGCCCTGCTTTTTTCGGTCGTAACTCCCGCTTCGGGCTTGCCCCACCTTGCCTGCGCGCCATTCCCGCGGGCGCGTGTACCCGCTCGTTGAGCAGGGACACGCTGGAACCGCTGGCTTGGCGGTCGGCAGGGACAGGGACCCGTTCCAGCCCGTGATCTATCCGGAGTGGGCATGTCGCCGGTCGCCGACACGTAAGACGCAGACGCTTTCCAGCCATGGCAGCGGGCAGCGCTCTGCCTAGCAACTGCCGACCAGGAGCGGTCCCGAAACCTCATCCGGCTCGGTTGCTGAGTCAACCCCTTGCCCTGCGGACGCGCAACTACTTCTTCCCGGCTTGTTTTTTCTCCACCTTGGCCCAGGTGTCTTTCAGCGCGACGGTGCGGTTGAACACCAGCCGGCCGGGCGCCGAATCGAGGTCTGTGCAGAAATATCCCAAACGCTCGAATTGATAGCGGCTTCCAGGCGTGGCGCTGGCCATTGACGGCTCGAGCTTGGCGTGGGTAATGACTTCGAGCGAGTTCGGGTTCAGGTTCGCAGTGAAGTCTTTGCCCTCTTCGGCCTGGTTCGGGTCTTCTTTCGTAAAGAGGTTCTCGTACAGGCGCACCTCGGCGTCGATGGCGTGCGCGGCCGAGACCCAGTGAATGGTAGATTTCACTTTGCGCCGGTCGGGCGCATTGCCGCCGCGCGTCGCCGGATCGTAGGTGCAGTGCACTTCGATGACCTCCCCCTTGTCGTCTTTCACGATGCTCGTGCACGTCACGAAATAGCCGTAGCGCAGGCGGACTTCGCGTCCGGGCGAGAGCCGGAAATATTGCTTGGGCGGATTCTCGCGGAAATCATCCCGCTCGATGTAGAGAACCTTCGAGAATGGAACCTTGCGCGTTCCGGCGCTTGCATCCTCGGGATTGTTCACCGCCTCCATCTCCTCGACCTGGTTCTCGGGGTAGTTGTCGATCACGACCCGGAGCGGGCGCAGGACGGCCAGCACGCGTGGGACGCGTTTATTCAGATCCTCGCGGACGAAGTGTTCGAGCATCGCCAGTTCGATCACGCCCGTGGTTTTGGACACGCCGATGTTTCGGACGAAGTTTCGGATCGCTTCCGGCGTGTACCCGCGGCGGCGGATGCCCGAGAGCGTGGGCATGCGCGGATCGTCCCAGCCACTCACGCGGCCTTCCTGCACCAGTTGCAGAAGCTTGCGCTTGCTGAGCAGCGTATAGGTCAGATTGAGCCGATCAAACTCGATTTGCTGAGAGGGGAAGATGCCCAGCTGCTCGATGAACCAGTTGTAGAGCGGGCGATGGTCCTCGAACTCAAGCGTGCACATCGAGTGCGTAACCTGCTCGAGCGAATCCGACTGGCCGTGCGCGTAGTCGTACATCGGGTAGATGCACCACTGGTCGCCGGTGCGGTGGTGCCCGGCGTGCAGGATGCGATACATCACCGGGTCGCGCATGTTCAGATTGGGCGAAGCCATGTCGATCTTGGCGCGCAACACGCGCGCTCCATCCGGAAACTCGCCGGCCCTCATGCGCTCGAACAGGTGCAGGTTCTCTTCGACCGAGCGGCTGCGATACGGGCTGTCTTTCCCGGGCTCGGTCAGCGTGCCGCGATATCGCCGGATCTCGTCCGCGGTCAGGTCGTCGACGTAGGCCTTGCCGTCCTTGATCAGCTTGACGGCCCATTCGTAGAGCTGGCCGAAGTAGTCGGAGGCGTAATAGAGACCGTCCCAATGGAAACCGAGCCAGGTGACGTCCTCCATGATGGAGTCCACGTACTCGGTTTCTTCCTTCGAGGGATTGGTGTCGTCGAAGCGGAGGTTGGTATGGCCGTGGAACTCGTCGGCCAAGCCGAAGTCGAGGCAGATGGCCTTCGCGTGTCCGATGTGCAGGTAGCCATTTGGTTCGGGAGGGAAACGTGTTTGCACGCGACCTTGATACTTGTTGGTCTTGAGGTCGTCCAGGATGATGTCCCGGATGAAATTTGACGGGCGAGGTTCGGCGGGTGCAGGGGCAGCAGCTTCGGTGGAAGAATCTAAAGGAGACATTCGGACTTTATTTTATAACTTCGCGCCTGAGCGCCCCGGGCTGCAGTCAGTTCCATCGTCGATCAGGACAAGAGCCGCCGGCAGGAATGCCCGCTCCAGGCGTGCAAATTGGGATTCATGTTTACGGGTTCCGAAGCGGGTACTCCTCCCAGCTCGGTCCGCAAGATCATGAAAACAAAGGACCGGCGGGGTAGACAGGCGGCAAGATCTCGGGCTCTGGGGGACTTAAGGCAAAACTGCCGAAAAACTTGAGAGTTGCATCCGCCGATTTGAATTTCAGGACTTTGGGCGCACACGAGTGAATTTGTCCGGCTGCGCCGAAAAGTCCATTCTCTTTTTCCATGACCGGTCCCTTCCTTGGCCCTCTGCCGCGCTTTTGCCCTAAGCAACCGAGCTCGCGACCGTGATGCCAGTCACCGGACGGGTGCGCAACGAACTCGATGAACGCGGTTCGAGGTTACGAAGTGGCGCGCGTTGCTCGAGGACTTTTCGGTGGCCGAAAGCGACTCTTTTCGACTTTGACTCTCTCGACTTTGACCCTGAGCAAGTGCAAGCGCTTCCTCCGGTCGATTCGGTATGGCGAATTTCCTCCTGATCAATGCAGGGGTGACGCATCCGCACCGTCCGTGGCTGGATCGGTTGGCCGGGGTGGACCGATGGCGCTGCCGATCACGATTTCCATGGGCGCCACTGGCCTGGGGAAAGGCGTGATGGCCCGGATTGTGCGCGCGCCATCGGATTGAGCCCAAATTTTCGGCGCGACTGCTCACGCTGGTGCCGATTTATTCCTGCTCGAGCGTACGGGATGCGCAGCTGGAGCCGCTGTTGGGGAAGGCCTTGGCGACGGGAGTGCTGATGAGGATGAACGCGGTACGGGTGGACGGGCACGAGACAGGGGAGAGATGCATCGTGCATCGCGGCGATGTATGTTTGAGCTTCGCCGAGAGCCCCTAGAAATCCGGGCTGCGACCGCGCCCTGGCTTCGCTCGGCATCACAGTTTGATTTGTTTTGAGCGGGCAGCAGGCGCCTCCACCCGCACCGTCAAACCCCTGCCGAGACCACTTGGCCAGGATTTGAGGTCCGCGCGTCGCTCTCTGCGAGCCTGTGGCGATAGCGAACGTGGCGGAGGCGGGTCAGTTCCACGAGCGGGCTCCAGACCGTATGCACCCAGTTGTGCTTGATGAGCTGGTGCCAGAAGCGGTTGGAGCGCTTGTACAAGTACGACATCGCCAGATAGAGCGGGACAGCCCGCCAGTCTTGGGGACGGCGGCGCCAGATGGAGGCGTGCGAGAACAGGCGCTGGTAAATCCAGGCGTAGCCGTATTCGAGTTCCTCGGGCGTCATGTGTTTGGGCTGGAAGACGGCGTGGGATGTGTCGTAGAGCGACCAATCGCGGTGCAGGATGCGACCCTCGGCTTCCATCTGGCGGAACAGCGGGGTTCCAGGATACGGGGTGAGGATGTGGAAGGTGGCGCATTCCAGCCGGTTTTCCTCGACCCACCGGGCAGTGCGCGCGAAAACGTCTTTCCGGTCGTGATCGAAGCCCAGGACGAACGATCCGTTCACCTGGATTCCGACATCGTGCAGCATGCGGACGCGGCGGGCGTAGTCGGAGGTTCGGGGTGTCTTCTTGCGGGCGTCGGCGAGGTTGTCATCGGTGAGGGATTCAAAGCCGATGAAGACTCCGGTGCATCCGGCAAGAGCCAGGTTGCGGATCAGGGAAGGATCGTCGGTGACGTCAATGGTGACGGCGGCACTCCAGATCTTGTTGAGCGGGCGCAGCGCAGCGCACAGGGCATGCAGGTAATCGGGTCGCGAGCCGAGGTTGTTGTCGATGAAGACCGCATAGGGCTGGCGGTCGGCCGCGAATTCGTCCGCGACCTGCTGCGGGCGGCGCATGCGGTAGGGCATGCGAAGACCGTCGGTGGCGAGATAGCAAAATCCGCAGCGATTGTGACATCCGCGGGTGGCGATCAGGCTGGTGGTGGTGAGGAAGCTGCGGCGCGGCAGGAGCGAACGGCGCGCCGAAGGATCGTCGGAGTAGTCGTTCTCGTAGGCGGCAACATAGCGGGGCTCGAGGCAACCGGCCTCGATGTCTTTGAGGATGCGCGGCCAGAGCTGGACGCCATCGCCTAATGCGAGCGCGTCGGCGTGGGGAGCACACTCGTCGGGACAGGATAGGACATGCAAACCGCCGAGAATGATCTTTGCGCCGCGCTGCCGATACCAGTCGGCGAGCTCGTAGGCGCGGCGGGCGAACGTCAGGTGGACGGTGATGGCGACCACTTCGGGCGGCGGGTCGCAAGGCGGCGAGCCAGCGAGCAGGTTCTCGTCCCAGTAGCGGACACGCCAGTGGGCGGGCGTCGTGGCAGCGAAGCTGGTCATCGCCAGGCTGGGCGTGAGGACGTGCTTGCCGAAGCTGGCGTTGGCGTCCTTGGCATAGAACGGGTTGATCATCAGCACGTAGCGGGGCTCGACCGGACCCACGGCAGCGCACCGGAGCGCGGGCGCGGTGAGCATTTCGGGAGGGATCCAGCGTTTCTGCAGGCGGGAGCGGAAGGGGTCGGCGGGTGAGTTCATGGATGTACTTTGTAATACAAAGTACTTCGTGTCAATAGATTTCTGCCGGACTCGCGGGGACCGGCGTGTTCCGACAGGGTTCGTTGCGGTTCGCCCGCGCGCCCGACCGGACTTGGCAGACCGGGCGAGCCCGGTCTCTCCCCTCGGGCCATGATGGAAATTCCCATCCCGGGTCCCGGGTGAATTCCGGGGAAACGGGGGTCTTCGCGCCGAGGAGCTCTGCCGTGCTCGGTCCGGGCTTCGTTTCCGATGACCGTCTGGTTGCTGCCGACCGAAGGAAGGAGTCAGGACTGAAGGTTCTCAGAGGAGTTTCTGGATCGCCTGGTCCAGCCGCCCCAGGGTGGTCAGGCGACCCAGGACTTCCAGCGTCTCAAACAGCGGCGGCGCGTTCTTGCGTCCGCAGACGGCTACCCGGACGGGTTGAAACATTTGTCCGGCCTTGAGGCCGAGTTCTTGGGCGGCGGCGCGGAGAGTCTGGTCCAAGGGGTCGTGCTTGAACTCGGTATTGGCCAGGACTTCGCGGGCTTTCTCGAGGACCTTCCTCGCCATGGCGGCGTCGCCTTTTTGCGGGATCAGCTCGGCGGGCTCGTAGGGCGGGAGCTGGTCGACGAAGAAGAAGTCGGCGGCGGTCACGACGTCGCCGAGGAGCTTGATGCGCTCGCGGATTAACGGAGTGATCTTGAGCATTCGCGCGGGGTCGGCCTGGAATCCGGCTGCCTGCACGATCGGCAGCAGACGGGCGCTGAGATCTTCGATGGAGAGGCCGCGGATGTGCTCGCCATTGAGCCAGACCGCTTTGGGATCGAATCTGTCTTCGGGGGTGGCGGCGGGTTCTTTGAAGTTGACGACGGCATTGGCGCGGTTGATGCCGGCGAGCGTGAACAGATCCTTGAGTTCCGCCAGCGATAACTGCTCGCGGTCGTTTTTGGGGGACCAGCCGAGCAGGCAGAGGAAATTGATGAAGGCTTCGGGCAGGAAGCCGGCGTCGCGGTAGGTGGTCACGCTGACCACCGGACCGTGACGACGCTTGGAAAGCTTGGTGCCGTCGGGAGCGACCAGCAGGGGGAGATGGGCGAATTGCGGCGACCTGGCGCCGGCGGCTTCGAAGATCAGCACGTGCTTGAAGGTGTTGCTGAGGTGATCCTGCCCGCGAATGATGTGGGTGATGCCGAGGTCGGCGTCGTCGGCGCAGGAGGCGAGGTGGTAGGTGGGCATGCCGTCGGAGCGGAGCAGGGCGAAATCCTCGATGTCGTCGGCCGCCTTGCGTTGCTCGCCGTAGACGGCGTCGTTGAAGTGAACCTGCTCGCCCACGCCGCGTGCCACCCGGAAGCGGAGGGCGAAGGGCTCTCCGGCGGCGGCGCGCCGATTGCTTTCCTCGGGGGAGAGTTCGCGCATGCCGGGATTGAAAAGCCAGGTGCCTTGGGCGCCGGATTTTTCGGCGTCGGCGCTGTGGGCGGGGGTGAAGTCGCGGTAGGCGAGTCCCCGGTCGAAGATGGCCCAGGCGGCTTTCTGGTGGAGGGCGAGGCGTTCGGATTGTTTGTATTGCTCGTCCCAGCCCAGGTCGAGCCACTTCAGGCCTTCAAAGATCGACTCAACGGAGGCTTCGGTGTTGCGTTCGACGTCGGTGTCGTCGAGGCGGACAATCATGGTGCCGTTGTTCCGGCGGGCGTAAAGCCAGTTGAAGATGAAGGTCCGGGCGCTGCCTACGTGCAGAAAGCCGGTGGGAGAGGGAGCAAAGCGGACCCTGGGTCGGGTGGATAAGTCGTCTTTTTTGAGCGAGGTAGAGGAATCAGCCATGGAAGGCTTCATGGTACGGGCTCGCGAAAAGCAGCGTCAAGCAGGCGGGCCGGCGCAACCGGCGGAGTTGACCACTTGGATTCTCCAGTATTTCCACATCCCCTGTACTGAAATCGTGTTGTATTGGCGGCGCGGGCTGTGAAACGATCAATGTAACGAATTTCTGGCATTCCCAGGATTGGGTGGTCGGCCTTAGTGCTTTCGTTGAGTTGCGCGCCATGAACAGTCTAGCCACGAACATCGCCGTCATTCCGGCAATTGTCGCCCTCCTGCTGTTCCTCGTCTTCACCTACCTTTACGAGCAGAGCCGGCAGGCATATTTCCGCGCCTGGCAGTTGGGATGGGGCGCCTATTGCCTGCACTTCGCGCTGGATGCCTGGAACTACTATCACACGCCTTCGCCCTGGGTGTATCTGGCAGGAGCCTTGCTGGTGGTGGTGATGGCGCTGTGTCTGTTCGTTTCCACCCGGCTGATGCGGGCGCGCTTCCGGCTGCGATGGAGCGATGGAGTGCTGGGAGTGATCGGAGTCGGGCTGGCACTGTGGAGTCTGCGCAGTCACATGATGGGCGGCGGATTCCGGGTGGATGCGGCCTTTCCGCCTTCCCATCACGTGAGCCTGGAATTGGGGACCGCGGCCCTTCTGCTGTATTGCTCCCTGACGTTCTACTACTTCGCGCACCAGAGGAATTCGGTAGCGTTTCGCATGCTGGCGCTCTCGCTGGGATTGTGGGCGGCGTTGATGGCCCAAGGGCAACTGCTCAGCCCCTACGCGGACGTGCTGGGCAATGTGGGGCGGCTGCTGGGGCCGTTGCCCCAGATGCTGCTGGGCATCGCGATGGTGATGGTGCTGTTCGAGAACGAGCGCAACGCGGTGCAGGAGAATGCACTGGCGTTCTCTACCCTGGGGGTGGATCCGCGGCGGCTGCTGGCCGCGGGCGAACTGGTTCCGAACATGACCGCCGTGCTCGACCGGTTGGTGAATCCCTTGCCGACACGGCGAGCGGTGATATGCATTGCCGAGCAGTGGCGGAGCATCCTGCCCTCCGTGCAGCGCGGATTCTCGCCGGAGTTTCTCGAGCAGGTGGAAAGCAAGGGTGCCGGCGAGTACATCTGCGAACTGGCCTACCGGCGCGGCGGGTTCTTCACGTTCCGCAATTTGCCGGAGTTGACCGAGCCGTTGCCGGCGCTGCTGGGAGGACGGTTCGAGGAATTCAAGCGGGTGCTGGCGGAGGAAAATATCCGGCACTTGACGGCGGTAAGCCTGCAGACGCGGGAGCACAACTTCGGCGTCATTCTGTTTCCGCATGCCGAGTTGCGGGTGTTCGGAGCGTCGAACCTCCGCCTGCTGATCGGGCTGGCGTTGCAGATCGGCCTGACGCTGGAGAACTACGTGGTCATGCACGAGGCGCAGCGGAGGACGAAGGAATACGAACTGCTGACCCAGATCGGGCAGGCAATCAGTTCCCGGCTGGATCAGGACGAAGTGCTGCTGACCATCCAGAAGGAGCTGGGACAGATTTTCAGCACGGCGGAGTTCTACATCGCCTTTCAGGAAGGCGATGAGATTCGCTTCGAACTCGAGATGGACAACAACCAGGTGCTGCCCAAGCGTACGCGCAAGGTGAGCAACGGGCTCACCGAACTCATCATTCGGACCGGGCAAGCGCTACTGATCCGGTCCGACCTGGAGAAGACTCGCGAGCGGCTGGGAGCCGCGCAGGTGGGCGGGAGACCCGCGAAGTGCTTTTGCGGTGCGCCCATTCTGCTGGGGGGCAAGCCGGCAGGGGCGATGGTCGCGATGAGCACCGAGCGGGAGTTCGTCTTCCAGCAGCGCGACCTGGAAGTCATGCAGACCGCGGCAGGGCAGGTCTCGGTGGCGGTTGAGAATGCGCGGTTGTTCGCCGAAGAGCAGCTCCGGTCGCGGCAGCTGAGCTTCCTGAACAACATCTCGAAGACGGCGATTTCCAGCGAGAACGCCGAGCAGATGCTCGCCGACATTGTGGCCGAGATTCAGACCAACTTCCGGTTCGATCATATCGGCATCGGGATTCTGGACTACATCACCAAGGACATCGAGATCCGCGCCGAAGCGGGAACCACGGCCCAGGCCAAAGGGAAGCGGATCCCGCTCGGCGTCGGCGTGCTGGGACGCGTGGCGCGAACGGGCGAGCGCGCCCTGGTGCAGAACGCCGGCGAGGGACATCTTCTGGGAGTGCTGCCGGAGTCGCGCGCCGTGCTTTGTATTCCCATTTCCTACGGTGAGACCCTGCTCGGGGTTCTCAACGTCGAGAGCCTCGAAGAGAATGCCTTTTCAGCGCAGGATGTTCTGATCATGAACACCCTGGCCGACTTGCTGGCGACCGCGCTGCACAATGCGTTTGTGTTCCAGAAGCTGAAGCAGCAGTCGATCACCGACCCCCTGACCGGCATCAAAACGCGGCGATTTTTCTGGGAAGGCTTGTCCTCGGAGTGGAAGCGCGCCTCCCGGTCGGGACGTCCGTTTTCGGTGGTGCTGGTCGATCTGGACAAATTCAAGGAGGTCAACGATACGCTGGGACACCTGGAGGGCGACCTGGTTCTGGCGCGCGTGGGACGGCTGCTCGAACAGAAATGCCGGCAGTCGAACGTGGTCGCACGCTACGGCGGGGACGAGTTCGTTATCCTGATGCCCGAAACCGGAGTGGAGCAGGCACAGGCGCTGGCGGAACGACTGCGACTATGGCTTGCGCAAGACGCGATGCTGGCGGAGCATCACATCACCGGAAGTTTTGGCGTGGCCAGTTTTCCGGGACATGGATTCTCGGCCGAGGACATCATCCGGGTGGCCGATGCAGGGATGTACGTTTCGAAGCACGCCGGCGGGAATCGGGTGTCGATGGCGGAAGATTTTGGCGAGGGCGAGCATTTCGCGTCGCAGCGCCAGCAGATTTCCACCTACATCGAAGGCTTCCTGCAGCGCGAGCAGAGCGGACCGGAGGACCTTGAGGAACTGGTGGGCACGCTGCGCAAATTGTGCGGCGATGAGGAAGATTGCAACGTGCAAGTCCTCAAGGAGTCGATCGAAGCCCTGACGCGCGCAGCGGAATCGCGCGAGTACCAGGCCGCCGGGCATGGCGAGATGGTGGCGCGCTATACCGAGATCATCGGGCGGGCCCTGGCCCTGCCGCCCGACGAGATCGTGGAATTGCTGTATGCGGCCCGGGTCCACGACGTCGGCAAGCTTTTCGTGCCGGAACGGATCGTGACCAAGCCGGGTCCGCTGACCGAAGAGGAATACACCGTGATGAAAGAGCATGCCCGGGTGGGAGCAGAAATCGTCGGCTCCATTCCGGGCAGCGTCATGCTCCAGAAGGCCATCGAGCATCACCATGAAGCCTTTGACGGGAGCGGCTATCCAAACGGGTTGCGCGGGGAGCAGATTCCCTTGTGGGCGCGCATCGTAGCGCTCGCCGACGCCTACGTGAACATGACGACCGAGCGGTCTTTTGCCTCCGCCAAAACCACCGAGCAAACTCTGGCGGAGCTCGAGAACATGAGCGGCACGCGTTATGACGGAATGCTTGTGCGGGTGCTGATCCGACAGTTGAAGACGGGCAAGGCGACGAGTTTGGGGGATTGAGAAGGCAGGTCTGGGCGTCAGGTCTGGGGCGTCAGGTCTGGGGCGTCAGGTGTGGCCCCGCCGGCCTCAGCAACTGCGACCCGGCCACCAGAGTAGCGCCTTTCCGGTCCGCGCTCCCCCGGCTTTCTCCGGCTTGCCAATCTCTGGTCTGAACCCTGAAACTACACTGCATGTCAGTTTCTCTCTCCCTGGAAGGCAAGGTTGCTCTGATCACGGGTGGTTCCCGTGGAATTGGAGCGGCCGCGGTGCGCACGTTTGTGGCTGCAGGCGCGCGCGTGCAGTTCAATTATCAGAGCGCGAAGTCCCGGGCCGACGCGCTCGTGCAGGAGTGCGGCGAAGGAAACTGCGCGGCTGTTGCCTGCGATCTGACGGGCCTGGAGACCGCCAAGGACTTGGTGGAGGAGACGGTCAAGCGATTTGGACGGCTCGATATTCTGGTCGCAAACCATGGCATCTGGCCGCCGATGGATTCCCCGATCGACCAAATGAGCGACGCACAGTGGCGTGGAACGGTTGCCGTAAACCTGGATAGCGTCTTCTCGCTCGTGCGGCATTCCGTGGCACAAATGAAGAAACAGAAAACGCTGGCCTCGGGCCGGGGGGGCCACATCGTGCTGGTGAGCTCGACGGCGGGTCAGCGCGGGGAGGCGTTCCACGCGGACTATGCCGCCACCAAGGGAGCCCTGATCAGCATGGTCAAGGGACTCTCCGCAGAACTCGCGCAAGATGGAATTTATGTGAATTGCGTGGCGCCCGGCTGGGTCGCGACCGACATGTCAGAACCGGCGTTGAATGATCCGAAGACCGGCAAGAGTATTTTTTCAACGATCCCGCTCGGTCGGGCCGGGACACCAGAGGAGATTGCGGCGCCCATCCTGTTCCTGTGCACGGAACAGGCGGGATTCATTACAGGCGAAATATTCAACGTGAATGGTGGGGCCGTGCTGACCGGTTAGTTCGCTACTTCATCCAAATTCGTACAGCTAAGATCTGTGCTTCATGCGTCTAATGTTTTGGAAATCATGCAGCGATTCCTGGTTGTTCTGATTCTTACTCTCACGATGGTTGGCCAGAACTCGACACCGGCCACCGCCGGCTCGCAGCCGTCTTCGCAGACCGGTCAAAGCGCTCCCGAAGCGCAGGAGAATGCGGTCAAGGCAAAGGCACTACTGGACCAGGCGATCCAGGCCCTAGGGGGTGACGCTTACCTGAAGGTCGCCGACATGAGCCAACAGGGCCGGACCTACAGCTTCCACCGGGGCGAAGCGACGAGCGCGGGCGTCCTGTTCTGGAGGTTCGTGAAGTTTCCCGAGCGAGAACGAATCGAACTCACCAAGCAGCGCGACGTGGTCTACGTCTACAACGGTGTCCGAGGATACGAAGTCACCTTCAAAGGCACGGCCAGCCTCGATTCCAAGCTGCTCGGGGACTATCTGCGGCGGCGGGATCATTCGCTGGAGATCGTGTTGCGGCAGTGGATCAAAGAGCCCGGAGTGGCGCTTTTTTACGAGGGCTCCGCGATTGCGGCGGACAAGCCCGCCGACCAGGTCAGCATCCTGACCGCCAAGAACGACAGTGTGACGCTCTACCTCGACAGCACGACCCACCTGCCGATCAAGAAGAGCTACAGCTGGCGGGATCGGTCGGACAACTTGCCCAACAAAGAGGAAGAGATCTACGACGCCTACCGGCCCACCCAAGGCATTATGACCCCCTACAGCCTGACCCGCTTCTACAACGGGGAAATGTCGAACCAGCGCTTCGTGAACACCGTGACCTACAACAACAACTTGAATGACTCCCTGTTCGAGGCAAAGACCACCTACGATCCCGAGACGCTTCCCCAGAAGAAAAAGTAACTGGGCGGGTTCGCCGGAACGTTTCGCAGGGACGTCGGAACTTCGAGCGAGACTTGTCCCGCCCAAGTCTATTTATTTTGTTATCAGTTATATAGGGGATTCCCTCTGCCCGCTGCCGTTCCTTTCCAGCCACGCACTGTGGCTTATTTACCACATACAAATATTTGGCGGTGCCTGTAATCTGATATTCATCTCAACCGTAAGTTCCCCTTGAAGCAAGAGCAAACAATTCGTGCGTCCGTGGAATGTATGGGAATCGGCCTCCACAGCGGCGCCCCCGTCCATCTGAAAATTCTGCCCGCTTCATCCGGTTCGGGAATCGTGTTTCGACGCACCGATTTGGATGACTTCGAGGTCGAGGCGACCGGGCGCAACGTGGCGCGCGTGAGCTACGCAACCAGCCTGATGAAGAAAGGCGTACTCATTTCGACCACCGAGCACTTGCTTTCGGCATTCATCGGGACCGGCGTCGACAATGCAATCGTGGAACTGGATAACCTGGAGTTGCCCATCCTGGACGGGAGCGCGCGGCCCTTCGTCGAAATGATCCAGCGAGCGCGCATCCGCAAGCAGCGCAGAGCTCGAACCTACATGCGCATCCGGCGGGAACTGGAACTGCGCGAAGGCAACAAGTTTATAGCGATCTATCCGGCGGACAGCTATTCGGTGTCTTACACCATCGACTTCCCGCATCCCTTGATTGGAAAGGAAACCTTTCGCGTCGATCTGTCCGACGGGAATTACCTGCGTGAAATCGCCCCGGCACGGACATTTGGTTTTCTGCATGAAGCAGACGCCATGCGGCAACAGGGCCTGATTCGCGGGGCGTCCACCGAGAACGCGATCGTCCTTACGCCCGATCGATTGATGAATCCGCCGCTGCGTTATCCGGACGAGTTTGTGCGACACAAAGTGCTCGATCTGATCGGAGACCTGGCGCTGGCCGGCAAGCAGATCCTGGGAAATATCGTCGCGGACCGCGCCGGTCATGCCATGCACACGGCGCTGGTGTCGCGGCTCCTGCGCGACCGGACACTGTGGGAGGAGACTACGCTTGAGGCGACCGAGAGCCAGCCCTCGGCAGCACATGCCGTGGCTGGACAGACGGCCTGACTTATCTCAACCTGTGGATTTTGAGCGCCGATCCCGGGCACACCCCCTCCTGGGGCATCCACCTCCCACTCGAGAATCCAGGTTCAGTCTGCGGGCTCGCAGGGGCATTCCGAGTCTTCCATTTCCTGGATACGTTCGCCCATCAGCCTCTCCAGCTCGGCGCGGGTGTGGTCGATCATGCTGGCGGCGAAGCGCTTGGCCAGCTTTTGCCTTTCGGGCGACAGGTCCTTGACGCGCATCTCCAGCAAGGGGACATCTTCTTCAAGCCGGCGCAGCGTGCGCTGCACTCGGGCTATTTTCGAATCGTAAATCAATATGGCCACGTCGACACTCCTGGGGACTTGGAGGAGCTTGCCATCCGGAGTGGGGGCGGGAGAAGTCTCAAGATGGATACCACGGCGGATGGCGGTAACCGGAGGCGGCAAGCGATGCTGTGGCGGTGAGGCCGGATCAAGGAGCCGATTGGGCTTCGGTCTCGATGCGTCGCATGATCCAGCGTTCGAGTTGTTCGCGCCAGCTGTCGGGGACCTCCACGAACTTGATTCCGGCTCGGCCCCGGCCGTCAGCCCAGGCGATTTCGCCCTTGGGTTCCAGCCTGGCTCGAGCGCCGGGCAGAAGGAATTGCGCCTTCGAAATGGCGTCCCGGGCGAGCTCACCTTCGAAGCGAATCGCCATGCCCCCTTCGCTCAGATTGGTGACGGTGCCTTTGAGTTCCTCACCCTGGTTGAAGAAAAGGTTAACTGGAATCTCAACCGGGCAGCGGAAGTAGCGGCGCTTTTCGCGGACCATGAAGCTGAGGGCGGTGTGGAAGCAGCGCAGGGTGCCGGCGGTGGTGACGGGTTTCTGCAGAACAAAGTTTGCACCCAGCTCGAACGCTTCCTGGATGGTGGTCCGTCCGTTCAAAATCGCGCAAGAGACCGACGTCTTGTTGCTGGGCGTCCGGCGCAGATCACGGAGAATATCGACGCCCCCCGGAAGATCGTCGCAGTCGACCAGGACCGCATCGAACGTCGATGCGAAGAGAATTTCGGCTCCCGACTTGGCCGCGGAGGAGACTTCGACTCCGATCGAAAGCCTTTCGAGCGTCGGCCGGAGAACGCCGACCACTTCTGCGTCGCGACAGACGAGCAGGGACTCGAGGTTCATGGTCCTTAACTGAGGTTCATGGTCCTTAACTTTAGTCTTAGTTCGGAAGGGGCTCAAAAGCATCAAGGTCATAGACACCGCTGACCAGGTGCGCGCGCCGGCATCGTCCTTGGGAGCGGCAGATTTGCGACTTTGGAGAGTGGCGTGGTGAACCCTGGTCACTTTCCGCTGGCCAGCGGGCCGCAGGACATCCGACACTGATGCTCGATGCGTAAACGCGTCTATCTGTCGCTCGGCTCAAATGTTGGAGACCGTGAGGCCAACCTCCGGGCGGCCATCGAGCGGTTGGGGCAAGCCGGAACGGTGGGGGCGGTGTCGTCGTTCTATGAGACCGAACCGGTTGAATTCACCGCGCAAGCGTGGTTTCTGAACTGTGTTCTCCTGCTCGAAACCGAAATGACGCCTGTGCGGTTGCTGGCTGCCGCGCTCGCCATCGAACGGGCCATGGGCCGGCGGCGGGTTCAGAACAAGGGACCGCGCAACATCGACATTGACATTCTGTTGTTCGGCGATGTGATCGTGAGAACGGTTGGGCTGACTGTTCCGCATCCGGCATTGCACGAAAGACGTTTCGTGCTGGAACCGCTGGCCGAGATCGCGGCGGAGGTACGGCATCCGGTGCTCGAGAAAACTGTCCGGGAGCTGCGCGACGCCCTGCCGGCCGGGCAAATCGTCAGAAAGATGAAAAAGGAAAGTACCCGTTAAGAGCGTTGAACTCCATCTCTGCCTTGCAGTCCTTGAAGGCGCCATCCATTCCGGACTCGAACCCCACGTCTGAAGGCATGCCCGATGCCAAGCTCAAAATTTTCAGCCTCCGGCCTAGGGCACGATGATCCGGCTGGCAGGTTCTTCCGAAGAGGCCAGGGAAGATTGCTTTTCGGGGAACTGCGCCCTGAGGAAATCGACAAAGGCGCGCGATTTGGGGCGGCCGGAAGTGCGACCCTGGGCCATGCGGACGAGGAAGACCAGGCCTTTGAGAACGTCGGAGTCGCGCAGACGGGAGTACCCGGTGTGTTGCAACTCGGCTTCGCGGTATTCCTTCACCATGTTCTGCAGTTCGGCGGCGATGGCCTGCTGCGCCCGACCCTGAAAGGGCTCTTCGTAGTGGAGCCCGGAGTTCACCAGGCGCTCGTAGTTGCGGGCCAGAGCGGTTACGCCCGCAATCAGGTCCCGGTCGGTGATGGTGCGATCGGAGCGGGCGGCTTTCCAGAGCGCGAAGCTCAGTCCCATGATCAGATGCTCGTGCTCGTAGAGGAACTGGTCGGCGAGTTCGACCTGCAGGAACAGGGAGGCCGGGTCCAGATCATCGGAGGAGCGCGGCTTTTCGTGCTCCCGGGCCTGCTGGAGATAGGGGCAGTCGCTTGGACAATCGAGCGTCACTTCGCGCTGTTCGCCGCAGCATTGCGGGCAGATGCGGCCATGCACGGCGGGACAGAAGCGCTTTTCCTTACGAATTTCGCAGACGGCACAACTCACGACGATGCTCCCGGCTTCCATTATGGCATTCGGAGGAGTTTTCCGGGTGAGCTCGGGACAGGTCTTCGGACCCCTTCGAAAGCTGCTTGGGAAGCCGCCGCGGCGAGGGTTCGGCGGCGGAAAGGGCGATTTTAGTGCCGTTTCGGAGACCCCCCTTGAAAGAAACCGCGTAAAATGCGGTTGAAACGCTGTTTTTCCACAGGACCACTGGTATAAGATGGCGCACATCGCAACAACAAAAACGTTGTTCCATCGAGGAGGATTCATGGCTTCAGGTTTGACCAAGACCCAACTGGTGCGCCACCTGGCAGAGAAACTGGAAACCCCGAACAAAACAGCAGCGGCGTTTTTGGAGCATCTTGCTGATACCGCCATCAAAGAGACGAAGAAGAATGGCGTGTTCGTCGTTCCCGGCCTCGGCCGCCTGGTGAAAGCGCATCGGAAAGCTCGCGTAGGACGCAATCCCCAGACGGGTGAGCCGATCCAGATCAAGGCAAAGACGGTGGTAAAGTTCCGCGTCGCCAAGGCGGCCAAGGACGCGATCGCTCCCAAGAAGTAGTTTTCATGCTTCGGGATCTGCGTGAAGAAGGCCGGCTGCGAAGCCGGCCTTCATTTTTGCCCACCCATCATCCGGGCCAGCACCTATTTCTGGTAGTCGTTTCTAATGACCTCTCCGCCTTTCATCACGAACTTCACGTGTTCGAGAGTCGTGACGTCTTTCAGGGGATCGCCATCGACCGCAATCATGTCAGCCCATTTGCCAGCTTCGAGCGTGCCAATTTTGTTGGACCAGCCCAGCAGATCCGCGTCGTTGATGGTCGAGGTCTGAATGGCCTGTAGCGGGGTCATGCCCAGGCGCACGTACACCGCGAACTCGTGCGCGTTAAGACCGTGGGGATAGACGGCAGCATCGGTACCGAAGCCAACTTTCAATCCCGCGGCGAAAGCTCTCTTCAAATTGTTCTCACCGGCCGCCGAGACCAGCTGCATCTTCTTGACCATGTAGTCGGGCGCGTTGCGCTTGCTGAGGTTTTCCCGGTTCCAGTCCATGAGGTAAAGTGTGGGAACGATGTAGGTGCCATTCTTCTTGAGGGTGGCGATGGAGTCGTCGTCCATGAGATGGCCATGTTCGACGGAGTCGACACCGGCGATGGAAGCCCAGCGGACGCCTTCGGCGCCGTGCGCATGGGCGGCAACTTTGCGTCCCAAACGGTGCGCTTCGGCGACGATGGCTCTCATTTCTTCCTGGGTGTATTGCGAGGCGTTGGGATCGTCGCCCTTCGACATGACGCCGCCGGTGGCGCAGATCTTGATCAGGTCGGCACCGTATTTGATGACCTCGCGAACCTTGTGCTGGACGGCTTCAATGCCGTCGGCGACGCCTTCGGCCTGATAGTGAAATTCGAAGGGGAGCAGGTTCTCATCGCAATGGCCACCGGTAATACCGAGAGCGGGACCGCTGACCAGCATGCGCGGGCCGGCGACGTCGCCGGCGTTGATGGCATCGCGGAGAGCAACGTCGCTGTAGCCGCTGGCGCCCACGTTGCGAACCGTTGTGAAACCCGCTTCCAGCGTGATGCGCGCATTCTTGGCCCCGGTGAGGGCTGCGCGCGGGACCGAGATTCCCAAAGCCTGGTAGCCGATCTGGTTGGTGTCCACGGTCAGGTGGGTGTGAGCGTCGATCAGGCCGGGGAGAACGGTGGCGCTCGGCAGATCGATGGTTTCGGTGCCAGGGGCGAGTTTCGCATCCGCGGCGGGACCCACGCTGACGATCTTGTCATCTTCGATGACGATCGCCTGGCCGGACAGCGTATTGCCGGTTTTGACGTCGAGTAGATGGCCGGGGCGGATCACCACGTGACGCGGTGCCGGGGACTGGGCCGCTGCCATGCCCCCTGCCAGCAGAATTGCGGTCAGGCAGCAGACGATGAACTTCTGGGAAGGTTGTGCCATGGGTCTCCTCATGATGAAAAGTGGACAGCAAGAATAGCGAAACTCACGGCTCTCGGCGAGTGTTACGGCCGGTTGCGGCGGCGGCCGTCGAGTCCCCAGATCTTTCCGGCATCGGCGGCATAGAAAATGAGAAACAGGAACAGGAGCGGGATCTTGTCGAGTTCAGCCCCGAAGTATCGCCAGACGGGGACGCCGTGGCCCGGCTCCCACCAGGTTGAGAACGCCAGGTTCAGCATGAACAAGGCGCCCAATACCGAGGCCGGGCGCACCCACAATCCCAACACCAGCGACACTCCGATGAGCAGTTCCAGCACTCCGACCAGGTAGCCGAAGAAGGCCGCGTGGGGCAGGACGATGTGGACCAGAAGCGGACGGTAGAACGCGAGCGCGTCCCCGTGGATATAGCCTTGCAGGTACCGTGGGAAACCGCCGCGCGCAAATTCCGGACCGGCGACCTTGTATTCGCCGAAAAGAACGAAGAGCAACCCCGTGGCTACGCGAACCGCAGCGGTCGTGCTGGACAGAGAAGAGGATTGGTTCGACATTCCGCGTGGTGTCGGGAACCGGGCCGCGGGCTTAGCCCCCGGGGCCGTCGTTGCTGGCGTATTGCTCGAGCGAATCCAGTTCCTGTGTAAGGCCCTCAATACGCCACTCGAGCACGTTGCGGATGGAGAGGATGCCGAGCAGCTTGCCGGTGTCGTCGACGACTGGAAGGTGACGGAAGTGGCGTTCCACCATGGTGGCCATCGCTTCGCCCGGACCGGTTTCCCGCGTGGCCATCTCGACCGGAGTGGTCATCAGGTCGCGAACCGGAGTGACTTCAGGATCCAGCTTGGTGAGCGACAGTTTGCGGAGAACATCGCGCTCGGTGAAGATGCCTGCGACGCGGCCTTCGTGATCGACGATGCCCACCGCACCCACGTGGTAATCGAGCATTTTACGGATGGCATCGGCCACGCTGGCTTCCACCGGAACTGTAGCCGCTTCCGGATCACACAGTTGTAGCACGTTCATAAGGACCCTCCTGCCGAGCGACCGTGGTCTCGGTAAGATTGGGGCATTATGAACCTCGCGCCGCAACTGTCAAGTGGTTCTCGTGTCCGGCGCGCGGAATTAATTTGTTCGGCTAATGCGGGCTTCTGGATGCAGCTCCCCTCCGGCCGTCGCTTGCGTCCTCCGACCCGCTGGACTCCTCGCGTCGGGCGAGCGCTCCGGCTTCGTCCTTGAACACCTTGCCGTCTTTCATGACGAACTGGACGTTTCCGAGGTTCTTGATATCCTTCAGCGGATCGCCCGGAACGGCGATGATGTCGGCGTAGGCGCCGGGCGCCAGCACGCCAATCTGACCGGACATTTCGAGCATGTCGGCGGCTCGGGTGGTCGCGCTCTGGATGGCGTCCATCGGTGACATGCCGAGCTCGACCATGAGCGGGAACTCTTGCGCGATGGGTTCGGTCCAGGGAATGCCGCCCATGTCGGTGCCGAACACGATCCGGACTCCGGCCTTGAGGGCTTTGCGGAAGGACTCTTCGTGGGCCGAGGCCCGCAGGCGGTCGCGTTGGCCTTCGGGCGTGTCCGCGGGTGCCCAGTCGGTGTAGTAGACGCTGATGGTTGGGCAGTACCAGGTGCCTTGCCGCAACATTTGCGCGATCTGGGCGTCGCTGATCTGGAGGCCGTGCTCGATGGAATCGCAGCCGCCATCCAGGGCGCGCTGCAGACCAATCCCGCTGTAGGCGTGGCAGGCGACCTTCTTCCCCCAGCCGTGCGTTTCGTCCACGATCGCCTTCAGTTCTTCGACCGTGAGCGTGGGCTGGGAAACCAGTTCGCCGCTCTTTCCGACCCAGGAACGATGCGTCATGTAGACCTTGATCCAGTCAGCGCCGTGATCGAGTTGTTCGCGCGCAGCCTTGCGGGCTTCGACTGGACCGTCAACGACCTGCACGCCCTTCGGCATGACCAGCTCGGGCGCATAGCCTTCCAGCGGATAGCCTCCCGTGGTCGAGATCGCACGGGTCGCAACCAACAGGCGCGGTCCGGGAATGTAGCCGCCCTCGATCGCCTCCTTGATTCCCACGTCGCCGTAGCCGGCACCTTCGGTCTCGACATCCCGCAGAACCGTGAAGCCTTGTTCAAGAGCGCGGCGGGCGGCCACGGTGGCCCGGGCGGCGCGCAGCGACAGGGGATACTTCAGGATGTTGGCGTCGTAGCCACCCTCGGCGGGGTCTTCGCCCTGAAGAAAGATGTGGGTGTGCGAGTCGATCAGGCCCGGCAATACCGTGGCTTGGGAGAGGTCGATGACGGTGGCGCCAGCCGGGATCTTGGTGCTGACCGCATCACTGACGCGGTCGATCCGGTTGCCCCGGATGACGATCAGTTGGTCGCGCCGGGGAGCGTCAGACTTGCCGTCGATCAGCGTGCCGGCCCGAATCACAGTGTAGGTCTTCAGCTGGGGAGCGGAATTTTTTATCTGAGCGGCAAGGGACAGGCTGACTGCCAGGACAAGGAAAACAGCCCAGCGCGCTTTTTTCATGGGTCGCGAATCTCCAGGCTGGGGATTGTACGCCGCAGGCGTGCGGTTCCGAAATCGGGCAAGAAGCACCCTATTCCCCGAGGTAGGCGTCGGCCTCGATTTCCAGCAGCATGTTGGGATCGACGAGCCCGCTGACGCCGACCATGGTGGCAGCCGGACGGATGTCGCCGAAGAACTCGCCGTGCGCGCGGCCAATTTCTTTCCAATCGGCGATGTTGATCAGGAAGGTTCGCGTGCGGACCACATGCTGCATGCCGGCGCCAGCCTTGAGCAATGCGGATTCGATGTTCCTGAGTGTCTGGATGGCCTGCGCGTAGGGGTCGCCGATGCCGACGATCTTTCCGTCCGGGCCGGTCGCGGTTGTGCCGGCGACGTGCACGAAGGGGCCAATCTTGACTGCACGGGAGTAACCAACAATGGGCTCCCATGGAGTGCCGCTGGAGATATTTGTGCGTTCCACCACAGAAGAGAATCCTCCTTGTGCCGATCCCCATTCTAGCGGAAGGTGCCCCGTGCTACAGGAGTTGCAGCTGGCAGCGGAACGCTGCGAGTGCCAACAAATCCGGCGTGCAACGAATCGGGCTCGAGGTGCACCAAATGTTTAGGATCAGTTTTTTGAGTTTGCTTACAAAAGTCACTTGCGTTTGTTTATGAAGGTGGGTTAATTAGTCGGCTAACAGAAAGAAGATCCGCGCGGGGCGCGGATTGTGGGGGCCCAAACGACCATGATTCCGGAATCGCATCCACTGCAGCAACTGTTCGTTGACCTGGTTGGACGGCACTACGCCGAGGAGATTGGCATCCGCGATCCGCAGTTGATCCATTACGTCGCGCACTTGCTGACCGAGTTCTGCGACGCAGAGCAACTATTCAAGGTTCACAACGCGGCCAACCGTCCGCTCGACGATGTGGGTGAGATGCTGCTCGAATCGGATCCGGTTTACGGACCCGCGCCCTCGTTCGATCGCGAGCGCCAGGTGCGTAAGCACATCGGAGACTTCACGTTGTTCTTTGCGGGCATGTTCCCGGAAAGCGTGAATCACTACCGCCTCCGGCGGCAACGGCTGGAGAGCCTGATCGACTGGGTCAAGGCCGGGAAAGAGAGCTACTACATCGTGTCGAAGTTCGAGCACTTCGAATACGCGAAAGTGGCGCCGCTGTTTGCCAACCTGTCCCGAAACTTCGAAGAGTGCGTCTACGGGTTGAACCGGGTGAAGAACGAGCTGGAGGAGATGCAGCATCCGATCGTCCGGACCAGCAAGGAATTGTTGATGTAGTGAGGCGGTTTCTGCGATGCAGCGGAGTTTTTGGCCCTCGGGTGCCAAACTGGCCTCAGCAACGACGGTAGAAACTCAGGGCGGCGTCGCCTTGCACTAGCTTGCGGTACCTCCTCAGCGGGCTGAAATCCTCGCCCGGATCGAATCTCTTCTCGTGTTCGGCAATCACCACCGTCGCTCCATTGACCAGGGACGACTTCGACAGCGCGGCGAGCGCGGCGTAATAGGCCTGGTCGTTCCGGTAGGGCGGGTCGAGGAACAGGAAGTCGGCGGAGCAGATCGCGGCCGCCAATCTGTTCAACGCCCGCAGGACGTCGTTCTCTACCAGATCGAAACCCGTCGTGATGCCGAGCGAGCTGAGGTTGTCGCGAATCAACTGGGCGGCGGCGGGAGCGGATTCCACGAAGTAGACCTTGGCGGCTCCGCGGCTGAGAGCCTCGATTCCCACTGCACCGGTTCCGGCGTAGAGGTCGACCCAGAGGGAGCCTTCGAGTGCGGCAGGATTGCCCGGCGTCAGAACGTTGAACAAGGTCTCGCGCAGGCGGTCGGAGGTGGGACGGATGTCCCGGCCGCGCAGCGAGCGCAGGGGACGGCTCCGGTACCGGCCGGCGATGACTCTCAGAGGCGATGTCCTTCGGTGAGGGCGAAAACGCAACGGCCCGATTACGAACCGAATCCAACTATATATAGAATGTCAGTAGCAGTCGTGGGGGCAGATTTCTGATGAGATGGTCCATCCCGATTGGAAAAATCTTCGGAGTCGAGATTCGCGTTCACCTGACGTTCGTGTTTTTGCTGGCGCTGGTGTGGATGGCGGAATCGGCGATGAAGGGCGGCGACAGCACGCCCGGGCGCGGGTTGGCGCTGGTCGGCATTATTTTTGGCTCGGTGGTGCTGCACGAACTGGGCCACGCCCTGATCGCGATGCGCGAGGGACTGCAGGCGAAAGCGATCATCCTGCTCCCGATCGGCGGGATCACGCTGGTCGATGAGACCCAGGCGGTCGCAGCTCCCGAGGTGGTGCCGTGGAAACGCGACACACGCATCGCACTGGCGGGGCCGCTCGTCAACGTGGTGATCGCGCTGGTAGCGGCGGCGGTGGTGCTGACGAAGTTTCCTGCGACACAGTTGTGGATGAAGCCGTTCATCCATTCCAACCATCTGCTGCGCAGTCTGGTCTGGTCGAATCTTTTTCTGGGACTGTTCAACCTGCTCCCGGCCTACCCGATGGATGGAGGCCGCGTGCTGCGGGCGCTGTTCTCGCGCAACACCGACATGGTGCAGGCGACCCAGCGGGCGATCTCGATTGCGCACGCGCTCGCCACGCTCCTGGTTGTCGTCGGCATGCTGCTGCTCATTCAGGGTGGCCATCCGGACAGCTACCTGCTGGTGACGCTGGGTTGCTTTCTTCTGATTGGGGCACAGGTGGAGGAGCGCTCGGCGCTGTTCCAGAAGGTGCTGGAAACGGTGCATCTGGAGGACGTCATGCTTACCGACTTCGCGACCCTGTCCCCGGCGGACACACTCGAAGACGCGCTGGACAAAGCGGTTCACACGCTGCAGGATGATTTCCCGGTTGTGCGCGGCGGCGACATGGTCGGGGTGATTTCGAAAGCCAATATTCTGGACGCCCTGCGCGCCGAGGGGAACGGCTACGTGCAGTCGGTCATGAACCGGATTTTCGAGGTGGCGACCCGCACGGAATCGCTGGCTTCTGCGTTCCGGAAACTGAATTCCCGCAAGCTCAGCATTATTCCGGTGGTTGAGGACCAGCAACTGGTGGGCATCATCACACTGCAGAACCTGATGCACTCGATGGCGCTGCTGGCCGAGAGCCGCAAGCTGCGCCGGGAAGCGCTGGACTCCTAACCGCTCGCCGAAAACTTCGTTCCCTGGAGAAAAGTCGGCCTCCGGGGCTCCCGCCCGCATGGACTCTGCGCCCTCAACGCGGCGCCCTCCGCATTTGCCTAGTTTTGTGGCAGCCCCCGCTAGAAAGAATCACCTCCATCAAGCAGGTTCGTGGGACTCGCGCGCCCCGGGCGCGTCGAAGACTCAGAACAGGCGAATGGCCTTGGCCTGTTCGATTGCGGCAACCTTCCTTAACGCTTTCAGAACATCATCGGGGACGCGACCGTCGACGTGCACCACCGCGACTGCTTTTCGCGGCTCGGCTTTTTTTTCGGTGCCTCCGTTGCCGGCTTGGCGTCCAAGAGAGAAGTCGGCGATGTTGATTTTGTGCTCGCCGAGGATGGTGCCGACTTTGCCGATGACGCCGGGGACGTCGCGGTTGCGCAAGTAGATCAGGTTGCGCTCGAGCGGGGCCTCGACGTCGATGTCGTCGACCGAGAGCAGGCGCGGAGCATGGCCGTGCAGGACCGCGCCTTTGACCCGGTGTTCGCCTGCACCGGTTTTCAGCAGCACCGAGAGCACACTGCCGGACCCGCCCGTGGAACTTTTGGGCTTGTGTAACTCGTGAACCTGCAGGCCGCGGGACGAGGCGATCGCGGCCGCGTTTACCAGGTTCGCCTTCTCATCGAGCATCTGGTTCAGAACACCCTTGATGGCCGCGTTTCTGATTAATTCCGTCTTCCATTCCGCGATGTGACCGCTATAACGGACGGAAATTTCTTCCAGCGTGCCGTCGCTGACCTGGGCGAGGAAGGAACCTAGGCGCTCGGCCAGGACCACGTAGGGCTGCATTTCGGCGTACTCCTCGTGCGACACCGAGGGCACGTTCACGGCGTTCTGAATCACCCCGCTCTTGAGATACTCCTTCACCTGCAGCGCAATCTGGTAGCCGACCGCCTCCTGGGCCTCGTGCGTGGATCCGCCGATGTGCGGCGTGAGCAGCGCATTGTCGAGCGCAGTGAGCGGTGAATTCTTTAACGGCTCTTCCTGAAAAACGTCGAGGGCGGCAGCTGCCACCTGGCCCTGCTTGAGCGACTGGGCAAGGGCGCCTTCGTCGACCAATTCACCGCGGGCGCAGTTCACGATGCGAATGCCCTTCTTCATTTTCCGGATGGAGCCCGCGTTGATCATGCCGGTGGTTTGCGGCGTGAGGCCTACGTGCAGGGTGAGGTAATCGGCGGCTGCGTAGACTTCCTCGAGTTTGCCCAGGCGGATGCCCTGTTCTTTCGCGACGCTCGCCGACACGAAGGGATCGTGGCCGATAATTTCCATGCCGAAGGCCTTGGCGCGGCGGGCCACCTCCATGCCGATCTTGCCGAGGCCAACGATGCCGAGAGTTTTTCCGCGTAGTTCGGTCCCCTGCAGCGATTTCTTCTCCCATTTGCCGGCGTGCATCAGGGCATCAGCTCTTGGCAGGAAGCGCGCCATGCCAAGCATGAGGCCCAGCGTGAGTTCGGCGACCGCCACGGCGTTTGCACCGGGAGTGTTCATGACGGCGATGCCTTTACGGGTGGCGGCGTCGAGGTCGACGTTGTCCACACCGACGCCGGCGCGGCCCACCACGCGGAGTTTGGGCGCATGCTCGAGCAGCGCAGCGTTGACCTGCACAGCCGAGCGGACGATGAGGGCGTCGGCGGTTTCAAGGTGCGCGGTCAGTTTACCCTCGAGCTGATCGGGCGTGATCACGGTCCAGCGCGGCTCCTCGAGGAGGGCTATGGCGGAGGGAGAGATCTTCTCGGCGACTACGATTTTCATTCGGGTTCGGGTTCCCTGGGAAATGGAATGCTAGCAGAGTGGGGAAGGATCGGGTTGTAAGTGTCGATCGGTCGGTCGGCTCCGGCCCGTCCGCAACGACACGCGGGCAATGCCCCCGGACCCGGGCCCCGAATCGGAGACGAGCATGGATCCGCGAACTCATTGATCGGCGTTTGGCGGCCGACGATCCGCGCTTGCCTTTCTCTCAGCCGACGGCGCCCGCTGCCTCGGTCTGACGGGCGAACACTTCCTGAGCCGCGCGCACGCCGGTTCCGAATCCCACGGCTTTACCGGTGACGTGCGCCAATACATGTTCGAGCGCCGCCAGAGCGCCAATGGTATCGAGATAGTCGTAGTAGCCGATGTGCGCCATGCGGAAGAGCTTGCCCTTCATCTCGCCCTGCCCGTTGGCCACAACCGCGTTGAACGACTCGCGGAACTCTTTCACGATCGCACCGGAATCGACCCCCGCCGGGGCCTCGACGGCCGTCACCGCCGCGGCCGGGGATGAAGCCGCAAACAGCTTCAGGCCAAGGGCCTGCGCACCGGCCCGGGTCATTTCAGCAGCCAGTTCGGCGTTATTGACCAGGTCTTCGCGTCCGGCGGCGAGGTTGCCTTTGCCCATTTGCCGGACGTAGTCAAGCGCCGCGCCCAAGGCTGCGAACAGCGAGGTGGCGGGAGTATAGGCGGATTCGCCTTTCGCGGCCGATTTCCTCTCTTTCCGGAGATCGAAGTAGTAGCGCGGAGACCGGGTGGTCTCCATGCGCTGCCAGGCACGCTCGCTGACCGCGCAGTAGGCGAGACCGGGCGGGATCATGAGTGCCTTCTGCGATCCGCCGATGATGATGTCCACGCCCCAGGCATCGACGTCGAGGTGGGTCGTTCCCAGGCCCGTGATCGCGTCTACGACAAGCAGGGTCTGCTCGCTCGCGGCGCGGATCAACTTGGCGATGCCTTTGACGTCGTGGCGCGCGCCGGTGGAGGTTTCCGTTGCCTGGACATAGACGGCGCGCACGTCGGGGGTCAGCCGGGCGCGGATCTCCTCGAGAGAAAACGTCTCGCCGTAGGGCTGGCTGAGGGTATCGATGGTGCAGCCGTACGCCTTGCCGAGGGCCGTCCAGCGTTCCCCGAACTTTCCGGCCGTCAGGACAAGGATCTTGTCGCCGGGCGAAGTCAGGTTCGAGATGCTGGCTTCCATCACGCCCGTGCCAGAGCACGCCAGGACGAGCACGTCGTTCTTGGTGCCGATGAATTCCTTCATGTCGGCAAGCACGCGCGTGAAGAGGTTGCGGAAGTCGGCCGTGCGGTGATGGGCTGTGAAGGAAGCCTCGGCGAACTGGGCAGCCGGGAGAAGCGGGGTGGGGCCGGGAGTAAAAAGGCGGTTCTTGCGCAGCATGAGCGATGAGTTCCTCGAAACCAGGATGTCAGCTAGTTTATGACAATGGAGGCGGTTCTGGCTCACCGGCAGGACACAGGCACCTGTTGAAAGACGCTTCCAGGCGCGTCTTTACCCGTCTACTATAATGCGTCCATGAGCCTGATCGATCAGATTCAAAAAGACTTGGTAGCCGCGATGAAGGCGCGCGACGAGCAACGCCTGTCCTGCCTGCGCATGGTGAAGACGGCGCTGAAGCTGCGCGAAACCGAAAAGATGGGCCCGCTCGATGACAAGGAGTCGCAGCAGGTGCTGGCAACGCTCATCAAGCAGAGGAAAGACTCGGTGGAGCAATTCACCAAGGGTGGAAGGCAGGAAATGGCCGACAAGGAAGCGGCCGAGATCAAGGTGATCGAGCAGTATCTACCCAGGGCGGCCGGCGAAGATGAGATCGTTGCCGGAGTGAAGGCCTCGATTGCCGAGCTGGGCTCACCCACCATGAAGGACATGGGCACGGTCATGAAGAATGCCATGGCCCGGTTTGCCGCAGCGGGCATGCGCGTGGATGGGAAGCTGGTCAGCGAGACGGTGAGGAAGGAGTTGGCGGGGAAGTAAATTGAGCGGCGCTGCCCGGGGGTTTCATGCCATTGTGCACACCGGCGTCGACAAGGTGAAGGGTTGTTTCTCCGCTTCTGATCGCATCCCCTGGCCGCTCCGGAAAAAGGTTATTTGTTTCTTTGTAGTTCGCGGTAGGCTTCGCTTTTTGAGACGCCCATCTGCTTTGCGACTTTCTTCAGAGCGGTTTTTTCGTCGACGCTCTCTTGGGACATGATCTGTTCCACCTGCTGACGGACCGACCATCGTCGAGGTGCTTGGGTCCGAGCTGTCTCCTCGGCCTTGGCGATCAGCAGCGTGATCTCGCCTTTTACTTCGCCGCGCGTCTTCAAAGTCTCCAGCAATTCATCTGCCCGGCCGCGCAGGAATTCTTCGTGCAGCTTGGTAACTTCGCGGGCGATGACGATGTGGCGTTCCCGCCCAAGCACTTCTACGATATCTTCGACGGTTCCGATCAGGCGATGCGGGGCTTCGTAGAGGACTTGCGTACGGGGCGAGGTCCGAATGCTTTCGAGAAAGCTGCGACGCTCGCCGCGCTTGGCGGGGAGGAATCCGCTAAAGCGGAAAGAGTCGCTGGGGAGGCCGCTGGCGACCAGCCCGGCCAGGAAGGCAGATGCACCCGGGATCGGCACAACCGGTACCTGACGCCGGATCGCCAGCGTAATGAGTCGGAAGCCGGGATCGGAGATGCCCGGCACACCGGCGTCGCTCACGAGCGCGATGCGGGCGCCGCCTTCGAGGTCGACCACCAGTTCCGCGGCCTTGGTCATCTCGTTGTGTTCGTGGTAGCTGATGGTGCGGGTTGTGATGCCGTAATGGTTGAGCAGCTTCTGGGTCTGGCGGGTATCCTCGCAGGCGATGAGGTCAACGCCCTTCAAAACGCGCAGGGCTCTCAGGGTAATGTCTTCCAGGTTGCCGATCGGGGTGGCGACCAGATAAAGCGTGGGCCCGGGGTCGAGGGCTTTAGACTGGGGCGACGACTCGGCTTCCGGGCCCATGACTACCGGAGGATATCACCGGCACGGCAACGGCCAGATTCGACGCGAGCTGCGGGATTTGAGACAGCCAGGATTCGAGCTGCAGGTTTGCCCGTCGGAGCCGGGTCATTTATACTCAAAGTTTGTCCTACGGCCATTGATCGAATCAGGAGCAGCTATTTTTCATGCCTAAGCGCACTTTCCAACCTAACCGGCGTAAGCGCTCGAAGAAGCACGGATTCCGGACGCGCATGAAGACCAAGAGCGGAGCCCGAGTGCTGTCCAGGCGGCGCGCCAAAGGTCGCAAGCGGGTGTCGGTAAAGCCCGGCTTCCGCGAATAGATTCCCGTTTCCCCATCTTGGGTTGTTCCCTGGTGTTCAGATGGTCATCATCCTGAGGGGTTCGGTCGCCGCCACCTCAGACGGGACTGTGAGTGAGCAGTGAATGCAATGGCTCCGCAGGCAGCACCTAACCCGTCCCCAAGCCGCGGGAAAAAGAATCCTCCGAGCGGACGCCTGCTGCGGCACGCGGACTTCGAGCGCGTTTACAAGCAGGGCCGGCGCCACTTTTCCGCGCATATGACCGTGTTTTACCTGCGCAGGACAGAGGGCGAGGGACTGAGAGTGGGCTTTACCGTCGGCCGCGCGCTGGGAGGGGCGGTCGACCGGAACCGGATGAAGCGGCGCCTGCGCGAGTCGGTGCGGCTCTGTCGCCCGGTGGCGGGTCCACCGGCGGACGTGGTCATCAACCCGAAGAAATCGCTGCAAACGACGGAGTTTTCCGCCCTGCTGAGCGAGGTCAGCCGCGCCTTCGCGGTGATCGCGCAGAAACTGTAGTAGAAGGCCCGGAACCGGGAATGAACCTGCTCCTCTGCAGAAACGTATATCCGGGAAGACGCGCCCCCGGGACAGCGAGAGTCGCTTGACTATGCAGGTCGCCAAGAACAGCGCGCTGTGGTTGCTGCGAGGCTACAAGTTCGCGATCTCTCCCTGGCTTCCGGCGTCGTGCCGCTACGTACCCACCTGCTCGGAATACGCGCTGGAGGCAGTGGAGTGCTACGGGGCCTTGCGAGGAAGCTGGCTGGCACTGCGCCGCCTGCTCCGCTGTCATCCATTGGTTCGGGGTGGCTATGACCCGGTGATTCGGGAACCACATTCACACAAGATCCAGGGCTCGGCGGGCGGTTCGAATTGAGCACCGTGCCAGCTTTCATACGGTAGGCCATTGGCAGACTTTCAAAATCCACAGCAAGAACCCGGAATGGAGCGCCGACTTCTTCTCGTCTTCGCGCTCACGTTTCTCATTATCCTGATCTCGCAGCCGCTGCTGAAGAAGTACGGGCCGAAACCGACCGAAACGCCCCAGCAGACCCGGAATGTTCCGGCCAACCCTGCCCCCCCGGAAACGGCAGCGCCTCAAAGTGCGGCGCTCGAGCCGCCCGCGGGCACAAAGCAGGCGCAAGCGGAATCGGTCACGGTCGTCGAAAACGATCTCTTCAAGATTGAGTTCACCAACCGCGGCGGGCAGGTGAAGTCCTGGGTCCTGAAGAAGTACAAGAACGATCAGCGACAGCCCCTGGAACTGGTGAACACGAAGGCGGCCGACAAGTATGGCTACCCACTCTCGCTGTGGTCCTACGACGAGTCGCTGCGCAACCAAATGAATTCGGCGCTGTATGTGGCTTCCGCGACGGGCACGCTTGCCGCGCCCGCCCATCTCACCTTCGAGTATTCCGATCGGGACGTCTCGGTTCGCAAGACGTTCCATTTCGACGACAGTTACGTCGTCGGAATTGAAACAGCCGTCCTCCACAAAGGCTCGGTGGTCTCAGCATTCCCGATGTGGCCCGCTGGATTCGGCGACGAGACCGGCGCGACTTCCTATGCCGCGAGCCGCGTCGAGTACCAGAACAACGAATCCACCGAGCGCACGATGCTGTTTTTTCCGAAGCAGATCGAAAGGCTGGCCATCAAGAATGTGGTTGGCGGCGCCACCATCCGCGGTCCGCTGAATTGGGCGGGCGTCACAGATCAGTACTTTGCTGCCATCTTCCTGCCTGAAGATCCGCATGACGCCACCCTGGTCACGCTCCGAAATCCGCTGGAAGTGCCGAAAGACCCTCAAAAGCCGGATCCGAAAGAGGTCTTGAAAGTGGAAGTCCTGGGGGCCGCTGTCGGAGACCTTAAGGGCCCGACCGAAGAGCGCCTGTACGTCGGTCCCAAGGATTTAAGCGTCCTTGAGAAAGTTACCGTTGCGGGCGGGTCGAACGGCAGCGAGCCGGATCTGCGCGGAGTCGTCGACTTCGGCGTGCTCGGCTATATCGCGCGGCCATTGTTCCTGTGGCTCAAGTGGACTTATACCCACATCGTGCCGAACTGGGGCTGGGCCATCGTGATCCAGACCCTGATCATCAATTTGGCGCTGCTGCCCCTGCGCATCACCCAAATGAAGTCGATGCTGAAGATGCAGCGCATCGCGCCCCAGATCAAGTCGATCCAGGAGAAGTACAAGAAGTACAGCATGCGCGATCCGCGCAAGCAGCCGATGAACGAGGAAATCGCCGCGCTCTACAAGAGAGAAGGCGTCAATCCGGCGGGCGGCTGTCTGCCACTTCTGATCCAGATGCCGTTCCTGTTCGCCTACTATCGCATGCTCGGGGTCGCCCTCGACCTGCGGCTCGCGCACTGGGCATGGGTGCCGGACCTGTCTTCTCCCGACCCGTGGCACGTCCTGCCGATCGCCGTTATCATCACCATGCTCTTTATGCAGCGCATGACGCCGCAGGCTGGCATGGATCCCGCGCAGCAGAAGATGATGAACCTGTTCATGCCGGTGATGCTGGGGTTCATCAGTTGGAATCTGGCGGCCGGACTGTGCCTCTACTGGTCGGTCGGTAACCTAATCGGTATCGTCCAGCAAGTGGTGATGAACCGGACTCCACTCGGCCGCGAGATGCGCGAGATGATGGAAAAGCGGGCACGCAAGAAAGACAAGTAGCGGAGCGCCGGCAAGGAGCACCGGCGCGCGGGCGTGCCTGTGGCCCAGATTGGAAACCCCAGCCGAAAGCTCGTAGCCAGGAGCTTGAGGCTCAGAGCTGCTCTATGCCCATTCCCGATAAAATCGCCGCCGCCAACAAGATCAACGAACTGCTCCGAGGCATCGTCGCCAACGCGGCTTTGCGCCTGAAATATCGCATCACGGTCGATCCCCCGCTCACCGAGGAGCGCGACTGGGAAAGGCCGGAAATCCTGGTGGAGTTTGCCGGGCCGGACTCTCCGCTGATGCTCGAGCGCGGCGGAGAACTTTTGCGCTCCATGGAACTGATCGCACTCGAAATGCTGCGCTTGCCTGGCAACGAGCATGAAAAAATCTCGTTCGACTGCATGAACCACCGCGCCATGCGCCTCGAGGAACTGCGGATGGCTGCCAGCGTAGCCGCCGAAAAGGTCCGAAAGACCGGAGCACCCTACAAATTCGCGCCCATGTCGTCGCGCGAACGCCGGATTGTACACCTGGCGTTACGTGACCAGGCCGATCTGCGTACCGAGAGCGAAGGCGAAGGCCTGCGGCGGTACGTAGTCGTCTATACGAAGGACACCCGCTCGGCTGGCAAGCCGGCGCGCTAGACCCTCCCCTCGGGCAGCCGGCCCTGGACGATTCACGAGTTCGCATCGGACAGAGCCGGACCGTGTCGTTACAATCTCCCCGTGAACCTCGATGACACCATCGTCGCCATCGCCACGCCTCCCGGTCGGGGAGGAATCGGGGTGGTGCGACTGGCAGGACCGGACGCGCGCGCGATCACGGCGCCCCTGCTTCGCGTGAAGCGTCCGCTCGAGCCTGGACACGCGGTCTTTGGCGAGCTCATCGAAGCTTCGATCGCCGGGACCTCGGAGGCCGCGGCGGCGGAAACGCCGACCGGAGTGTCCGCGCCCCACCACCATCGCATCGACGAAGTGGTTGTCACCTACTTCGCCAGGCCGCACTCCTACACGACCGACGACATCATCGAAATTTCGACGCATGGCTCGCCCGTGATTCTGCGGCACGTGGTCGAACTGTTGATTCGAGCCGGTGCACGACTTGCCGAACCCGGCGAGTTCACAATGCGCGCGTTTCTGAACGGCCGCATCGACCTTACCCAGGCCGAGGCGGTGCGGGATTTGATCGAAGCCCGGACGGTGTTTCAGGCCAGGGTCGCGGCGCAGCAGTTGCAAGGAGCGCTGTCGAAACGACTCCAGCCAGAGAAGCAAAAGCTGGTGGAACTGATCGCTCAGCTCGAAGCCGGGATTGATTTTGCCGAGGACGACGTGTCGGTGATGCCGGACGGCGCGATTCTCGATCACATTGAGCGGGTCTGGACGCCCCTTGAAGAACTGGCTGCGAGTTTTGCCTTCGGAAAAATCGTGCACGAGGGCTTGACCCTCGCCATTGTGGGGCGACCCAACGTGGGCAAGTCGAGTCTTTTCAACCGGCTGGTGGAACGCGAGCACGCGATCGTGACCGCGACCCCGGGCACGACGCGCGACCTGGTCAGCGAGACCGTGGCCATTGGCGGAATTCCGGTCAAGCTCGTCGACACGGCCGGCCTGCGGCGCGCGCTGGACGAGGCCGAGAGCATCGGGATCCGCAAGTCGATGGAGGCTCTGGCCGATGCCGATCTGGTGCTGGTGGTGCTGGATGCGTCGCAGGCGTTCGCCGCCGAAGATCGGGAATTGCTGGCACAGGTGGGAGAACGGCCCGCCATTGTGGTGGAAAACAAAGCGGACCTCGCAAGCTCCCGGTTCTCAGGTCCCGGTTCCCAGGTCCCGGCGCCGGGCTCCCAGCGGCCGCGCATTCGCACGTCGGCGGTCACGGGCGAGGGTATTCAGGATCTTCGCGCTGAGATTGTGCGGCACATGGGTGGCGAGCGGGGCGTGCAGGGAGAGAGCGGCTTCCTGACCAGTGCCCGTCACCAGGGACTGGTCCAGGATGCTCTGGTCGCCCTCGCCGCCGCCCGGACCGCGGTGGCGGACAAGATTCCCCACGAGATGCTTCTGCTTGATCTCTACAACGCGCTCCGTCCGCTGGACCAAATCACCGGTGCCACCACCACCGACGACATCCTCAACCTCATTTTCAGCACCTTCTGCATCGGAAAGTAGGCGCGCGCCGAAACCTTGCCGCCCGAGTGTCGGCGTCTACTGTGCCGGGCGGTCGAACGTGATCCGAAACGCGTAGGCGAATTTTCCCTGCGCCGGTTCGGGAAGCTGCATGTGAAGCCCGTCGCTTTGCTGCTCGAAAGAAAGCTTCGGAGTGGATCCCAGCAGGGCGACCGATTGCACGCGCCGGCCCTGGGCGGCAGCGCCCGTCCCCAGCGCATGGATCACGGTCTTCCCGCCGGAAGGCCAGGCGAGTTCGATCGCGTAGAGCACATCGCCGTGGGATGTGAAGCGAAAGTCTTCCGCCGAATAGGCCTGGGTGTCGGTGTCGTGAAAGGAACCGGCCGCCACCTGCGTTGGACCCTCTCCAAACCTTGTCCAGGGCCGCGTCCCGTAGATGGCCTCTCCATTGACCTTCAGCCAGGAGCCCACCGCGCGCAACACGGACTGTACTTCATCGGGAATCGTGCCGTCCGGGCGCGGCCCGATATTGAGAAGGAGATTTCCGTTCTTGCTCACGATATCGACCAGCTGGTGAATGATGAACTCGGGGGACTTGAAGGTGTCGTTCTGAATGTATCCCCAGGATTTGTCGCTGATCGAAGTATCGGTCTGCCAGGGCAGTGGGCGGATGCCGGCGAGTTGGCCCCGCTCGACGTCGAGCACGGCGGACTCCTCCTGCATGGCGAAATCCTTGTAGTTGATGACGCCGACGCCGGAACCGTTCTGAAGCGAGGCGTTGTAGTAGAAGGCGGCGAAGCGCGTCAGGTCTTGGCGGACCGAGGGTTGACCGATCCACCAATCGAAATAGATGACCTCCGGCTTGTACTTCAGGACGATTTCAGCCGAGCGCGCGAGCCAGTCGTTGGTCCATTCATGAGACACGAAAGTGAAATCGTTCGACAGGGGCGTACCGTTCTTTGCCTCGAGCCACCCGTGGGCGGGTCCATAGAGGGCGGCGTTTTGCGGGTCGTTGATGTCGGAACGCAGGTCTCGACCCACTCCCAGAAAGAAGTTGTGTTCGACCCGGTGGGAAGAAGCGCCCAGGTGCAGTCCTTCGGCGCGCACCGCTTTTGCGAGCTCTCCCCAGAGGTCGCGGTGCGGGCCCATCTTGACGGCGGTCCAGTCGGAGAGACCACTGTCATACATGGCGAAGCCGTCGTGATGCTCAAAGACTGGAACCACGTACCTCGCGCCGGCTTGCTTGAACAGGCGCGCCCAGGCGGCGGGATCGAATCGCTCGGCCCGGAACATCGGGATGAAGTCCTTGTAGCCAAACTTGTAGGGCGGACCGTAGGTCGCAAGATGGTGTTTGTATTCTTCCGTGTCCTCCCGGTACATGTTGCGCGGATACCATTCGTTCCCGAACGCCGGCACCGAGTAGACCCCCCAGTGAATGAAAATGCCGAACTTGGCATCGCGGTACCAGTCGGGTGCGGTGTAGGTGCGCAGGGACTGCCAGTCGGGACGGTAAGGGCCTTGCTGGTCGATCTTGTCCACGCGCTCCAGGATTTCCTTGCGGGCACCATCGTATTTCTTGCTGGCCTCCCGCCAGGTGCGGTCGATCTCCCTGGGATCCAGCGCCGCAGTGGGCGCGTCGGCAGACTGCGCACTCACCGGACTTCCACTGGCGGCGAGGATCATCGCCGCCAGCAGGGGAGAAATGAGACGCAGAAATCGATGACTCGTCATGATGCCGTTCTCCTCTCAAGCACCAACTCAGACCGCGGTGCTTCGCGGCTTCGCTCCAACAAATGAATAGAGCCCGATGTAGACGTATGAAACCAGCGGCACGGCGTAGGCGAGGGCAATACTCCGGGATGCTTCTGAAATCCATCCCATCACGGGGGTCAGGACCGCGCCGCCGATGATTGCCATCACCAGCAAAGACCCCCCCAGTTTCGTATTCGGTCCCAGTTCCTTCAACCCCAGAGCGAAGATGGTAGGGAACATCAAGGACATGAAAAAGCTGGTGAGGAACACACACCACACGCCCAGCCATCCCGGATCGATCACACCCATCGCCACCAGCGCGATATTGGTGACGGCATAGACTCCCATCAGCTTGCTGGGAGAAACGAAGCGCATCAGATATGCCGAGCCGAACCTGCCCACGCCGAATGCGGCCAGCGTGCCCGTAAGAAAGTAGCCCGCGACTTTTTCGGGCTGGTGAGTGTACTCCTGCACATATTGAATGAAGTAGCTCCACGTGCCCACCTGCGCGCCCACATAAAAAAACTGCGCCAGCACGGCTCGCAAAAAGTGCGGGTAGCGCCACAAATCCCGCAGATGGCCATGATCTCCCCCGGCTCCTTCGTGCTCGCTTTGGATGGCGGGAAACTTGGTCCGCACGATCAGCAGCGCCCACAGCAGCGCGATGACACTGAGAGCCAGGTAAGGCCGTACCACCCGCAGGGTTTCGGTTCGCAGGTAGACCTGGTACACCTGTTGAGCTTGTTGGGCTGCGATTTGCTGGGGTGTCAGTTCGACTCCGGAGAAGATGAAAATCGTTCCGATCAAGACGCCCGTGATGGCTCCAATGGGATTGAACGCCTGCGAAAAATTCAGCCGCCTCTCGGAAGTTTCCGGGGATCCGAGTTGGGCGATGAAAGGATTGGACGCGGTCTCCAGAAACGAGAGCCCGCTGGCAATCACAAACAGGGCAAACAGAAAGACTCCGTAACGTCCCACGATGGCGGCCGGCCAGAACAGGAAGGCTCCGGTTCCCAACAGGAGCAGGCCGATCACGATCCCTGCCTTGTAGCCGACTCTCCTCATCAGCAGGGCCGCAGGCATCGCCAGCAAGAAGTAGCCCATGTAGAACGCGGACTGCAACAGACCCGCTCGGAAGCGGCTGATGGCAAACGACTTCATGAACTGGCGAATCAGCACGTCGTTAAGGTTGTTGGGGATCCCCCAAAGAAAGAACAGCCCCGTGACCAGCACAAACGGAACCAGGTATTCCCGACGAACCAGACTCTGGCCCGGACGATCGCGGGAAACCTCGGAGTGCAGCGATGGGACCAGGGGCATAGAAGGTCTTTCTGACAGCCAACCGATCGAAAGCGCGCCCGGGCGCTCAATCCAGCGAAATCATAATCTTCTTGAAACCTTCGGGGTGTTCACTCCAGTCGCGCAGCAGGCGGGGGGCGTCCTCGATGGGCGCAATCCGGCCCAGGGCATCCTCCACCGGAAATCCGCCCTGTTCAAGCATTGCAATCACCTTGCGGAAATCCTCCGGAAGCGCATTGCGGGAGCCCAGAATGTCGAGTTCCTTCTGGACAAATAGCCGGGTCTCATAGGCGACCGGTTCTTTCGCGTACCCGATGTAGACGACTCGCCCCGCAAACGCAACTTCTTCGACCGCAGCCCGGAAGGTTTGGGGCAGCCCGATCGCTTCGATCACGACATCGGGCCCGCGGCCGTCGGTGAGCTCGAGCAGACGGTCATGCAGGGATTCAGCGCCGCTGTTCACGGTATGACGGGCGCCGGCTCTTTTCGCCAGATCCAGCTTTTCAGGGTTGAGATCGACCGCAATCGTATTTGCGTTGCTGAAGCGAGCCGCGGCAATCGCGCCCAGCCCCACTCCACCGCACCCGAACACAGCCACCTGGTCTTCGGCGGTAACGCGCCCGCGCGCGACCGCGTGGGAGCCCACGGTCAGCGGCTCGACCAGGCACAACGCGTTCAAGTCAAGCTTCGCCGGGTACAGCTTCTCCGGAGGCATCACGATGTATTCGGTCAATGCGCCGTCTCGTTGCACGCCCAGGGTCTGATTGTACTGGCAAGCATTCCGACGATGGCGAAGGCAGGCTGCGCAGCGACCACAGCTGGTATAGGGCGACAGGGTGACATCCTGGCCGGAAACCAGCGGATGCTCCTTGCCGCCTTCGATGACGGTGGCGGCGACTTCGTGCCCGGGAATGCGTGGAAAGCTGACCAGCGGATTCTTGCCTCGAAAGGAATTGAGATCACTCCCGCAGAGGCCGACTCTGCGAACTTTCAACAGAACCTGATCGTTGGCTGGACGAGGTTCCGCGATCGACTCCAGCACCGCTTCCCCGGGACCCTTGATCACGAGCGCTTTCACCCGTCGCCTCCTCCCGGCCTTTTCTGCTTCGCCCGCGCTGGAGCTGGTCGACCTGAATCGCGTTCCTCCCCAGGATAGAATGCTGTTCGGCTTCGGAGAGTTCGCGGAGGAAGCCGAGAATGAAATTGTCGACTTCGTCCTGAAGTACCTACCACTGCCCTTTCAGCTTGCTTTGGCGGCGGAGACGCCTCGAGGGTCGCAGGAACGTCAGGACGGGCGACTGGTGCCCAACCCACCACGCCCCACAGGCACTGTGAGTGGGCGGCCAGCGACAGCAACCAATCGGTTTCGGCGAGCGTTTGCCGCGCCTGCACCACGATCGATCCGGCACATCCGGCCGAACGCAGCTCTTGGGCAAAGTCTTCGGCAAGATAGTCACGCTTCAGGATGCTCATCCGCTCATCGATCCCTGCGTAAGCGTGCGGATCCTATTGCCACAGATGATGATGCGCGTCCACCCGATCTGCCATGGGTTCCGGTTCCATTTGAAGTGCCCGAGAACGGTCCGGCCCGGGCTCCCTTTACGGGCCCGAGCCCTGGACCGCATCCACCGCGTACAGAGCCACCGCGTGAGACGGCAAAGTTACGCTGAGCGCATCGGCTTCTCCAAGATCTTTGTGTTCCCACAGGTCGCGCAGCTTGTACTTGCCAGACGCCAGGCCTATTTCTTTCCATGCGTAACGCAGCGCCTGAGTGGAGTCGCCCCGGTTGAACACGGCGACGTAGTGTGTGGCCGGACTCTCTGTCCGCTCCGCCGTCCAGATGATGGCTTGCTCGCTCGAAACCGCAACCCGGTTTCCCGTCGAATGCTGATCCACATCGAGAACTTCGCGGTTGGTCAGGAGCGAAATCGTCCAATCGTCGGCCGCCGTCAGCTCGCCCCCTAACATAAGCGGCGACGGGAACATGCACCACAGGGACACGAGCGTGCGCTGCTCGTCGCGGGAGAGCCGCGACTTCCGCGGCTGTCCCCACCCGGGCGCGGGGCCGAGAAACCCGAGGGGCAGCATGTCCGCATCGGGCCAGTGTCCGGGACGCCCGACTCCCGCCCACTTTTGCAGGTTGGCGAACTGATCGTCCAGGCCTTGCGGATATGCCACGGTGCTGTGCCAGAGATCCCAAATGTCGTCGGAGATTCGCCACATCTGCGCGTACTGGCCCATTTCGTCAGCCTTGTCCAACGGGGCCGGGCCGGGCGAAAGGCTCAGGATGATGGGTCGTCCGGTTTTGCGCAGCGCTTGGCTCAGCATTCGGATCTCGCCGCCTTTGTAGGGGTGGCTGGCGACGCAGTCCACCTTGATGAGGTCGACCTCCCACTGGGCGTACAACCTGGCAATGGAATCGTAGTAGGCTTGCGCGGCGGGCTTGGCCGGATCTGCTCCATAGTTGTCGGGATTCCAGGGGCACGTGTCAGACCGGTCGGCCGCCTCGGCCGCGTGATAGGACGATCCCGCAATGGGGAGATTGCTGTCGACCGCGCCTTTGGGAATCCCGCGCAGGATGTGAATGCCGAACTTCAGACCGAGCGCGTGCGTGAAGTCTGCGAGAGGCTTGAAACCGGCGCTGGCCGAGGCGGACGGAAACCGGTTCAACGCCGGCGTGTAGCGCCCGTTCCCGTCCATCGTGTAGAGCGAGCTCTTCGAGTTTCCCTCCGCGGTCGGGTTGGTGACGAACCACTCCATGTCCACGACCACATATTGCCAGCCATAGGTTTGCAGATGGCTGGCGAGCCACTGCGCGTTGGCTTTGAACTCGTCTTCTTTGATGGTGGTCCCGTAACCGTCCCAGCTGTTCCATCCCATCGGCGGACGGGCCGCCATGACGTCGGCCGCCAAAGCGGAAGGGGATGGCGTCGTCGACTGGGCGTAACCGGCCAGGCAACTGCTCGCCGCGATCGAGCACAGGAAAAACACAGTTCTCCATCTCATGGCATCTCCGGAACTTCAAACCGCGCTGGCGCTGCCCGGACAACTACGATGCAGCCCACTGCCGGGTTGACGGTTACAGTGAAACGCCGCGTTTCCACGGGATGAAATCGTCCTGCTGTTTCAATTCCGCCTTGGTCCGGGTTTCCCCGCTGGCCACTCGAATCACGGTGTCCAGAAGCGCATCCCCGGCCTCTTCGAGAGCCTGACCCTGGGTGAGCATGGTCCCGCAATCGACGTCGATGATGTCGTGCATGCGCGCCGCCAGTTGCGAGTTCGTGGACACCTTCACCACCGGGGCGATCGGGTTACCAGTGGGCGTGCCCAGGCCGGTGGTGAACAGAACCAGGTTCGCTCCCGCGCCGACTTGCGCGCTGACCGACTCGAGGTCGTTGCCCGGAGTGCACAGAAGATTGAGTCCGGGCTGTTGCGCGTATTCGGGATAGTCGAGGACCCCGGCGACCGGCGATCTTCCCCCTTTGCGGGCGGCCCCGGCGGATTTCATCGCGCCTGTGATGAGCCCGTCGCGGATGTTTCCGGGAGACGGATTCTTATCGAAGCCGGATCCGACCGCTTCCGCGGCATCGGAGTAGGTGCCCATCAGTCTCAAAAAGCGTTCCGCCAGTTGATCGTTCTGACAGCGATTCACCAGGTCCTGCTCGACTCCGCATAGCTCGGGAAACTCGCTCAGGATGGTCTTCCCGCCCAGCGCAGAAATGCGGTCCGAGACATAGCCGAGAACCGGGTTGGCGGTGATCCCGGAAAATCCGTCGGAGCCGCCGCATTTGAGCCCGACGGTCAGTCTGGACAGCGGAGCCGGGGTGCGCACCGCTTGGTTGGCTTTTATCAGTGCGAGAAAGGTTTCCCGAATGGCCTTGGGCAACATGACCGACTCCAGTTCGCTTCCCTGTTGATCAAAAACCAGCAGGGGCTTCTGGGAGTGCGCATCGCGTTTCTGAATCTCTTCCCGCAGAATCGAAACCTGCGCATTCTGGCATCCCAGGCTGAGCACGGTCGCCCCGGCCACGTTGGGATTGTGAAGATAGCCTGCCAGCAGGCCACACAGCGCCCGAGCGTCCTGACGCGTGCCGCCGCAGCCCATCTGGTGAGTCAGAAACTTGATCCCGTCAAGGTTCGGAAACAGCGCGCTGGTGGCGCCTGTCTCGGACGGTTGGAACTCCCAGTTGGCGATCTGGGCCACCTTTCCTCGACGGTAGAGCTGCACCAGATCGGCAACGTGGCGCTGATAGGGCGAGGGCCGGGAGATGCCCAGTTCCTGCTCGAACGCCTCCTGCAAAATCTGGATGTTTCGGTTCTCGCAAAAGACCAGCGGGATTACGATCCAGTAATTCCGCGTGCCGACCTGGCCGTCGGCACGGTGGTACCCCAGAAACGTCCGCTCCTTCCAGCGCGCAACATCGGGCGGATGCCACGCGTATTCCCCCGCCTTCGCCGTAACGACGGCGCTGCGATGGCGCATGTTGGTCGGGGTGACAGGTTCGCCTCGCTTCACAGCGTCTGCCGCCTCCCCCACAGTCACGCCGTACATCAGGATGGGGTCTCCTGCGCCCAGATCGTTGAGGACAAACTTATGCTTGCTCCGAACCGGAGAACGTAGAACCAGGGAGTGCTCGCCGATCACGACCGCCTCGCCGGCGGCCAAGTCGTCCAGGGCAACCGCCACGTTGTCCTCGGGACTGACCTGTAGAGCCCTTCTACGAAATAGATGAAGTTCCATCATGCTGCTCCCATGTCGCGACTCCAGGGATAACCGGATCCCCCGCCGCCCGGTCAAGGCTCGGGCCTTCTATCATAAAAGCTCAGCGTGGCCATGCACAGGCGCGCCCGACAATTTTGCCGGATTGGAGCCGTCGGCGCACGAACGTCATGCGTGCGTTCGTCCGCCTTGGTCTGGTAATTTGCAGCGAGGAGCTGCCATGACACGCTACGGTTTCCTGCTTCGCCTCAAGCCCGAGGCGATTGCGATCTACAAGACCTACCATGCCGCAGTGTGGCCCGAAGTGCTGGCTACGATCCGCAGTTGCCAAATCCGCAATTACACGATTTTTCTGAAGGACGATTTGCTGTTTGGATACTTCGAATATCACGGCTCCGATTATGCCGCGGACATGGCCAAAATGGCGGCCGACGCGAAAACGCAGGAGTGGTGGTCAATCATGATGCCCCTGCAGCAGCCCATCGAAACGCGTGCTCCGGGAGAATGGTGGGCGGCAATGGAGGAGGTATTCCATGCGGAGTAGTCCGAACCGAGCGCGAGCCCTCCGTCGATCAACCAGGCGCGCGCGCAAAGCCATTGCCCAGCCACCGGCGCCCACGTCTGTGCCGCTCCGGGCTTCCTGCAAACGTGGTGCGCGCCACCGGGGACGGCCCCGCCGTTTGGAGAATTTCCTGGTGTCTTGATACATTCTCACCAGCCGGCTGGCCGGAGGATGCATGTCCCTGGTGGTCAAGCTCGAAGATGACCTGGGTGAACGCGGTGACTGGGTGATGTTGCACGGGATTCTTCCCACCCATGAGGAGCGTGATTTCCCCGTCTTGCGGTCCATTGATCCGTTCGGCAAAACGCTTTTCAATCACCTGCAGGCGGAAGCGTTTCTGGAGGAGTGGGAGCGCGTGCAGGACCGTGCCAAGGACGAAGCGCAGCGCGAAGCCTGGCAGAAGGTGAAGGAAATGGCCGAGACCTGCAAATCAGATCGGGACCTATACTTGAGATTCGTGGGACACTAGCACGCGCTCCTGGCAGCGCCCTCTCTGGACCATCATTTCGACAGTCCCCCCATCGCCTCACGAAACAGCGCGTCAAACGAGCTGCCCTTCCCGGCCTTCACGGCCATCGCCAAGGCCTTTTCCGCGGCGCTCCGCTGATATCCGAGGTTCAGCAACGCCGACAGCACGTCTTCTTCAACCGCGCTCAACGTCCGAGCGACGGGTTGCTGGCCGGCGGCTGGCGGCGGCAACTTGTCGCGCAGTTCGAGCACGATGCGTTCCGCGGTTTTCTTGCCGATGCCGGGAATCCGCGTCAAGCGCGCAATGTCATTGCCGCGGATGGCTTCCGCCATCTCGTCTGCCGGCATGCCGCTCAGGATCGTAATGGCGAGCTTCGGGCCAATCCCGCTGACCGAGATGAGCTTTTCAAAGAACTGTTTCTCCGCGGGGCGAAGGAACCCATAGAGCGCAATCAGGTCCTCGCGAACGTGCGTGTGGATGTGCAGCGCGACCTCGCTGCCAGTGTCCGGCAAGTCAGAAAATGTGGATACGCTGATGGTGACGTCATATCCCACACCCGCCGTTTCAACAATCGCCTGGTTGGGGTGCTTGACCAGCAACTTCCCGCGGAGATGAGCAATCATGCTAGCCGACATTGTAGCCGGGTGGCGACGGTTGGCGATTGGCAGCGGGTTTCGGTCGATCCGGCAACCGGCTAGAAGCGGAACAGATACGAGACCTTCACGAAGAACAAGCGCCCGTCATTGATAAGCCGGTCTCGGGTTCGGAGCAGGTTCCGGTTCAGCTCACCCTGCAGTCCGGGATCAATGTTCTGAAAATCGCTGTTGTATCCGACGTAAATCGCGGTGCCAGGATGGATGAGGTAAGTGATCAGAAAATCACCGTTGAGCTGCTTGGTCGTCGGCAGCGAGGTGAATTGTGAATTCGCCAAAGTCGCCGTGTATTGCAGGATCATGCGGAACGACAATTCCCGGTTGAATTGCCAGTTCCACTTGGTACGCAGGATGTGATTGTTGAAGATGCCGGCACCGGCTCCCCGCTCGCGCAGTCGGGAGAACAGATACGTGTTGTCGATCCGCAGCGCAGAGACCGGGCGAAACGAAATCCCGGCGCTCGCACTATCGGACCGCGCGAGAAACGGAGTGCAGGCCGTGGCCAGCACGGCAGGCACACCCGGGCACTGAATCGGCGTCGGGGATGTCGGCGGAACGAAGTTCACGCCGTCACCCCATTGATAGTAGCCCTGCAGCCGCATCCACTTCAGGTAACTGGTCCCCCCCACAATCGAGCTGTTGTGCTCGTGATAGTCGCGATCCTGTGCGAGTGAGGGAAAGTCGCTGGGCCGGAGCCGTTCGTGGAAGTCGGTATAGGGATAGAGGGACACATAACTCTGCCCTTTGAACAGCACATTGAAGCTGGGATCGGTGAGCAGGTCGAGCCGCGTGCCATCGTGCGCCCACACCCAATCGGTACGCATCGAAGGTCCCCAGGACACCAGAGGACCGCGGGTCGGCCGAAAGCGGTAGTCGAGTTGGTTGAAGAGGTCGCGGACATCCACGCGATTGACGAACCCAGGCAGACTGGTGAATCCCGGACTGATATCGCGGTAGTTCCCCTCGTAGGTGGTGTGCACCTCGGAGTAGGCGGTGTCGACGTAGGAGGCGGGGCCGGCCCGGTAGCCGACGCCCGGGATCTCGGTGGAACTCACCACCGACTGCCATGTGGCAGTCCAACTGGGAGTGAATTTCAGGCGGCCGTCGAGGCCCCCGATGCGGTTGAACCCGCCGGCTGCCGGATATTCCTGATCGGTGTAGATGGCGCCGATGGTTGATTGTCGGAAAATGTCGCGGCTGACGCGGGCGATCGTGAAGTACTGGCGCGACCCGGCCAGCGGATCGGAAGGAGCCACGGTAAGTCCCGGTGTCCGGTCGTCTGCCGCAAGCATTCCGATCGAGTACGGACCCGCTTTTCCGGTCAGGCGAGCTCCGTAACTGGGATCGGCGATCGAGCGGGTGAAGAAAAGATCAATCGGGGTGCGGAAGTAGTCGGCATTCTCGATGAAGAACGGGCGCTTCTCAGGGAAATAGACGGCGAAGCGCTGGTTCACCGTCACCTGGGGCTCCTCGGATTCAATCTGGCTGAAGTCCGGGTTCGCGGCCAGGTCAAGAACGAAACTATCGCTCAGGACGAGCTTTGAGTCCAAGCCCAGGGTGCCGCCGATCGCGCGGTTTTCAAAGTGCAAATTCCTCGGGTCGCGCGTGTCCAGATCGCGAAACGAATTGAGCAATCCGTAAGGCATCAATTGCAGGTTCCGCCCCGGCGAGATCCCTTCCAGGCCGCTGAGCGTGGCCGCCTGGGCCAGGCGGCCCTCGAAGCGTTGCGAAATCTGCGGCCAGAACGAGTCCTCATTCTCCCGCACGATGCCACGGTACAAAATCAGTCCCCACGACTGCTCGCGTTCGGCTGGAAAGCGCAGGCTCTTGAACGGAATCGCCATCCAGGCGACGTAGCCTTGGGGCGTGAAGGCGCCCTGCGAATACCAAACCGTGTCCCAGGACGTGTCGAAGTTCCCGCCCACTTCCTCATGGGGCGTTTCCGACCAGATGGCGTCCCACTGCACGCCCAGGGGATTGATCTGGAAGGCGTAGGCGCGGCGGCGGTCGTGGAAGGTGTCGAGCATGATTTCGACGGTATCGTCGTCGGCTACATCTTCGCGACGGGCTTTGTGGCCACGGACCCTGCCGGGCTGGTCGAAGCAGACGAAGACGACATACAGATTCTTCTGGTCATAGCCGAGGTAGGCTTCCGTGCGCTGCGAAATGGGCGCGCCGTCGTGCGGGTTGCGCTGCACAAAGCCGCTCACCTTGGTCATTTGCCGAGCCACCTCTCCTTCGGGCTTCATGGCAACGAACTCATCTACCGACGGCGCCCGGGAGAGTCGGGGAATGACAATCGCCGGGGGACCGAGGCTGGGCTCCTGCTGCGGCTCCGGGTTCGGGGGAGGGTTCCTCCCCTGCGCGCTCTGGTCCACGGTCGAGGGAGCTGGAGGGGAGGATGCATTCGGCGCTTGCGAAGGGGGGATCGTCTGCGGCGCGGAGGCTTGAACCGGCGCCTGCTGCTCCGCCGGGGAGAGCCGCACCGCCGAGCCCGCAAACCTCAACACCCGCATGGCGGCCCACGCTTGAGCCCCGGGTCCGGCCGCCAGAGAGCTACCGAGGGGACACAGCACGCCGGCAATCAGTAGTCGTCTGACAGAAAACCCGCACACCAGGCACTCGCCCCGAAAGCAAGATTCGTCCCACGGCGCAGCCCTGCCCCCCTACAGGGTAGCTGAGCAAGATACACTATTCGCTCACGCTTCCCAAGTGACTTCAGGAGTGCAAGGTAGGTGCGTTGAGCAGACGCCGGATGGTTGCGGTACTCAGCGGACATGCAGTTTTGGCGAGCAGCAGTCGCTCACGGAAAGATTTTCCGATCGATCAGAACAGGGAACTCTGTCTCCGGGTGGGCGTGATCCCGAAGTGTTCGTAAGCAAGCAGGGTGGCCACCCGACCGCGGGGCGTGCGGTTCAGGAAGCCGATCTGGATCAGGAAGGGCTCGTAGATTTCTTCAATCGCATCGGCTTCTTCGGCGAGCGCGGCAGCCAGCGTGCCTACGCCAACCGGGCCGCCCTGGTATTTTTCGATGATGGTCAGCAGTAGCTTGCGGTCGACTTCGTCGAAACCGTGCTGATCGACCTCCAGCATTTGCAACGCGGCCTCGGCCGTGGCCTTGTCGATCTTGCCTCCGCCGCGCACCTGGGCGTAATCCCTGACCCGCCGCAACAGACGGTTTGCGATGCGTGGCGTTCCTCGGGACCGGCCGGCAATTTCGACCGCACCATCGTTATCGATAACCACGCTCATGATCTCGGCGGATCGCTCGACAATGATCTGCAGATCCTGCTGGGTATAAAACTCCAGCCGCAGCATGATGCCGAAACGGGAGCGCAACGGCGCCGACAGCAGACCGGCACGGGTGGTGGCGCCGACGAACGTGAAGGGCTTCACGTCCATGGTATGGGTGCGGGCCGACGGTCCCTGGCCGATGATAATGTCGAGCTTGTAGTCTTCGAGCGCCGAATAAAGGATCTCTTCGAGCGCCGGCTGCAGGCGGTGCACTTCGTCGATGAACAGGACCTGCTTGTTCTGAAGATTGGTGAGGATGGCGGTCAGGTCGCCCTTGATCTGAAGCGTCGGGCCGGAGGTCTGCTGGAAGGCTGCGCCCAGCTCATTGGCAATGATGTTCGCCAGCGTCGTCTTGCCGAGGCCAGGAGGGCCGTAGAGCAAGACGTGGTCCATGGCTTCGCCGCGCGAGCGAGCCGCCTCGATCGCGATCGCCAGATTCTCTTTGACTTTGGATTGTCCGATGAACTCGGCCAGCCGTTGAGGACGCAGTTTGAGTTCAAACGAAGAATCGTCCTCGACCGGGGCTGCCGAAACCAGCCGCTGTTTCAAATCGTCGGTGTTCTTGAAACTGGCCACGCTACGGCGATAGTAAAGCGAAAGTGGCGGCGAAGCAATCCGCCAGGCTCTAAGGCGCGATCAGCGCGAGCTTGATTCCTCCCAGCCGGGACTCATCGAACCAGGCCAGGTCTCGCCTGAACCAGACATCGGCCGCCCCCAGTTGGTATTGGGGTTTGGCCGCGACCAGGTCCGACGTTCCCAGTAGAAACGCGGCGGGACAGTCCCCCAAGCGGGCGATCCGGTCTGCGAGCCAGGACTCATTGCCGGAGGGAGATGCCAGCATGACCGGCGTGCCCGGGAAATAGGCGATCTTCATTGCAAGCTCGGCATGCTGCTCGAGCAAAGGTGCGTCCCAGCCATAGGCAGTCCGAAACAGGGCGGCGGATGTCTCCAGTTCGCGGACGCCCAACAGCACAACCGCCACGCCACTCAACGTTCCGCCCGGCGAGTCCGCCGAGGGCACGGGCACGCGCAGACTGCGTGGCGTCCTGTCCTGGATGACGAAAGCCAGCACCGAACCGGCTGGTCCGGGACCGGGGATGGCAGTCTCCCACTCGAGGATGGTGCCATCCGGCCGTTTCCGGCTGCCTACCTCCGGGCCGCGGACCTCAACCTTGAGGGCTCTCAGGCGAGCCGCCTCTCGGTGAATGTCGAAACTCCGGACGGCCCATGCGCCGGCGCCGGCGTCAGCTTCCATCAGCTTCGCCCACCCTGACATCATCCCGGAGGCCCCGCGCAACGGCGCCATCGGGGCGATCAATTCGAGGTAGGAACCGTCCTCGAACGGGAGCAGGTCCATGTGGGTGACTCCGTTCGCGTGCGGACCGCCGTAGGTCGTAATCAGCCCCACTTCGCAAAACGCCCGGCGCATCGCCTCGAGATTCGAGCCGCAGATGGTGGCGTGATCCAGCCTGAGTTGCATGCCGTACGGTCGCCCCGGTCCCGATGGTGGTGCAAAAATCAACGATGCGCTGTGCAGACGGAATGCAGATTGGTGGTCTACAATCCTGCCGTGCCTGGACCCGTCACCTGCCGCCTGCTTCTGTTGGTTGGCGTTCTAGCCCTGGGCGTTTCTGCCTGGACACAGAATACCGCCGCTCCGCCAGCCCCGGAAAACACACCGAAAGCGACCGACCCCACGCTGGTGACCTGTGGCGATCGTCCGCCGTTTGCCTCGCGCACGGTGCGGGGCGACACCCTGGTGGCTCCCGATGGCAAGCATCGCGCCTACGCCGAGGTTGAAGCGATTGCACTGTACCCGCAACGGACCTCCGGATACACCGGCCCGCTGTGCGTCAATAACTCACGCCTGTACGTTGCCGCAGACAATGGAGACTTCAAAATTCGGTTTCTCCAGGAACCCGCCGACGTCGAAAATGGGAACTCGCTGCGCTTGCTGGACTGGTCAGCCGACAGCCGGCGGTTGCTGGCTGAACTCGGGGAGTGGCACTACGAGCAGCCAGGAGTCGCGCATAGCGTTCTGCTGTACGACGTGCGTTACGGGACATTCCAGCAACCCGATCTGGTCCGGGCACTGGCCAGGGCCTACGGGCGAGAGTGCGCCCTCAATTTTCACGTGCTGGGATTTGATGCGCAGGGGAAAATCGTGCTGGAAGCCGAATCACTCTCTCCCGAGGAAGAGGAGGTTCTTGGGGTGTCGAGCTGCACGAAGAAAAAAAACTACTTCACCCTGGATCGCGCCTCGGAGACTTTGGTGTCCATGCCGGAATCGCCGCAGCTGCAGCACAACTCGAGAATCGAGGCCTCGAAGTAATCCGTCTACTCCTCGTCTTCCTTGACTTCGCCGCGCTCGGCTTTCGCCTTCTCGATGATCTTCTCCTGCAACTGCGCGGGCACGATGTCGTAGTGATTCATCTCCATGTTGAAACTGCCGCGTCCCTGCGTCATCGACGTAAGGTCGGCGCCATAGGTCAGCATCTCGGCCATGGGTACTTCCGCCTTGACCACGGTGTTCCCAGCCTTGTTATCCATGCCTTGGATGCGGCCGCGACGGCTGTTGAGGTCACCCATGATCGAGCCGGCGAACTCGTCCGGGACGGTGATTTCCGCTGCCATGACAGGCTCCAGCAGTGTCGGCTTGGCAACTTCCATCGCTTTCTTGAAGGCGATGCGCCCGGCCATCTGGAAGGAAAGATCATTCGAGTCCACGTCGTGATAGGAGCCGTCGTACAGGATGACCCGGAAGTCCACCACCGGGAAGCCTGCCAGATATCCGCGGGCAGCCGCGTCCCGAATGCCCTTTTCAACCGCGGGAATGAAGTTTCTTGGAATCGACCCGCCGAAGATGTCGTTGACGAACTCGAAATCCCCGCCCCGCGGCAGCGGTTCCATCTTGATCTTGCAATCGCCATACTGCCCATGCCCGCCGGTCTGCTTCTTGTGGCGGCCCTGCACGTCTGCCTTTCCGCGAATGGTCTCGCGGTAGGGCACTTTGGGCGCTTTCAGGTTCACCTCGGTGTGATAGCGCTTCTTCAGCTTGGAAACGATGACCTCAATGTGCTGCTGACCGGTACCCGCGATCAGAAACTCCTTGGTCTGTGGGTCACGGAAGAAACGCAGCATGGCGTCTTCTTCCATGAGCTTGTGGATACCCGGGCCGAGCTTGTCTTCGTCGGCACGGCTCTTGGGTTCAATGGCAAACGTGATGGCCGGCTCCGGCAGGTTGACTCTGGGATATTGGATGGGCGCGTTTTTGTCACCCAGCGTGTCGCCGGTTAAGGTGTCGCGCAACTTTGCCACCGCACCAATGTCGCCCGCGTGCAGTTCGTTTACCGCAATGGAATTCTTGCCCTGCATCGCCGAAATGTGGGCCAGCTTTTCCTGCGAGTTGCGGGTGAAATTCTGGAGCGCGGCTTCGTTCTTGAGTACCCCGCTGTACACCTTGAAATAGGAGATGCGTCCAGCAAAGGGATCGGAGACCGTCTTGAAGACAAAAAGCGACAAGGCATCCGAATCGGCTACGTGTCGCTCTGGAGCCTGCCCGTTGCCCCCCGCTGCGCCGTGGAGGGCGGTGTGTTCGGTACCCGCGGGGGTGTAGTCCACCAGGAAGTCCATCAGCTTGTCCACGCCAACGTTGCCCAGGCCCGACGTAAATAACACGGGAAAAATCTTGTCCTCGCGAATGGCGTCGTGCAGCGCGGGAATCAGATGCTCCTCGGGGATGGTGCCCTTCTCGAAAAACTCTTCCATCAGCCGGTCGTCGCCTTCGGCGACCAATTCCACCAGTTTCTCGTGGGCCTCCTGTGCAGCCGCCGCCAGGTCCGCCGGAATCTCACCTTCTTTCCCTTTTCCGTTCCCGCCGAGTTCGTAGGTGTAGGCCTTCATCTTCACGAGATCGACGACGCCGGCGAAATTCTTTTCTTTGCCGATGGGGAATTGCAGCGGAACCACCGCGCGCCCGAACGCACTATGCAGCGATTCCAACACGCGTTCGGCGTCGGCGCGGTCGCGGTCCATGCGGTTGACCACGATCACGCGCGGAAGGTTGATCTCTTCTGCATAGCCCCACACCCGTTGGGTGACGACTTCCACTCCCGCAACGCCGTCCACCACCACCAGTGCCGCTTCCACCGTGGGCATGACGGTCTTGGCCTCGTGCACGAACATGCTGAACCCGGGAGTGTCGACCAGGTTGATTTTGGTCTTGCCCCATTCCGCGAAGGCAATGCCCGCACCAATCGACATCTTGCGGGCGATCTCTTCCTCGTCGTAGTCCGTGGTGGCTGACCCGTCATCGACCCGGCCGAGACGCTGCGTCGCTCCCGCGGTGTAGAGCGCGGCCGATACGAGCGAGGTTTTGCCTGCATGCCCGTGGCCCACCAGGGCCACGTTACGCACATTTGCACCATCGTAAACTTTCACAGGTTCGCTCCTTCAGCAGGCTTGGGGAGCAGAGAAGCCTCGGCCCGAAAAGAAGAATTAGGACGCAACACAGGCCAGCCCAACATCACCCGCCAAAACTCAGGATGCTACCACGGGGGAACTTAGGCTCTCAACCTGGACGGGAGGAGGACTTCGGCGGCCGCGCCTGCCGGTCGCCAAAACCGAACTGGCGCGGGGACTCGGCTGAGCGTTCCGGCGCGGAAACAGGCCCAAAACGCAGTTTCCCCCGTCCAGCCAAGGGGTTAGCGCCTTAGCCCACACAGCTCACACAGGAGGACATTTCTATTGTGCTACGACATCTCACCCAATCTCACCCAGGAGGAAGTTGCGCTCCCTCTCAAACTGCCCTATGCTTGGCGAACGCGGAGCCGGTTTTTGCCTCCCTCGGCCCAGTCGCCCGTCTGCCTGCTCTCTGCGTTGGGGAACATGGATCGTATCACCGCCAGGCTTTTGCTCGCCGTCTTGCTCGTGGGGATCTTCAGTCCCTTCGCGGCGGCGCTGTCGATCGAGACTCCCAAGCTGCATTGCAACCGCAAAGCGGCTCCGGCTGCGCCGGCCGACGGCATGCCGGGCTGTCATCGCCATGCGGGCCCCGCGGCCCATCACCCTGAAGCGGCCAAGACCAGTCCGGCCGACCAGATCCTCGATTCCAGCCAGTGTTGCTGCGATCACGAGTGCTGCCGCTCGACGGCTCGCTCCCCATGGGCACAAACGGGCCTGCAGGGACGAACCCGCGCCCTAGAGCTCGCAGCCGCTCTGATCTCTGCGTCTCTGATCCCCGTTCGTTCTTTCGATCTGGCGCTCTCCCGTTCTGTCCGCGCGCCTCCCCTCCTCTAAACCCCGGTCATTCGCAAGCGAGAGTTCCCCCCCGAGGGATGGACGGCTGTTGGCGACCTGCGGGCGCGCAGTCCTGCCGCATTTGCAACGCCTGCGAACCCGGTTCAATCCTCATCCAGTCTCGCTCGACTCAGACATGCTTTTCAGACAGATCATTGGGGACTTATGCGAAGAAATCTGATTCTGACAGCGCTTGCCGCGACCCTGCTCCTGTTCTCGCTCGCTGCCAGCGCCACAATTTTTGGCTCGGTTCATGGACTGATTCATGATCCGCAACATCGTCCCGTGCAAGGTGCGACGGTCAGCTTGCGCTCGACCACCTCCGACTGGACACAATCGGCCACCAGCGACGCCGCCGGGGAATTTGATTTCGAGAGTGTTCCGCTGGGTGAGTATCGGGTCCGCGTGGAGATGGCGGGTTTCGCCACCGAGGAGCAGACGTTTGGTCTGACCTCCGGTCGCGACGCGAAGCCGCATTTCTCGTTAGTCGTCGCGCACGCCGCCGCGACGGTCGAGGTGCAGGATCTGGCGCCCAGCGTCAACCCCGAATCCTCTACCAGCACCAACGTGGTCAGCCGATCCACGATCAACCAAACGCCCGGGGCGGACGGGACCAACAGCCTGACCATGATCACCAATTACACGCCGGGCGCCTATATGGTCCACGACCAGCTGCACATTCGCGGCGGGCACCAGGTTTCCTGGCTGCTCGACGGCGTCCCGGTGCCGAACACTAACATCGCGTCGAACGTCGGGCCGCAATTTGATCCCAAGGACATCGATTACCTCGAAGTTCAGCGGGGCGGCTACAACGCCGAGTATGGAGACCGCACCTACGGCGTGTTCAACGTGGTCACCCGGTCCGGCTTCGAACGTAACCGTCAGGGAGAACTCGTGCTCGGGTACGGGAGCTACAACAACACCAACCCCCAGATCAGCTTGGGAGATCACAGCGAACGCTTTGCCTGGTACGAAAGCTTGTCCGGGTATCGCACGGATCTGGGACTGGAAACGCCCAGCGCCGAGAACCTCCACAATCAGGCGGCGGGAGTGGGCGGCTTCGGTTCGCTGATTTTCAACCAGTCGCCTTCCGACCAGTTGCGGCTGGTGACCTCAGTACGCGGCGACCACTACCAGGTCCCGACCGACCGGGATCAGCAGGCGGCGGGCTTCCGGGACGTGGAAAATGAGCGCGATACCTTCGTGAATCTCTCGTGGCTACACACGGTGGGGAGCGGGTTGGTGCTCACCGTCTCACCTTTCTACCACTACAACCGCGCTGACTACCGGGGAGACTACACCGGTGCGCCGGACCCGGCGGTTGCCATTCCTCAGGACGATCGCGGCTCGAACTACCTGGGTGGAGTGGTTTCCGCCGCCTACACCGGTGGCCGCCACAATGCACGCGCCGGAGTGCAGGTTTTCGGGCAGCGCGACAATCAGTTGTTCGCAGTCCATGCCGGCGATGGCACGGTAGCGGTGGCGTCGACCCGGGAAACCCTGTGGGGAAACGTGGCAGCGATTTTTCTTGAAGATCAATACAAGCTCACGAACTGGCTCACGTTGAACGGTGGAGTCCGACTCACGCATTTCGGCGCAACCGGCACGAACACGCTGCTGGGCGGCAATCACCCGATCAGCGAGAACGCGGCGGACCCGCGGCTGGGGGCGGCCCTGCAGATTCCCAAACTGCACTGGGTCGCCCGCGCGTTCTGGGGACGTTACTACCAGTCTCCTCCGCTGCTCACGGTCTCCGGGCCGCTCATCGAGCAATGCAACACCACCGATTGCGGATTCCTTCCGTTGCACGGCGAACGGGACGAGCAGCGGGAATTCGGGCTCACCATCCCCCTGGCTGGCTGGACGTTCGATGTCGCACATTTCCGCACCGCGGCCAGGAACTTCTTCGATCACGATGTGCTGGGCAATTCCAACATCTTCTTTCCGCTGACCATCGATCGGGCGCGTATCCACGGCTGGGAAGCCACCGCGAATTCTCCGCGCATCGCGGGCCGCGCGCAGTTCCACCTGGCATATTCGCACCAGTATGCGGAAGGGGCGGGCGCCGTGACCGGAGGTCTTACCAATTTCGCTCCGCCGGACCAGGGCTACTTCTTTCTCGATCACGATCAGCGCGACACGGTCAGCACGGGTCTGAACCTGAGCCTCCCCGGGCGTCTCTGGACCGCTTTCAACGTCAACTATGGGTCCGGGTTCCTTGATGGGAACGGACCCGGGCACCTGCCTTCACATACCACAGTCGACTTGTCGCTTGGGAAGTCGTTCGGGGAGAACTGGTCTCTGCGTCTGAGCGCGCTCAACGTCGGCAACAACCACTACATGCTCGACCACAGCAACAGCTTCGGCGGGTCGCATTTCGCCAATCCGCGCGAGATCGCCTTCCAGCTGAAATACCGGTTTCACTTTTAGCCGGACGCGTGGGGCGGCTTCGGCCGCCCTCGCGACGACGCCGATGGGAGAGCGGGTCTACCGAAACACGATTGTGGCCGGTCCGGTGTGGTGGCTTGACCGGCGGAGTCAAAACCGCTTCCCGCTGGCCGCGACGTCGATCTCCCCGGGACCTCTCCCTTCATCACTTTCTCAATCGCGGCCCGCAGGTCCGGGTAAGGCAGTGCTCCCGGATGATAGAAAGCGATCTTGCCCGTGCGGTCAACCAGCACAAGTGTCGGGGTGGTGCTGGCTCCGTAGACGTTGAAGTTCTCGTGGCTGACGGGGACGCCAACGCCCTGCAACCCGGGGTAATACTGCTGCCACACGGCATTGATGTAGGCCAGCTCAGCCGCCGCTGTGGCATCCTCACCGCGGGCCGCGTACCCGTAACGTTGGGTGGGCGCAACGATGGTCAGGTCCTTGAATTCGGAACGCAGTCGGGCCAGGATTGGGGCCTCGCCTTTGCAGTCCATGCACCAGTGGGCCCAGAAAAACAGCAACACCGGCGAGCCCTTGAGCTGAGCCAGAGAGGCCAGTGGCATCCCGAGATATTCCGCAGTCTTGAGCGCTGGCGCCGGCCGGCCCACGAAGCTTAGAAGATTGAGGTTTTTATGGAGCCGGGCAGCGATGGAAGTACTTCCATAGGTGACGAGCGCGCTCCGCAGCAGCGCGACTCCTTGCGCTTTCTTCCCTTGCGCAGCTAAGGTCTGGGCCTCGACTTCCAAAGCGGCTCCGAATGCGATGGGCAGATGCGGTTCCGCATCAAGTTTCCGGCTCTTCAGTTGCTGAACCGCAAGCGCGTGGGTCTGCTTGGCGTAGTGTTCTGCTTGCGAATAGTGCTGGTCATCCAGAGCAGCCCGCGCCATCCAGGAGAGACCTTCCAGGTACTCGGGAGTGACTCCGCGCTGTGCCCGGTAGGCATTCAGCGCCGATTCCGCCGCCGTGAAGCTGTTCTGGGCCAGTGCGACACGAACGTCGTCGACGATTCCCGCAAACGCCGGGCTGCTTGCAAATAGCAGAACCAGAATGAACCGGTCGAACCGCATCCTTGGATGATGAATGGAATCGCTGGAACTGACAAGGGCCTGGCAGGCGGCCTTGGCCAGCTCGAAATCGCCAGGCGCGCGACCCCGGGCGCTTCTGATTCGACTGGATGAAACTGAGTCCCCTCAAGGTCCCTTCGGGAGAGGATATCCACGACCAGATTTGGCACGGGCAGCGCATATGGCAGAGTCCTCTGGAGAAAGACTCGGCACACAGTACAAAGGGCGGCCTCGCGGCCGCCCCCTGATTCAATTTTCTGAGAAAGTGGTTTAGACAGCCTTCACGTTCTCGGCCTGCCAGCCTTTGGGGCCTTTGACCACGTCGAACTGAACCTGCTGACCTTCCTGCAGGCTGCGGAACCCACCCGACTGGATGGCGGAGAAATGTACGAATACATCCTCACCATTCTGGCGGCTGATGAAACCATAACCCTTGGCGTCGTTGAACCACTTTACTGTTCCTGTTTCCATGGTGTTGCTTTGTTTCCTTTTACTTTGATGTAGCGCTGAAGCTCGCAGGACTGGTGCAGGCAGGTCACGCCGGTAAGCGGAGAAACTGCAGAGTGCATCGAACCGCAAAGATCAAACGCGCTTTTATTGTACGTTATATCCCCTAGAAATATCCATGATTTCCGCAAGCCAGAAGACAACCCGTTTTCTATCAACAGCTTACGGCAGTTATGCCGATGTGGACCAAGACGACAGGAGCGCCTGGCTGGCTGGAGGTCTGAAAGGTCTTAGTCCCTCTCCTTCTTCATCGTGTCGATCAACTGGAACAGCTGACTGCGATCGACGACCTCCACAAACGGCGTGCCGGAACGCTTGTTGCTCACCACGTACAGGGTGGGCGTGTGCTGCAGATTCAGCTGGAGTCCAAGGTCACGGTCGGCGTTAACCTGCGCCGCGAGTTTGCCCTCCGGATCAACCACAAAAGGCAAATCGATCTTGTGCGCGGCGGCGAACTTCTCGGCAAACGGCCGCAACGTATCTTTCGTGATTTCCAGCTGGTGGCGGAAGACGGTGTCTCGAAACTCGTTGCCGAGTGCGCGCGCATGGGTGTCGAAATAGCGGGCCAGCACGGCCGCATCGTATGCCCACGGATGCATAGGGAGCGGGAAGTCGTGGCGCACGAGCGGGATCTTGTAGGTCCGCGACGCCTCCGCCACCAGGGGCGCTGCGCGAGCGCAGTCCGGACACTCCAGGTCCTCAAAGATCACGATGGCAACGCTCGCACCCTTGGGCGGCTTGAGAATGGAGGTCTTGTCCTGGGCCGCTGCCAAAGACGCGATCAGCCCCAGAAGAGCTAGCAAAGAGAGCTTCTTGGTCATAGGTAGTTGATCGGCGGTGAAATTCCCGGATACCGTGAATCCGGACTTGTTTCTATGTTAACCGAACCCGTTTGCAAGTGTCAGGTGACAGGTCTGCAGCAAGAGGAAAGGGCGGCCGCGGCCGCCCCGTGAACCTTAGCCGGTCCGTGATTACCGCACGGCAAGCGCTTTTTCTTGGGCCATCATGGACGCAATGGTCTCCAGGATTGACTCGATGCTCCGGCCCGTATCGGTAGCGGCGTCCACGTAGGGATGCCGTCCGCCGTCGGCGTGCATGACCAGGACTCGCGTGCCCTGGTGTGATTTCTTGACCATGTAGGGCAGGTGGTGACGGTCGTTGCGGGTGAGGGTTGGACCGAGAAGAACCAGGTCAAAGGCATCCTGTTTCAGGGCCGTCTCCACACCCTTGCGGCCGATGACGGTGGTCACCTGATGGCCCGCCTTTTGAATGGAATCTGCCTGCGACGCCAGCACTTCTGCGTCGCCCTCGCCGTACAGAATCTTGAGCTTAAATGAGGATTTCGCCATGGGAAAAGCCAGACCTGTCCTTTCTGGACTACTCGCCTCAACGGTAGCAACCGGGCGGGCGGGCGAGTAGGTCACCGAAGACCTAGCCCAAACGCGACGCCGAACGCCGGCGTTTGACGGCATAGGAGACAGATCCTTCCACCGTTGCACCGTAAACCCGTCCTGGTCAGGAAAACGGGGGCACAAGCACCATTTTCGCGGGAAGTTTGGCATTTCCGGGGAACCCGGGGCGGGCATACGCGCGTGAGCAGGGCGCGAGCGAGGTTGTGAGCGTAGCCTGATGCGTTACCACGCAGAGCAAGACATCATCCGAGCAACAAGATACGGCCCCAGTGGGGTCACTGAATTGGAAGCGGTGCCGCCAATCGCTCGTTTGGCGCCGTCGTCTCCCATCGCGCGCGCATAAGTTGATTCATCGGCTCTGAATACGATCTGGCTACTCCTCCTCCGAGCAGACCCGCGACAGCCACAACAATAAGGAACAGCGCCGGTACTGCGGCGATTAGGCTTGCCCACCAGCACGAAGACTTGAAATAGTCCGAAAACGACGAACATGTGCGATCGCGGCACGCGATGTGGCCGTCGCGAAACTCAAGAAAAATCGCAGCACGGTCGCGCATCTCACTGCTGGGCAGGAGGTCCTCGATTTGCACGGCGGTGATGCCGACCCAATCAATTTCCAACGCTACTCGATCCCCATCCGCCAGCATATTCGTAATCGTATACGTTTGGCGTTTGAAGAACTGCCTTCCACGTTCAGCGCCCGCGCTTTGGTCAAATCGGAGACCGACCCGTGCGGTGCAATCCGATTTGGCATTTCCCGAAGTTCTACGTCAGTTGTGAAGAATCTGCCCAGTGCGTCTCCTGTCGCTCCAGCCTCAATGGCCTTGATGTACTCGCGCGCAATATCGATATTGGACATTTGTGGTCTCCGACGTCAGAAGCTTTGGATGAACTCGGTTGGCGATGCTAACACGGATAGCTATTGTCAACAGTTATAGGCGCTTACACTCAGAGCCCGGTTACTGAGATCGCGGTAGCGAGGTTGGGCATGCTTCTATTGTGCCTGAAACGCAACTGTTGTCATCACGCCTTTAGATGAACTGAGAAATTGGCCGACCGGGTGAGCGTAATTGATTCCATGACAATGTCGGCTCCCTACAGAAACCGGAGAACTGCAAGAGCGAGCCTTGCAGCACCGCGAGGAAGCGGAGAAGTTCTACCGTGACCTAGCGGTCCAGGGCATGAAGGTGTGCGTAGGGATGGAGGCGAGCGGACATGCGCGCTGGTTCGAGCGACTGCTGGCGGAACTGAACATCGAGTTGTGGATCGGGGACGCCGCCGAGATCCGCAGGAAGCGTCCGGAGGCAAGCTGTCGACTGAAAATCCCGTCGGTAGACTTCCAAAAGACTTTGCCGACAGCCTTCGCACGCCGCTCCTGAGCTGGTTCGCGCTCTTGATCGACAAGAACGGGATGGACGCGATCAAACTGTGGAGCGAACTGTTCCCGAAGCACACGAAAGAAATCAACGAGACTTGGGCGCGCATAAAGCCGGCATGGGAGATCATTCGAACGTTTCGAGACAGAGCGGGTTTCCACGCAGACAAACCAAGGGCCTTCTTCAGGGCGCGACATGACGTGACTGCACGTCAGCGAGAGTTAATGGTGGCCCTTAAAGATTTCCGAAAGCTCTTCAGCATCATTCTTCACGCGGAGCAGTCCGAACTGCCAGACCTGGCAGAAGCCGTTGACGAATTCTTGGACGAAATGGAGGCCGAGCGCAACTCCAAGTACGACCGGGCAGAGTTTAAGCGGTACCTCATGATCCATTGAGCTGTGACGGGGTCGAGGCTGTTTCTTACCAGCGGAAATGTATTGATCTATTGCGTCAATCTCGCCGTGTCGCTGGGTTACGATCTCCTCGACAATGTCACGATGGTGAAGCACAGCCTTGTATTCTAGCAACCCGACATCGGACCTGCGCTCGTCAACTGACGCTATCAGGCGATAACGCTCAGTGAGAATTGTTGGCGAGAACGCGATAGGAACCGGGGATCGCGACCCTAGTTCAGCGAGTCGAGAGGAAGTAATAAGCCTCGCCGACGCCTTCGACCTGCTTGATGACAAAGCCGCGACGCTCAAGTACCCGCCTTAGCTTGAGATTCGGCTTGGCGCAAGAGACAGCATGGACAACCCATTCGATGGCCGACAATTCGTGCAGGATCGAGTACCGCCGCGCAAGAGAACCCAGAGACATCAGCACACCTTCCCCACCACCCTCGATCTGAGCAAGCTCAATCACCAGTCTGTTCGCTTTGGTCTGAAACGATCCGAGCAGCACCGCTGACCCCGCTCGAAAGACAACCGGCTCGCCAATCAAAATGAGTTGTTCAACGGTGGATTTCGGGAGACTCAGAATCTCGTCTTCCGTTAAGCGCTCGAACAGCAACTCTCGTCGCTTCACGTGACAATGCAAACGCCAGGTCCAGCCTTGAGTCGACAACATCGCCTCGTACCTGACGTTATCAGGCGTCGCTTAGTGAGGATTCTCTGAGAGTGAACGCTCGCCACCCCCCGCGCACGCGCGCGCCCAGCGCCCCCATCCAGACCCAAAGCGTTTACTAATCGGTAACAGGTGCACTTTCAGATCGTTCTACCTCCTATCCCCGCCGGCGTTTGACCCTCCCCCTTCCCTCCTTTAAACTCAAGAGTTTCAGCACACTACGAGCAACTACACATGGCCGACAGCATTCACATCAAGCTTCCTGATGGAAGTGACAAGGAATTTCCCAAGGGTACGACCGCGCTCGACGTAGCCAAGTCGATCAGCCCACGGCTCGCGGATGCGGCCCTGGTCGCCAGGACCAATGGCGAGCTAATCGACTTGACCCGGCCGCTCGAGAAAGACAGCGAGCTTCGCATCCTCACCGAAAGGGATCCAGAGGCGCTCGCGGTGTACCGGCACTCGTCCGCACATTTACTGGCGGCAGCGGTGCTGGAATTGTTTCCGGAAACCAAGCTCGGGCACGGCCCCGCCACCGACAACGGATTCTTTTACGACTTTTATCGCCCCACCCCCTTCACTCCCGAGGACCTGGAGAAGATCGAGAAGAAGATGCAGGAGTTGGCCCAGCAGAACCTTCCTTACGCACGCGAGTTTCTGCCCCGCCAGGAGGGCCTGGAGAAATTCAAGCGTGAAGGCGACTTCATGAAGTGCCACTTCATCGAGCAGTTCACCCAGCCCGATGAAAAGATTTCGATTTATAAGACGGGTAAGTTCCTCGACTTCTGCCGCGGACCGCACATCCTGTCGACGGGGAAGATCAAAGCGTTCAAGCTGTTGAATATCGCTGGAGCCTACTGGCTGGGCGACGAGAAAAATCCCCAGCTGCAGCGCATCTATGGCACTTCTTTTTTTTCGAAGAAGGATCTGGACGCCTACCTGAACGGAATCGAAGAGGCGAAAAAGCGCGATCATCGCGCGTTGGGCAAACAGCTGGATCTGTTCTCGATTCAGGATCTGGCGGGGCCGGGGCTGATCTTCTGGCATCCGAAGGGCGGGATCATCCGCAAAGAGATGGAAGACTGGATGCGCGAGCAGTACGTGAAACGCGGCTATTCGCTGGTGTATACGCCGCACATCATGCGCCGGCAGCTGTTCTTCACTTCGGGCCACGAGGGCTATTACGCGCAGAACTTTTTCGATTTCATGGAGCTCGATGACGCCGAATACCGCGTGAAACCCATGAACTGTCCGGGACATATTCTGATTTACAGAGACTCACTGCGGTCGTATCGCGATCTGCCGGTTCGGTTGGGCGAACTGGGAACGGTGTACCGCTACGAACGCTCGGGCGTGATGCATGGCTTGCTGCGCGTGCGCGGGTTTACGCAGGACGATGCGCACATCTTCTGCACTCCCGACCAGATCGAGAAGGAAATCGCCGATTGCGTGGAGTTCGCCCGCGACGTACTGAAAGATTACGGCTTTGAAAAATTCCAGACTGAGCTTTCCACCTGGGACCCGAACGACCGCAAGAGTTTTGTCGGCAGCGAAGAGCAGTGGAACATGGCGACCGGTTCGCTCGAAAAAGTGCTGAAGAAACTGGGCATCGAGTACAAGACGATCCCCGGTGAGGCCGCGTTCTACGGACCAAAAATCGATATCAAACTGGTGGATGCGATCGGCCGTCTCTGGCAGCTTTCCACCGTGCAATTCGACTTCAATCTGCCGCAACGGTTTGAGCTGGAGTACGTGGCTGAGGATGGAACGCGCAAGCAGCCGCTGATGGTGCATCGCGCGCTCTATGGGTCAGTGGAACGCTTTTTTGGCGTGCTGATCGAGCACTATGCCGGGGCGTTCCCAGCGTGGCTCTCGCCGGTGCAGGTGGTGATGATCCCGATTTCCGAGCGCCACGCCGACTACGCGGCCCAAGTCGCGACCCAACTCAAGGCCGTGGGAGTGCGCGTGGAGGTCGACGCCCGCAACGAAAAGATGAACGCGAAGATCCGCGAACACGCCATGCAGAAGGTCCCGTTCCTGCTGGTAGTCGGGGACAAGGAAGCCGAGGCGGGCAAGGTGAACGTGCGCACCCGCGGCAAAGAGAAGACCGAAGACATGGGTTCGGCCGAGTTCGTGGAAAAGATCACGAAACTGATCGCCGACAAGAGCCCGGGGCTGTAGAGGCGTCTCGCCCTGCGTGGCTCTTGCTGGGTTGTACTATGTTGGCTTGCATCCGCTGACGCAAAAAGTTCGGGATCACATTCGCCGGGTGGAGCTTGTGAAGCCTGGCGATCGTCTCGGCGTAGCTGTCTCCGGTGGAGCGGATTCGGTCGCTCTCCTGTGCCTGCTCCTCGAACTTCGATCCGAGATCGGTATCGTCCTATCGGTTGTCCACTTTAACCACAAACTGCGCGGCGCAGAGTCGGACGCAGACGAGAAATTCGTCGCCGCTCTGGCACGAGATTCTTCGGTGGACTTTCACGCCTCCCGCGGCGACGTCTCTGCCGAGGCTGCCGCCAACCGGCTCAGTATCGAAACTGCCGCCCGGGAAATGCGTTATGCATTCTTCCGCTCCCTCCTGATCGCCCCCCCCGAAGGTTCCAGGCGGCCCGACAAGATTGCTACCGGCCATACGCTCGATGACCAGGCGGAGACTGTTCTGATGCGCATCCTGCGCGGAACCGGGACGCGCGGGCTGAGCGGCATCCGTCCTGTGGTCGAGTTGCAGGATGAAGATGAAGAAGAATTCGTGGGTGAAGTGATCCGCCCGTTGTTGACGATCCGCCGCAACGAACTCGAACAATTCTTGCGGGACGTGGGTCAAACCTGGCGCGAGGATTCGTCCAACCGCGATCCGAAACACACCCGCAACCGGGTCCGCCACCTCCTCCTCCCTTTGCTCGAACGCGAGTTCAACCCCGCAGCAACCACCGGACTTGCGGAACTCGCCGAGATTGCCCGGGGCGACGAGGACTATTGGGACAATGAAATCTCCGGATGGATGGGCACGGCAATCCACTGGACAGAGCCTTCATGGGCACCGTCCGCTGGAGAACCCCAAGGGCTGGTGCAGGTGCATCCGTTCAATCCCGAGCTTCAGAAACGAATGCAGGAACCCGGTCCGCTGGTGATGAACGCCTCGGTCGATCTTCTATGGCTGCTTTCCGAGCCGCTTGCGGTGCAACGTCGGGCGATCAAGGCCGTGAGCGATCTTGCCGGGTTTCCGCTTGAGTTCAAGCACGTCGAGGAGATCCTGCGCTTCGCCGCCGAGGAGGACAATTCCGGCAAACAGCTATCGGTTCCGCTGGGTTGGAAGGTGGTGCGCGAGCCGGGAGCCCTGAATTTCGTGACGCCGGACCTTCGTACCGAAGAGCGCATCCCGAGCGACTACGAATACCCGCTCACCCTCCCCGGCCGGGCCATAGTGCCGGAAGCGGGCATTGTGGTAGAAGCGGTGCGAGTGCCATGCGTCCACGATTCAGCGGACTACAATGGCGATCGTCTTTTGAACCCGTCGTCGGTGTCGAAAGCACTAGCGGTGCGCAACTGGCGGCCCGGGGACCGGTTCTGGCCAGTGCACACCAAAGCACCGAAAAAGATCAAGGAGTTATTGCAGGAGCGGCACGTCCGGGGACCGGAGCGCAGACTCTGGCCGGTGGTGGTTAGCGGCGACGAGATCGTGTGGGTGCGCGGATTTCCGGCTCCGGCGCCACTTCAAGTGACCGACAACGCGGTTGAGGCCATCTTGATCCGCGATTTGCCCCTGGAAGATGTATGACCCATAACGGGCCCAGGTATCGTTCGGAGGCATGCATTACAACATGAATCGCACTGCGAAAGGGGAGCCCCTGCGTCCCGTGATTTCCGCCGAGCAGATCCAGAAGCGGGTCCGGGAAATCGCCCGCCAGATCTCCGACGACTACCAGGGCAAAACCATTCAGGCCCTCGCCGTCCTGGAAAACAGCTTCATCTTTACCGCGGATCTGGTGCGCGCCCTGGAAGTGCCCGTAGCCTGCGCGTTTGTGAAGCCACGCTACCGGCAACAGCCAGCCAGCGGACCTTCCGATGTTCTGGAGATTCTGTTCAGCCATGAAGTCGACATGCGTGGCAAAGACGTTTTGCTGGTGGAGGGGCTGGTGCATTCGGGGGTGACCAGCGAGTTTCTGATGAATGACTTGCGGGGGCGCAGCGCCGCCTCGGTCAAGCTGGTAACCTTGCTCGACCGGCAGTCGGCGAGGCGGGTGCAGCTTCAGCCCGACTACTTCGGCTTCCTGGTAGACGACGCGTTTCTGGTCGGTTACGGCTTGGGAAGCACGGAGCAGACCCACCGCAATCTGCCCTACCTGGCGGCTGCAAACCAAGCTGCACCCATGACTTAAGTCGCGGAAAGAAGCGGAGCTTTTTTGCGCGCGAAGCGAGTAGAATGACGGTCTAGGCCAGTTTGCCAATCCAAGTGGCAGCGGCTGGCATCTAATTGATGTGTAACGGCCTTGGCAAGGGTACAGTGGTCTTTACATCCGCAAGGCCCAGTTCTAGAGGAGTTTCTGAGTGAATTCGACAGTGAAAACGGTAATTTTCTGGCTGGTGATCGTGCTCTCGGCCTTCCTGCTGTGGCAGGTCGTTCGCACCGGCAGCACCGGTCAGAAGGAAACGCAGGTCAATTTCTCGCAGTTTCTGACAGATGTCGATCAAGGGAACGTGAGCGAGGTCACCATCACCGCGCAGGAAGTGCGCGGCAAGTTCAAGGACGGAAAAGCCTTCAACACCACCGCCCCGGCGAACTACCCGGACATGATCAAGAACCTTCGTGACAAGGGTGTGAACATCAACATCCACGATGTCACCAGCGGCAGCTGGCCGCTGCAGCTGCTGGGAACCTGGGCGCCACTAATCCTGCTGGCTGCCTTGTGGTTCTTCATGATCCGGCAAATGCAGACCGGCGGCAATAAGGCGTTGTCGTTCGGCAAGAGCCGGGCGCGCCTGCTCTCCATGCAGCAGAAGAAGGTCACCTTCAAGGACGTGGCCGGCGTCGATGAGGCCAAGGAAGAACTCCGCGAAATCATCGAGTTCCTGCGCGAGGCGCAGAAGTTCCAGAAGCTGGGCGGACGCATTCCCAAGGGAGTGCTGCTCGTCGGACCTCCGGGAACCGGCAAGACGCTTTTGGCCCGGGCGGTCGCCGGCGAAGCGAATGTGCCCTTCTTCTCGATCTCCGGTTCGGACTTCGTCGAGATGTTCGTTGGCGTGGGTGCGAGCCGCGTGCGCGACCTGTTTGAGCAAGGCAAAAAGAACGCTCCCTGCATCATCTTCATCGACGAAATCGACGCGGTCGGGCGGCACCGTGGAGCTGGCCTGGGCGGCGGACACGACGAGCGCGAACAGACCCTGAACCAGCTGCTGGTCGAGATGGACGGGTTCGAATCAAACGAAGGCGTCATCCTCATGGCGGCGACCAACCGTCCCGATGTTTTGGATCCGGCGCTGCTTCGTCCTGGTCGCTTCGACCGCCGCGTGGTGGTCAGCCGTCCGGATGTACGGGGCCGCGAAGAAATCCTGCGCGTGCACACCCGCAAGATTCCTTTGGCCGAGGATGTCGATCTCAGCGTCCTGGCCCGCGGCACACCAGGCTTCTCCGGCGCAGATCTGGCGAACATGGTGAACGAGGCAGCGCTGAGCGCGGCGCGGCAGAACCGCAAGGCCGTGTTGCACTACGACTTCGAGCTGGCCAAGGACAAGGTCCTGATGGGCGTGGAACGCAAGTCCATGATCCTCTCCGATGAGGAGAAGAAGGTGACCGCGTACCACGAAGCAGGGCATGCGCTGCTTGCGGTGAAGCTGCCGCATTCCGATCCGGTGCATAAGGTCACGATCATTCCTCGTGGCATGGCGCTGGGCGTCACCATGCAACTGCCCATCGACGACAAGCACAACTACACCAAGGAATATCTCGAGACTGAGATCGCGATCCTGATGGGTGGTCGACTGGCCGAGGAACTGTTCCTCAACCAGATGAGCACCGGTGCCGGAAACGACATCGAGCGCGCCACCGAACTGGCCCGCAAGATGGTGTGCGAGTGGGGCATGAGCACGCTCGGCCCCCTGACCTTCGGGAAGAAGGAAGAGCAGATCTTTTTGGGTCGGGAGATCGCGCAGCATCGCGACTATAGCGAAGACACCGCGATCAAGATCGATCTTGAAGTCCGGCGCCTGGTTGACGAGGGTTATACCAAGGCGAAGGGACTGCTTTCAGGCAACCGTGAAACCCTGGAGAAGATTGCCTTGGCCCTGCTGGAGCGCGAGGTGCTCGACGCCAACGAAATCAAGCTCCTGGTGGAAGGCAAGGAACTGCCGCCGGTAAAACTGCCCTCGAAAGATGACGGCGTGCAGCAGGTTCTGAAGCCCGAGCCTGGGCGCCCCGGAATCGCCAAAGGTGGCGAGAGTCCGGCGCGAGCCTGACGGAATAACATTCACAGAAGGGGCGGCCTCGGAGCCGCCCCTTTAATTTCAGGACTGAGTCGCAATCGATGCGACTATGCGACCTTGTTCCGGGTCACCTGGGTAAACCATTCGGCCATGGCGCGGTTGAATGCCGGAATATCGGAAGGCTGGCGACTGCTGACCCAATTCCGATCCTGGACCACCTGCTCATCTTTCCAGTCAACGCCGGCATTGCGCAGATCATCCTGGATGGTGTAGTAGCTGGTCATTTTCCGTCCTCTGGTTAAACCTGCCGAGACCAGCAGCCAGGGTGCATGGCAGATAGCCGCCACCGGCTTTCTGGCATGGTCGATTGCCTGCACGAACCGCTGCGCCTCCGAATTCACGCGGAGGCGATCTGCGTTCAACGCCCCGCCCGGCAGCAAAACCGCATCGTAATCAGCCGGGTTCGCTCCTTCGAGGACCCGGTCAACTCTCAATTTGTCGGCCTTCTCATCATGTTGCATGGCTTGAATCTGCCCGGCCCTCGGAGAGAGCACAGTCGTTTGCGCTCCCAACTGCTCCAGAAACTTGCGCGGTTCGGTGAGCTCGGACTGTTCGACGCCGTCGGTGGCCAGAATCGCCACCCGCATTCCTTTCAAATCTGACATGGTCTGGACTCCTGTTTTCACTAGACGGTTGCTCATCCAATGTTTGCGCCACCCCGCCGCCTGCCGACATCGGGTTAAGACTCCAACATTTCTGGGAAATGGCAGTACTCCGTTTCTTCGAGCGCACACCAACAAAAGGCCCGCCACAACGGGCGGGCCGGAAAGAACAGGCGCGCAAGGCGTTGCGCTGTTATTGATTAACCAAGGTCATCACGTGTTCGGGATAACGTAGCCCTGCTGCGGCGCCCGCCGGGAACACTTCGTCAATCTGGCGCAGGTCGTGCGCGCTGAGCTGTACCTGCAACGCTCCCACATTATCTTCCAGATATTTTCGCCGCTTGGTCCCGGGGATGGGGACGATGTCTTTCCCTTGTGCCAGAACCCAGGCGAGCGCCAACTGCGACGGCGTGCAGCCTTTCTGCTGCGCGATCTGCTCGACGCGACCAACCAGCTCCAGGTTCTTCTGGAAATTCTCCCCTTGAAAGCGCGGAGACTGCCGGCGGTAGTCATCGGCGGGCAAATCGTCGAACCGCTTGAACTGTCCGGTCAGGAAGCCGCGTCCCAGCGGGCTATAGGCGACAAAACCGATACCCAGTTCGCGGCACGTGGAAAGGACTTCGTCCTCCGGATCGCGCGTCCACAGTGAATACTCGGTCTGCAGCGCCGCGACCGGATGCACCTTCACGGCCCGCCGCATGGTTTGTGCGCCCGCTTCCGAGAGTCCGATGTAGCGCACTTTCCCTTCCTTCACCAGCTGGGCCATGGCGCCAACAGTTTCTTCAATCGGAGTCTTGGGATCCACCCGGTGCTGGTAGTAAAGGTCAATGTGATCCACGCCCAGACGCTGCAAGCTGCCTTCGCAGCACGAGCGTACGTAGTCCGGTTTCCCGCTCACACCGCGCAGCATGGGATTGGCCGGATCACGAACAATGCCGAACTTGGTGGCCAAAACGACCTGGTCCCGCTTCCCCCTGATTGCGTTCCCCACGAGTTCTTCGTTGGTGTAGGGACCATAGATGTCCGCCGTGTCGAGGAAGTTGACACCCAGTTCCAGCGCCCGGTGAATGGTGGCGATCGATTCGGCGTCGTCACGTCCGCTATAAAAATCCGACATGCCCATGCACCCCAACCCGAGTGCGGAAACCTTGAGGCCGCTCGGGCCAAGTTCACGTATTTCCATAAGAAAATCCTCCAAAAATAGCGGCGACTGATCTGTCGTTGTAGAAACGCTGCCCACCGCCGGACGAGCGCCTCGAGGAAGAAAAAACAAGATTCCTTTTAGAGATGCAGGCAGGTAGTAAATGGGTTCTCGGAAAGCCGGGGGCCGTTTGATCAGCGGGGCTCAATCGGCGCGTTGCTGGGCGCCATTATTTGCCGCAGGTTCTCGAGCGCCGGAACCCCCTGCATGCCGTTGTAGATGCGGAACAGGGCATAGGCATGGAAAGCGAGCCCGAGGTAATCTTTGAAGGGCACCAAGATGAGCCCGTCGACCGCGTAGAGTCCCATTCCAGCCAGAAACGCCCATTTCTCGCCCTTGCGCGCGAAATTCCAGAACAACAGGAAAACTCCGCCGATGAACACGTTGACGACCAGTCCGAGCGCCGAACCCGTCGTGCCCGACTGGCGGCCGATTGCATCCACGATCTCGGTGACCCCGAGTCCAAATATGAAATGAAAATGGGTCCCGCTCATGGTGAGAACAGAATTCAGAATTGACAATCCGGCAATCGCCAGGAACCATCCCGCGCCATTCTTGACGATTTGTTCCGCGCGCAGTTTTCGCTCCAGCAGCGCCGCTGTGGAAGGCGAGCTTGTTCCGGTCGCCCGAATCCGCCTGTCGCCATTTAACTTCCTCGCTTGATCGGAAGATATCGTCCGGGTTTGCTGAGTACCCGAATGTTGGCGCCAGACAGTATCACAGCGAGGACAAGAAACAAAGCGGAGACTGCAGAGGCACACGCCAGGGGCAGTCCTGGCGCGATCGAAGAGTCACGAAACTTCAATCGCAGGTTTGGCTGACGCCTGAACGTCTCCGATGCAGCTGGCCGGCAGCCCCAGATCGATCAACTCGCGAACCAGTGCTTCGGCGGCCTCTCTCTCCAGGGAAATTAGGAGCCCCCCTGCAGTCTGCGGATCGTACAGCAGAGTCTTCCGTTCCACCTCGATACCGTCCGCGTATGCCACCAGGCACTCGGCGAAGTCGCGATTGTTCTTGAGACCTCCCGGAATGTAGCCAGCCCGCACGCATTCGATCGCCCCCGGAAGCAGCGGAATGTTCGCGGAATACAAGCGCAGCAAAACCCGGCTGGCGAGAGCGAGTTCCCGGGCATGACCGATCAAGCCAAAACCAGTGATGTCGGTCATGGCGTGCACTCGATGATCATGATCGGCGAGAAGATCGGCAGCCTTTTTGTTCAGAGTCGTCATGGACGCGACCGCCGCATCGATCCATGCCTGCTCCGCTTTCTGCTGCTTGATCGCGGTCGAAATCACGCCCGTCCCGATCGGCTTCGTGAGAACCAGGGCATCCCCGGGCTGCGCGCCGCTGTTGGCCAGAACTTTCTTCGGATCGATGAGCCCGGTGACCGAATAGCCAAACTTTGTCTCGTCGTCGCGTATGCTGTGGCCGCCGATCACCGTGCAACCGGCCTCCATCATCTTTGCCAGTCCTCCGGCCAGGATCCGCTCCAGAATCTCGAGGTCTCCTTTCTCCGGGAAGCACACCATCGCCAGAGACGTGAGAGGACGCCCGCCCATCGCGTACACGTCGCTGAGCGCATTGCTCGCGGCGATCTGACCGAAGGTGTACGGGTCGTCGACGATCGGGGTGAAAAAGTCGACGGTCTGCACGAGCGCCAGGTTGGGCGCGATTTGATACACGCCCGCGTCGTCGGCGTGATCGAAGCCGACCAGCACATTCGGGTCCTGTTGCCGGGCTAATTTCCCAAGCACCGAGTCCAGCGCCGCTGGACTTAGCTTGGACGCTCAACCCGCAGCTTTTACGGACTCGGTCAGCCGGAATGGCTTGGTGTCAGGCACCAGGCCATTGTAAAGGAGGGAGCTGAGTACCGAGTTGCAAGGAGCGCGTATGGAGACAAGAAACCGACGCTCACCCAGGTCACCACCAAATCCCAGCCTACTTCACCGTGACGTCTGTGACTTTCAGCGCCGGATACTCGTGGTTCCACTGCCCGGAGATGCTTTCAAAGGTGAGCCGGAAGGGCTTGCTCTGCCCGGGGGCAATCGGCGACACACTGAGGTCAACCGCATCAGGGTACGGGCCACTGGTCTGCAGCACGCGCAAAGGAACCGTTTCCCGCTGGGCAAGCTGGCCCATCGAGTCCCGGAACGTGACTTCGACCACCGCATGCGTGACCGTCTGATTCCCGGAGTTGGTAACCGTTCCGTCGATGTAGGAAACCGTCGCGCCCACGAAGTTTTCCGCGGCACTCATCTTCAAGTCCGAAAGCTTGACGTTCGCGGCGTAAGGGTGGGGATTGGCAGGCGGCTTCTGCCCGGTGCGGGAGGTCAGGAAAAGGATGACGACGATTCCGACCACCACGGCAATCGCGATCCCGATGGCGCGCCAGTTGGTCTCGCGCTCTTCGGCTCCGAGCGTCGGCTGGATCGGTCCGCCCATGGGAGGATTGTACTATTCGCGGTGAACAAGGAAGGTTCCGCCAGAAGACACAGCGAAGACGCGAAGAAACACGGGGGACCGGGTCACCTCGGTGATTCGGTGGTGAAAAAAGCCTACGCGCCGCCTACGGTCAGGCCGTCGATGCGCAGCGTCGGGGAGGCCACCGATCCGCGAAACTCAAGATCGTTCGCAATTTCCGAAATGTTGAAGAACATGTCCTTCAAATTGCCCGCGACCGTGATTTCCTCCACCGGATAGGTGAGCTCTCCGCCGGAAATCCAGAGGCCGGACGCGCCGCGCGAATAGTCGCCGGTGACCAGGTTCGCTCCGTGACCCAGGAACTCGGTGACGTAGAGTCCTTCCTTGATCTCGCCGATGACCTCTTTGGGGGTCTTTCTCCCCGCTTGCAGAAAGTAATTTCCCGGACCGATGCCGGGCGTTCCTGCCAGTCCGCGCGAAGCGTTGGCGGTGCTCTGTAGCCCCAGCTTTCTAGCGGTGTAGGTGTTGAGTAGGTAGGACTTCAGCACGCCATTTTCGATCACCAGCGTGCGCCGGGTCGGAATGCCTTCGCCGTCGAACGGGCTGGTGCCGAATCCGCCGGGGATCGTGCCATCGTCAATGACCGTGACGTTCTCACCGGCAATCTTGTGTCCCAGCTTGCCCGCCAGAAACGAGGCTCCCCGATAGACGGAGTCTCCGTTCACGCCTTCGAAGATGTGTTCGAGGATGGACCCGGCCACCATCGGATCGAAGATGATGGGGACTTGTGCGGTCTTGGCCTTGCGTGCTCCTAGGCGTCGAATGGTGCGTTCCGCAGCGATGCGGCCCACTTGCTCGGCCGGCTCCAAGCGGCCCAGGTTGCGCGCGACGGAAAACCAATAATCACGCTGCATCCCGCCTTGTTCGTCCTGCGCGATCGGAATCGCCGCCACGGAACAATACGAGCGCCGGTACTCACCGACAAACCCGTGCGAGTTGGCCAGGACTTTGTGCCCGGTGGCGGCATCGAAAGAACCGCCTTCGGAATTCTTGATGCGCGGATCAAAATCGAGGGCCGCCTGTTCCGCGCGCCGCGCGTAGTCGATGCGCTCTGCGCCGGGCAAGGAGTAGACGTCCTCGTGATAGAGATCCAGTTCTCCGGAAAGCGAGCCTAGCTGGTCAGCCTCAGGAATCCCGCCGAATGGGTCCTCCGAGGTAATCTTCGACAGCTCGAGAGCCGACTTCAGCATGCGGTCCAAGCCTTCAGGGGAGAAGTCGCTCGAGTAGGTGCTGGCGGCGCGCTTGCCGAAGAACACCCGGATCCCGATGGCGCGCGATCCGGATTCTTTCAAGGTCTCGACTTGTCCCAGGCGAACGGCTGTGGAGAACTCGTCGCCCTCGCGCACCACGGCTTCCGCCGCAGTCGCTCCTCCGGCCATCGCCCGGCGGACCATGTCCTGCGCAAGTTCGCGCAAGTCCGTTTCAACTCTCGGTATTGCTGTTTCAACCGTGGTGTTTGCCATGAAATTGTTCGGGTCGACCCTTACTGCATGAAGCCGCCGGGATCCTTCTTGGCGGTGCCGCCGACCGTCAGACGATCGACCTTGATGGTTGGAATGCCCACGCCAACGGGCACGGCCTGGCCATCTTTCCCGCAGGTACCGACGCCTTCGTCCAGTTTCAGATCGTTTCCGACCATGGAGACGCGGGTCAGAACATCGGGGCCGTTGCCGATCAGCGTCGCGCCCCTGATCGGGGCCGTGATTCTGCCATCCTCGATCATGTAGGCCTCCGACGCCGAAAACACGAACTTCCCGTTGGTGATGTCGACTTGCCCGCCGCCAAAATTCACCGCGTACACGCCGTGTTTCACCGAGCGAATAATGTCTTCCGGGTTGTCCTCGCCAGCCAGCATGTAGGTGTTGGTCATGCGAGGCATGGGAATGTGCTCGTAGCTCTCGCGCCGCCCGTTGCCGGTGTCCGCGATCCCCATGAGCTTGGATGATAGCTTGTCGCTCAGATAGCCTTTGAGGATTCCATTCTCGATCAGGACCGTTTCCTGAGTCGGCTGCCCCTCATCATCCACATTCAGCGAGCCGCGGCGCCAGGGCATCGTGCCGTTGTCCACGACCGTGCACTTCTCGCTGGCCACGCGGCGTCCAACCAAGCCGGCAAACGCGGACGTCTTCTTGCGATTGAAGTCGGCCTCCAGGCCATGACCCACGGCTTCGTGCAGCAGCACGCCGGGCCATCCGGGACCTAGCACCACTTCCATCTCGCCCGCCGGCGCTTCGCGCGCGTCCAGCTGCAGGATCGACTGTCGGGCGGCTTCCTTCGCAAAATATTCTGGAGTCTTTTCTCCGAAGAAAAAATCGAGCGCGACGCGCCCGCCGCCGCCGGAACTGCCCCGGCCGGACAGGGGCTCAGCCTTCGCAATGCACGAGACGTTCATGCGAGCCAGCGGCTGGGAGTCTTCGGCAAACGTGCCATCCGAAGTGACGATCAGAATGTGCCGGAGTTCATCAGCGTAGCTGGCCCGAACTTCCTTGATGCGCGCATCGTAGCTGCGAGCCGCAGAGTCCGCCCGCATCACAAGCTCCACCTTGGCGGTGATTTCCGCATCCACCGAGGGCAGGGTCACCGGGTACAGGCTGCGGGCCGCTTTTTGCTGGAAGCCGACCGTGGGGGTTTTCGCGGGGCCACTGGCGATCAAAGCCGCCGTCCGCGCCGCGTGCAGGATCCGCTCGGCAGACAGATCGTCGGTATAGGCGTAACCTGTGCGCTCGCCGGAAACTACGCGAATGCCGCACCCGGCCGAAATCCCTTGGGAAGCTGACTTTACCATGGACTCGTCGACCATCAGCGAAGTCGACGAAAGATATTCAAAGTAAAGGTCTGCGTAGTCCCCACCCGCCGAGAGAGCAGCCGCCAAATAGCGCTGTAGATCGGGCTGCGTCAGCCCGTAATGTTGAAAGAAAAACTGTTCGTGAGTCACGTTTATTGGATGCCCCAGCCCCGGCCTCAGACTCGGGGTTTGTCCTTCGTCTCAATTATCCCACAAGCCCGAGCCCACCCCCGATGATGTTCATGACTCCCCAGGCGCATTCGCCTACCGGCCGGGAATTCCAGAATGATTAATGATTAAGGAGTCGAACGGACACTGCTCGAACAGTGCCCGCGCAGTTCGCCCCAGCCGATCGTCCTTGACGATGGAGCCCGGATCTTTGCTCCACCGAGTCGAACTGCCCTGTCTCCGGCGGGTACGACAATTGGGTGCTCCATGAGTGGTCGGGAGAGCGAAACGGTCGCTGATGGTCCAACGCCTGGGCCAGCGCCGCCCTTTGAAGCTTGCGGTCTGTGCCGCCCGCCGGTCCGCGCGCGCAACTGGAGACCATCCGACACAGCGACCCGGAATCTCACTCCGTGGCAGAGATCCGCCCAGGCCGGTGCTTCCCAAAAACTGTGCGCCACTTGAGACCGCATCCCAGGGCCGTCTACTTCTTCCAAGCACCCAGCAGACGACGCAGTGTCAGCAACTGCCCCACGTGGTAGGCGTTGTGGTCTGCGACCAGCAGGGCCTCGCGCAACACGGTTTGTCCGTCGCCCCAGGGAAGCGCTGCGCAGAGGTCGGTCTTGGAGTTCGCGACCAGTGCCTGCATGGCTTCCATGTCTTTTTGGAACTCCCGAATACTTTTCGCCCAAGCCGCCGCGCTGGGCGGCGCGTCTTGCTTGGGCCAGTACTCATCGGGCCACGCGGGCGAAACGTGCTTCCGATTGCGGCTGAATTCAAGGATGTCCCACTGCGCGATACGCAGGTGTTCGAGCAGCATCCACGGGGTGTAGGGCAGGCCGGCCACTCTGCTCCCGCGCAATTTTGCCGGGAAATCGCCGACCACGCCCTCCAACTTGGCGTGTGCTGCGCCTCCCTTGAGAAGCTCGAGCAGGTGCTCACGAAGGACAGCGTCGTTGCTTTTCTTCAATGTCTCCTCCTGCACGAAACGAAATCTGTGACTCCCTAGGCCGGAGCCGGCCCGGAGGCGGCCGTGGTTTCGGTCCCGGGTTTTTCTCCGCGATATACCCGGGAAATGCCGCGCACCACGCGCCGCATTGGGAGTCCGCTTTTTTCGTCCGCGAGGAAAATCTCGCCCGTGCGAGTTCCGCGATAGAACCAGCGCTTCAGCAGGGCGATGTGCTCCATCGCTTCCAGTGCCGTCCTGGTGGTATGCGGCGGGATGGCGTCGATCGCCTGCTGCACACGCGACTCCATCGACTGTGATTTCGTGTGCTCGGTTGGCTGGATCAGGAACTGCGCCGGCCCCGCGATGCGCCCGGCGTCCACACGGAAAAACGCCACCGAATCCTTCCGGGCGCAGGGCTGCACGATCAGTGCGTTCAACAGATCCGTGCGCTGAACGATCTCCGGTAACTGGCTTAGAACCGGCCTGAGTTTGTCCAGACGCGCGTGCTGGGCTGCCGCACCCTCAAAGTCCAGATTCGCCGACGCGTCATCGCGCTGCTGCGAGATCTCGCGTACCAGTGACTGTCCCCCGGTGTCGAGATAGTGACGCACGCGTGCGACTTCCGCTCGATATTCGTCGTCGCTACAGCCCTTGAAGCAGGGCGCCAGGCACATCTTCATTTCCGAATAGATGCAGCCCGGGAACGCGGGATCCGGATGCAGGTCTTCGACGCAGCGCCGCATCTTAAAAAAGTCGAGCGAGTCATTGGCAAATTTCTCGGCCACCACTCGCGAAGGGAAGGGCCCGTAGTAGACCGATTGCCCGTTCCTCGGCCCCAGGCGCGTGGTGACCGATGCCCGAGGATACTGGTTGTCCAGATGCAGCTTGACCAGGGGTGCGAAGCGCAAGCGCAAACGGCTGGCGTAGGTTTTGGGAAAGGTGATGCGCAGCCCTTGATAGAGGAGAAAGCCCGATTCGAAGTCCGAGCCCGTCACGGAATACTCGATCCAGTGGACCCGGTCGCGAAGGTTCAGCTTGCGCGAAGCTTCCAGGGGCGAGCCCAACAACCGGATCAACCGCCGCCGCAGGTTGGCGGTTTTGCTGACGTAGGGTTCGGCCTCGGCAACGTCGCCACGCAGCAGAAAAACCGCCGGGGCTGCCGGGATGGCAGCAAAGATCTCCGCGTCCTGTGCCGGGATGAACTCAAGCCGCTGGCTCAACACGAGTTCATTCTAGTGGGAATGGATCGAGGAGGCACGGCTCCCGAATCCCTAGCGGTAATTCGCGCTGCGGAACTTCTGCCGGAAATCCAGCCCGTCGAGCTTGATGATCCGGCACATCTCATGCAGCCGCGAGCGCATCCGTTCTCCAATGCGGTCCCCCAGTGTTTCTTCGCGCGCCGCTGCGCGCACCGCCGACAGCGTCGCGCCGGCCCCGGCGGCCGCCTGGTCTTCGAAGTTGGTGGTGATGATCGTCGTGCGATTGTTGTTGTAGCGGGTGTTGAGAATCAGGCTGACAGTATCCCAGACCCATTCGGTCGGCTTCACCGCGCCGAGTTCATCGAGCACCAGCACGTCGGTCTCAAAGACGGGGCGAAGCACGTCCAGTTCGGTCGTCTGGACCGATGCGTTGTAGGAATTCTGGATTTGCTTCAGAAGCTCGCGGTAGTCATAAAAAAAGCAAGCAATTCCCCGGCTTAGAATCAGTTCCTTGATGATCCCGACGGCCAAGTGGGTCTTTCCGGTGCCGATCTTGCCGATCAGCAGAAGACCGGTACCCTCCCCGGGATCAAACTCCTCGGCAAAGCGCGCGGCGCTGATGTGCGCCAAGGCGAGCGCTGGATGTGCTCCCGGAAAATCAGTGGTGAAGCTCGACAACTCGCAGTGTTCGTACCGTTTCGGGATGCGCGCCCCAGCCAGCAGCGTCGCCGAGCGTGCTTTCAGGCGGCAGTCGCAGCGCGTCACCCTCCGGTCGACTCCCTCGCGGGCGCTCTTCCATCCCGTCCCCTCGCACAGCGGGCAAACTTCCCTCGAAACCTTCATCACAACCGTGTTTTCCCCTCGTCTCGACTCTGCACCGGCGAGTGGATTTTGCGCAAGGTCAAAAGGTCGGCCACCTGTGTACATCCTGTGGAGCGGGGACTCGGGCTGTGGAGGACGGAGGAAAACCGGCGCACCGCTCGCCTCGCCAACCCCGGCTGGCCATGTCAGCCCGGGAAAACCCTTCTCAGCGGATTTTCGTTCTGGTAGGGCTCGGACGCAGTCTTGGAATCAAGATCATCACTGCATCAGGCAAACCCCCTAGCCAGTGCGGGAATGCAACGGAAACCGGGCCTTGCAACGCATCCCGCGCACGAATGATGCGCCTTCGGCGAGTTTTTCACAGTTGACAATGCGTGAAGTCGGGGGAAAATAGCAGCCATCAGGATTCCGCCTCGGTACAAGCTCCGACTCCCCCAGGCTTCGCTGGGGCATACAAGGAATTCTGTCTAGGAGAAAAGATGAACAAAGCTGATCTCGTGGACCGCATCGCGGGAGCCTGTGAAATCAGTAAAACACAGGCGACGACGGCGATTGACACCGCTGTGGACAGCATTACCGCTGCCCTCAAAAAGGGAGACCGGATGGCTTTGATCGGATTTGGCACGTTCTCAGTTTCCCAGAGAAAAGCCCGCAATGGGCGCAACCCGCAAACCGGCGCCACCATCAAAATCGCTGCTCGCCGCGTCGCGAAGTTCACCCCAGGAGCTGAGCTGAAGAAGGCGGTCAATAGGAAGTAAGTAAAACCAGGTCTAGTCGAACGGCAGGAGGTCGGTCCTGCCGTTTTTCTGTCGATCAGTGCAGCCGCGGGACGAGCGATCCGGTTTGCTTGCGATATTGCTCATAGTCGGGTCCGAACTGCGCCGCCAGCAGTGCTTCCTCCCTCCAGGCTTTTTGCCAGAACCCGAAGCTCAACAGCCCAAATCCCACCAAAGCCCGCCACTTGCCCAAGAACAAAGCCGTCCCCAGGATCGCGAGCAGCAATCCGGCATAGATCGGATGGCGCACCCAGGCGTAAGGCCCGGACTGGATCAACTGGTGATCCACCTTCAGCGTGACGCGCGCGCTCCAGAACTGCCCAAGGTGCCGCCGCGCCCAGATCGCAATCCCCACGCCTGCCCCGACCAGCACAATGGCCGCGGCCTTGAGCCACTCGTTTTCCGGCAGGAAGCGCTCATCCAGTATTCCCAAGCGAAGCGAACGCGAGAAAATCAGGCTGGCGCCCGCTCCCACCAGCAGCAGTGTCGCCAGGCGCCAGGCGGAGGTTTCCCTGCGCTGTGCCCGTTTCACGCTCAGGGCGCTGAGCGCCCAGTAGGTAAGAAAAACGATCCACAGCGACACCACCATGTTCCATGAAATCAGCACGCTCATCCGCGTCCCTCCTCACCCGGCGGAAGCAGAATGAGTACGACTCGAACCAGTTTCATGAGTCTCTCCCTTCCGGTTTTGAATTCAGGGAACCGAGCCGGCCAATCCAGGACAGCTCGACGGCAATCTGCTCGCGCATGAACGCCACCGCTTCCGACGCGTACACGTCCAGCCTCATCGCCTTCTGCACGGTGTCAAGCTTTTGGTCCCTCTCCCGGAGAGCCTGTTCGCGAGCACGCAAGATGCGCTCTCGATCCTCGGCCGCCAGCAACCCAAAGAATCCGACCCGCGCCCGAAAGGCGTCGGCAGAGCGGGCCTCCTGCTCGGAAAATTCGCGGACGCGCCCGAGCAAGGTTCGCCGGCCCAAGGGGGTGAGCGCGTACTGCTGCCGGTTCTGACCGCGCGCGCCCGGCACCGTCTTCCGGGTGACCCATCCGCTGGCCGTGAAGCGCCGCAGCAGCGGATACACCAGATTGTTGTGCAACGCTGCCTGCCCAAATATCGTTCCAGCCTCCTGCTTCAGCCGGTAGCCGTGCTTCGGCCCCTCGATGAGCAGGGCCAGAACTGTTAGGGCAGTCATGACAGTGTCAGTATTGTACTAATAATTTTGGGCTGCCAAGCCGGAAAGCGCCTGGACCAGGAACCTAGGATGCGGCGTCGAGCTGCGGACGTCGAGCTGCGGGCGACCCGGACAGAGTACTGCCCCCGGAAGCCCGGCTCGGCGCCAACCGCCGCGCCCTCAGCTACTTGGAGCGTTGCTGAATCCTGGCGAGTTCCTGTAGAATCAAACGATTCGAATCGAGGTTGAAACGGACATGAAGGCAGCCATTCATCCCGCATATAACGAGATCCGCGTGGTTTGCGCATGCGGCAATAATTTCGTCACTCGCTCGACCCACAAGGGCGACCTGCACGTCGAAATCTGTGCGGCTTGCCATCCGTTCTTTACCGGCAAGCAGAAGTTGCTGGACACCGCCGGTCGTGTGGAGCGTTTCCGCCGCAAATATGCCAAGAGCGACGCAGCCAAGTCCGAAGCCGCGAAGACCGAGAAGAAGTAACGCCGGCTCTAGGTTTCGATCGAGCCCTCGCCCCGGCGGGGGCTTTCTTTTGCCAGCCCGGCTAGAATAAACAAGTGCGCAAGTACTGGGACAATTCGGCGGCGCCCGCTCTCGGAGCCGATTCGGCCGGTCCCGCTCCGCCACCGGTCCCGGCCGAGGTGTCGCTCGCTAGCGTACGGATATCTCCGGCCACCGTCCTTGCGCCCATGGCCGGTGTGACTGACACCGTCTTCCGCCGCTTTATCCGTAACCTGACCGGCTGCGGCCTGATCATGACCGAGTTCACCTCGGCCGACGGCGTGCTCCGCGCCAAAGACAGGAAAGCCAAGCGCTACCTGCACTTCTATGCCGACGAGCATCCGATTTCCGCGCAGCTATTTGGCAGCAACCCGGAGGTCATGGCGGAAGCAGCTCGCATGGTGGAAGGACTCGGTTTCGACCTGGTTGATCTGAATCTGGGCTGCCCCGCGAAGAAAGTCGTGAAGTGCAACGGCGGCTCAGGCTTGCTGCGCGATCTCCCCGCCATCGGCAAAATCTTCGAAGCCGTGCGCGCGGCCGTAAAGATTCCCTTCACGGTAAAGTTCCGCGCCGGATGGAACGACCAGGAAATTGTCTGCGTCGAGCTTGCGAAGATGGCCGAAGCCTGCGGCCTGTGTGGCGTCGCTCTGCATGCCCGCACCCGCGAGCAAGGCTACAGCGGCACCGCTCGCTGGGAATGGATCGCGGCGGTCAGACAGGCAGTGAAGATTCCGGTGATTGGAAATGGCGACATCCGCACCCCCGAAGATGCTTGCGCCATGGTGGCGCAGACCGGTTGCGATGCCGTCATGATCGGACGCACCGCCCCCTCCAATCCCTGGATCTTCCGCCAGATTGCCCAGTACGCCGCGACCGGCGGCTACGACCAGCCCGCCGAATCCGACCGGTACGAAATGATCCGCACCTACTTCAGCATGCTGATCGCCGAACAATTCCCGGATGCGTCCGGCAAGATGAAACAGTTCGCGTCCTGGTTCACGCACGGAGTCCCGGGAGGCGGCGCGCTGCGCAAAGCAATTTATGAAGCCCGCGAGCCGAACGATATCCTGCAACGCGTGGAGGACTTCTTCCAAGCCCACCTGTGTTGCGCGGGCACTCTGGCCCGCGAAACTGCCGGGTCCAGCCCGGTCCCGGTCCCCTCGCTGCTCACCTAGGCGCGGACGCCCTTGCCTGCCCGGGCGATCGCGTCACGAGTTTCCCCGCCCCATCTTTCTCGATGAACCCCCAGGGCACATCCGCCCCATGCGTAAACACCGTCAGCCACTTCTCCGACAGGGCCTGCGCGTAGTAGCGCTCTCGGCTATTGATCGTATCGATAGGAGACAGGTCAAACGCCATCACCCAGGTGAGATCGATATGGGCCGCCGTCGGAATCAAGTCCGAGATGTAGCAGGCGGTCTTGCCTCCGCTCGCCACCAACACCGCTTGCATGTTGAAGGTATGCCCCGGAAAAACCTTCACCGAAATTCCCGGCACAATCTCCCGCCCACCCCGCAGCAGTTGCATTTGCCCGCTTTGGATGAGCGGATCGTAGTTGTCGCTGATGTAGCTGACCGAATCGCGAATGTGCTGTTCACGGCCGTGCAGCCACTCGCCTTCCTGGACGTAGTACTTCGCCCTGGGGAACGTGGCCACGGCCCGGCCGTGGTTTCGAACCGTGTTCCAGCCGCAATGATCAAAGTGCAAATGCGTGTTGATCACAACGTCGATGTCCTCCGGCGACACGCCGCCGGCCGCAAGGTTGTCGAGCAGCTTCGCGGGCTGGCCGTAAATCCGGATCATCCGTTCGGGGAGCTTGTTGCCAATGCCGGTCTCGACCAGCACGGTGTGCTCGCCGGTGCGAACCAGCAATGAGTTCAATCCTGCGGCAACGAAATTTCGGTCGTCGGCCGTGGCCTTTTTTGACCACATCACCTTGGGGACCACGCCAAAGAACGCCCCGCCGTCGAGCGGGTAGGTTCCATCCGAGAACAGGCTGAGTTCGAAATCGCCGAGCTGAATGGGCTGCATGATTTCCGGTTACTTCAATTCGCGCTCCAAGTGCTCCTCGATGAGCTGGAACAACTGCGTTCTTGCGGCTTTTCCGGAGATGCCGTGGGTCTTGTTGGGATAGATCATCAGCCGGAAATGCTTGTCCGCGTTGATGAGGGCATCGATCATCTGAATGCTGTTCTGGAAGTGGACGTTGTCGTCGCTCGTGCCGTGCACCAGCAACAACGCGCCGTGCAGTCGGTCGGCCGCTTTCGGCAGGGACGATTCGTCGTAGCCCTTTGCGTTGTCCTTGGGAAGACCCATGTAGCGCTCGGTGTAGACGCTGTCGTAGTTGTGCCAGTCGGTCACAGGGGCTACCGCCACTCCGCTCCTGAATGCGTCCGAGTGCGTCATGGCGTACAGCGTCATCGAGGCACCGTTCGACCATCCCCAGATCGCCACTCGGTCCCGGTCGAGCTGCGGATACTGCGCCAGCACCTGTTTCAAGGCCGCCAGTTGATCGCTGAGCTCGATCGCGCCGAACTGGTGAAGGATGGCTGTGCTGAATCGCCGGCCCCGGTTGGGTGTGCCTCGATTGTCCACCGTGAAGATCGCAAATCCCTTCTTCACTAGGATCTGGTGGAACAATCCGGTCGTGCCCTCCCAGCCGTCCCGCACCAACTGGGCTGCCGGACCTCCGTACACGTTGACGATCACCGGAATCTTTTCGGCCCCTGCGTCGGGCGGAAGATACAACTGGCCGTAGAGCGTCGTGCCGTCGTCGGCTTTAAAATCCAGGTACTTGGGCGCGACCAGACCGTAATCCTCGACGCCATGCGCTGCCCACACGCTGTTGCAGGCTCCCCCCACGGCGCACACCGACAGCCGTGGCGGAGTCTGGGCGGTCGAGTAGTTGTCCATCCAGTGCCTGCCGTCCTCGGCAAAGTTCGCGTAATGCACGCCGTCACCCAGCGACAGGCGGTGGAAATCCGATCCGTCCAGCTTCACGGCAAACTGGTTCTGCTGGCGGTAGTCGCCCTGGTTCGCGGTGAAATACACGGCGTTGTCATCGACGGCCTCCACGCCCAGAACCTCGTAGTCACCCTGCTCCAATTGCCGTTCAAGCCGGGCGTCGGAGGAAAGGGGATTCTGCTTGTCAAAACTGTACACATACAGGTGGGTGTGGCCGTCCCGCCAGCTTGACCAGAGGAAGCGATCTCCCGACTTCAGGAGGTGGAAGTCGTCGTTCACGTCGACCCAGCCATCGGCAATGTTTTCGCTCAACACCTTGCGCGAGCGCCCCGATTTGGCGTCGATGAAATACAGCTCCAGCGTATCCTGCGCGCGATTCAAAACCTGCGCCCACAGGACGCCATCGCGGACCCAGCCAAAGCGTGGAATGTAGACGTCGGTATCGCGGGTGAGGGAAATCCATTTGGGCTTGCCCCCTTTGGCCGCGATCACGCCCAGCCGCACCACTGGGTTCGGATCGCCTGCTTTGGGATACTTTTCCTGATCCAGCTTGGGATGCGTGGGCAGCCAATCGGTGATCGGATAGGTGGGCACCGACTTCTCGTCCATTTGCAGAAAGACGATATCGCCCCCGTCCGGCGACCAGAAATAGTTGCTGCGCACGCTCAACTCCTCCGCGTACACCCAGTCGACTTCGCCGTTCAGGATGTTGTCGTCGGTGTCGCTGGTAAGCTGCTTGCCGTCCTGGCCCGAAATCGGCTCGACATACAGGTTGTGTTTCCGCACGTAGGCAATGCGATTGCCATCCGGAGAGAACTTCGGATCCTCGCTCGGGTCGGGCGCCGACGTGATCTGTACCGCCGTCCCGTTTTCCAGACTGTAGAGCCAGAGCTGCCCCTGCGAATCGAACAGCAGGTGTTTCGAATCAGGCGCCCACAAGTAGGCCGCCACGTGGTAGCGCGTCACCCGCTCTTTTTCGCGCTCGTTCTTGATCTTGCTCGCGTCCGGAGCCAGGCTCGAAAGCCTCGCCTCGCTCACCAGGAGCTTTTTCTCTCCGCTGGCCGCATCCACGTACCACAACTCCCCATGCTCGCCGAGGTCGTCCCTCTGGACGAAGGAGACCTTCGAGCCGTCCGGACTCCACTTGATGTTTTCCGGCGGACGTCCCGTCAGCCCGCCTTCGGAGAAGATCGACTCGATCGAGAGCGGCTTTTTCGCCGCACCCTGGGAAGCCGACGATTGTGCAAAACAGCAGGAACCGACCGTCGAGAACGCGATCAGAACCACACAGAATTTCTTCAAGGGCAGGCTCCCGAACTGAGAAATCATGCAAACTGCAGGGCTGGAAAGTGTACACCGGCGAGCGATTCTCCCGCACCGGCAGGCCCTTGGCCGCCCCGCTTGCGATCGGGGAATCCGCCGGGACCTCCGCCCTGCGTCCCTACGTCGCCCCCCCGCAGCCAGTGCACAATCCGGGCAGCCCTACCCGCTCTACATCGAGCCCGGCAGCGCGATGCTGCGCGCGCCCGAACGGGAGCAAGCAGGTGTATGGAAGAGTCGTGCTGGACCTGCGCAACCGCAAGATCTGGGCGTTTCCCACCTTCACCCAAGACCCCTACCCGGTCAATGCGGTCAATAGCACGCCACCGACTTCCCATCCGTTCCTGCTCGGCAAGTTTGCCCTGGCGGACACCGATAACCACCCGGCAACGTCGGTGGGAAGGGCTGTAAGCTTGTGTCTCACTGCGATATAGGCCGCATGGGCGGCGGGGCCAGGTCGCTCCGGGCCGCTCTTTGCCCGGGGGTGGCTCCGCCCCAGCATGCTAGAATCAGCTCAGTCAACCTTCATGCTTCAGGACCTCCAAAACCTGATCGAGTTGCAGGTAGCCGACAAGGAAATCCATCGGCTGAAAGAAGAGGTCGCGGCGCTTCCCAAGCGCGTTGCCGTCATCGAGGAAAAGCTGGCAGCCACCCAGGCCAAGCTTGAAAAAGCCAAGCACGCCGCCAAAGCTGACGAGGCGGCCCGCAAGAAGTTCGAAACCACCATCCAGGACCTGCACAGCAAGATTTCCAAGTATCGCGACCAGTCGCTCGACGTCAAAACCAACGACCAGTACAAGGCGTTGATGCACGAAATCCAGTTCGCCGAGCAGGAGATCCGCGGCAACGAAGACAAGATCCTCGACCTGATGGTCAATGCCGAGGCCCGCGACAAGCACGTAAAGGCCGCCGAAGCTGAACTCAAAGCCGAGGCCGCCGAAATCGAGAAGGAAAAGGCGGACGCTCGCCAGCGCACCGCCGAGGACGAGAAGTTGCTGGCCGAGTGGAGCGGCAAGCGGGACAAGCTGCGGGAGGGCGTCAATTCAGACGTTCTGCGCCACTACGAACGCGTGCTCAAGTTCCGCGGGTCGGGCCTCTCCGAGGTGCGCGATCAGAAATGTATGACGTGCCGGGTGCTGCTGCGACCGCAGACCTACAACGAAGTGCGCGCCGGCAACACCGTCATCGAGTGCGAATCCTGCCAGCGCATCCTCTACTTCAATCCCGAAAACGAAGCCAGCATCGAGCGCACGACCTTCACCACCAAGCGCCGCGCCCGCCCCAAGCTGGACTCCCAGCAGGCTTGGTTTTATCACCCGTCCTTTGGCGAGACCGGAGAAGCTTTTCTGGCGTTCGTGAACGGTTCGACCAGCTCGACCCGCCGGGTCTATGAGCTCCACACGGGCCGCCAGGTCGGCGACATCCTGAGCCGCGAAGGCAGCTTCCGCCTTGCGTTTCCAGAGGACCTCACGGGCGTGATCCGGCTGAATGGAAACTGGGACGAAGAGGAAATCGATAGCTGGGGTAGCGAACTTCCCATGGTTGTTCTGGATGCGCTCACCTCTGATCTGTCCGCCGCCCGTGCCGAAGCCGCCCATTCCCACCATGCTGCGGGTCCCGAGAATCCGCACTCCGAGCACCCTGCCGCCAGCTAGCTTTTCCTGTTCCCCCGCAGCGCGAAGCGTTCAAGCCCTGCCGCCGTTTAAGATCAACGTATGCCCGTAAAAGGTTCGCCGCGTCGAAAAGAAAAGGTGCCCGCCGCGCCGGCGGGTCCGACGGTCATCATCACCCAAAAGGGTGCCGCTCGACTGAAAGCAGGACACGTCTGGGTCTACCGCTCGGATCTGGTTTCCGCAAGCGAGGTAGCCCCCGGGTCGGTGGTCGGAGTCGCCGACGAGCGTGGCCGGTTCTTCGGCTCGGCTCTTTATTCGAGCAGCTCTCAAATCGCACTGCGGATGATCGCTTCCGACCCGGTTTCCGACTTCCCCGCGCTCCTGCGCCAGCGTCTGCAGGAGGCCATCGCCTACCGCAAAGCACTCATCCACGATACCAATGCCTATCGCGTCGTCTTCAGCGAAGCCGACTTCCTGCCCGGCTTGATCGTCGATCGCTACAACGACATTCTTTCCTTGCAGATCCTTACCCAGGCTATGGACGCGGAGCCGGTTCGCGCCGCGATGCTTTCTGAGCTCTGCGAGCGATTGAAGCCGGCAGCCGTCGCTGAGCGCGTCGACGCCCATATTCGCGAGTTGGAGCAACTTCGGCCCCAGGCTTCCGGCCTGCTTCATGGAAAGAAGAGCAACACTGTTTTTTCCATGAACGGCGTTCGGTTTCACTTCGACACCCGGGAAGGCCAAAAAACCGGAGCCTTCCTCGATCAGCGCGAAAATTACGCCGCCGCCGCCCAGTATGCCCACGGCGAAGCGCTCGACGTCTTCTGCTATCAGGGGGGCTTTGCATTGCACGTCGCCCCGCGCGCCACCAAGGTGACCGGCGTCGACAGCTCGCGGCCGGCGCTCGAGGTCGCCGACAAAAATGCCCTGCTCAACCAGCACGAAATCGAGTGGATCGAGGCCAACGCTTTCGACCTGCTTAAGGACTACGCGGTCGCCGGCCAGCGCTACGACACCATCGTTCTCGATCCTCCCGCGTTCGCAAAAACCAGGAAGAACCTCGACACGGCCCTCCGCGGCTACAAGGAACTCAACCTGCGCGCCTTGAAAATGCTTCGGCCAGGGGGCACCTTGATCACCTGTTCCTGTTCCTATCATGTCCGGGAGGGGGAGTTCGTCGAGGTGGTCGCCGACGCCGCCCGCGACGCCCATCGGACCTTGCGCGTGCTCGAAAGACGAGGCCAAGCCAAGGACCATCCAGTCCTCTTGTCGGTTCCCGAGACCAGTTATATGAAATGCCTCATATTTAGCGTAAGCGATTGAAAATACTTAACAAAGGTGCAATTCCAAATAGTTGACAGAGTCACGCTCATATTTTATGATTCCTTTGTGCTAATCGCTCATCCAATTGAGTGAATGCAGCATCACCTCAATCAGATCAGCCCTTAGGAGGATTTCGAGTCATGACTGTTATTACCCGCTGGGATCCGTTCCGTGAGTTTTCCACCCTGCAGGACCGTATGAACCGTTTGTTCCGCGAGTCGCAAGGAACCGAAGAATCTCTCACCACCAGCAGTTTCGCACCCCCGGTCGACGTGTACGAAGACGAGCACAACGTCAGCTTGAAACTTGAAGTCCCGGGCATCGACGAGAAGGACATCGATGTGCGCATCGAGAACAATGTCCTGACCGTGCACGGCGAGCGCAAGTTCGAAAAGGAAGAGAAGGAAGAGAACTTCCGTCGAGTGGAGCGGCAGTATGGCAGCTTCACGCGCACCTTCACGCTGCCCACCACCGTGGACGCCGAGAAGGTCTCGGCCAACTATGACAAGGGCATCCTGAAAATCACCCTGCCCAAGAAAGCCGAAGCCAAGCCGAAGCAGATCAAGGTCAACGTCGGCAGCGACAAGACCCTGGAAGGCAAAGGCCCCAGCAAGGCCGCGTAAGGCGCGTACGAAACAGGTGGGGACCGACGCGCTCGTCCGTCCTGGCCGGGCGATTCACTCAGGCAGCATGGGAGGCGGCAGCGTTGACCGTCTCCCGTTTTTCTTGGGCGCGAGATCTCCGGACCCGTAAGACTAAAGTTGTAGCCCCACGCACATCTACAGGGCGGTAGCGGTCGTCGACGGCCAAGCGCTAAATGCATGAACAGTTTCTTAAAATCGTTCCGACCGCCGGAACATCATAAGATCAGGATTTAAGGAGTCTCCCATGGCAATCCGCTGGGACAGATTTACCGTCAAGGCGCAGGAAGCCGTTCAGCGCGCCAACCAAATCGCATCCGAGCACGGCAACCCAGAGCTGCTGCCGGTACACCTGCTGGCCGCCCTGCTCGAAGACAAGGAGGGCATCGTCCCCCCCATCCTGGAAAAAATCGGCGTCGGCCCGCAAGTCGTTTTGAACGAGGCCTACAGCGAGATCGATCGCCTGCCCAAAGTTTCCGGCGAAGGTGCCAACCAGGCCAGCATGTCGCCCGCTCTGAACCAGCTCATCGAGCGCGCCTTCAAAGAGGCCTCCAACTTCAAGGATGAGTACGTCTCTACCGAGCACCTGCTGCTCTCTGCCACCCAGTCCAAGAAAGACGCCGCCCAACAGGTTCTCGCCCGTCATGGGGCCACCTACGACGCCATCCTGAAGGCCCTCACCTCGGTTCGAGGGTCTCAGAAGGTCACCGATCAGAACCCGGAAGCCAAGTATCAGGCGCTCGAGCGCTACGCCCGCGACCTGACCGAGCAGGCCCGGCGCGGCAAATTGGATCCGGTCATCGGACGAGACGAAGAAATCCGGCGTGTGGTGCAAGTGCTTTCCCGCCGCACCAAGAACAACCCCGTGCTGATTGGCGAACCTGGCGTTGGCAAAACGGCGATCGTCGAGGGTCTGGCGCAACGCATCATCTCGGGCGATGTTCCCGAGATTCTCAAGAATAAGAGAGTCGTCGCGCTCGACCTGGGCGCGATGCTCGCTGGAGCCAAGTATCGTGGCGAATTTGAAGATCGCCTGAAAGCCGTTCTGAAAGAGATCGAAGACTCCCAGGGACAGATCGTCCTGTTCATCGACGAGTTGCACACCCTGGTCGGCGCCGGCGCGGCCGAGGGCGCCATCGATGCTTCCAACATGCTGAAGCCCGCGCTCGCCCGCGGAGAGCTGCGCGCCATCGGGGCCACCACTCTGAACGAATATCGCAAGTACATCGAGAAAGACGCCGCCCTTGAGCGCCGCTTTCAGATCGTCTTGGTCGGCGAACCGAACGTCGAGGACACCATTGCCATTCTGCGCGGGTTGAAAGAGCGGTACGAAGTGCATCACGGCGTGCGGATCAAAGATTCGGCCATCGTCGCGGCCGCCACGCTCTCCGACCGCTACATTGCCGACCGCTTTCTACCCGACAAAGCCATCGACCTCATCGACGAAGCCGCTGCTTCGCTGCGCATCCAGATCGATTCGATGCCAACCGAGATCGATCAGCTGGAGCGCCGGGCCATGCAGCTCGAGATCGAAAAGCAGGCCCTGAAGAAAGAAGACGATCCCAACTCGCGTGAGCGTCTTGCCGTTCTCGAGAAGGAACTCGCCGAAATCCGCGAACAGTCGAACGCGCTCAAAGCCAACTGGAAGAAAGAAAAAGACCTCATCGCCCGCCAGCGCGAGCTCAAGGAACGGCTCGAGCAGCTGAAGATCGAAGAGCAGGCCGAAGAGCGCAAGGGCAATCTGCAGCGCGTGGCCGAGATCCGCTACAGCCTCATCCGCCAGACCGAGGAAGAACTGAAGCAGCTCACCGCGCAGATGGAGAAATCCGGTGCCCGGCGCATGCTCAAGGAAGAAGTCGACGAAGAGGACGTAGCCCGCATCGTCTCCAAGTGGACCGGCATTCCGGTCTCCAAGATGCTCGAAGGCGAGGTCAAGAAGCTGGTCACCATGGAAGATCGCCTGCGCCTGCGCGTGGTCGGTCAGGAGGAAGCACTCGAACGGGTGGCCCATGCGATCCGTCGTTCCCGCGCCGGCCTGAGCGATCCCAAGCGCCCCATCGGTTCTTTCATTTTTCTGGGTCCGACCGGCGTCGGCAAGACCGAACTGGCTCGTGCCCTGGCGGAATTCCTGTTCGACGACGAGCACTCCATGGTGCGCATCGATATGTCGGAGTACATGGAAAAGCACGCCGTCTCTCGCATGATTGGGGCGCCTCCCGGATACGTCGGCTACGACGAGGGTGGTCAGCTCACCGAAGCAGTTCGCCGCCGACCCTACGCGGTCGTGCTTTTCGACGAAATCGAAAAGGCCCATCCCGACGTCTTCAACATCATGTTGCAGATCATGGATGACGGCCGCCTCACCGACGGCCAAGGCCGCCACGTGGACTTCCGCAACACCGTCATCATCATGACCTCCAACATCGGCTCGTCGTATCTGGTGGCGGAGAACGTCGGTACCGAGGAGGACTTCCAGAAGGCCGCCCGGCAAGTTACCGACGCCCTGAACGGACATTTCAAGCCCGAGTTCCTCAATCGGGTGGACGACATCATCGTCTTCCATCCACTCGGCAAGCAACAGCTGGTGAAGATCATCGAGTTGCGCCTGGAAGAGCTGCGCCGCCTGCTGGCCGATCGCAAGATCTCGATCGAGCTCACCGACGCCGCCAAGGAGCTGCTCTTCAGCGAGGGCTACGACCCGAATTATGGCGCTCGCCCGTTGAAGCGCAGCATCCAGAAACTCGTACAGGATCCCCTGGCCCTGAAGATTCTCGATGGCGAGGTACTGCACGGCGATCACGTGATCGTCGACGCCGACAAGAAGGCCGGGAAGATGATCTTCAAGGTCAGCAAGCGGGTGGGAGAGAGGGAACCCGCCGGCCTGAAGCGCTGAGCCCGTCTGGCTGGCCTCGTTGCGGAGCGTCCATGCACTGGCCAACGCCGCTCGCACGCACTCGAACAAAATTCGAGTCCGTTCGAATTGCGTCCACTCCTCATTCGAACGGCACGAGTGACGTACTGCCACTCTGGATGACTCAACGCCAGCCGCAGCCCAAACGGCGATTTCAAAGGTTTCCACATGCTCGCCTTCGCGGCAGTTGGTTGGGATTGTCTCGACGGGCTCGTTCAGCTCCTCTGCACCGTCAATCAGGCACAGGTCGAGACTTGTTTTCGCACCGTGGACCTTGATGATAGATTCGTCTTCTCGAATACGAGGCACGTAAACGGCCTCAGCACTAAAGAACGCACTACTAAGATGAGCAGACGGTATAAAGCTCATCACATCCGAGTCGTACTGCAGGACGTTCAGTGAGGCAAATGAAGCTCACCTACGACATCCTCGATCTCGAAGTGCAAGAGAAAACATCCCACGACAACGTCTGGAAAAAGCGAAGAGCACTCGTCAAGCGGATTCACAATGTCTTGAGGGAAGCAGAGACTGAAGTGGCTGCACGCGAGGCCAAGTGCCAGAGCAGCGCTGGCAACGACAGCAGCCAAATCGCCCAGACTCGCAAAGCAAAGACCAATGTCGTGCTGAGCCGAGCGCAGGACCTGAGTCGTTGGGTTGGCAGAGACTCAGTCCTGCGCTTCGCTCCAAGACCACAGCGACGCACTGGAGGAACCAGGCGCGAAACCGATCAAGGCGGAGGCAAGCTTTCAAAGTGTCAGAACCTGACCGCGATCGGGTGAGCTCCGAACTTCGGCAACCTCTGAAACTTGAAATCCGAAACTTTGAAGCCTGTCTTTTTCACGCAAGGTCGAACAACAACACTTCGCTCTGCTTCGCAGCTTTGATCGTCAGCTTCGGTTCATCACTGATGGCAGCGCCGTCGCCCTGGCCAAGCGTGTGGCCGTTCAACTCGACACCCCCCTTGGCCACCTGCAGCCAGCCATGCCGGTTCTTGCCGAAGTCGTGAGCCACTTGCTCCCCCGGCTTCAGGAGCGTGACGTAGAGCCGCGCGTCCTGGTTGATCTTGACCGATCCGTTGCTGGCATCCGGAGAGGCAATCAGCCGCAGCTTCCCTTGTTTTTCCTCGTTCGGAAAGCGCTTCTGTTCGTAGCTCGGCTCCAGCCCCTTGTTCTCCGGCAAGATCCATATCTGATAGAGGTGAACCTGGTCCGTCTTCGAGGGGTTGAATTCGCTGTGCCGGATCCCGCGACCTGCAGTCATGCGCTGGCCATCGCCTGGCAGAATGACCGACCCGGTCCCCAGGCTGTCGTTGTGCTCCAGCTTGCCTTCGAGAACATAGGTGATGATCTCCATGTCGCTGTGCGGATGCGCCGGGAATCCGGCCGCCGGTGCCACATAGTCTTCGTTCATCACGCGCAGGGACCGAAACCCCATCCAGCGCGGATCCCAGTAGTCGCTGAAGCTGAAGGTGTGCTTGGTGTTCAGCCAGCCGTGGTCGCCACCGCCCCTTTCATGGCTGCGCCGTATCGTGATCATGGTTAACCTCCTATACTCGTTATAACGACCATTCAATAATCAAGTGATTGGATGTGCATCGGGGACAAAAGACTCAGGGCTGAGCAGGGCGCCAGGCTGCACTCAACCCCTGCCTTGCGGATCGCGACGGGGCTGGCAGGAGGGTCGTGTCGCCCTGCCACGCGCTCTCAAATAGGACTGGAGAGGTGCTCGTTCGGGAAAACAAAAAGACCGCGGAGCCCTGATCGGCAGCCTGGCGGCAGGGGCCGCCTCGGCGCCCCTGTGGTCTAGGCTAGGACTTTTTCTTCTTGGACGAACTCTCGGACTTCGGTGTCTCGGGCTTGGTTTCTTTCTTCTCGGCTTTCTTGCCGCCGGAATCGCTCCCCCCCGATTCCCCGTTGGAAGAAGAGCTCCCAGCCGACGACTTCTTCGCGTAGTCGGTCACATACCAGCCCGAGCCCTTGAACTGCACGGCCGGCGCCGAGACGACCTGCTCGACCGGGCCGCCGCAGTCCGGGCACTTCTTCACATGGGGATCAGAGAACTTCTGAATCCGTTCAAAGCGGTGGTGGCACTTCTTGCACTGGTATTCGTAAAGGGGCATGGAGCTCCAAAAATCTTCAGGAAACTGCCGGGCCTCGCGCGGGACCTACCTGGCCGGCCCTCTCGACTGCTTAGATTCTAGGGGCTCCGCGGCGGTCGCGTCAATTTGGAACGCGCACTCAGGGGGCCACGCAATGGCAGATTCCCGAGTCTGATTTGTTTGCACCCGCCGCTTCTCGCGCACGCCATCACACCTGATCACGTCTGAAGAGTTCCACCAGCGTGGAGGCGAAAAAAGGCATGCGCGCCGCTTGACAAGGTTCTCTCCCCGGAACCGATAACACGCGCACCCGCTGGAGTCACCCGCTCCGCGCCGCTCGCAGTGCTGCGCCAGATTCCGCGCCAGACGGTCAGTTTGCGGCCTTCCGACTGTGACCATTTTTTCTGCACCACTCGCGTTGCAGTTACACACTCGCCACTTGACAGAAGAATTTCTTCGCTGTTCGATTCTGCATGACGCGAAAAAATCTTTCGCGAAGTTTTCCACACGGCGAAATATTTTGTGCTAGTATGCCGCCTGTTCACTTACTGAAATTTTCTTTCGTCCAGGCACTTCGCTCCCGACAGATCGGGGGTCGTTCTGCACTAAATAGAATTTCTTCACTTAAGGTTTTCTAACAGTCGGGCCCGTCCCAGCCGCCGGCCCCGAGATGAGCGTTTATGTCCGTTCCAAGCACAACTCTTCCGGCGAACCCCTGGGTTCGCATCCTCGATGCGCTCGAGAAGAAAATTAACCGGCATTCCTACGACACCTGGCTCAAACCTACCCGCTACAGTCACGCAATCGGGGGCATCCTGTTTATCCGCGTTCCGACCGTGGAGTTCCGCCACGTGGGCGACAAGTACGCAGACTTGATCCAGGAAGCCATCGACAACCTTGGGCTGGAATATCAGGACGTAAAGTTCGTAACCCCGGAAGACGATCCCGCCTCCACGCCCGTTCGTCATGATGGTGGACTGGGTGGGCTCTCGGTCGTGTCGACGCCCGCGGCCGGACCGGCAGCTCAAGCGCGCTTCGATTGGGATGGCGCTGCCCAGCTGAATCCCCGTTACACCTTCGACGCCTTCGTGATTGGCAGCGGGAACCAGTTCGCCCACGCCGCCTGCCAGGCTGTCGCCGAGCGCCCGTCCAAGGCCTACAACCCGCTGTTTCTCTACGGTCCGGTCGGCATGGGGAAGACTCATCTCATGCAGGCCATCGGCCACGAGATCAAGAAGCGCCTGCCGCAAGCGGCCATCTGTTACGTCTCCAGCGAGAAATTCACCAACGAGATGATCAACTCGCTGCGCTACGACAAGATGACCAGCTTCCGCGACAAATTCCGCAACGTCGATGTGCTGCTGGTGGATGACATCCAGTTCCTCGCCCAGAAAGAGCGCACCCAGGAAGAGTTCTTCCACACCTTCAACGCGCTCCACGAGTCGATGAAACAAATCGTCATTGCCAGCGACCGGCCACCCAAGGAACTGGCCGAAGTTGAAGATCGACTGCGCAGCCGCTTCGAGTGGGGCCTGATTGCCGACATCCAGCCGCCGGATCTCGAGACCAAGGTCGCCATTCTGCAAAAGAAAGCCGAGCAGGAAAAAGTCACCCTGCCGACCGATGTGGCCCTTTACGTGGCGTCCAACATCCGCTCCAACGTCCGTGAGTTGGAAGGCGCCCTGATCCGCCTGGTCGCGCACTCCTCGCTCATCGGCGCCGAGATCACCCTCCCCTACGCCCAGCAGGTGCTCAAGAATTTCATCGACTCGCAAGCCCGGAAGGTCACGATCGAATCCATCCAGAAGGCGACCGCCGAGCAGTTCGGCTTGCGGCTGGTGGAGATCAAGGCGAAGAACAATTCGCGAGCGATCGTGTATCCCCGGCAGATCGCGATGTACCTGGCCAAGCATCTGACCGAAGCCTCGCTGCCTGAGATCGGACGCCAGTTTGGCGGAAAGCACCACACGACGGTGCTCCACTCGGTTGAGAAGATCGACGAGGCCCGCAAGAACGACAAGGATTTAAACAGGCTGATCAACAAACTCACCGAGCAGTTGGGCGGTTGATCGCGGGCCGCAGCAGTTTTCCACCAGCCGGAAGAGTCTTCCTCACCGTACCCTGTGGAGACGTTGTGGAAGCTGTGTAAGAGTTGGATCGAATCCGACCGGGTGGCCAAAATGTACCAGCAGTTCCGCGACCGACGGGACCTATTTTGGACATGAAGGGTGTTTCGGGAACACAATGCTGAAATGAGACTTGGCTCGGTTTTCCACTTTTCCGAGGCCCCTACTGTTACTGCTGGTTTTATAGGTTTTTAATTTGATATAACGAAGTAACAGAAGTAGCGCCGCCCTACGGGAGACTCGGTTATGCCGGTTGAAGAGGCCACTGCGACGGGAACTTTGGAGATCACAGTCAGCAAGTTTGAACTCTTGCGCGAACTGACGGCAACCCAGGGAGTCGTGGAACGCAAGACCACCATCCCCATTCTCTCGAACTATCTCTTCGAAGCTTCCGCGGACAAACTCTCGTTGACCGCGACCGACCTCGATCTCAGCTTGCGTACCTCCTGCAGCGCCAAGGTCAGGAAGGAAGGCTCCTGTACCATCCCGGCGCGCAAGCTGTACGACTACGTAAAACTTCTCCCCGACGCCGAAATCACCATCAAGCTTCTCGAAAACCACTGGGTCAGCATTCGCTGCGGCCGCTCGAACACCAAGATGGTCGGCATGGCCAAGTCGAACTTCCCCAGCCTCCCGGTGTTCCCGGCGGCGGGCGTGGTGAAGATTCCCGCGCAGGTACTGCGCGCCATGATCGCCAAGACCGGCTTCGCAATCGCCAGCGAAGAATCGCGCTACACCCTGAACGGCGCCCTGATGATCCTGAAGCCCGAGTCGATCACCATGGTCGCCACCGACGGCCACCGCCTGGCGCACATCGAACGCCCGGGCGAGAAATTCGAGGGCGTCTCGGGCGAAATGAAGACGCTCATCCCCAAGAAGGCGATGGACGAGTTGAAGTCCCTGGTCGACTCCACCGACGTCGAGACGATTGACTTCGCCAAAGACGAATCGACGCTATTTTTCCGCATCGGTCCGCGCCTGTTGACCTCGCGCCAGCTCACCGGACAGTTCCCGAACTTCGAAGCCGTTCTGCCCAAGGACAACAACAAGCTCGTCAGCCTCAACGGCGATGACTTTAGCGCCGCCATCCAGCGCGTGGCCCAGTTCTCCGACGAGCGCTCCCGCGCCGTCCGGATCCGCCTGGAAAAAGGCGAGCTGAAGCTCTCGGCTTCCTCCACCGAAACCGGCGAATCCGAGGACTCGATTGAGACACCTTTCAACGGAGACGGCCTGACCATCGGCTTCAACGCCGTCTACCTGCTGGACTTCCTGAAAGCTGTCGGCTCGGGCGATGTCAGCCTGGAATTGAAAGACTCCCAGTCCGCGGGCCAACTCCGTCCGCTGGGCAGCGAGGACTACAAGTACCGCTACATCGTAATGCCGATGCGGATCTGAGAAGTCTCCCCAGCCGCGCCGTCCTCCTGGGCGAGGCGAAGGACCTGTGCGCTGGCCTGTGGCCAGTACGATGCGGTCGGTAACAATCTACACATAACCGGGGTTCGGTTTTCACCTCGGGCGTAACCGATCCCGCGTCCGGAGGTCTGCAGCGCGGAGCCCACGTTGCGCGGCTTCACATGTCCTTGACCCCAACTGTTGCCCCGGATTAGAGTGTCGGCCACCTGAATTCGAAGGGGGGCTCGCTATGCTGGAGGACTTGAAAAAATTCATCCTTCGCGGAAACGTGGTCGACATGGCAGTCGGCGTGGTCGTGGGCGCAGCCTTTGGCGGCGTGATCACCGCCCTTACCAAGGACCTGCTCACGCCCCTGGTTTCCGCTGTGGTCGGCAAGCCCGACTTCTCCTCGATCGGCTTCAAGATCAGGAATACGTCCTTTCCCGTCGGTGATTTCATTAACTCCATTGTGTCGTTCCTGCTGATCGCAGGGGCCATCTATTTTTTCGTGGTCACTCCCGTCAACGCCCTGCTCGCTCGCATGCACAAGGAGCCGCAGGCGGCTCCTACCACCAGGAAGTGCCCCGAATGTCTGAGCGAGATTCCGATCGAAGCCAGGCGTTGTGCACACTGCGCACAGCCGGTGCCGGTGGGCCGGGCGGCTTGAGGTGAGCAGTGGCCGGGCAGTTTCCCAGGCCGCTGGTGCGTCCAGTTTGCACACGATATTGGTCGGCGCAGCTGCATTTGAGCAGCTCCGGGCGCGCGGGCGTTACGCTGTCATCGGAACTGAGCACAGAAGCTCCCCACCCAACAGGTCAACCCTCGGTACACGCAAGCGATTCTCTCTTGCGGGCAGTGATTCGTTAAGGTAGGGGCGGCAGTTAGGGTCAGCCCGTTTGTTTGCAGGATTTTCCACTCCAGTCTCAGTTTGAGGGCATTCTTGCAAATCTTTTCTGGGGCTTGACTTTTTATAGTTCTGACACTATTATAAGTGTCATATGAGGCCACCCCGCGAACCCGACTTGGAACTGCGCGGCAAGCTCATCCGCAGCCTCGGTGCTCTCCGCGAAATGCTGCCCGGGTCTTTTGTCGAACGCAAACGCTCCTGTGGCCGGCCTAACTGTCATTGCGCCGACGGTAAACGCCTGCACTCGCAATTTCAGATCTCGGTATTGATGGACGGCAAGCCGAAAGCTCTCAACATTCCGCCGGAATGGGTGGAGAAGGTACGCGAAAAGATCGAGATGCGCCGACGCTTCGACGCTGCCGCCGCAACCATCTGTGGTGTCAACCTGAAGCGCTTCCTCAAAGAAAAGGTCAAAGAAAAGGAAGATCGCCAAAGTTGAGCCGGCACCGGCACCGGTTCGAGGCTTATCTCGACAAGGTGTTCGGCTTTTCGGATTTGGTGAGTGCTCTGCCCGAGGGACGTCAGTTTCCACAGCACGCCTGGAAAAAAGTGTTGGACGCTGTCTTCTTGGGTGCCGCCATGCAAATCCCCAGCCTGCTTCCGATCGAGGCCGAGTGTCACCATGGGGCGCTGGCGAAACGCATTGGACCGGTCAGCGACGACACTTTGGGCTACTCGCTCGAAAGACAATCTCCCCAACCTGTGTTCGCGCTCAGTTGCGAAATTGCCCGCCGCTTGAAACGCAACGGAGTTCTACACTCGGATTGGTCTCGAGGCTGGGTGGTGGGCGCGGTCGATGGGATTGAAATCTGCAGTTCGTTTGCCCGGTGTTGTGCTGCCTGTATGGCGCGGGAGGTGCAGCACAAGGTGAACGGCGAGATAAAGACCGAGATTCAGTATTACCACCGCATCGTCGTCGTGGTCTTGGTCAGCTCGGATTTCCCCATCCCTTTGGGAGTTCGTTTTCAGAAGAATGGCGAAACCGAGGTCGCCTGCGCCCGGGCTCTGCTCCAGGATCTGGTCGGGCATTTGGGCCGCCGCTTCCTGGATGTGTTGGTGGGGGATGCTTTGTATCTGCAAGCGCCCTTCGTCCAGGAAGTGGAACGTCTGGGTCTGGTTTGGGCCTTCACCTTGAAAGAGAACCAGCCCGAGTTATTACACGAGGCGGAGCGCTGCACGCAGGCCTCTCCCACTGGAGTTCACCAGGAACCGGGCCGGGAGATTCGCTACTGGCACTTGCCGGAAGTCGATTGGCCGGTCGCCGGTCGCCGGGTGCGGGTGGTCAAAACCTTTCGCATCGAACAGCAGCGCCGCGTCACGGTCCGCGAAAAAGACGCTCCTCGAACGAAAGCCAAGTCGGCCATAGCCCAGCCCAGCACCAACTTCTACGCCACCAATTTCGAACTCGGCTCGATCTCGCCGCGGTTCATTCATCAGCTCAGTCGCAGCCGTTGGCGAATCGATACCGAAGTCTTTCAGACCATCACCACCGACTGTCACCTCAAACACCCTGCGGTTCACCAGACCACGGCCCTGGTGGTGCTAACCATGATCCGGTTTCTTGCCTATACCCTGTCCCTGGTCTTCTACCACCGCCAAGTCCGCAGCCATGCCCCTCGAAAATGCGACACCTTTCATGAGCTGGCCAAGCGCTTAGCCTACTGGTTCCTCGTTCTTTCGCTGAATACCAGTTGATCCCGCTGCGCGCGTGCTTCGACCTGTCCGGCAATCTTTCCGGGCGTCCGCCCTGACGTCCTGTCGCCCTATTCCTTCCAACCCGAAAAATCAATCGCGCACTCCCGTTTTCAGACGATTCCTACCATCCCAACTTGCCCCAGCTCCTTGTCTGCCACGAACTGATGTCCAATCAGCGCCCTACCCCACGGGCACACGGCGCTTTACGGAATCGCTGCTCTTGCGGGCAAGCGGGCGGCAACGGCCCTCGTGCTCCTGTAACATGGAGTCGCATGGTATCTCGCCGCGGTTTCGTCGTAGTTTTGCAAGCCGTCACCCTGATTCATGGCGGCCTCGCGCGCGCGCAGCAGGTATCGGGCTCCTCCTCCTCCAAAGCCAAGCAAAAAACCGAACAGCACCTGAAAGCGTCCGCTCCCGCCGCTGCGCAGAACGACCAAGGCCTCTACCGCAACTCCGATTTCGGTTTCAGCTACCACGTCCGCTACGGCTGGGTGGACCGCACCCGCGAAATGCAGCAGGACCAAACTGATCCATCCAGATCGCGCTTGCTGCTCGCCGTCTTCGAGCGCCCGCCCGGGGTCATGGGCGAAACCGTCAACTCCGCCGTCATCATCACCGTTGAGAGCGCAGCGTCCTACCCGGGGCTGAAAACAGCCGCCGATTACATGGGCCCCCTGACCGAACTCACGACCGGCAAAGGCTTCAAAGTCACCGAGGAACCCTACGACGTTTCGGGAGGCGCGCAAAAACTCGTGCGCGCTGATTTCGCCAAGGATCTCGGCAGACTCATCATGTATCAGTCATCGATCGCGATGCTGCACAAGGGATGGGTGGTCCTGTTCACCTTCATCGGCGGCAGCCAAGATGAGATCGAGGAATTGGTCGAAAAACTGGTCTTTCCCGCCGCCGCCAAGCCTCGTTGACCCTCCCCTGGCGGCCCGCCAGAAAACGGCTCGCTCGATGCCTGTAACTCCCTCCAAAACCACAGGTTACCGACCCGGTTCGGGGCTCGAAAAAGCCCTCGGTTTGTGGTAGAATTTATTCAGCTGGAAAGCCCCTAAGTCCAATAAATATCAATAATTTGAAGCCGATTCCGGGGCGCCCGAAAACTACCAGCCAGGGCTCGAAGACCAAGCTTTTTCCACGGAGCTGAATGGCCACCAAAGAAACGCTCGACACGAACGCGATCGCCGACACAAAAACGAAAAACGGAAAGGCTCCCGCCATCGACGGAGGCAACGGGGACTACACGGCGGATTCGATCAAGGTGCTCGGCGGCATGGAAGCCGTCCGCAAGCGCCCCGCCATGTACATCGGTTCCACCGGTGAGATGGGACTGCACCACCTGGTCTACGAAGTGGTAGACAATTCCGTCGACGAGGCGCTCGCAGGATTCGCCGACAAGATCGAAGTCACCGTTCACATCGATAACTCCGTCACCGTGGTCGATAACGGGCGTGGAATTCCGGTCGACAACATGGACATCGACGGCGAAAAGATTCCGGCCGCCCAGGTCGTCATGACCAAGCTGCACGCCGGGGGAAAATTCGATTCGTCCTCCTACAAGGTTTCCGGCGGTCTGCACGGCGTGGGTGTGTCGTGCGTCAACGCGCTCAGCGAAGATCTCGAGCTCGAGATCTGGCGCGACGGCTTCACTTGGGAGCAGACCTATTCCGCGGGCGAGCCGACCAGCAAGCTGAAGAAGGCCGGCGCCACCAGGAAGCGCGGGACCAAAGTCCACTTCCATCCTGACAAGACCATTTTCAGCGCTACCGAATACAACTACGACACGCTGGCTCAGCGCCTGCGCGAACTCGCTTTCCTGAACAAAGGCCTGGTCATCACGCTCACCGATGAGCGCACCACCGATGCCAAGACCGGCGAGCCCAAGCACGCCGAGTTCAAATACAACGGCGGCATCGCCGAGTTCATCAAGCACCTCAATCGCGGCAAGCAGGTGCTGCACGACAAGCCGATCTACATGGAAGCGGAAAAAGACGGCGTCGTGATGGAGATCGGTCTGCAGTACAACGACGCGTATTCCGAGAGCGTCTTCAGCTTCGCCAACAACATCAATACCGTCGACGGCGGCACTCACCTGTCGGGCTTCCGCACCGCGCTGACCCGCACCATCAACTACGCCGGCCAGCAGATGGGCCTGTTCAAAGACGTTAAGGAAAACCTGACCGGCGACGATGTGCGCGAAGGCCTGGTGGCCGTGGTCAGCGTGAAGCTGCCCCAGCCCCAGTTCGAGGGTCAGACCAAGGGCAAGTTGAACTCCGACATCGCCGGTATCGTGCAGGCGTTCGTCAACGAGAAGCTGGGCGCTTTCTTCGAGCAGAACACCACGGTTGCCCGCAAGATCATCAACAAGGCCATCGACGCCTCACGGGCGCGGGAAGCCGCGCGCAAGGCTCGTGATCTGACGCGCCGCAAGGGTGCACTCGATGGCGGCGGCCTGCCCGGCAAGCTGGCCGACTGTTCCGAACGCCAGCCCGAGCGTTGCGAGCTGTTCCTGGTCGAGGGCGAATCCGCCGGCGGCACCGCCAAGCAGGGACGCGACCGCCGCTTCCAGGCCATCCTTCCGTTGAAGGGCAAAATCCTCAACGTCGAGAAGGCGCGCTACGACAAGATGCTGGCGCACGAAGAAATCCGCGCCATGATCACCGCGCTCGGCACCGGTATCGCCAAGGATGACTTCGACGCCACCAAGCTGCGCTACGGAAAGATCATCCTGATGACCGACGCCGACGTCGACGGCAGCCACATCCGCACCCTGCTGCTCACGTTCTTCTTCCGCCACATGCAAGAGCTGATCAAGCGCGGCAACGTGTTCATCGCGCAGCCTCCGCTGTTTGGTGTGAAAAAAGGCCGTTCGCACCAGTACATCAAAAACGAGGACGAATACGACAAGGTGATGCTCAAGCGCGCCTCCGAAGGCGTGGTCGTGCGCTACGGAGAAGGCGCCGCCAAGCTCGACGGTGCCAATCTCTCGCGCTTCATGTCCGTCCTGAAGGAATACCTCGGCTTCTTCGACAAGGTGAACAAGCGGGTTCGCGATGAGCGCATCACCGAACTGCTGCCCAAGCTCGACTTCTCCAAGCGCGCTGACTTCGAAGGCGACAAGAAGACGCCGTCGAAGAAGATCGAGAAGCTCGAGAAGGAACTCAAGAAGCTGCAGAAAGATCTCGCGCTGAAGAGCCTCGAAATGCGCTTCGACGAGGAACATAACCTGTGGGAAATGGTGTTCGTGAATTCGCGGGCCGCCGAACACCGCATCAATTGGGAAGTTGCCTCCAGCGCCGAGTATCGCCAGATGACTTCGAAATTCAAGCAGGTTGAGCCCTACATGGAGCCGCCCTTCATCGTCGAGATCCTCGCCAAGGGTGCAGCCGCCGCCTCTGACGACGGCGACGAATCCGCCGAGGGCGAGACCGAAGAGACAGAAACGACAAACAAGAGAGTTGCCAAGCCACAGCTGAAGGGCAAGGCAAGAGAGCCGGAAATCGTCGAGCTGCACTCCGCCCGTGACCTGTTTGAATTCGTAAAAAAAGAGGGCAGTCGCGGCTACGACGTGCAGCGCTACAAAGGTCTGGGCGAAATGACCGCTGAGCAACTCTGGGAGACCACGATGGATCCTGAACGCCGCACGCTCTTGTCGGTGAAACTCGAAGATATCGCCGAGACCGAGACCATCTTCACCACGCTGATGGGCGAAGACGTCGAAGCGCGCCGCAAGTTCATCGAAGAAAACGCGCTCGACGTGAAAAACCTCGACATCTAGCCTGCTCAACCCTGGGGCGGACGCCCAGGTCTGCCCAGCCGGGCGAAGCCAGGCTTCTGGGTTTGGGGGCGCGGGCGCTCTGCCCGCGCGGAACGACGGCTGGCACTGGTTCTGTCCGAGCGGCCTCGTCGCCGCCCGATTTTCTGGCACAACATGCCCCTGATCGCACTCGCCACCTCGTCGAAGCATCCCGATCTCGCCCAAGATGACCGTCTGTTACTCCAGCCACTCGCCGAGCTCTCCCTCGATGCTGAACCCGCGATCTGGGATGATCCCGCCCGCAATTGGTCGTCCTTCGATGCCGTCATCCTGCGCTGCTGCTGGGACTATCACCTCAAGCTCGAAGCATTCTTGCGCTGGATCACGGGGCTGGAGCGGTCGACAATTCCGCTGTGGAATTCCGCCCCGCGTGTCCGCTGGAACGCGAACAAGTCCTATCTCCGCGACCTCGGCGCCCAAGGCATTCCGATTGTTCCCACTCTCTGGGCAGAGGCCGGCGAGCCGGTTCGCCTGGGGCAAAGACTTCGTGAACTGGGCTGGAGCAAAGCCGTCATCAAACCCCGGGTCTCTGCCACCGCCTATCGCACGCACCTGATTACCCCGGACGATTCAGAGTTCGGGCAAACCCTGTTCGACGAACTGCGCAGTGGTCCCGGCGTCATGGTGCAGAAATTCATGGATAACATCGTCAGCCAGGGCGAATGGTCGCTGATTTTCTTCGGCGGCGAATTCAGCCACGCCGTCCTCAAGACACCGAAGGCAGGCGACTTCCGTGTGCAGAATGATTTCGGCGGCAGCGAGCGTCCCTCCGATCCCCCGTTCGAAGTCCTTCAGGCCGCAACCCGAATCGTCCGGACCGTGGAGCCCACGCTCTACGCCCGGGTCGACGGAGTGGTCGACGACGGCCAGTTCCGCCTCATGGAACTGGAGTTGATCGAGCCCCTGTTGTTTCTGGCCGCGCATTCCCAAGCGCCCGCATCCTTTGCGCGCGCGATTGCCCAGGTGATTCAGGTGCCGGCACCTGAAATCTCGCCTGACCCCCGATAAGCCCACTCCGCCGCATCGCTGGTTCTTCACCGGCTGAAATATCTCTTGCAAGCCCTCCTGCGCCGGCCGTTCTCCCGGACAAGGAGACCAACACCATGTCAACCATCGCGGCCTCCTGGAAATCCGCAAACAAGTCCTGGATACCGGTTGCCGTGCTTGGCGGTGTTATGTTGCTGGCCGCGGCCTTGGCCACACCCGTGCTCCACCAAAGCCAACCGGGGTCTTCTCCTGCAATCGCGGATCGAACCAACCCGCCGGCAGCGTCGGCTCGGGACGAGGCGGCCCGCTCCGAAGGATTTGCAGCCGGAGACGCGTCGCCGGTGTCGCTACTCAGCAGATTCGTGCCGGCCGAACGCAAGTCCGCCCCCGCTGCCGCGTCGCCTGCCCGGTCCCCAGCGTCGACCGACCGCAAGCTCGTCCGCACCGCCGCACTGGAACTCACGGTGAAAAGTCCCGCCGCCGCCGCCGAGCAAATCCGCACGCTGGCGGAGAGCATCGGAGGCTACCTCGAAAGTGCCGCAATCGGCGGAACCAGGGAAGCGCCGGTTGCCAGCATCACCATCCGCGTCCCGGCAACGCAGTTCGAAGACGCCAAGGCGAGTATCCGCATACTCGCGGCCCGCGTCGACAGCGAGAAAACCGACGCTCAGGATGTCACTCGCCAGTACGTTGACATGGAAGCGCGCCTGCGCAACCTGCGTGCCGAGGAAGGCCAGTACCTCACCATCATGAAAAGCGCCTACAAGGTGGAGGACCTGCTCAGCGTCAGCCAGAAAGTCAGCGAAGTCCGGGGCGCGATCGAGCAACAGCAGGCGGAATTTCAGACGCTCTCCAAACAGGTCGAGACCGTTGCCATCACAGTCTCCCTGCACGCCATCGTGGATGCACAAGTCCTGGGTCTGAATTGGCGTCCGCTCTACCAGTTGAAAGTCGCTCTCCGCGACGGCCTCGATGCGCTGGCCGACTACGCGACGACCATGGCCGCCATTTTGTTCTACGTCCCGGTCATCCTCGCCTGGACTCTGACCATGCTGTTCGCCGGTGTGCTCGGATGGCGCATCGTTCGCCGGGCGGGCCGTCGCTTCGTCGCGGCCCAGGCCGTGACCGTTCGCGAGAACTCAACAGGCTCCTTCTGAAGACGTCCGCCCGGGTGAAATTTCCAATGACCAGTGGCAACGTCAAGCGTCGCACCACGGTTCCGACTCAACCTTTCGCGGAGGTTCCCATGAAGCGTCACGTCCGGGGCCCCATGCAGTCTGTCCTCCCCGCCATTGTTCTCGCTGTCTTGCTGTTCGTCGCCGTCGGTCCGCAGCAGGAAGTTCTCGCCTCGCCCTCGCCCGGTGAAACTGCCGGCTCGCTCGGCATCGTCGGCAAAAACGGCGGGGTGCAGGGCACGTGCCCGCTCAAACACACCGACGTGCGCGCCGGCATCAGCGGGTTCCTCGCTCGCGTCACGGTGACCCAGATCTTCACCAACACCGCGACCCAGAACATCGAAGCCCTCTACGCCTTCCCGCTGCCGCAAGACGCCGCCGTCGATGACATGACCATCCAGGTTGGCAACCGCACCGTGCGCGGCCTCATCAAGCGCCGCGAGGATGCTCGCGCCCTCTACGAGCGCGCGCGGCGCACGGGCCACGTGGCTGCCCTCCTCGATCAGGAACGCCCCAACATCTTCACGCAGTCGGTTGCGAACATTCTACCCGGCGAGCAGGTCACGGTCACGATTGGCTACGTCGAGACGCTGCGTTACGAAGGCGGATCGTACGAGTTCGTCTTCCCGATGGTTGTCGGCCCGCGCTATATCCCCGGTCAGCCCATCGGTCAGCAGGCCGGTGGCTGGGCGCCCGACACCAAGCGCGTTCCCGACGCGTCGCGCATCACTCCCTGGGTCGCCGCGAATGTGAATCGCGCCGGACACGATATCTCGCTCGAACTCACGCTCGATGCCGGCGTGCCCATTCAGGATCTGCGCTCGCAGACCCATGACATCGACGTGGACCGCAAGACCGCCAGCCGCGCCAGCGTGCGCCTGCGCGACCAAGCCACTATCCCGAACAAAGACTTTGTCCTGAAATACGACGTGGCCGGCGCCCAGGTCGCCGACGCGTTCCTCACCACCCCCGCTCCCGGGCGCTCCAAGCCGGCCGGCGGCTACTTCACGATGATCCTGCAACCGCCCTCCCGCCTGCCCGAATCTGACATCGAGCCGAAGGAACTCGTCTTCGTGCTCGACACTTCCGGCTCCATGTGGGGATTCCCGCTCGAAAAGGCGAAGGCGGTGATCAACCGTGCGCTCGACGAGCTCCGCCCGGGCGACACCTTCAACCTGATCACTTTCTCCGGCGACACCCACATCGTGTTCCCAAGGCCCGTCTATCCCACCGCTGCAAACGTTCGCAAGGCCAAGGAAGTGCTCGCCAATCGCACGGGCGGTGGCGGCACTGAGATGATGACAGCCATCCGGGCCGCGCTCGCCCCCTCCGATTCGCAGGACCACGTGCGCGTGGTGTGCTTCCTCACCGATGGCTACGTCGGCAATGACATGGAAATCGTCGGCGAAGTCCAGAAGCATCCCAACGCCCGCGTATTTGCTTTCGGCATCGGCACCGCCGTGAATCGCTTCCTGCTCGCCAAAATGGCGGAGGCGGGACGTGGTGCCGTCGAATACGTCACGCTGGCCGATAAAGCCGACGAGGCGGCAGACCGCTTCTACGAACGCGTGCGCTCGCCCCTGCTGACCGATCTGTACGTTGATTGGGGCGGCCTGCCCGTCACCGATGTCTATCCGCAGCGCCTGCCCGATCTTTTCGGCGGACAACCCGTCATCCTCACCGGCCGCTACAGCCAGCCCGCGACCGGCACCGTGCGCCTCAAGGGAGCGCGCGCCGGAGGTCCCTTCTCCCGCGACATCCCGGTCACCTTCTCCGCCAGCACGCCACCGTTTGAAGCGCTGGCGGGCTTCTGGGCCAGGCGCCGCATTGACGATCTCATGTCGCAGGACTGGCTCGGTCTCCAGCGCGGAACGATCCATCCGAAATTGAAAGAGCAGATCACGCAACTCGGTCTGGACTATCGCCTCATGACGCAGTTCACCTCATTCGTCGCGGTCGAAGACAAAGTTGTCATCAAAGACGGCAAGCCCCAACGCGTCGAAGTGCCGGTCGAGATGCCGGAAGGTGTAAGCCATGAAGGAGTATTTGGCCAGGACAGCAAGGAACAGGGATATGCTCTGTCGACCAACGGTCACAACTTCTCGGCGCTGGCCAGCTTGGCCGCCGGTCCGATGAGTCAAACCGTCCAAGTCGACAGTGCAGCGGCCCAGGTGCCGCTGAATGCCCCCGCCACCAAGCGCGCGCCGGGCCCACCACCGCCTCCGCCGGCGGCTGGGCCGATGGCAACGCCCGAGGCCGGCGCAGCCGGGCAGGGCTCCAACGCAGGGTCGACCGACGAGCGCCGAGCGCTGGAAAGCAAACTACAGCCGGCCGTTCTCGCGGCGCTCGACTGCTTCCGCAAGTCGGCGAACTCCGGATCGTCCTGCGCCGGAGTTCATTCGGGCAAAGTCAGCCTACAGGTCTGGCTCACCGAGGACTCGGCCGCCACACGCGCCCAATTGCAAGCGCTCGGCTTCGGGTTCACCAAGGCCAGAGTCGAGTCGATGGTCACCGGAATTCTGCCCGTCGAGAAACTGAAGGACTTGGCAAAACTCTCCTTCGTGAAGTTCGTCTCCTTTGAACGACGTTAGGCAAACTGAGGGCCGATCCAAGCGAGGAACCTCCACGTCCCGCTGAGGTCGGCCCTTGGTGAAAGCTCCACCGGGCGCTGACAAACCTCCCGGAAGAGTTTTCGCCCGGTTACCCGTGCCCGCCCGCCGGGTTACTCCCGATTACTGTTGTGTCCCACCCCACAGCCGCGCCAGCGCCGCTCCCCGCAAGTTCCCCCGCCGTCCACGTTCTCCCGGCAGGACGCAACAATCGTCCCAAAGGAAACGAGGAACCAACTTGAAACGCTTGCTCGTGGTGTGGGCGCTCTGTATCACGGCGGCAGCCCAGGAAAAATCCGTTGAATCGCAGCCCGCGCTGACCATTTATAACCAGAACTTCTTCGTGGCGCGCGAGCATCTGCCGCTTGACTTGAAGCCCGGCGCCAACCGCATCGAATACGCCGGCATCGCCGCCCACGTCGAGCCGGACTCCGTCATCCTGCGTGACCCCAGCGGCCGCGCCCTGAAGATCCTGGAGCAGAGCTACCGCAATGATCCGGTCTCGCAGGAACTGTTGCTGTCCTTCCATGAGGGCAAGACCATCGACTTCCTCGTGCAGACCGGTCAGTTCGTAAAGGGCAAGATCGTGCGCAGCGGCTACGTTCCCAGTTACAGTTACGCCCAGGGATATCAGCAGCAGCCTGCCTACAGCCAGCCCATCATCGAGGTCGACGGCGTGTTGCGCTTCGGCCTGCCGGGTCAACCGCTTTTCCCCGCGTTCAGCGAAGACTCGATCCTCAAGCCCACGCTCGGTTGGCTGCTAGAGACCGACAAGCCCGGCCAGTTTGAAGGCGAACTTTCCTACGTCGCCGGCGGCATGAATTGGCATGCCGACTACAACCTGGTGGTTGCTGATGGCTCGGCAAGCCAGACGAATCTCGTCGATCTGGTGGGCTGGATCACCATCGAGAACCAGAGCGGCAAAACATTCGGGAACGCGCAAATTAAGTTGATGGCCGGGGATGTGAACAAACTCGTTGCCCCAGGCGTGCCCATGGCCAAGGCCATCAATTCGGCCACGCGCGCTGCCGATGAAGCCTTGGCCCCCGTGGTGCAGGAAAGATCGTTTGACGAGTTCCACCTTTACACCCTGCAGCGAGCCACCACCCTGCACGATCAGGAAACCAAGCAGGTGGAATTCGTGAGCGCCTCCGGCATCCACTCCCAGCGGCTCTACATCTACGACGGGGTTCGAGTCGCCCAATACAGCTACTACAATCCCGAGCAGATCCGGCAGGATACCAACTACGGCACGCAGTCAAATCCCAAGGTGTGGGTCATGCAGGAATTCAAGAACTCGGAAGCGAACCACCTCGGCCTTCCGCTGCCCAAAGGCAGGCTGCGTTTTTACCGGCGCGATAGCGACGGCCACCTGGAATTCGTGGGCGAAAATGCCATCGACCACACCCCTAAGGACGAAACTCTCCGTCTCTACACCGGCAACGCGTTCGATATCGTTGGCGAACGCAAGCGCACCAGTTTCCACGTCGACTCGAGCCAGCACTGGGTGGACGAGTCATTTGAGATCCACGTGCGCAATCACAAGAAGGAAGGGGCCAGCGTGCGGGTCGTGGAACACCTGTACCGCTGCAACAACTGGAAATTGACAGACCAGTCCACGCCTTCGCACAAGACCGACGCGCAGACCGTGGAATTTCCCGTCACCATCAAGGCCGATGGCGAGGCGGTCGTCTCTTACACAGTCCACTATTCATGGTGAATTCAGCCGTCGTATTTCACCACCGGATACCTTCGGGCAAACAGGACCCAGAGCGCGACGACCAGGACCAGGCACAGCACGCTCCCCTCCGGCCCCACGCTGCCACCTGTCAGCCAGGCGGGCCGGTCGAGGGCAGATGGTTCGAACAGGTGACCCGGCACCGTGGACCCACTGTCGGCTACACCCCACAAATAGGACTGGCCCCAGTCCCACGCCGCGTGGAAGCCAACCGCGAACCACAGGCTCCCGGTGCGTCGCAGCGTGAAGCAGAAGAAGAAGCCGATCGCAGCTGCCGCCAGAATACCGACCGGTGTTTCGCCCGGGTTCCGCAAGTGAATCGCACCGAACGCGCAGGACAGCAAACCGGCAGCAGGCCAGAAGCCCAAGTCCTGCTTCAGGGTAAACAACAGGTATCCGCGGGTCAGGAAGTCTTCAAACAATGCCACCAGCAAGAAAAAAACCATCCAGAATACCGCGAACTTCAAAACGCGTCCGCCGCGCAACACCACGTGCCCGAAATAGAAAACATGCGCCCCGCGCAGCACAAACAGGAGAAAGGTGATCGCGGCCAGTCCCCACCCGGCGCCCACCCAGAAAAATTTCCCGAAGGCCTGGTTACGCGGCAGACCATAGTCATCGACCCGTCGCCCCTCGATGCTGGCCATGAGAAACGCCGGCACGATCGCACCCAGCAGGAACGCGAGCTCGCCGTAGACGGCCTGCCAGAGCCTGGCTGCGCCGTGAACCTGTCCCGGGAAAAGCGACCCGCCGAACCAGAACAGCAGGGAGGTGACGGCCGCACCCGTGGCCAGGTAGAGCAGAACTCGCCAGACAAGGCGCACGCCTCCGGGCCCCTCGAAGATCCGTTCGCCCCAAGTTCGCGGTGCGGACAAATCAGCGCGCCGAGCAGGTGCCTGCGAGGTGCGGATTTCTTCTTCGGGCGACAGTGACGGCGGCGTAACCGGATCGGTCATCACGAAGTTCAGCAGGATCGGCTCCCATCATGGTAAAACACTGGCTCCCTGCCGCGGGCCGATTTTTCATGCGCCAAGGTTTTGGAAAGCCGCAAGTCATGGCCGGAGCACTCCTGCTGGTCTTCCTGGCGCAATGCGCCTGGCTCGTCAGCCGCAGCCTGCGCGTTGGCGAAATGGACTTGCGCGAGTGGTACCGCATTGACACCGGCCTGCGCCGCTGGCGCACAACTCCGCAAACCAGCGCCGCCCCCGATCCCCACTCGATGGTCGGCCCCGGACCGCCTCCCCGCATCCGCGACAACCAGGGCTTCGACCCCGACCACTCCGCGCTCTGGTACCTGATCTCGTCGGCGCCCCTGCTGCTTTGGCCCGGACGGTTTCAATCCCAGTCCCTGCCCTACTGGGGGTGGCTCGCCCGCGCTCCTTATCTCCTGTTTGGCCTGTTGCTGGGCGCTTCTCTCTGGTACGTCGCGCGCCGTCTGTACGGCAACGAAGGCGGATTCGTTGCGCTGACGCTTTACTGCTTTTCGCCCGGCATCATCCGCGCCGCCTCGGTCTGGTTTGCCGAGCCCGAGATCGGCGCGACCTGGGGAGCCTTCGGCGCCATCTTTACCGGCATGGCTGTCGCACACACGCTTTATGCTCCGCGTGAAGTTGTGCTCTGGAACTGGCGTCGCATCGCGTTACTGGGCGTCTCCTTCGCGCTCGCCGTCGGTTCGCAGTTCTCGCTGGTTGTGATGGCCCCACTCGCTCTCGCGCTCATGCTGTATCTCGCACCCACGCGCCGCGGTGCAGTCCTCATCATCTGGACGGCTGCCTGCACGGTGTCGCTCGCAATCCTGTTCGCCGCCTATTTCTTCCATCCCTCCGCCTTCGGAGAAGGCCTCCGCCATGCGGCCTGGCTCGGCGTTACCTGGCAGGCGTTCCGCATGCCCGGAGCGTACCGCGAACTTCTCGTCGAGTTGGGCCAGGGTAGTCCCGCGCTCGTGCTGGCCCTCCCGGTTGCGCTGCTCACCTACGTCCTTTGGCCGCGTGCTCGCTATTTCGGCAACACCGCACCGCTGCTGGTGGCCTTGCTCTGCCTCGTGTTCGGCTTGGCGACGCCGCACTATCAGGGACTCGGATTCCAGTTGATCGCGCTGCCGTTCCTGTTCATCTTCGTCGCTGGAATCTGCGCCGACCTTCTCGAGTCCAAACAGCGCAGCCTTGTCATGGCCGGCATTTTCGGCCTCCTGGTCGCCTACGCAGTCTGGAGTCTCAGTGAACTGGCGCGGGTCGGCCGCTCCGGCTGATGCCCCGGGGTTTCCCCGCCACATTCCCTCGCAGACCTCATCCAAACCTAAGCCGCAATTCATCAACTATTTAGCTTATTCCGACTTCCGGCCCGCGGCGGTTACCCTGCGGTTACTGTTCGCCGCTTCATTGTTTAGTCGAGAACGAAACCCCGATTCCCGCATCTAACCAAATGGGAGGCATCCCATGCGCGCAAAACAGGCGTATCATCGCCCCATGCGGTACTGGACGCAGGTTTCCATCCTGTTGCTCGCCGTGCTGATCGCGCTTTCCGCGCAGGCTCAAATCAACGGCGTCCCGCCGTCGGTGACGTCGCCCGGTTTCGGCGGAAGGCAGTTCAACGGTGTTCCCCCCTCGGTCACCTCCTTTGGCTTTGGAGGACGCCCCGGCTTCCACGGAACGCCTCCGAGTGTGACATCGCTCGGCCCCAACGGCTTTGCTCCGGGGCCCATAGGAATTCACCCGCCTCCGCCGCAGCGCCCTGTAAACGGCGGCGATCATCATCATCACGGCGATCGTCATCAACCCGACGCCTTCGTGTACCCGTATTACGTTCCCTACTACCCGGTCATGACTCCCTACGACTACGGAGATGCCTCCCAAGATGAGGCTTCGGCCGAGGTGCCCGATCAATATCAGGGAGGTCCCACGATCTTCGACCGTCGCGGTCCCGGGACTCCCCTTCCGGATGACTACCCGACCGATCTTCCCAAAGCTCGCCTGCCAAGGCCCGAGCCCGCGCCGGACGACAATGCGAACGCCACTGCCGCTCCCCCGCCCGCACCCATTGCGGTCGAGCCCAACACGATTCTGGTGTTCAAGGATGGCCACAAACTCGAGGTTGGCAACTACGCCATCGTGGGCGGCAATCTGTTTGACCTGACGCCCGGCCATCGTCAGAAAGTCGCGCTTGCCGATCTCGATGTCTCCGCCACCGAAAAGGCCAACGACGAGCTGGGAGTTGACTTCAAACTTCCCAAACTCCCCGACTGAGGCCGAAACCCGTCATGCTGCAGTGCGCTCCCAAGACGTTGCTGGCCGCGACCCTTCTGGTGACGCCGCTCGTAGCCCAGATGGGCGGACGCAGTGGCCTTACGATGCGACGCCCCTCTTTCGGCCGCCGCGCTCCGTATCGGCCGGGCTTCTACCTTGGAGCGCCTTTCTGGACCGACGATTACCCGTCCCAGCCTGCCCAACCGCCGGTGTACGTGATTCAGACACAGCCGGAAACGTCCCGGAACCCCGTGTCTGGTTTCGAGGAACCCAAGCCAGTCACGCCCCTGATGATCGAATGGCAGGGCGACCGCTACGTCCGCCGCACCGCTGACGCGAACACGACGTCTGGCGCTCGCCAACCGGACTACGCCGCCGAGCCTTCTGCCCCGTCGTCGCCGGCGCGTTCGCGCGGGGCCGCGGCGCCTGTCGCGCCTCCCACCGAGGCGCCTCCGGCAACCTTCGTATTCCGCGACGGTCATCGGGAGGAGTCCAGCGACTATTCCATCATCTCGGGAGTCATCTACTCGCGAGGCAACTACTGGACCAGCGGTTCCTGGTCGCACAAGATTCTGATTGCCGATCTCGACGTGCCCGCAACCCTCGAAGCCAATCGCGAGCACGGCGTTCCTTTTCGCTTGCCAGGTGCGCCCAACGAAGTGATCACCCGCCCGTAGAGACCGCGCCGCGCGATTTCAGCTGAAATACCAACCACCGTTCACGTTGACGGTCTGCCCGGTCATGTAGCCGTTCTGCGCGAGCAGCACGACTAGGGAACTCACATCGTCGACGCCGCCGAAGTGTCCGACTGGAATGATTTCCGGATTTGCCCGCGGATTCGACGTCACCATCTCCGTGGCAATCAGTGCCGGTGCGATCGCATTCACCGTGATCCCTTCTTTCGCCATCAGATTGGCGAGCGAACGGGTCAGCCCGAGCATCCCCGCTTTGGATGCCGCGTAGTGCGGCCCGACCACGCCTCCTGTCTGCGCCGCCACCGAGGACACATTGATGACTCGTCCCCACCGCTCGGCCCGCATATCGGCCAGAACCGCCTGGGTCACAAGGAAAGCTGATTTCAAGTTGACGTCAACCATCTCATCCCAATCCGCTTCCGTGATCTCCTCAATCTTCTGCACGCGTGCTATTCCCGCGTTGTTCAGCAGAACGCCGGTGACGCCCAGGTCGCGCTGGACGACTGCCACCATTTCCCGCACCTGCGAGGAGCAAGAGACATCCGCACATACCGCCAGCGCGCGTCTGCCAGCGGCACGGATCTCACTGCACACCGCCTCCGCCTCTTCGGCGCGCTTGCGGTAGTTCACGGCGACGTCGCATCCGGCTTTCGCCAGCGCAATCGCCGCCGCCGCCCCGATCCCTCGGCTCCCGCCCGTCACCAACGCAACTTTTCCGGTCAAGTCGTCCATCGTGAAATCTCCCAATTACGCCTCCAAGAAGCGTACCGTTTTGATCATCGGAAGGCCTCGCCCGAGGAGGCAAAACAGCCTCGGCCATGGTATAATCGGTTGTAAGTAAAGATCTACTAACTTCCTGTAAATGCAACTATTTAGATGAAGTTCGCAGCCCTTCGATGATGCCCGAAGCAAAAGACCCGACTTCGCGCACCTCGAGCGGTTTGGGGCGCGACAGAAATCTCCAGAGCGGACAGCTCCAAATCCGAACTGCTAAACGCTGACCGCTGAGAGCTGATTTTCTATGGCAGACGATCAAAATCCTGAACTCCCACTGACTCCACCACCGGGTGGCGGCGACGGCGGTTCCCCTGGCGCCCTGAACATTCAGCCGGTCAACATCGAAGACGAGATGCGCCGGTCGTATCTCGACTATTCGATGTCGGTCATCATCGGCCGCGCGCTCCCCGATGTGCGCGACGGCTTGAAGCCTGTGCATCGTCGCATTCTCTACACCATGCAGCAGATGGGGCTTCAGCCCAACCGCGCCACCCGCAAGTGCGCCAGGATCGTCGGGGACGTGATGGGCAAATACCATCCGCACGGCAACCTCGCCGTCTACGACGCCCTCGTGCGCCTTGCGCAAACCTGGAGCATGCGGTACCCGCTCGTGTTCGGCCAGGGAAACTTTGGATCGGTCGACGGCGATCCGCCCGCCGCCGACCGGTACACCGAAGCCAAGCTCGCGCAGGTCGCGACATCGCTGCTCGAAGATCTCGACAAGGAAACGGTCGACTTCCGTCCCAACTATGACGGCAGCGAGCGCGAGCCCGACGTTTTGCCCACCCGCATTCCCAATTTGCTTGTGAATGGCTCCGACGGAATCGCCGTCGGCATGGCCACCAAGATTCCGCCGCACAACCTCACCGAGATCGTCGACGCCACCATCACGCTGGTGAACAATCCCAACGCGACGCTCCCTGAGATCCTGAAATTCGTGCAGGGCCCCGACTTCCCGACTGCCGGCATCATTCACGGCCGCGCCGGAATTCTCGAAGCCTACAAGACCGGCCGCGGCCGCTTCATGATGCGCGCCCGTGCGGCCATTGAGAATCTCACCAAGGACAAGCAGGCCATCATCATCACCGAGATACCCTACCAGGTGAACAAGGCCCGCCTGGTGGAACGTATCGCCGAGCTGGTCAACAACAAGGTCATCGACGACATCTCCGACATCCGCGACGAGAGTGATCGCGACGGCATGCGCATCGTTGTCGAACTCAAGCGCAGCGCCGAACCGCAGATCGTGCTCAACCAGCTCTTCAAGCACACCTCCATGCAGGAGAGCTTCAGCATGATCCTGCTGGCTATCGCGCACGGCCAGCCTCGCGAGATGGGCCTGATCCAGGCCATCCAGCACTTCATCGAACATCGCGTGGAGGTGGTTCGCCGCCGCACTGCCTACCTGCTCGCCAAGGCCCAGGACCGCGAGCACATTCTCGAAGGCTACTTGACCGCGCTCGATCACCTCGACAACGTGATCGTCATCATCCGCGGCAGCGCCAACCGCGCCGACGCCCGCGAAAACCTCGTCGCCTATTTTGGGGGCAAGAAGATCGACATCAATACCACCGGCCGCGCGCCCAAGCTCGATCCCGACAAGCCTTTCACGGCCCGGCAGGCGGACGCGATCCTCGAGCTGCAATTGCACCGCCTGACCAAGCTCTCGATCGACGAAATTTCCAACGAGTTGAAAGAGACGCGCGCGCGCATCGAGGAATACCAGTCGATCCTCGGCTCCGAAAAGAAAGTGCGCAGCGTGATCATCAAGGAACTCGAAGAAGTCAAGAAGCAGTACGGCGACGAGCGCCGCACCGTCATCGAAGACGAGGCTGCCGAGATTCACCTGGAAGACCTGATCGCCGACGAGCAGGTCGCCGTCACCGTCAGCCATTCCGGTTACCTGAAGCGCACGCCGATCTCAACCTACCGCATGCAGCGCCGCGGCGGCACCGGCCGCACCGGCATGAAGACGCGCGACGAGGATTTCGTCCAGCATCTCTTCATCGCTTCGACCCACGCCTACATCCTGATCTTCACCAGCGCGGGACGGGTGTACTGGCTCAAGGTCTACGAGATTCCCGACGTTGGCGCCGCGGGTAAAGGCAAGCACATGGGCAACCTCATCTCACTGCAGGCGGGCGAGACGGTGCGCACCATGCTCGCCGTCCGCGACCTCGAAGAAGAAGGCAAGTACGTCTTCTTCGCCACCCGCAATGGCACGGTGAAGAAGACCGAACTGAAGGACTTCTCCCACGTCATGTCGCGCGGCATTATCGCCATCAACATCGAAGCGGGCGACGAGCTGGTGGCCGCCACGCTCACCGACGGCCAGCAGATCATCTTCCTCGCCTCGCACGAAGGCCAGGCTATCCGCTTCGAAGAAGATGCGGTCCGCTCCATGGGCCGCAACGCCACCGGAGTGCGTGGCATGAACCTCGAGGAAAAAGACTACATCGTCGGCATGGCCACGACGCCCAAGCCCGGAGCACCCGGTGGAGGGACAGGGCTCTCCGCCGCCCAGACCAAAGCCGCCAAGGCCGACGCTCCGCCCACCGACGAAATCGCCGATTTGATTCCGGTGAAAGGCTCGCTCATCCTCTCGGTGACCGAAAACGGCTACGGCAAGCGCACCCCGGCCGACGAGTACCGGCTGACGAACCGTGGCGGCAAGGGCGTGATCAACGTCAAGACCACAGAACGCAACGGCAAAGTGACCGGCATCGCGCAGGTCGCCGAAGACTCGCAGGTCATGCTGATCAGCCAGTACGGCAAGATCATCCGCATGGACTCGAAGACCATCCGCGAATCCGGCCGTTCCGCCCAGGGCGTGCGTCTGCTGAACCTCGAACCCGGTGACCGAGTCGCGGCGGCTGTAGTCATCCCGCCCGACGAGGCCCCGAACGGCAACGGAACGCTGCTTCAGTAACGCTCTCGAGGGGCGGACGTGCTCGTCCGCCCCTCGAGCGAAAGCTCAATAGACATCTGCTGGTGAAAGACAGGAGACGCGGCCCGCCGCGTTCTTTGTTTATGCAGCAAGCTTCTTTCACCAGGTGTCGTCCTGTTACATTCGCGAGGCAGGAGAAACGTATGCATCGACGATTTACCCTCGTGGTCCTGGCCCTGTTCTGCGCCGCAAACGCGCGACTGTTCGCCCAGAGCGCCCCCGAAATCGAGAAGGCAATCGCTGACCTTGAATCCAAGTGGGCCGCCGCCCAGCAAGAAGGCAAAGCCGGCATCGTCGGCTCCCTGCTGGCTGAGCGTTTCATCAGCGTGAGCACCGAAGGCCAGCTCTCCACCCGGGACCAGCTGCTCGCGCACATGAAGCCGGGAAAATGGGAAGACTACGGAATCAGCGACGTGAAGGTGATCGTCTACGACCACATCGCCATCGCGACCGGCCTGTGGTCCGGCAAGGGCATGGTCGGCGACCACAAGGTCGACTTGCGCGAGCGCTGGACCGACACCTGGGTCCGCATGCCCGGTGGCCTCTGGCAATGCGTCGCCAGCCAACAAACTGCCATCAAGCCATAGGGGGCTTGCGCGCGGCGCGCCCCCTCACGGAATAGAAAACGTTGAGATCGTAAGACGCAACAGAATGACGGAACGCTGCTTCAGCCTGGCAGCGGCGGCAAGTTCAGCCCAGGGTGTAGGCGGGGTAAGACGAAAAGCAAGAGCGGGTCCCCGAGGGAGGACCCACGACCAAGCGGGCGTGAGCCCGCCCGCGAGAGCTACTTCAGCCCCTCCACCAAATACAAATCCGACAACGTGCGCACGTAACTGTAGACGTACGCCTTGTTATCTGCCGACATCATCACCCGCCCGATGGTGTCGATTCCCGCCGCATCCGCCGGCTCAACCGATTTCCAAAAGGTCCTTTGCCCGGTGGTCAACTCCACCCGGTACACCTGCGCGGGAACCTCGCCTCGTGCCAAAACAAACAACGCGCGCCCGTCCGAAGACCATCCCGTTGGCACCTCCTCGGGCTGCAGCCCCGGCACCGGCTTTGCTTCGCCCCCCGCCACGGGAAACAGATACGCTTTCCGGTCCGGGCCGAAATCGGCGACAAATTGCCCATCGCCGGACAGAACAATCCCGGGCCCCACACCCTCCGGGCTGAACGCGTGCGCCTTGCCCTCCTCCAGCGATTCCCATACAGCCGCACGCCGTGCCCAGGCTCGGTCCCGGTGAAGACAAACCGTTTTCCGTCCGGCAGAAAAGCCGCCGAAATGTGATTGAGCCCATCTTCGGTGGCGGGCTTCATCTCTCCCACGCCCGTCGGATAAAGCACCAGCGGTGACGGGGTCACGTTCAGCCTCGCCAGCGCCCACTTCCCGTCCGGCGATCGCGACAACCCGCTGCCTTCCCCCCGCCGGATCCCCGGTGATCCATCGGTATTCCGCAGATACACCGCGTACTTGGGTCCACCGGTAGTGGGATATGGTTTGGCCGAGCATGCCCGCTGGGTGGTTGCAGCGCAGCTATCTTAGGGGTGAAGCCCAATCCGCGCAAACCACCAAAGTGCAGGCAGGTTTACCGCCTGGAGTTGGTCCTTGAGAGAACTCACCGCGCCTGTCTTCAGGCTTCGCCTTCTCCCCCATTCCCAGATCGAACAGGCCGCCTGCGCCACTGGAAGCCGCCCGAGCGTATACTGTCCGCCAACTTTTCTACATCGAAGACGAAATTCCGGTTCACTCCCACGAGGTGAGTTCATGGCCGCACGCGCGCTCATTGGATCCAAAAATGACTTTCCACGTACCACCAGGTTTCTGCTGCTGGTTTTCGGCGTTTGTGGGCTGGTGAACTCGCTGGCGGCGCAGGGCTCTCCACCCGCTCCCAACTACCCGGACTTCCCCAGCGAAACGCCCGCCAAGATCGAGCCCGTCACCGGCACATTCGACTACACGAAGCGTGACCTCATGATCCCAATGCGTGACGGCGTCAAGCTCCACACCGTCATCCTCGTGCCCAAGCGAGCCCAGGGCGCGCCGATCCTCCTTACGCGCACGCCGTACGACGCGACCGGACTCACCACTCACGCCCAAAGCTCGCATCTCGGTCCGATCCTCGAGGGCTACGACAATGCCACCGACGTGATCGTCGAAGGCGGCTACATCCGCGTTGTTCAGGACGTGCGCGGCAAACACGGATCGGAAGGCGACTACGTGATGACCCGACCCCTGCACGGTCCGCAAAATCCCACCCCCGTCGACCACGCCACCGACACCTACGACACCATCGACTGGCTCGTCAAGAACATTCCCGAAAGCAACGGCAAGGTCGGCATACTCGGCATTTCCTACGACGGCTTTCTGCCCCTGATGGCGCTCGTGAATCCGCATCCGGCGCTCAAGGTTTCTGTGCCGATGAATCCCATGGTCGACGGCTGGTTGGGCGACGATTGGTTTCACAACGGCGCTTTCCGCGAACAGGGCATGTCCTACATCTACGAGCAGGAAGCGACCCGCGGCAACGACGCCAAGTGGTGGACGAGCTACTTCGACGACTATGACATGTTCCTGCAGGCAGGCTCAGCGGGTGAACTCGGCCGTCTCCACGGGCTGGAACAGGTAGGTTTCTGGCGCAAGCTTCTCGAGCACCCCAGCTACGACTCCTTCTGGCAAGACCAGGCGATGGATCGCATTCTCGGAGCGCAGCCCCTGGAGGTCCCGGTGATGCTGGTGGACAGCCTCTGGGATCAGGAAGACATCTACGGCGCCATCGCCGTCTACAAAGCAATCAAGCCCAAGGATACCGCCAACGACAAGGTCTTCCTCGTCCTCGGGCCCTGGCATCACGGCCAGGAGATCCACGACGGCAGCACGCTCGGCCCTCTGAAATTCAACAGCGATACCGCTCTTTATTTCCGCCACGAAATTCTCCGGCCATTTCTTGACCAGTATCTGAAAGACGGCGCACCGAAAGCCGACGTCGCGCCCGTCTCCGCGTTCGAGACCGGCACGAACAAGTGGTTGCGCCTGCCCGCGTGGCCGGCGGGATGTTCCACGGGTTGCAGGGTGAAACCCACGCCGCTCTATCTGAGTGCGGGTCTGAAGTTGAGTTTTTCGGCCCCCAACTCCGGCGCTGCCTTTGACGAGTATGTTTCCGATCCGTCGAAGCCCGTCCCCTTTCGCGCCCGCCCCATTGACGGGGCATCGTGGTCGAGGTGGTTGGTGGACGACCAGCGTGAGGCCTCCGGCCGTACCGACGTCCTGGTCTTCGTGTCCGACATCCTGACCGCCCCGGTCAAGGTCAGCGGTCAGCCGGTGGCGAATCTGGTTGCCTCCACCAGCGGCACCGATTCCGACTGGGTGGTGAAGGTGATTGATCTCTACCCGGACGAGGTCGCCGGCCAGCCGGCGATGGGTGGATATCAATTGATGATCTCAGCCGACATCTTCCGCGGACGCTATCGCGAGAGCCTGGAAACCGCCAAGCCCATTGCCGCCAACAAGCCCCTCCCCTATCGCTTCGCCTTGCCCACTGCGAACCACGTCTTCTTGCCCGGACACCGGATCATGGTGCAAATCCAGTCGAGTTGGTTCCCGCTCTATGACCGCAATCCCCAGACGTTTGTCCCGAACATCTTCTGGGCTAAACCCGGGGACTACCGAAAAGCCGTGCAGCGCATCTACCACGCGCCCGACCAGGCCAGCTTCATCGAATTGCCGCTGGTCGGAGTCACCCCTGAAATCCGCTGAGTGCGGATTCGATGCTATCTTTGTTGGGGCCACACCCGGCATCCCTCATGGACGCTCTCGAGCAACTCTTTGAATTGCATTTTCGCGCGCCCGCCACGCGCATTCAGCCCCTGCAGGGTGAGCTCGGCGGCTCGGGACGAAAAATCATCCGGCTCGCCAGTTCGGCTCAAACCGCCATCGGCATCCTGTACGGCGTGCGCGAAGAAAACGCCGCCTTCCTTGAATTCTCCCGTCACTTCCGCCGCCACGGCTTACCCGTCCCCGAGATCTACGCGGAAGACCTGAGCCGGGGCGCCTATTTGGAAGAGGACCTCGGCGACACCAGCCTCTTTGAGTTTCTCTTCGCTCATCGTTCTGGCGAGAACATCGACCCCGCGGTTGTCGAAGCCTACCGCAAGGTGATCGCCATCCTGCCGCGTTTCCAGGTGGAAGCCGGACGCGACCTCAACTACAAGGTCTGTTATCCTCGCGCCAGCTTCGATCGCCAGTCGATCGCCTGGGACCTTAACTACTTCAAGTATTATTTTCTCCGCCTGGCTGGCATTCCCTTCAATGAGCAAGCTCTCGAAGACGACTTCGGCCGCCTCACCCGCTTCCTGCTCAGCACCCCCCACGACTTCTTTCTCTATCGCGACTTCCAATCCCGCAACGTCATGTTGCGCGACGGCCAGCCTTTTTTCCTCGACTATCAAGGCGGCCGCAAGGGCGCGCTGCAATACGATGTCGCCTCGCTGCTCTACGACGGCAAGGCCGATCTGCCGCCCGAGCTCCGCCAGCAGCTGCTCGATCACTACCTCGACACGCTGGCCGGCTTCATCCCCGTCGACTGCGACCTCTTCATGCGGTACTACTACGCCTACGTCTACGTCCGCGTCATGCAAGCGTTGGGCACGTACGGTTTCCGCGGCTTCTATGAACGCAAAGCCCACTTTCTGCAGAGCGTGCCCTACGCCCTGAAAAACCTGCGCTGGCTCCTTCACAACGTAAAGGTGCCCATCGCCCTGCACACGCTGATGGACGCCTTCAACAGCATGCTGGCCTCGGAGAAACTCCAAGGCCTCGCCTCCGACGCCGACAACTTGGTCATTCGCATCTGCAGCTTCTCCTTCCACCGCGGCTGGCCCAAGGACGAGACCGGCAACGGCGGAGGCTTCGTCTTTGACGGCCGCAGCCTCCCCAACCCCGGACGTGAAGAACGCTTCAGGGCCCTCACCGGCAAGGACGCGCCCGTGATCGAATACCTCAACCAGCAGGAGAGCGTGCACCAATTCCTGGCCAGCGTGCTCTCGCTGGTCGATGCCAGCATGAGCGAATACCAGCGCCGCCACTTCCGGCATTTGATGGTCTCGTTCGGATGTACCGGCGGCCAGCACCGCTCCGTTTATCTGGCCGAGCAGCTCGCCAAGCGCCTGCGCGGCCGCCCTGGCGTCCAGGTCATCGTGCAGCACCGCGAGCTCGAGAAACCACCCGAATGACGCTCAGAATCAGTCCGGGCCAACTACGCCGATGAAAGCGATGATCCTCGCCGCCGGCCTGGGCACCCGCCTGCGCCCGCTCACCGATGATCGCCCCAAGGCTCTGGTCGAGGTAGCCGGACGCACCCTGCTCGAAATCACCCTCACGCGCCTGCGCAGCTTCGGCATCCGCGAAGTGATCGTCAACGTCCACCACTTCGCTGACCAGGTCATCGACTACCTGAAGGCCAACCACAGCTTCGGCATGCGGATCGAAGTCTCCCGCGAAGACGTCCTGCTCGACACCGGCGGGGGTCTGAAAAAAGCCGCCTGGTTTTTCCAGGAAGATTCCGCAAGCCCGGAAGACTCAACCGGAAAAGACGAGCCCTTCCTCCTGCACAACGTAGACGTGCTGAGCACCATCGATCTGCATCGCATGGTGCAATTCCACGCTGACCACAAAGCGTCAGCCACGCTCGCGGTGCAGAACCGGGACACCTCACGCTATCTGTTGTTCAACGACCAAGCCCAGCTCTGCGGCCGGCGCTCCGGTCGCGACGGAAAATCCGAACTGGCGGTCCCGGCCGACTCTGCCGAGCCTTTCGCCTTCGCTGGTATCCACGTCGTCTCTCCGCGCCTGCTCTCGATGCTCACCGAAGACGGCGCCTTCTCCATCATCCCCGCCTATCTGCGTCTGGCCGCCCAGGGAGAACGCATCCTCGCCTTCCCCGCAGACCAGTACTACTGGCGTGATCTCGGACGCCCTGCAAACATCGCCAAAGCCGCGCACGACCTGCAGCAAAGGATTCTGGTTCAGTAGTCTCTTGCTCTTCAATTCCTCCCGAATTGCCCAAACGCCCGTGTCCATCACCGGGCGAGCAACCTCACCGCCCGTACACCTTCGCCTCCCCATCCACGACCACGCCCACGTACTTGTTGGTAAGCACGTCGCGGAATTGCACCACCTGATGCCCCTCCGCGGCCAGCTTTCCCCACCGGCTCGGCCTCTCTGGATTCTGCTCGATCGCCTCCAGCTCTCGCCCATCCATTTGGAAGCGGGCCGTCTTGAGCCCCTGCCGGCTCGTCTTGCGAACCCGCACATTCTGTCCCTCGATCTTCACCACGCCCGCCCCCAGCAACTGCGACGCTACCGACTTCATCAACTCCCGATCCATTCCGCTCATGATCCGATCCCCGTTTGTTGCGGCACCTTGCTGCATCTTATCTTTCTCGATACCCGTCCTCGCAGGCCGAGCCTCGCTCCACTTTCCGGGGTTGGGAGACTGTAATCCTGGCATTTCTGCTCTCGATTCTCATCGCGCTACCCTGCACGCCGCCACTTGTTCGCAACTCGATACCCCACCAGCACGCACACTTGACTCCCGGCGGCACCCTCGTCCTTCCCACCGGCGGGTCCCTGGTAACCACGGAGATCACAAACATCCTGCAGAAAATCACAATCTTCTCCCACCCAGTAACTCCAATGATTCGTTCTGGTTTCGATGACACCTGCGGCTGTCGCCAGCCGCTCACCCCGGGCCGATCTTGCGATTACGTCCGTTACTTTTCGGCAAACACGCCCGTGCGTAACATGAAGCAGGAGACCGATTGTCATGCGGCGCTGGCTTACCATCGCAGTCCTGGCACTCTTTACCTCGACCTTCACGGTTGTTCCCCCTACGTTCGGGCAGCAGGATCAACCTGAGAGCAAGCGCAAACTGGTCACCAAGGCCGAGCCCGTCTACCCTGGTCTCGCCCGCAGCGTGAGAATCTCCGGATCGGTCCGCGTCGAAGCCGTCGTCGCTCCCAACGGCAGCGTGAAGTCCACCACCATCATCGGTGGACATCCCGTCCTCGCCCAGGCCGCCCAGGATGCCGTCCGCCGATGCAAGTGGGAAGCGGCCCCCCGCGAGACCAGGGAAGTCCTCATCATCAATTTCCGCCCCGACTGACCCAGGCGCCGAGCCACCTTTAGGAAGCCGACGACTCGGCGCCATCCTCATGGTTCGACCGCAAGAATCGGAGTTTCATCGCCCCCCCGCCGATTGCTAAATTGGTCCAGTGAGATCATCCATCCCCGTAGACGACGCCGTCGCCCGCATCCAGACCCTCGACTGGAATCGGGTCGCGCGCGACCTTGATTCTCAGGGCAGCGCGGTCCTCGAACGTGTTCTGGACTCCGCCGAGTGCCACGTTCTCGCCAGCCTGTACCCGGACGATCGCGTCTTTCGCAGCCGGGTCGTGATGGCACGCCATGGTTTCGGGCGCGGCGAATACAAGTACTTTGACTATCCGCTCCCTGAAATCATCGCCGCCTTTCGAACGGCTCTCTACCCGCGGCTGGTGCCCGTCGCCAATCGCTGGAATATCGCCCTGGGGATCGATATCCGCTATCCGGAAAGGCACGCGGACTTCCTAAGGCGATGCCATGACGCCGGCCAGCTGAAGCCAACCCCCTTGCTCCTCCAGTACTCCGAAGGCGACTACAATTGTCTGCATCAGGATCTCTACGGCGAGCACGTTTTCCCGATCCAGGTGGCGATCCTGCTGTCCGATCCAGGCAAGGATTTTACGGGAGGGGAATTCGTGCTCACCGAACAGCGTCCGCGGATGCAGTCGCGGCCAGAAGTGGTTCCGCTTGGGCAGGGTGACGCCGTTGCCTTCGCGGTTCATCACCGCCCGGTGCGGGGCACCCGAGGCGCTTATCGTGTCAACCTCCGGCATGGCGTCAGCCGATTGCGCTCCGGCCACCGCCATACCCTGGGCATCATCTTTCATGACGCAAACTAGGACCTCCCATGACAATGACGAGGAGTTTGTTCGATCACCCGGCCACGACCGAACCTGAAAAACAGGAGTTGGCTCCAGGGGCGTTGCTCCTCCACGGCTTTGCGCTCTCCGACGACGCTGCCTTGCTGCACGCCCTGGAGGAGGTCACCGCAAGATCTCCGTTTCGCCACATGGTGACGCCCGGCGGCTTCCGAATGTCGGTTGCGATGACAAACTGCGGCTCGCTTGGCTGGGTCACCGACAGAACCGGCTATCGCTACGATCCTGCCGATCCCGACAGCGGCCGCCCCTGGCCTCCCATGCCCGCCGATTTTCTGCGCCTCGCCCAAAATGCGGCTGCCCAAGCCGGTTTCCCCGACTTCCTCCCCGACGCCTGCCTCGTCAACCGTTACGAAGCAGGCGCAAAACTCTCCCTGCATCAGGACAGGGACGAGCGGGATCTTGCCGCTCCCATCGTTTCGGTCTCGCTGGGCGCCCCTGCCGTATTCCTCTTCGGCGGCCTGAATCGAGCCGACAAAACCAAGCGCGTCCCGGTCACGCACGGTGACGTAGTTGTCTGGGGTGGGCCCGCACGCCTGCGCTACCACGGAGTCCTGCCGCTCAAGCCCGCCCATCATCCCGCATTCGGCGCACACCGCGTGAACCTCACCTTCCGCAAAGCAGCTTAGGCCCTGCCGCGACCGGACTATCCGATCCCGGCGCTACTCCCTAACCTCAACCTCTTGTCATGCCGAGGAGCGAAGCGAAGACGCCTGCTGCCCGGCAGCGCCCTTTCCTCGCGCCCATGCGTGAGTGTGCGTTCAGGAGCACGCCAATGCGACCCTCAGTCGAATCAGTTTCTTCCTGGTTGTGCCGGTTGCAGTTTTGGAGGTGCGACCGACACCGACGCAAGCAGGGCTCGCGGCTCCCAATTCCGGAATCACTGCAGAGGAATGTGGGTTGCCATGACCTCTTCCTTAAAGAAAAAGCCTTATGGCCTGTATCACGACCTGGAGGGGGCTCAAATCATGTCAGCCAAAGATATGACGACTAGCTCAGGGGGGATCCAGCGCTGGCGGAGCCGCGCCTAGCGCTGCGCCGAAGCGCTTGGCACCGCTGCCGGACGCGAAAACACCGTCCCGTGCGGATACGCGTCGCCATGGAATCCGTGTGGCCAGGTCTTGCCATCCAGGCTCACTCCCGCCCGTTCCCCGCCTGCATCGCGGAACCGCGCGTCCAGAGTCAGGGTCCCGGTCCGCGGATCGAAGCTCACCATGAACAGGCGATGCTCTCCGTATTCGCCCGAGTTCACGACGATGCGCCGGCCCTCTTCATCTGCGGCGATCCAGTGGGGCTTCTGCTTGTCGTCGAACGTGACTCGCGACACCTCGCGGACGTGGCCCAGATCGAAAATATCGTAGGTCGCGACCGCGTGTACCGAGGACAGCGCTTGCACCCAGTTGTGTCCGAATGCGCAGCGGCACGTCGCACTGTTCTCCCGCAAACGTTTTCACGTGCCGAACCGAAGGACGTGTCGACGCCCTCCATCGCGTACAACCCGCACGCAAACGTGGGCAACACCAGCGTCCGCAACAGCTTCAGGTCGGACAGCCGGCACACCTGCACCGTGCGGCTATCGCCGTCTTTCTCGTGCAGCGGAAGCAGAAACCAGCGGAGATGTTGCAGGGGCAATGATTGTTGCCGTCGAGGGGGCCTGTGTCAACCGAACGCGTCAGCCTGTCAGTCTTGAGAGCGCTACCTGTTTTTCCCCCTTGCGGGGAATCGCCCAGCTCACCTTCCGGGGTTTTCCCCCGTCTGTGGACGATTCCCAGCCCCAGTCAAATTCATTCGCCGTAACGTTGTTGAACACCGAGGGCTGGACCGCCCCAGGGCGATCAGGACCCAAGCCATTCGGCGCCGGCCTGACAGCTGGCCCGTGTTTCTGATACACCTACTGCTTGCCCACTCATTCCGCTCTCGTCCTGTTTGTTGCCGGAGTGCTGGGCGGCGCGCTCAACGCCGTTGCCGGAGGCGGCAGCTTCGTCGCTTTCCCCGCGCTCTTGTTCACCGGCGTCCCGCCCATTGCCGCCAACGCCACCAACACCTTCGCCCTGTGGGTGGGGACGAGCGCCAGCGGAGGCGCCTACCGCGGCCGCTTCAGCCTGTCCCGCCGCGTCATGATCCCTCTGGTCGCAACCAGCGTAGCCGGTGGTTTGTTTGGCGCCTTCCTTCTCCTGGAGACCCCTGCTTATACGTTCATGCGCGTGCTCCCGTGGCTCATGCTGGGCGCAACCCTGCTGTTTGCCTTCGGCAAGAGCCTGACCGGCCGGCGTCGATCCGGTCTCGAGCACGACGCTTCTGCCGCCGCGCTGTTCGGAGCATCGCTGTTTGAACTGATCGTCGCGATCTATGGCGGATACTTCGGAGGCGGTGTCGGCATCATGAATCTGGCGATGCTCGCAGCCCTCGGCATGACCGATATCCACACCATGAATGCGCTGAAGGTACTGCTCGGTGGTGTCATCAATGGCGTGGCCGTCATCACTTTCATCGTGAAGGGCGCCATCTATTGGCCGCAGGCGGCTGTCATGACCTTGGGCGCGATTCTTGGCGGATACTTCGCGGCCCACTACGCACAGAAACTGCCCCAGTCATGGATTCGCGCCTTCGTCCTGCTGGTCGGCTCCGGTATGACGGTCTACTTCTTTGTGCAAGGCTATCGGTGAGGCTCAGGGGACGGGCTGGGCGCCCGTCCCCCCAAACACAATCCAGCTACTGCATCGGCGCTGACACGTGCTCGTGGACAATCACCCACTTTCCATCCTGCTTGCCGAACACATACGTCCAGCGAAAGGTCGCCATCTCGCGCTTGCCCGATTTCATCGTGGCGTCCTGCTTCACGGTGGCCGTGCCCCACACGTATTCGCCCGCCGGATGAAGTTCCGCATCGTCATTGACGGTGAACTTGGCGGTCTTGTAGTCGGCCAGCTCTTTCACAACGCCTGTCTGGTATTCATCCCAGCTGTTGTATTTCAGGGGCGCAATATCAAAGAAGGTATGCGGTCCGGTTGCGTAGTATTCAGCGACCTTGGACACGTCGAGCGTGCTCCATGCATCCCATATCTTCTGCAGGTGAGCTTTGTTCGGCGCCGAGCCCGTCGGCTTGGCCGCCGCCTTCCTGGTTTGGGCCACGCCCGGGCCAACCAGCATCAGCAGTGTTGCAAGCAGCGCCAGATAAGGCTTTTGTCGCATTTTGGAGCCTCCACGAATTGTGCGGGCGCATTGTCGCATAAAGCGATCCAAGGGGCTACAGAACCCTGGCGGAGAAGGGCAGACAAGGAGGAAAACAGGAGAGCAAGCCCCGAACGGCTGGTAGCGTCCCAAAATGCCGCCCGTGCCCCGGTATCTCCGAGGTGAGCGGTTCCGGAGTTCCTTCAGCCTTTTCCGTTTGACCGATTTCGACAGCGCACGCTAGAATAGTGGGGTTTGCCTGTACCTGCGGACCCGTTCTGGGCCGCCCGCCGTGGCTGGCAAAGCGCCGCGCGGAAAAACACAGCAAGCATCGAGAAATCATAGGGTTCCCTTCGAGCGCCCGTGTGCGCCGGGAGAGTAATTTTCGGAGGCAAAGGTATGTACGCGGTCATCCGCGCCGGTGGTAAGCAGTACCGGGTGGCGCCCGGCGATGTGATTCGAGTCGAGAAGGTCGGCACCGGTACCGACGGCCAGGTCGAGTTCAATGACGTGCTGGCAGTCTCCGCCACGGAGGGCGAAATCGTCCGCCCGCAGTCTGAAGCACGCGTGGTCGGGGAAGTCGTCGAACAGGGCCGGGGCGCCAAGATCCTCGTCTTCCACTACAAGCGCAAGAAGCAATACAAAAAGCTGCGCGGGCACCGCCAGTCCTTCAGCGCCGTCCGCATCACCGAGATCGCCTATGACGGCCAGTCGTTCAAAGCTCCCGAACTCCCGAAGAAAGAGGCCAAAGTAAAGAAGCTGGCGCCGGTGATCGAAGCCAAACAAGCCGTGGCCAGGACCGCTAAGAAGAAAGCGCCCCGCAAATCAGCAGCGAAAAAAGCGGCGCCCAAGAAAAAGAAGTAAATTATTGCCCAGTCGCGCTGCCGGAGACTCGCCGGAACAGGGTTTTAGCTGCCGACTGACAGCAGGGTTAAACAACTGGCCACTGGCCACGAAGAACTGGATTCTATATGGCTCACAAAAAAGGATTAGGAAGTTCACGAAACGGCCGCGATTCCAACGCACAGCGGCTCGGCTTTAAGGCATTCGGCGGCCAGCTCGTGCCCGGCGGAACCATCATCATCCGCCAGCGCGGCACCCGCGTGAAACCCGGCCTCAACGTCGGCCGCGGCAAAGACGACACCTTGTTCGCCAAGGTCACCGGACGCATCAAGTTCCTCGACCGTGGCTCCATGGGCAAATACGTGATGGTCGATCCGGTCGAACCCGCGAAAAACTGAAAATCGGCCCGCTGGCCACGAGTGGCATCCAATAGCCCCTGTTGGTCAAGGGGCTATTGGCTTTTTCGGAGCGGCCCACAACCGTGACCTAGACCCAAGACTTGAGACCTGCTCTTCCGTGTTCATCGACGAAGCCACAATCCGAGTCAAAGCCGGCGACGGCGGCAACGGCTGCCTTGCTTTCCGCCGGGAAAAATTCGTCCCGCGCGGGGGGCCCTCCGGCGGCGACGGCGGAAAGGGCGGCGACGTCATCATGGAATCCAGCGAGCGCCACAACACGCTCGTGCATTTCCGCTTCAACCCCGAATACAAAGCCGAGCGCGGCCGCCACGGGGAAGGCTCCAACTGCACGGGCCGCGAAGGCGGCGACGTCACCCTGAAAGTTCCAGTAGGCACCATCGTCTACGACGAAGAGACCGGCCAAAAAATCTGGGATTTTTCCCGTCCCGACGAGCGCATCGTCATCGCCCACGGTGGCCGCGGGGGCCGCGGCAACGCCCGCTTCGCGACTTCCACTCATCAGGCTCCCCGGGAGCACGAGCAAGGACGCCCCGGCGAAGAACGCGTCTTCCGGCTCGAACTCAAGCTGCTCGCCGACGTCGGCCTGGTCGGATTCCCTAATGTCGGCAAATCCACCCTAATTTCGAGGATCTCGGCCGCCCGTCCGAAGATTGCCGACTACCCCTTCACCACGCTTCAGCCGAATCTCGGAGTGGTCGTAGCCGGCGATCAAAAAAGCCAAGTCAGCTTCGTCGTAGCCGATATTCCCGGCCTGATCGAAGGCGCCCACCAGGGTGCCGGCCTGGGCACCCAGTTTCTGCGCCACATCGAGCGCACCCGACTCCTTGTGCACTTGGTCGACATCTCCGACTCCAGCGGCCGTCCCGACGTCGTCAAGGACGTCGAAATCATCCTCGGCGAACTCGACCGCTTCGGCGCCCACCTGGCCGAAAAACCTATGCTCATGGTCGCCTCGAAAATCGACGCCGCCAACAAGCAGAAGCTCGCCAAGCTCAAGCAATACTGCAAAAAGAAAAAGCTCGAACTGTTCCCCATCTCCGCCGTGACCGGCGAAGGAATCGAAAAGTTGAAGTGGGCGATGGCAGAAAAAGTGGAACAGATGCGGGAAGAAAGCCGGCAAGTGGCCGCAGCCAGCCCTCCAGGGAACACCTTAGTATAAGAAGGTCCTCACAGGAGAACCCTGGAATAGCAGTCATCCTCAGCGAAGTGAAGCGCCAGCCGAGGGCAGTCGAAGGACCTCGTGTTTCTACGCATCAGGGCCGGCTCAAAAGGGATTTCCACCAGGGCGACTCGCAGGGTAGGGACGCGACTCGCCGCGTTTGAGGCGGTTCCCATCCGGGGCGGGAAGGGCAGGTGCCGCCTCTCGATCTTTTCCCCGGAGGCGACGGGCCTCGGGCCCGTCGTAGCGGATCGCACCAAAAACTCACCGCAGAACCTGGGAGCTCTGCGCCGGATTTACACCCGGCCGGACAGAACGTTTGCATCTGCCCAGGTGGTGTCTACGCCTCCGACACGCGGGAACCGTGCTGGAAGTGATATTGCAGAATCTTGGCCGCGAGCGCGGGACTCGTCGAAGCAGCATCGGCATCCACGGCGCGCACCACTTCGCCGCGACACACCACTTCGGTGGGGCTGAGTCCCGCGATTTCCGCGGGCAAAACCAGGTTGATTTCCAGTTGTACGTTAGGCAGCAGGACTTCTTCTGCTTCGAAGAGTAATCCGGAACGACTGATGTTGGCCGTCGTTCCTTGCCGCCATCCTTGTTCACCCAACTGTCGGTAGCGCAGCGGCAAATGCAGATTGAACCGCTGCGCGCGGAAGGGGGGAACCTTTTCCCGAGCAGCCTTGGCCTCGGGATGCATTACAGCACGAGCAGACATTGCGACCTCCTGGGGGAGCGTGGTATGGTCCAGCACTTCACGCACTTTTGCCTTGAGTGCCTGAAGGGTAAAGGGCTTCTGAAGGAGCGTGATGCCCGCATCCAGCGTGCCGTTGTGGCCGATTGCGTTCTCCGTGTAGCCGGACATGTACAGCACTTTCATGTTCGGACGTATCTCAGAGACGCGTTGTGCGAGTTCGCGGCCATTCATGCCTGGCATGATCACATCAGTCAGCAACAGGTGAATGGTGCCCTGGTGAGCCACGCAGATCAGCACCGCCGCCGCGCCATCCGCGGCTTCCAGCACAGTGTAGCCCTGGTTCTCCAGAAATTGTCGGGTCAGGCGGCGAAGATTCACTTCATCCTCCACCACCAGGACCGTTTCGCGCGGCGTTTCCACCGGGGCTGGCGCGGCCGCCGCCGGCTGCTCCACCCTCACGACTTCCTCCGCCGTGACGTGCGGCAGGTAAACCTTGAACGACGTACCCTTGCCCGGCTCGCTATACACCCAGATGTACCCGCCGCTCTGCTTCACAATCCCGTACACCGTCGAGAGTCCCAGCCCGGTGCCCTTCGTGCCTTTCGTTGTAAAGAACGGCTCGAAGATGCGCGACTGGGTTTCTGTGTCCATCCCCATTCCCGTGTCGGTGATCACGAGCATCGTGTAGTCGCCCGGCTGCACGGGCGCATGCAGGCGCGCATAGCTTTCATCGAGCGTGACGTTTGATGTCTCGATCGTCAGCCGGCCGCCTTGCGGCATGGCATCCCTGGCATTCACGGCGAGGTTCAGGATGACTTGCTCAATCTGCCCGGGATCCGCCTTCACCGGCCCCAGCTCAAGCCCCGGAATCATCACCAGGTCGATATCCTCGCCGATCAGCCGCGTCAGCATCTTCAGGTTTTCCGTCACCACTGCATTCAGATCGATAACCTTCGGCGTCAGCATCTGCTTCCGGCTGAAGGCCAGCAACTGTCGCGTCAGCGAAGTCGCCCGCTCCGCCGCGCTCGCAATTTCCTTTGCCGGTCCACGCAGCGTGGGATCCGGTCCGAGCCGTTCCAGCAGGAACTCCGAGTAACCCGATATCACCATCAACAGATTGTTGAAGTCGTGCGCAATCCCGCCCGCCAGCCGCCCGATTGCTTCCATTTTCTGAGCCTGCCGCAGTTGCTGTTCCAGTGCGCGCCGCTCCGTCACATCCTCGGTGAAGATCTCAAACGTGACGTTCTTGGCTTCGTCGGTGATCGCTCGTCCCGAGAGACGCACCGCTGCAGTGGATCCATCCTTCCGGGTCCACTCCCCGATCAGCCCCTCGAACTCTTCGTGCGTGCGCAGGTGATCCGCCAGCCCGAACCACTGCTGCCCATCGGCATACAGCGTGCTCAGGTTTCGCCCAATCAGATCCGCCGCCGACTCGTACCGCAGGGATGCGACCAGCGCCGGGTTGGCGTCCACCAGATGTCCGCGCGAATCGCAGCGGCAAATGCCGTAGGGAGCATTGGTCACCAGCGACCGGAAGTTGCTTTCCGATCTTGCCAGCCCTTCCTGCGCCGCCCGCAAGGCCGCGTTGAACCAGCAGATCAGCAGCGCAACGGAAACGAACAACGACAGCCGGATGATCGAGCTGCGGTATTCGGTCGGCGAATGTTCTCCCGCCAACGTGTAGTACGCGCTCACGGTCAACGCGAAAGAAGTGGCGACCAGGCCGGGCTTCCACCCCCCGTACCACGCGCTGACCATCACGGCCACCGCGAACACAGCCAGGCGACTCTCAGCGATATCGGAAAACAGTATGGCGGGAATCAGCGCAAGCGTCGTGCTGAGCACGGCGACGCCGTAACGCAGGATCGGATCCGGCGAAGGCGGACCGAGACGAGTGCGAAGAAGGGGGAGGTTCTTGCGCATACGAAATCATAGAGCCGCAAAGAGAAAGCGGCGAGTTACAGCAGTGCACATGAGAGTGGCCCGAATGGCCCGTGTCCTAAGGGGCAGGGGTCCATCAGGGCCAAATTCGCGCCGACGACGTGGCGGGTAGTACGGCGAAGAATCGCAAGAATACGCCACCGCCGCGACTTCCGCAAATAGAGGGAACAAAAACTTGCAACAGCCCCCCGAAACCGGGACACTATCGGCGGCACGGACCACCCCATGAACATTGGCCTTTTCGGCGGCACATTCGACCCCATCCACCGCGGACACATCGCCCTCGCTCAGGCCGCCCGCGAACGTTTCCAGCTCGGCCGCATTCTCTTCGTGCCCGTCAACATTCCTCCTCACAAACAAAAACAGCCGCTGACTCCGTTCGCCCACCGCTTCGCGATGGTCGTGCTCGCTACCGCCTCCGAGAAAACCTTTCTGCCCTCCCTGATTGAGGCCCCCCTGGAATTTCCCCCCATCCCTCCCACTGCCAAAAAACCCGCGGCCGCGGCGGCTCCGACTCCAAACTATTCCATCGATACCGTTCGCCGGCTCAAGCGGACGTTCAAAAAAAGCGACCAACTCTTGTTCCTCATCGGCATCGATGCGTTCCGCGATATCGCCAAATGGCATCAGGCCGAGGCTCTTTTCCAGGAATGCGAGTTCATCGTCGCCAGCCGCCCCGGCTACTCGCTCGCCGATGTTGCCAACTCGCTCCCCGAGAAACTGCGCCCCGCCGCCCACGTCACCAAACCCTTCGAGAAGCAACCTGCCAGAGGTGACCTGGTTCTGAGCGGCGCTACCGTCCGTCTCCTCGACGGCGTCCATCAAGCCATTTCGGCCACCGCGATCCGCGAAGCCGTCGCCGCCGGAAAATCTCTCGGCAAATTTGTCGATCCGGCCGTAGCCGACTACATCAAGAAGATGGATCTCTACAAAAACGGCCGCTAGCAACGCCGGTTGCGCCACAATGCTTTCACCGAACGCCGCCCGAATCTGCAAATTTCTTGTAACTTTCGTTCGGTGGCGCGGCGCGCCACGGGGGCACGGCCGCCCTCGGCCGTCCAGGCCGTGCCCGCTCGTCTCCTTTTTCTCGGTGGCCACCACCGACCTGTCTCGGTACCCGGTAGTCGCACCTCGGTACTCACATCTCGGTACTCGGTTACAATCTCAAAGAGGCTAACGATCAAGGATCAGCGACCCAGGACCGCATGAAGACCAACGACACCAAGCGCCAGGTATCCGAAGCCATCGCCGCCTGTCAGGACAAGAAGGCCGAAGAAATCACCATCCTCGAACTGGACCAGAGTTCGGGAGCCTTTACCGACTACTTCGTCATATGCAGCGGCACCAATCCGCGCCAGATCCAGGCCATCGCTGAAGAAGTCGAACTCCGCCTGAAGAAGACCGGACTCTACGCCGCTCACGTCGAAGGCTATCGCCAGGCCGAGTGGGTCCTGCTCGACTACGTCGATTTCGTCGTTCATGTCTTCGCCGAGAAGGCCCGGCGGTATTACGAACTCGAGCGCCTGTGGAAGTCCGCCAAGCGCCTGCAGCCTGCCGAACTGAAGACGCCGGCCAAGCGCGCGGTCAAGAAGCGCGCCCCGCTCGCCGTCCCGAAACGAAAACGGGCATAGTCGCTCGCCAGAGGCGCGCCTGGCCGCGTCTGCTTTCTCCTCCATGCCTTCAACCACCGACACCAATCCGGAGTGGGGCTCTTCTTACCGCCTAATCGCTTCCGAGAAGTGGAAAGCGAAATCGGCGGCCATGGGACGGCATGCCACCGAAGCGCTCGTCCAGTTTGCCCACCCGCGCCCTGGCATCAAGATTCTTGACGTGGCGAGCGGTACCGGAGAACCTGCGATCACGCTGGCCACCCGCGTCGGACCGACCGGCCACGTCACCGCCCTTGATCTCAGCGCCGACCTGCTTGCGATCGCCGCCGATCGTGCCCGCCAGCGCGGCCTCACCAACGTCGCCATGCAGCAATCCGACGCGCAATCCCTCCCCTTCCCCGACAACAGCTTTGACCTAGCCACCTCCCGCTTCGGCGTGATGTTCTTTGCCGACGCCGACCGCGCCTTGCGCGAGCTGCACCGTGTTCTCAAGCCCGGTGCGCGGGCGTGCTTCTTGGTCTGGGGTTCAAGAGAGCAACCCTACTTTGCCGCCAGCTTCGGCGTTGTCCAGCGCAACGTTGGAGGTCCACTGCTCACTCCGGGAGGTCCCGACCCCTTCCGTTTTGCCCAACCCGGCAGCCTGTCCGAAGCGCTCCAGAAAAGCGGGTTCGTCACCCTGCAGGAAGAACCCCGCGTTGTCCCCTGGACCTGGCCCGGCTCTGCCGAAGAAGTCTGGCAGCAACAGCAAGCGGTTGCGACGCCCTTCCTCCCACTGTTGAAGCGAGTCCCCGCCGAGCGCTGGCCCGAAATCAACGCCGAGATCCACGCCGCCATCCGCCACTACGAATGCTCCGACGGCATCCGCTTCGGGGCCAGCGTAGTGCTAGCGTCGGGCAAGAAACCGTAATCCTGGTTTTTCCCGGTGGCTGATCCGCGTCCATCCGCGTAATTTGCGGCCCATAGCGTTTTTTGCAGCCTCGCCGGCGTTACGAGCCTGGTATCCGGGGCATCTGCCCAATCTGCGGCAAGGCAGTCCTTGCCCGGTACTCACAGCTCGGGACTCTGTGGTTTAATCGCTCCCGTGAAGCTCAAAGTGATCTGGATCGGCAAAACCAAGGACCCCGCCATTCAGGCGCTCACTGCCGAATACCTGAAGCGAATCTCCCGCTACACCGAAGTCGATGGCCTGTCCCTGGCCGACGAAGCGGCCCTCCTGAAACTTCGCGACAAGGCCGGCCCTGGTCCCGTCCACACTCTCGTTGTCATCGACCCGCGCGGGAAGCAACTTTCCTCCGAGGACTTCGCCCAATTCCTCCAGAACCATCAGGACCGTAACCCCCAGCCGCTCGCACTCGCCATCGGCCCAGCCGACGGTTTCACCGATGCCGCCCGGCAAGCCGCCACCACCGTCCTCTCCCTGGGTAAAATGACCCTCGCCCACGAACTGGCCCGGATCGTCTTGCTCGAGCAGGTCTACCGCGCGTTCACCATTCTGAAAGGCCACCCCTACCATACCGGCCACTAAATTCAGCCACCGCCATCGCCGTGTACTTCCGTGATGTACCCCTGAGTCCGCCCCCCCTATACAGTCCCTAGGTTGGCTAACCAACAGCCACCTCGAATGCAAGGAAGTGCCATGAAGAATCCTCTCGAAGTCCTCCGCATGAAAGAAGAAGAGATCCTGCGTGTAAGAAAGGAAATCGAAGCTCTGACGATCACCGCCCGCCTGCTCAGCGAGAGCGACGAGTTAGAAAGAAAACCCGAGTACCGCCAGCTCTTGCAGATGCCCTAGGCATTCATGGATAGAGTTCGGTTTCCGGTGGCTGAATAGGGATGGGTGTGGTCCGTGCAGGGGCCACGCGGGCTCGTTCCGGGTGCCTTAGGTTTCTTCTTCTTCTTCGGCTGCCGAAACCGCTCGTCCAAAGCCCATTGGCCGGGAGAATCGCGAAAGGCTGCTGAGTTCTCGTCTGGCCGCGAAACGGGCCAGCCGTGAGTAAAACGCGGAAGACGGTCCAACTCAGAAGCAGTTGAAAGCAGCCGTTCTCGCGCAGGGTAAAAGCTTCGCAAGGGACTGAGCTCTTCTGAGCGATGGGGCGGAAGAAGATTTTGGTATCTGCGTTTCTCTCTGCGGCTGACCGGGTTTTCCCGATACTCGCAAACCGGTACTCAAACCTATCGCGTCACCGTCGCCTGGTAGCTCACCGTCAGCCAATGCCCGCTCCGTCGCACCCACACCCGCGTGAACCGGTACGGCCCGCTGAACTCCTCGCCCAGTTCCTGGCCCTTCACGTCCGCACGCGCCGTCACCACTGCAGTATTCCCGTACAGCCGCACCACCATCTCGGTGATGTCGATGGAGTCATAACGGAGTTGGGCACTCTTGCGCGCCGAAATCGTATCCGCCTTGCCCACCACCTGGCCTAGCGGTGTGATCGCCACGTAATCCTCCGCCAGCGTCCTTTCCGAGAAGGCCGCATCCCGGTGGATGGCCGCTTCCTTCGCCTGCCGTTCCAGATCCACGATCTCGCGAATGGTTTCTTCCTCGTGCGGGCCGGCCGCATTGCTTTGCGGCCGCGTGGCTTGGGCGGGTAAGACGAACGTAAATGCGAGGGCCAGAACAAACAGTTCAGCACTGTTATGTTTCATGCGGAGACCTCCGGAACCGAACCCAGAGAGTGAGACCCGTACCTAGAGATGCATACGCATTCGCGAGCGTACCAGTTCCCGGGAAAAAATCCTGTGTTCTTCGGGGATTGCCGGTTTGCTTCAATCTGAGATTCCTGCCGTTTTCGACCAATCTGCCATCATCGATCTGGAGTCCCTGTTCTCGCCGTGTACTGCGCAAGGCGCAGAGCAGCACTCAGCACTGGGCACCTGCGGCTCGTCGCCCTCAAAACAGGTACAATCAAAGATTCGACTTTATGCCGGACATCCGCCGTGGCCTCATCATCGTGAATACCGGCCCAGGCAAGGGCAAGACCACCGCCGCTATGGGTACCGGTCTCCGCGCAGTGGGCCAGGGCATGAAGGTGTTGATGCTCCAGTTCCTCAAGGGCTCGTGGCACTACGGTGAACTCGACGCCGTCCAGGCCTTCGGCGACAAGTTCGTCATGAAGCAGATGGGCCGAGGCTTCGTGAAGGTCGGCGCCGAAAAGCCCGATCCCGAGGACGTTCGCATGGTCGAAGAAGCCTGGGCCGAAGGCGAGCAGGCCATCCTCTCTGGTGAATGGGACCTGGTCATCCTGGACGAGATTAACTACGCCATCAGCTATGGCATGCTCGATCCCGCCAGGGTAGCCGAGAGCCTCAAGAGGAAACCCGGGATGGTGCATGTAATCTTGACGGGCCGCAACGCCCATCCGACAATTGTCGAGCTAGCCGACACCGTGACCGAGATGCGGCAGGTCAAGCACGCCTATGAAAAAGGTGTCCAGGCCCAACGCGGTATAGAGTATTGACCTTGGCGACCAAGGTTTCGCTAGCGACCAACGACGAGTAGCCAAGGACCGTTTTCCAATGGCCTGGTTCAAACGCCAATCCGGCGAGCTGGACGCCTCGGGCGAGAAGAAAATCCGCACCGAAGGTCTTTGGGTGAAGTGTGACAGCTGCCGCCAGATCATCTGGAAGAAAGACCTCGAAGAGAATCTGAACGTCTGTCCCAAGTGCGACAAGCACTTCCGCATCGATGCCCGCTCCCGCCTCGCCCAGCTCCTCGACGATGCCCAGTACGAAACCTTCGACGGCAACCTGGTCTCTACCGACCCGCTCAAGTTTGTCGACCTGAAGCCCTATTCCACGCGCCTCAAGCGCGCCCAATCCGACACTCAACTCACCGACGCTGTCATCAACGCGCAAGGCAAGTTAAATGGTCGTCCCGTGATCGTGAGTTCCATGGAATACGCCTTCATTGGCGGCAGCATGGGTGCGGTGGTCGGCGAAGTCATCACCCGCGCCATCGAGAAGGCCGGCGACACCGGAACCCCGCTGATCATCGTGTCGGCCTCGGGCGGCGCCCGCATGATGGAAGGCGTCATCAGCCTCATGCAGCTCGCAAAAATCTCGGCCGCCCTGGCGCGCCTCGACGAACTCAAAGCCCCCTACATTTCTGTGCTCACCGACCCCACCACCGGCGGTGTCACCGCATCCTTTGCCATGCTGGGTGATTTGAACATCGCCGAACCCGGAGCCCTCATCGGCTTCGCCGGTCCCCGCGTCATCGAGCAGACAATCCGCCAGAAGTTGCCACAAGGTTTCCAGCGCAGCGAGTTCCTGCTGGAACACGGCATGCTCGACGCCGTCGTCCACCGCCGTGACCTCAAGACCTACATCGCGCGCGCCCTGGACTTCATGGCCAAAGCCGCCTGAGACGGCCGTTTTGCCGCCAGCCCCGCTTGTGACTTCAAAGCAACATTCTGCCTATCACGATGCTTCCGGACGAAGTACGGGCTGGGTGCCCCAGGCCTGCTCCTCAAAACGGAAACCGCACCGTCAGAATCCCATGGTGATTGAAGTATGGAAGTGCGTGGTCGCGGTCTGGAATCCACCGCCCACGGTGAAGCCGACTCGTTTCCACAAACGAAATCGTCCCATCACCAGCCCCCGGAGTCACGAAATCCTGTTTCCGGCCGTCGTTCTGTCCATCCTGAAAGAACGTCGAGTTCAGCTCCACTTCCGGCCATAACTTCCGGAACACGTGATATTGGAAGGTGTTATTCCAGGCAAACCTCCGCCCGATCAGGTGGGTGTCGGCCGTCGACCGGACCGATCCCGAACGTGCCTTGCAGATCGAAGTTTCGGAACCCATTGCCCTACGCGATCGTCGGCGTCACGATCGCATCCAGCGCTCCGTTCTTGTGGTCTCCGGTCGGCAGACTCCAGCCTAGAAACGCCGCAAACATGTAGTTCCCGTGTTCCTCGTTCTTCGACAGCAACCGGTATTTCACCAGGCACGCGACATCGCCAAACCCGTCGCGCACCGCGGGATGGTGGTCTGCACGGTAGGGAGGCAGATTGCAAATCACATCCACCTTTTCGAAGGGAATCATTTCCAATCCTTTGTCCCCATCATCATTGTTGGTCGCAATTCCCGGCGAACGGGATCGGCCCCGGCTTGTTTGACCACACCCTGGGTTGACGGTACGATTTGCTTCCGATCATGAAAAAGAAGAGGAAATCAGGACAGAAAAACGAAACTCTGCTGAAGCTGCCCGATGCGGCTCTCCAGTTGGGAATCAGTTTTCCCACCATCAAGCAATGGATCTACCACAAGAAAATTCGCAGCATCCAGACCGCCGGAGGACATCACCGCATTCCGCAAAGTGAAGTAGACAAGCTGCTGTTCCGAACAAGAGGCCGAACGGAAGAAGAACGTGAGCAGATCATCCGCCGCGTCAGCGGACGGAATCAGCTGGTGGGACGAATCGACTCTGTCCGCATCAGCGGCCTGATGGCGGAAGTGAAGATCTCCATCGGCGGCCAGCAGATCACCTCGATCATTACCGCAAGTTCCGCGCGAGAGATGAACCTGAAACCCGGACAGACCGCGGCCGCCCTCATCAAAGCCACCGAGGTCATGATCCTGCGCGTGTGAAATGAGAAAACCCTCATTCTTTCCTGCCCTGATGCTTGCCCTCCTGCTGAACGCTACCGTCTAGGCACAGGGTCAGACACTGACGGTTCAAACCGAGCTCGGGAAACAGTCCGTGCTAACGCGGGCTGACCTCGAGTCCCTCCCGCACAGCACCGTCACCACCGGCGCTGCCGGTTCGTCAGTAACCTTCGAGGGTGTCACACCACGGCCAGGCCGCGGTCGCCGCCACGCAGAAAGAGAATGTCTACGAAAGAGTGAAACCCAAAAGCTGGTCCTCGGCGAAAACATTTCGCAGACTGCCAGTTTCGTCGTTCCAGGCTCGGCGGACGCCGGCATTGTGGCCCTGTCGCTGGCTCTGTCTCTTCCTCGGGACTCAAGCCATCGCCGAGGTGTTCAACCACCACGGTTTCGAAGTGCAAGGGCCCCCCGATGATCTCCCGCTAAATCTCCCGGAGACTGGAGACCTTACCCCTGGCACCCGCTCTTTTGAGTCAACCATCAATCTGGAAATTTGAAATCTGCGATCGGAAATTTTCTAGCCAATTTCATTGCAACGATCGTCATTCCGAGCGAAGCGAAGAAGGTGCTTTTTCCCCGGCATGGCACGCAAACACGAACGCTTCACCGGACTGATTCCGACACCGAAGACCCATCCGCCAAGCGCTTCTGTCGGCTGCGCAAATCAGCGCGATCTACGACCTGGTGAAACCGAGACCCGACACCCCAATTCCCCCATTCAACCCGCCTCCGCCCCCTCCCGCTGCCCGCCCCTCGAACCCCCAGCCCAGACTTGATACCCTTAATAAGTGTCCAAGGCGATGCAGGGTCCAAGAGCCTGAGAGCCTGAGACCTAAGACCTGAATCCGAGACCCGACACCTGACTTCCTACGATTCCGCTATCGCCCGGATGTTCGCGCTCGGCCACGAGCTGGCCAATACGCCTTCGCAGAAGTTCGACTTGGCCCACATGCATGTTCTGCTCGAAGCACTGGAGCATCCCGAGCGCAAATTCCCGGCAATCCTCATCGCCGGTACCAACGGCAAAGGTTCCACCGCCGCCACGCTCTCCTCGATTCTCCAGGACTCAGGCTATAAGACTGGCCTCTACACCTCGCCGCACCTTGTCCGCATCAACGAGCGCGTCCGCGTCAACGGCGCCGCCATTTCCGACGACGACTTCGCCGGCCTCCACGACCTTGTCGACCGCAGCGCTGAGCGTCTGGTCACCGAAGGCGAACTCCCCTGGCATCCCAGCTTTTTCGAGATGCTCACTGCCATCGCCTTCGAATATTTCGCGCGCGAGAAAGTCGAAATCGCCGTCCTCGAAGTCGGCATGGGCGGACGCCTCGACGCCACCAACGTAGTCGAGCCCCGCGTCAGTATCATCACCGACATTTCCCTTGATCACCAGAAATTCCTCGGGGATACGCTCACCGAAATCTCTCGCGAAAAAGCTGGCATCATTCGCGCTGGAGGTGTCGTCGTCACGCTGCCGCAAACCCCTGAAGCCAACGACGTCCTCGGCAACACCATCCTCGACGTCGGCGCAAAGGCCGTCAGCGCCGTGCCGTACGTGCCGCCCGTCAGCCCCAACAGCGCCCAGTACCTGCTCCCCAGTTCACAGGGGAAAGCCGGATACATCTCGCGCTACCCCCTGCATGTGATGGGAACCGAAATTTCGATCGAGACCCCGCTGGTTGGGCGTCACCAGCTGAGAAACATCGCGCTCGCCATCGCCGCTGCCGAACAACTCAGCCGCCAGGGATTCACCGCCATCAGCGCCGCCACCATCGAGCGCGGCATCCGCAATACCCATTGGCCCGGTCGGTTCCAGGTGTTGCCCGGGACGCCCGATCATCCCGAGGTCGTCTTCGACGTCGCCCACAATCCCGCCGGCGCCTGGGCTCTTCGCTCCACCCTTTCCGCCGCCTACGAAGATCGCCCGCTAATCTTCGTCTTCGGTGCTATGCGCGACAAAGCTGTCAGTGAGATGGCCGAGATCCTGTTTCCCCTCGCCGACCGTGTCATCGCCACCCACGCTGATAATCCGCGCGCCGCCACCCCCGCCGAGATCCGCGCGGCCGCCCGCCGCGTTTCCGTCGACTTCGACGAGGCCCCCGAGGTCCCCGCCGCCCTCGCGAGCGCCCGCGCGGCCGCGGGAACCCGCGGTCTGGTAGTCGTTACCGGTTCGATTTACATTGTAGGAGAGGCGATGCGAATGCTCGGCGTGCGCATCCAATAGACGAGTGCTGTTCAAAACCACATCCACCGAAGTCGAGAGCGGAGAAGTTCCCCTAGCCTCGCCCCGCGAGCCCGTCGAGCGCGTCCTCGCGCGCGTGCCCCCCCCCGCGCGCCGCCACGGAATCCGCAGCCGGCTGCGCTCCTATTGCATCTACGATCCGCTGATCTGGATGTACACCGTGGTCCTCGGACTGCTCTCGATTCCCGTGTCCCTGTTCGGCGACACCGAGCGCATCCTGCACAACTTTGCCCGCTTCTGGTCCTGGATGATCATGAAGACGATTTTTTCGCCCGTGAGAGTCACCGGCCTCGAAAAGATCGACACCACCAAGCCCTACGTCTACGCGGTCAACCACGCCTCCGCACTCGACATCCCCGTCCTCTATGTCAACTTGCCTTTCCAGTTCCGCATCGCCTTCAAGAAAGAGCTGCTCTCCTACCCGATCGTCGGCTGGCACCTCAAGCGCTCCGGCCAGATCTGCGTCGACCAGCAAAATCCCGCCGGTTCCATCGGCAGTATCCGTTCCGCACTGAAAAGTCTCAGAGCCGGCACGCCCCTCGTCATCTACCCCGAAGGCGGCCGCACTCCCGACGGCCAGATCAAGCCTTTCCTCCCCGGAGCGTTCTTCCTCGCCATCAAAGCGAATGTCGACATCGTCCCCATCGCCCTCATTGGCACCTTCGAACTGCTGCCCATGAATACTTACCACATCAAGAGCCAGCCCCTGGAAATGCGTGTCGGCGACCCCATCTCCACCGCCGGCCTGACCGGTCACGACATGCAGAAGCTCTCCGAAAAGGTTCAGAAAGCCGTCTCCGACCTCTACTACCAGGCCAGCCAGGCCAAAGATCCCCGCCAGCCCTAGCCGTTCTCCCCGGTTGTTCGGATTCCTGTTTCTTCGGCAGTCGTCATTGTCTGTATCCCAGATTGTCATTCTGAGCGAAGCGCAGAACCTGCTTTTCTCTGGTGGGAAAACTCCCAAATCGGCGAAACGAGCTCGCGCAGGGCGTCGCCGACATGCTCCTGATGCGCGACGCAGGCCTGAAGCGTTGAGACTCTTCTGCACCTGATTGCGCGCCCTCTCCCGGCCCCCGAAACAAAAAGCCACCCGCTCGCGCTGGATCATGTAGCCGGGACGAACCGCTGCCACGAGCGGCCCAACCTTTCGCGCTGGCTGGATACTGACCCTTAGTCAATCTGCAATCCGAAACCACAAGGATGCAGTCCTGTGTGTCCTGGTGGACGAAGACTTCTGTCGTGATCCCTTGTGTCCTCTGCGGTTTACAGACCCTTTTCCAACCCCCAAGACCTGAGGCCCGAGACCACTGCCCTACACCAAATACGGTATATAAAACCGCTTCCGCTTATGGCACGGTAATTCGTTCCGCAATGAGGCTGTGTCGTGTCTTCCGAGGAGAAAATCCGTGCTCTGTGCGCCCGGCTCTTGGCTGCCCAAGACGAAGAAGAGATCGCTGAAATAGCGGTGCAGCTCAAAGCAGCACTTCACGAACATTGCGAAACGGTCAGACAACTGGCCAGAACATCATATCCGCTACAACACAAGACCCACGACCTCTAAGCGAGGCCGCTATTTCGGATCTGTCGAGGGCTGAGGACCCCTGCGCGCTGTTTCCTGCTCCAGCAGCTGAAGGAGTTTCTCGACCATCGCGATGATTTTAATCGGATCCTGTTCTGCTCGAATCTGGCGCGCGAGTTCGCGCCATTCTTCGTACTCAGGTACGGTGTCATCCACCATGGATTGCGATCCCCTTCGGCCTAGGCGCAAGGAAAGACCGTCACCAGAAAGGCGCGGCGCAGTGATGAGCGGCTATGGCGTGAGTAGCCTGTCTGAATCAATGCCACCAGTCTGTAGGCTAGCCTACGCACGCTGGCGCAGGGCGCCATTCAAGCGATGCAAACTCACATCCCCCCTGAAAATGTAAAAGAGGCCAGTGTTTCGGCCCCTCGCCAACCCGCTCTCGGTGGTTCTCGGAGCCCAACAGCCTTCATCGTCAGCATCATCTGCGCCCTCTGCGGCTAAGATCTGGTACCGGGCCTTTTCGTAAGCATCTCCAAGATCCTGTCAAAATCCTCCAGCGTCGAATACTCCAGTGAGATCTTCCCTTTGCCATTCCGGTCGCGGATCTTCACCTTCACTCCTAGAATTTCTTCCATCTTCCGCTGCGCGGCTTTCACATTCGGATCGACCCAGCGTGCTCCCCGCGCCACCTTCTTTTGGCCCTCGATCGGATGATTGTGGTTGAACACGAGTTCTTCCAGCTTGTCGACCGACAGCTCATCCACGACGACCTTGTACGCCACCTTCGCGATCGTCTCTGGATCGCCCAGGTTCAGCAGCAGCCGCGCGTGGCTGAAGTCCAGTTCTCCGGTCTCCAAATACAGCTGCACGTTCGGAGGCAGCTTGGCCAGCCGCATATGATTCGACACCGACTCTCGCGAACTCCCCACCCGTTCGCCAATCTGCTCCTGCGTCAGCCCGAAATCTTTGCTCAGCATGATGAACGCCCGCGCCAGGTCGATGCAGGTCAGATCCTGTCGCTGCAGGTTCTCGATCACTGTCATCTCCGCCGCCTGCTGCTCCGATACCACTCGCACGATCGCCGGGATCGTGGCCTTCCCCGCCATCGCCGCCGCCCGCATCCGCCGTTCGCCCGTGATCAGGACATACTTCCCATCCTTCCCCGCACGCACCGTGATCGGCTGAATGACCCCATGGACTTTGATGGACTCCGCCAGTTCCTTGAGGGTTTCCATCTCGCGCCCCGTGAAGGTTCGAGTCTGATGCGGATTGACGTCGATCCGCTCGATCGCGAGGTCGATCACATCATGCGTATCCGGCGCTTTCCGGGCCGCCTGCCCATGCGGCTCCGCGATCACACCCGGGACCGCTCCGGCCACACCGTCGGTCGCAGCAACGCCCGAAGGCGAAGTCCCGGAAGCAGCTCCCGGAGCAGTACCGGGCGCCATCGGCGGAGTAACCGCCGTCCCGCCCATCGGACGCGGCCCGGGAAGCAGCGACTCCAACCCGCGTCCCAACGCCCGCCGTTTGTCATGGGCGAGCACTGGAGTGCCGATCCCGGCTTTTTCCGCTCCAGCTTTGTCGAGCGCAACCTTGTCCAAGCCCGGCCTCTCGCTTCCGGTCTTGTCCCCGGCCAGGTTCAGCTTCTCCTTCTCTAGGTTGTGCGCATCCTTGGGCATGTCAGCCTTGTCCTCATCGCTCGACACTACTGCCTGCTCTGCCGTCATCGTAGCCTTCCCCCACCATCTCCCCGGAATCTTCACCATGTCAGCCTGTGGTTCGTGCTCGGTAGAACGCGCCGCCTCTTGCGGATCGTACAGCGCGGCATAAACGTCGACCGCCGCGTCAATCTGCACCGGGTAGAATCCGCTGCATCAACCATCGCTCGCCTAAAATCGGATTACTGCATCCAGCGGCCGTACCTAAAATCCCAGTGCTTCATCATTCGCCCCCAAAAGTTGGACAGCCCGAGCGAAGCGAAGGACCTGCCTCCTCCCAAATTTCCGAACCTTGCCCGCCCGCTCCGTCAACCGCGTCATCCTGAGCGAAGTGATGAGCCCCTTGCCTCTCAAAAGAACCCGAGTCCTCGAAAAGACACTTTTGCTCGGACGGCCCTCGACGAAGTCCTCGGATCTTGTCCCCTGTCGGGACCTGTGTGGCAAATGGTGGACTCACGCAGAAAAAAGCTCTGTCATCCTGAGCGAAGCGAAGGACCTACGCACTCCAGCCCAGCCCGTCCATCCGCGCAAACAGCCCTGCAGGGAGCCCCGTCCAGGCTCCGCTTGAGCGGGGGTGTTCTGCGAGGTCGCGCCCGGAATCCTCGCCACGCGGGCGTTGAGAGCCGGCAGCTGCTTCGCTCCTCTCCATACATCGATACCCATCTATATAGACGCCGATCAATCTAAGCCGTCTTTCCCATCTCGTCGGCCGGGGGCGTCTCTCCCGGCTCCGAAGGCGGCGCATCGCCCGCCGCCGGAAAGTAGTGCGCGATGATCTCCTTCGCCAGCCGGATATAACTCTCCGCCCCCCGCGACCGCACGTCGTACAGCAGCGCCGGCTTCCCATGGCTGGGCGCCTCCGCCAGCCGGATATTCCGCGGGATCGCCGTCGCGCATAGCTTCTCCCCAAAATATTTCTTGAGCTCGGCCGTGACCTGCTTCGCCAGCGACGTCCGGTCATCGAACATGGTCAACACCACGCCCTCGACCGACAGATCCGGATTCAAACCTGCCCGGATCCGCTCGATTGTATCGAGCAGCTCGCTGATCCCCTCCAGGGCAAAGTATTCGGCCTGCATCGGAATCAGAACCGAGTCCGCCGCGACCAGCGCATTCAAGGTAAGCAGGTCCAGCGCCGGAGGACAATCCAGCACAATGAACTGGAAGCGCTCGCGCAGAGGCTCGAGCGCTTCACGCAACCGGAACTCACGCCGTTCACCCTCCACCAGTTCAAGGTTTGCGCCGATCAGATCCTTGTGTGCGGGAATAATCCAGAGCTGCTCGAGTTCACTTCGCTGCAGTGCCTCCTCGGCCGCGGCGGCTCCCATAAGGAGATGGTAGGTGCTGATGCGCTCAGGATCTTTGACCAGGCCAAGTCCGCTGCTCGCGTTCGATTGCGGGTCGCAATCGACCAGCAAAGTATTCACCTCTGCTGCGGCAAACGACGAGGCCAAATTGATGGCGGTCGTGGTCTTGCCGACGCCGCCCTTCTGGTTGGCAACCGCGATGACACGTCCCATTTAGTTTTCGAAGAAATCCAGAGATGAACGCAGCATAGTTCCAATCGTCATGCATTTGCAATGACAGATTTCGGTGCACAACTATGTTCATCCCTGTCGCATTGAATTCAAAGCAATTGAAGAGATTTTTCGAAAGCATTTCAACAAATGTTCCACATGGAACATTAGAGCGATCTGTTGTTCTCCGAGTGTGCCCATGCAAAGGAATTCCTCGGGTCGAATCGGCAGGAGGGACCGCCCACCCTTGGTTCCAGAGTGTTCCACGTGGAACACTAGACCGTTTTGCCGCTTCACCCATCTCTCTATGGGTTGCTGAAACTTGTCTTCGGGGACATTTGAATCATCATTGGGTTCCGGGAACGATGAGCTAATGAATGTTCCACGTGGAACATTGGGGTTCGTGCGCGCGCGGTGCCTTTTTCTATCAATACCGGCGCTCCCTGAATTTGTCCGCAGCGTTCCACGTGGAACACTAGAGCATTTGGCGACTGGCTTGGGTGCGAATCGACCTAATGTTCCACGTGGAACATTTTATCGATGATCCTGCATTTGCCACTTTCTAGTCTTCTGCTGCCTAATATCACCACAAACAGCGCGCGTTCAACTGCCAGGCTGAAACCGCTTGACCACTTATTACTGGTTTGATTCGTTGGACGGCGATAGGAGTCCTGTCAGGAGGACCCTTGAGGCGGACTCGGGGATCGGGATTGGGGCGGACCAGGTCAGGGGTTGGATCGTTGCAGCGGGGATCTGGGGGGTGGCGATCAGGAGGGCCAGGCGGCCGCCCGGGCGAACCAGACTCGTGGCGGTCGACAGGATGGTCTTGAAGCGTTCGACGGCTCGGAGGGTGACCAGGGCGGCGGTGGCCGGTGGGTAAGCTTCGGCGCGGTGGGGAAATACATCGATGGACGTCAATGTAAGGGCGCGGGTCACTTCGCGGAGGAAGGCGACTTTCTTCTGGTTCGACTCGATCAGGGTGACAGAGCTTTGCGGGGACCAGATCTTCAGCGGGAGTCCGGGGAAGCCGGCGCCGGAGCCTAGGTCGACAATCCGGTGAAGTCTCGCTTCATCGGCAGCGGGCGAGTTGGTGGCTGAATCGGCAAGCGCCGAACGGGGTAGTAGATGGCTGGCGGCGAAGAGGGACTCGCCGAAGTGGCGGGTGACGATTTCCTCCGGGTCGCGGATGGCGGTGAGGTTGACGCGGGCATTCCACCGTTGAAGTAGATCGATATATATCGATATGTAATCGAGCTGCGTGGCCGTGACGGTTGCGAATGGAGCGAGCAGCTCGGCGATGCGCGCGGGGTTCATCGAGATCATGAGTATACCGACGGAAAAAAAGCCGGGCCGCAGATTTGCGCATAGGGAAGAACCTTGCACCGTAAAGGGCCGCGAACATTCTGGAAGGTAGTTCGGGTGTCAGGTCAGTCTCAGGTCTTGGGTATCAGCTTGGCTCCGGCCCATTCTAGGGCCTGGCGGCGGTCGGCGAAGGCACGCATGTTAATCGCCCTGCCGTGACGGAAGGTGAAGACATCGGCCAGGCGCGTCTGGTGCCATTCCGGGCTGCGTTTGAGTCGCACCCGCACGTGCACAAACACAACGATCTTATCGCCCGCGACAATGAATCGCTCCGGCTCGCTACTTCCTTCAGCCCAGTCTGCGCGCGACTGGGACAAGTACGCCTTGACCCCTTCATGCCCGTGATAGGTCCCGCCTCCGGGAAACTCGGGAGGCTCGGTCCACTCGATCTGAGGGTCGAGCGCGTCACACACCGCCGGAATATCGTTGCGGTTGAATGCGGCGTAGGCTTTCCTGAGCGCCTCGGTCTCGGCCGCTAGAGGCGGGTTCACTGTGTTTCTCTCCCGCTGCCTGTCGTTACAGGCGCACCGAACCAAGACTGAAATGGCGAAGCACCAGCCAACAGCGTGCCTCCAGCGGGTCGCATGCGGCGATTCTATCAAGCATAGCTCCTGCTTTGGTCTGGGGGGCTCCCGGGGAGCCCCCTTTAAACGGAAGTTCCAGAAAAAATCAGCCCAAATTCTGAGATAAGTGTCTGATTTTATTTGCCCGGAGGCAGAATTTACTCTGTGGAAATGTTCCCATGTAAGTAACATATTAGCCCTTGACTGTTCATGACAGTTGTG